>OFHJ01000851.1_pt1 | contig 10057 bp, 11 predicted proteins | sample 1522001 | NCBI WGS metagenome assembly OFHJ01 (sample SAMEA2464838, study PRJEB22497) | soil metagenome | biome: Grassland; feature: Farmland; material: Clay | place: Australia | collected 2013-02-01 | depth 1.2 m | reverse complement strand
GGCGCCGACGGAACCAGCCGTAAGCGAGGTTCTGGCGATCGAGATCAAGAAATTCGACCCGGCACTCGCCGCCGGCGATCGCCTGCAGTTTCGCCTGCGCGCCAACGCCACGCATTCGCATCGGGACAAGGCAGACCAGCGAGGCGTGCGCGGCAAACGCGCGGATATCGTGATGTCGGCACTGCATCCGCTACCACGCGCGGCACGGCCAGATGCCAGATCCGCAGTGATCGAAAGCGCAGGCGGCGCCTGGCTCGATCGGCAGGCGGAACGCAGCGGCTTCCGGCTGATCGGGAAGCCTTTCGTCGATTCCTATCAAATGCTGAGAATTCCACGCGGCGACAGGACGATCGCAATCGGCATGCTGGATTTCGAAGGGTTGCTGGAAGTCACGGAGCCCAACCTGTTCTTGCAGTCTCTCTATCACGGCTTTGGTCGGGCGAAAGCGTTTGGCGGGGGACTCATGCTCATTCGCCGGAATTGAGAACGATCTTGGTGGCATGCCGTCATTGGCCGCGACGACCGGCATTCGTCGCGTACGAGTTCCGATCCTTCTCCTTGAACTTCATATTGTATTTTTCTGTATTAAATGCCACTATGCAGTGTGTTCCCCGCCGTGGCGGCGGGGATGAACCGCAACCGACGCGGTCACGTCTGCGATCGCTTCAATGTTCCCTGCAGTTGCGGGGATGATCTATCGATAGCCGCCCAGATCAAGGCGGCGGCGCTGCGCTGTCATCGAAGGCAATTGCCTGCAGCCACCGCGTCGAACGGCGGAGACGGCAGGGCTTGCACCGATTGTCCAATCCTTTGAGACGAAGCCCTGCCTCCCATGCAGTTATCGCACGGTTGATGGCGAGGCTTGCCGGATCGCCGGAAGGCCGAGCCTGCATGCTGTGCCGCGACCTGTCTATGTTGCGCGAGGACGGCGACGATACGGGGTCTCGGCGCGCCGGCCCTGCTCGCGTTCGATCGCGGCTTTGGCATCGTCAATGGCGTCTTCGAGCGCCCCTTCCCGGCGCTTGTGATCGGCCGCCTGGTCGAGCGCCACTCGCCGCGCCGCCTGCTCGGCCCGCTGCTCGGCTTCCGCCGCGATCTGCGCTGAAACGCCCGCAGAAATGAACGCGGTGATCGTGAGATATTCCTGCGCAGACATCGGTCCTCGGCGCCTGACAGCATCGAGCGCCGTGGCATAATCGCTCAATGTTCCAGCATGACTTTCAAGCGTGCGCAGCCGGTTCGTCGCTCGCGCGGCGCGCATTTCGGCAATTGCCCGATCCCTGCCCGCAAGCCGCTTTAACAGATGCAGCGTGCGCGGCCTCATGATGTCGGCTCTGCCACGGCGACCCGCAGGGCGTTAACCGCTTCGGGCAAAGAAACCTTCCTGGCAGTCTCCTGGCGCACATAGGCCTCCATCGCGCCGGCGCGGGCCAATGCGTCGTCGAACAGCGGATCACGGCCCGGCGCATAGGCGCCGATGTAGACAAGTTCCCGCTTCTCCTGAAGGCGCGACCAGAGCAATCGAAACCGGCGCGCCATCGCCGCGTGTTCCTGCGACACGACCGAATCCATCGGACGGCTCAGCGACATGCTGACCTCGATCGGCGGATAAATTCCGGCCTCACTCTGCCGGCGCGACAGCACAATGTGGCCATCGAGCACCGACCGCGCCGCGTCGGCGACCGGATCGCCGACATGATCGTCGGCTTCGACCAGCACGGTATAGAGAGCGGTGATCGTGCCCGCCCCTTCCGCGCCCGCACCGGCGCGCTCGACGAGGGCAGCCAGTTGGCCGAACACGGAGGGTGGATAGCCCTTGCTTGCGGCGGGTTCGCCGATCGCAAGACCGATTTCGCGACCGGCCATTGCAAAGCGCGTCAGGGAGTCGACGAGGAAAAGCACCTGCAGGCCGCGCGAACGGAACTCCTCGGCGATCGCCGCCGCACGCCAGGCACCGGCCACACGCGCCAGCGGCGGTGAATCCGCGGCACTCACCACAACGACGGTCCGCTTGCGTGCTTCGCCGATATGATCCTCGATGAATTCGCGGACTTCGCGGCCGCGTTCGCCAATCATCGCGACCACGACCCGATCGGCCTCGGAGTGCCGTGTCGCCATGCCGAGCAGGCTCGACTTCCCGACGCCGGATCCCGCAAACAGGCCGACCCGCATGCCGCGTGCGAGCGTGGTGATGCCGTTGATTGCCCGAACGCCGATATCGAAAGGCTCTGCAATGCGCGCACGCGCCATCGGATTGACCGGCACGCCGGCCAAAGGCCAGCGGCGCGTTTCGCCGATCGGGCCGAGGTCATCGAGCGGATCGCCATAGGCATCGAGCACGCGGCCGAGCAAGGCATCGCCCACCGCAGCCAGGGTCGCGGCATGGGTCGCCCTCACGCGGTCCCCGCGGCGGATGCCCTTGGCGGTGCGCTCTGCCATGAGCATCACGGCCGAGTCGTCGAAACCGACCACTTCCGCTCCGATCTCGCCGGCTTCGCCGGAAACCACGCAGCGTGTGCCGATCGGCACTTGCAGATCCGTGCAGGTGATCACCTCGCCGGAACAGCGCGTGACGAAGCCGTAGCGGGCGGTCGTCTCGACGCCGGCAAGACTCTGCCGGACCCGGTCACGGACCAAGGTCCACGGATCAGCGCCCATCGCGCAACTCCGCCAGCACTTCGGCAAGGCGGCGGTCGACGGAAGCATCCCATTCGGCGAGCAATTCGCCCAACTGGTCCCCCTGCAACGTCACGACCACACCGCCCGCCAGCATCTCAGGATCGGGCTTCGGCGTAATCCCGAGTTCCTCGATCAACGCGTTCATCGCCTCGAGCGTTGTGGGATTGCCACGGCAAACCAGGACAGTGCCCGGCCGTCGGACAGAGATGGCATCGTATAACACACGTTCGAGTGCCTCGCTGGCGACCGGCGTGACGACACCGGCGACCGCCTCGAGCAGACGCAGCGCGATCGCAAGCGTCTGATTGGCTGTCTGGTGCATGATCCGCGCCTGCTCGATCTCGGCAAGCGCCAGCGCCGATTCGATTTCAGCGCGCAACTGCAACCGCGCCGTCGCTTCGCTGCGCTGTATTTCCCCATGCGCATCGCGATGGCCGGCGGCATAGCCTTCGGCCCAGCCCTGGGCCTGGCCTTCCATCCTTGCCTCATCGGCGGCATTCGACGCCGGAGGCTCGGGCGCCGCTGCCTTCGTCATGAGATCCGCGTCGTCCTGGCGAGCCCGCTCGGGCACCAACCGAAATCGAGGTTTCATCGCTGCACCCATCGCATCAGCATGCGGCCTCCGAACTCGACCAGTGCCAGGCCGATCAGTACGGCGGCATAGCCGAGAAGAACGACCGCGAGAGTCTCCAATCCGAGGCTGATCAACGGCGAGACCGCGATCGTCGCCGGTACGTGCAGCGCGCCCCACAACGCGCCCAGCGCACAGGCGGTGAAGAACGGCTTGACCGGCTTAGGTCGACCATTTGTCGCCGACTTACGGCTCATGCGCATTCACCGTCGCCTGCTTGGGTAACGTCGTTCCGGTTGTTGTCGTCTTTGCCGGCACGGCCGCATCCGGCTTCGGCGTTATCGGCATGGTCGCGCTCAGGGCCGTCTTTGCCGTCGGCTCTGTCGTTGCCTTCTGCTTTGTGGATGCAGCGTTCTTCGTACCCAATTTGGGGGCGGTAACCAGAATCTCGACCCGACGGTTCCGGGTCCGCCCGGAAGACGTCGCGTTGCTCGCGATCGGCCGGTATTTCGAGAATCCTTCTGCGCTGAGCGCCGTTCCCGGCACACCTTCTTTGCGGAACAGTTCGACCACGCTCACCGCCCTGGCGGTCGAGAGCTGCCAGTTCGAGGGAAACCGGGCAGTCGCGATCGGTCTGTTATCTGTATAGCCTTCGACTGTGATGAGATAGCCTGCCGGCAGTTCGGCCAGGTACTTGGCGATCGGCGTGAGCAATGTGACGGCGGGTTTGGTGAGATCGGCGTTGGCGCTGGCGAACAGCACACTGGCATTGAGCCGGATCCGCACCGAGAGCGGCCGCGGGAAGATCTGGATCTTGTGGGCAGTGACCTCGGGGGCGAGCAGCGTCTTGAGCTTCGCCTCAAGTTTCGCCATTGCCAGAACCTCCGGCTGCAAGTCGCGCTGCACCCGGTTCGGGATCAAGGATCGCGGCCGTCCAAGCGCCGGATGCGGCGTGCGAATCACCGCATGCTGCATCGACTGCATCGGTACCTTGATCGCCTTGGGCAAGGCATGCGCTGGCCCTTTCGGTGTCGATGGCATCTGCATCAGCTTTGGCGGATGGCCCATGAATGCCCGGAACAGACTCGCCGTCTCCTGCTCGAGCTTCGCCTTGTTCTGTTCAGCCGAAGCGAACCGCACGCCGAACCCCGCGAGCAATAGTGTCAGCATATCGGCGTAGGAGATCATCCATCGCTCGTGATTCGCCTTTTCAGGCTGCTTCCGCCGCCGCCGCTCGCTCATTCTGCAGGACTCGTCTCGAATTCGGGCGCCGCACCTTCCCGCTCCTCGTCTCCGCCGCCCTTGCGTCGCGGATCGAGCAGATGCTCGAGGAATGTACGGATGCGAAGCGGCGATTCCTGCCGCGAGAGCATCAGCATGCCTTCCATCGCCACCTCGCGGAACGCCGCGCGGCTGGCAGCGATTGTCTTCAGTCGCGCACCGACCGGGATGAACACGACATTCGCGGAAAACAGACCATAGACCGTGGCGACAAAGGCGGTCGCGATGCCGGGGCCGAGCTCGCTCGGATGGTCGAGATGCAGCATGACATTGATCAGACCGAGCACCGCACCGAGCACGCCGATCGTCGGCGCGTAGCCGCCCGCCGCCTCCCACAACTCCGCTGCAGATTCGCCGTCACGGTCCTCGACATCGCCAGCCATGAACAGCGTCTCGCGCACGCGCTCATACGGCTCGTTGTTCACCATCATCGACAGACCGATCTTCAGGTACCGATCGGTCAACTGATCGGCCTCGGCCTCCAGCGAAATGATTCCGTTCTTGCGCGCGACATCGGCCCACTGGCAGACGTCGTTGAGGAACTTCCAGGAATCCGTGGCGGGCGGCTTGATCAGAAAGCGCAGCGCCTTGACCGCACCGAGCAGCCGCCTTGCGCCGCCATGAACGAGAAGCGCCGCGAACGTTCCGCCGAAGACGATGATCGCCGCACCGGTCTTGAGCAGCACGTCGGGCGAATCGCCCTCCGCATGGTTCGCCATCAGGACGACAAGGACGCCTAAGATGATCCCGATGAACGCCGTCATTCGGATACCCTTTCAGTCTGTTCGTCATCTGCCCGGGACAGACCCTGGGCAATCAGTACCAGGGCGCGCTGACGAACACGCGTGACGCCGCCCTCGGTCATTTCGAGGATCTGCGCGATCTCGCGATTGCTGAATTCCTCAAGATAGAAAAGTGCGATCACCATACGCTCACGCACTGGCAGTGCCTCGATCTCCCGGACGAGGCCGCTCTGATCCTCATGCTCGATGATCCGTGACACCACATCCGGCTCCGGATCAGCGACGATCTCGGCAATGGTATCGACATCGACTTCACGCCGGGACGTGCCGAGAAAGTCGATCATCGCTCCGAAGATTCGCGGTTTCACGAAGCCAAGGAAGCTGACACCCAAATCGGCGCGATAGCGCGGCCTCGCCTCGAGCGCCGCCAGAATTCCCTGCTGGATGAGATCGTCCACCTCGACGCCGCGCGCCCGCTCGCGCACACGATAAGCCGTACGGCGGAGCCATTGCCCGCACTCGCGCCAGACGGCATCGGGCGTCGGCGCGCCGTCCGCGCCCCCGTCGGGCAGCGCGTCCCGGAAGAGTGCGTCAGCTTGGTCCATGCAGCTGCCGCTCCGGTTGCAGAGTGTCGAGGACGACAATCATCGTCGATGACGGGATCTCCTCGGCTGCGATGACCGGTATGATGCCGGCGAGGCATCGGGCGACAGGGCGACGGATCCGCTCCTGCACCGCCAGCACGGGCTTGGCCGAAGCCTTTTCGGCAATGGTGATGCCGGACCGCGCGGCCGAGCGCAGCAGCTGCGCGGCTGTCGGCTCGATGATCTGGTCCATGCCCTGATCGCGTGCCGCACCGATCGCCTTGGTCACCAACGCCTCGAGATTGGGCTCCAGCGCGAGCACGCGAAGCACCTGATCGCGGCCGAGGAAGCGGGCGATCACCTGCCGGCCGATCCGCACCCGCACCCGGCTCAGGACGCGTTCGGCGTCGCGGATCTCGGTGTCGGGCGTATCCAGCATCGCTTCGGCGATCTTGCCGAAATCCTTGATCGGCACGTCTTCGGCAACGAGGTCCTGAAGCACTTCGCGGACCACGCCGAGTTGCACTCGGTCCCGCAACTCCTCGATCATCTTCGGATACGTCTTGGCATTGACCGAGAGAATCTCCTCGACCTCGGTGCGGCCGAGCATCTCGGCGGCGTGACGGTCGAGCACCAGCCCGAGATGGGTCGCGATCACGCCGCCGGGATCGGCAACAGTGTAGCCGGCGGCTTCGGCATCGCGCACCTGCCCGGGAGCGATCCAGAGCGCGTCCTGGCCATAGACAGGGTCCTTGACGCGTCGCCCTTTGGCAAGCTTGTCGGTCACTTCAGGCGTTTCGATTGCAAGCCAGGCATTGGGCTGCACTTCGCCGGCCGCGATCGGCGCTCCGCGCAGCATGAAACGGTATTCGTTAGGGTTAAGTCCGTCGGCGTCACGAACATGGATGCTGGGCAGGACAAAGCCGATCTCGCGGCTGCGACGCACCCGCACGGCGGTAAGCCGGGTGAGCAGATCCGGCTTGCCGGGAGGCGGATCCTGCAGCAGCGGGATCAGAGCGAAACCGATCTCGAGACCGAACGGGTCGACCTTCTGCACGGCATTGGCATCGATCAGCAACGGTTGGGCCGCGGCCACCGGCTCCGGCTCAGCCGATGCATCCGCTTCTGCCCGCGCGCGGGCCCGCAGCCGAAACCCGAGCAGCCCCATAGCCACCGCGAAGACCAGGAACGGGATATGCGCCATGCCAGGCATCAGCCCGAAACCGGCGAGCAGGCCGGCGGCCATGAAGATGGCCTGCGGATAGTTGCTGATCTGGCCGACCACCTGGGCACCGATGTCTTCGCCGGTCGCGACGCGGGTGACGATGAGGCCGGCCGCAACCGAAATCGACAAAGAGGGGATCTGCGCGGCGACGCCGTCGCCGACGGTCAGCAAAGTGTAGGTCCGCGCGGCAACATCGATGCTGAGCCCATGCTGCAGCATGCCGACCAGAAGGCCGAAGATCATGTTGATCGCGAGAATGATCATCGCCGCGATGACGTCGCCGCGGACGAATTTGGCGGCGCCGTCCATGGCACCGAAGAAATCCGCCTCGCGACGCAACATCTCGCGGCGGCGCTCCGCCTCCTTGGCGCTCAGCGAACCCGCATTGACATCGGCATCGATCGCCATCTGTCGGCCGGGAAGCGAGTCCAGCATGAACCGGGCGCTGACTTCGGCAACACGGCCGGCGCCCTTGGTGACCACGACAAAGTTGATCACGATGAGGATCATGAAGATGAGAAAGCCGACCGCAAAGTTGCCGCCGACAACGAAGCGGCCGAAAGCCTCGATGACCCGTCCCGCGGCATCGGTGCCGGTGTAGCCGCGCAGCAGAATCGCCCTTGCCGTCGCCACGTTGAGCGCGAGACGCAGCAATGTCGTGCCCAGAAGGATCGACGGAAAGGCCAGAAAGTCCGCAGGTTTCTGCACGTAGATCGCGGCAGCCAGAACCAGCAGGCCGATCGCGATGTTGAGGGCGAAGGCAAAACTGATGGCCGCCGGCGACAGCGGCACGATCAGCATCACCAGCACGGTGGCGACAAGCAGCGGCCCGGCGACGCGCGAGGCCAACGAGCCCGGCGGCGCCACGGTCAACGGCGGGTTAGAGGCGGTCGCTGTTGACGACATGAATTACGGCCGAGACATGGGTGATGACGTGTTTCGTGTAGGCTTCGGCGAAGCCGAGCATCAGTTGCCCGGCAAGGGCAATGAGCAGCACCACCCCCACCACCTTGGGGACGAAGGTGAGTGCGGTCTCGCGGATCTGCGTGGTGGTCTGGATGAGCGCGCCGGCGATGCCGAGCACGAGACAGACCGCCAAAGGCGGACCCGCGAGGCCCGCCAGCGCCTTCAACCCGTCGCTCAAAAGCCAGTCAGGAAGTGTCATTCACCGCCGCCGCCGGTCCGCACGACCTGGCTCACCCGGATGCCGTACCGGCCGGCCTCGGTCGCGACGACTTCGCCGCGCGCGACCAGCCGGCCATTGATGCGAATGTCCAGCGCATCGCCCACCGGCCGGTCGAGTTGCACGACCTCGCCGTGGCGCAATGCTCTGACCTGTTTCAGCGGCAGCACGACCCGACCCAGTTCGACCGACAGCCGCACCGCAACGGCACCGAGCGCATCAGGATCGATCACCTGCTGATCGGTCACCTCGGCTTCGGGCTCGATTACTTCCAGTTCAGTCTTCTTCGTCACGCCAACTCTCTCCTGTCACGCTGCGATCACCGCTCGCGAGGCAGCGAACGACCACGTCGTCATCGCGCCGGCCATAGATTCCGGCGCCAAGCGCTATCCCATCAAGCGACCGCAGGATCGCATGTCCCCAGACCCGCACCGGCAGAATGTCGCCTGGCGCGAGCCGTTCCAGTTGCTGCACGATCAGTTCGATCACGCCGATCTCGGCCCGGAGCGTCACCGCGGCTTCATCGACAGCCGTCTCCAGATCGCTCTGCCAGTTCGGATCCTCGGTCTTCCGACCGACGATTGTCCGCGGCCCGGAAAGTGCGTCCCGATGCGCTTCAAAACCGCGATAGGGAAGCGCAACCGTGACCAGCCCACCGCCGGTCGGTACCTGAATCGTCGAGGCCAGGACGACGAACGGCTCATCGGCATCGGCGACCGACGCAAGCGCGGCGTAGGCCTCGAGGCGCATGATCCGGGCCGTCACCGGGACATGGGGCACCAACGTATCCTGCACCGCAGTCACCAGGATCTCGGCGACCCGCTTGCCAATCCTCCGTTCCATCCCGGTGAGTTCGCCGCGCGCCGAATCGACTGCCGAGGGCAGCCCGCCGGCGCCGAAGAAATCGTCGACCAGAGCGGTGAGCAGAGCACCGGAGAGGGACATCAGCGCAAGGCCGCGGATCGGCTCGATTTCAACAATGGCATAGAGGGCCAGCCCCTCCATCGTCGAGAAATAGTCGTCATGGGAAATCGTCCGCTGCGGCATGTCCTCGACCGCAACATTGCGACGAAACTCCTGGAACATTCTGTTCCGGAACGACCGGAACAGCCGCTCGCGAAACGTCGTCAGATCCGGCAGCCGATTGGCAAGCGGCATCGACGAACCGAGCAGATCGATCTTGCTGGCCTCAGGCACGGGCAATCACTCTCGGATCGGCGATTTCGTCCACAGTGGCGACATCCGCCCGTGCTGACCGCACGCTACGTGGAGGCGGCGCATGCTGGCCCTGCTGCCGGGCCCCGGCATCACCCTGAGCGGCGGCCGAGAGGGTCGTGCTGATCGAGGCGACGGGCACACCGGCGGACGTCATGTGCTGCACCATGTTGGCCGATGCTGCCTGTATCGCCGCCAGGCCCCCGGGATCGCTGGCCGCGATGCCGATCGCGGTGCCACCGCCCGTTGCAGCGCCGACGGTGATCGTGAGCGAACCAAGGGTCGCCGGGTGCAGCTTCAAGGTCACCGATCCGCCGCCATCGTGGAGAACGGCGAGCGTCGCCTGAGCGAGGCGGCTGTTCAGCGCGTTCTGCGCGAGCGACGAACTCGCTGGCGCGGACTGATTGGCGGCGACTGCTCCCGGGCTGGTGTTGGCGCCCTGCAGCGCCTGGCCGATCTCACCGGTTGTCAGGGGTTGGCCAGCGGGAGCCTGCCCTCCACCATGTGCGAGTTGTATGGTCTTGATGGTGGCGCCGCTCTGGGTGGACGCCGAAACGCCGCCGCCCGGCACCAGCC
>OFHJ01000850.1_pt1 | contig 10063 bp, 11 predicted proteins | sample 1522001 | NCBI WGS metagenome assembly OFHJ01 (sample SAMEA2464838, study PRJEB22497) | soil metagenome | biome: Grassland; feature: Farmland; material: Clay | place: Australia | collected 2013-02-01 | depth 1.2 m | reverse complement strand
ATCGCGCAGTTCCTGGGGCCCCGGGAATACCTTGCACTATCGCACTCGAGAGCAACAAAAGTCGATGCGGTAAAGGCGTCTTACATGATCTGGCTTGAACTGAACGCCAAGATGAAGCCATTCGACAATGCGCTGGTTCGACAGGCGATGAACTACGCGATCCCACGTGACGCGATCATTAAAACCATCTATTACGGCCTCGCTGATAAGCTCACAGCGCCCATGCCAGAAATTTACCCCATGGCAAATTCTCATTACTTTGATTACGAATATTCCTTGGCGAAGGCCAAGGCTTCACTCGAGAAGGCGGGTATTAGCAAGGGGTTCTCAACCACAATCAGCTACAATGCCGGAGATCCGGTGCAGGAGCCCATTGCGCTCTTGTATCAAACTGCGCTGCGCAAAGTCGGAGTCAACATCAAGCTAGATAAGCTGCCCGCAGGTGTATTCTATGATGTCGTTAGCAAGCGACAGAAGCCGATGATTTTTTACCAAGATTCACCTTGGACGCCCGATCCGGGTTATTCAATGTCGCTCTATTTTAACTCGAAGAGTTATATCGATTATAGCAACTACGTAAATCCAAAAGTTGATGGACTTATAGCGAGCGGTCTGGAAACTGTCGATAACCCCAAGCGCGAAACAATTTATAACGAAGCTCAGAAGATCGTCATGAGTGATGCGCCATGGGGCTTCATCGCATATCCGAAATATGTCCTGGCCCATCGCGCTAATTTGACGGGCTTTACATATTATGTATCGAATAACCTCAGGTTTCAGGATTTCAAGCGTATCTAACTGGCAGTGAATCATGGTCAGCACGCCGAGCATCGCTGAACCGCCATTGGTTCCCAATGCCGGATCGCACAGCGATACGACTGCGAGGCACGATCACTCAGCAATGCGGCTTGCCGGCCGCATTGCGCTGGCCCGACCGCGCTACGCCGTCGGGTATGCGATAGTCTCCGTGGTGGTGGTCCTGGCAGTGTTGGCACCTTGGATAGCTCCATACAACCCAGTCCAAGCGGACGCAGCGAATTTCTTGCAACCTCCAAGCCTGCGGCACTGGCTTGGCACCGATGCGGTTGGAATGGATATTTTCTCACGCATTATCTATGCTCCCCGTATTGATCTAACCATCGCTGTTCTGGGTACCTTGCTGTCCGCGGTGGTCGGCACGGGGTTTGGAGCGTGGATAGGCTACTATGGCGGATCGAAAGGCTTTCGATCGCGGTTGAGCTATTTTGGAATGCGTATTGCCGACGTAATCCAAGCATTTCCTGTCTTTGTTTTCGCTATTGCTCTTGTCGCCAGCCTTGGACAGAGTATCCAGACAGTTGTGTTGGCAATAGCTTTCGTGAATGCGCCGATCTATCTCCGGTTAATGCGGACACAAGTCGTATCAATCCGCGCGATGCGCTATGTTGAGGCATCGCGGATCGCAGGGCTTTCCGACTGGCGGACGATCTGGCGACACGTGATTCCGAACTCTATGGGGCCGGTCTTCGCTCAGCTTTCGATCAACATTGGATGGTCAATTCTTTTGACGGCTGCTCTGAGCTTTGTCGGGGCCGGGGTGCGTGCCCCCACGCCGGAGTGGGGTAGCATGATCCAAAGTGGGTTCCAAAGTGTAATGACTGGCCAGTGGTGGCCATCAGTCTTTCCCGGCTTGGCAATCATGGTGACTGTGCTGGGCTTCGCTCTTGTTGGAAGCAGTATCGAAGTTTTTCTCGATCCAGTTAAAATGCGGCGCTTGGTGACCGAACTTGAACTGCGTGATCGAGGACGTCGTGCATGAAGGAGTTCGGCAAATTCCTAGCGCGACGACTGGCTTTTGTGATACCACAGCTGTTGGGAATTCTGATCGTAAGCTTCCTCCTCGTTAAAACAATCCCGGGGGATCCAGCTGTTCTTATGCTGGGCCCAACAGCAACGCCTACAGCGATCAAGGCGCTCCGGACCAAGCTGGGACTTGACCAGTCACTGCCCGTGCAGTTTTTGTATTATCTAGAGAATCTGGCGCATGGCAATCTCGGAACCTCCTGGCAGACAACCCGACCAGTCATCGATGACCTGATGCAGCGATTTCCTGCTACATTGGAATTGGTCATCTTCGGTCTTTTGTTGGCAATTCTCATTGGGGTACCTTTGGGTATAGCGTCCGCCGTCAGTGGCAGGGGTTGGATCGCGCGGGGCGCAGATCTGTTTGGAGTTACGGCCGGCGCTGTGCCAGACTTCTGGCTGGCACTCATGCTGATTTTCATTTTCTACACAGTTCTGCATCTGGCCCCTGCGCCGCTTGGTCCCATCGGCATGGCTGTAGTGCCGCCGCCCCACGTCACTGGGTTCCTCTTGCTCGACAGCTTGATCGCCGGCGATTGGCAAGCTCTAGTCTCGTCGATGGCACATTTGGTTTTGCCCGTACTAACGCTAGGTATCATCTATTCCGTTCCGATCCTCAGGATGACTCAATCGACCATGGAGCGCATGCTGCAGGCCGATTTCAGCCGCTACGAGGTGCTTTGCGGGTTGCCTGGGCGCCTAGTTGTGCGCCGCGCATTACGCAATGCGCTTCCGTCAGTCATCACCATCATCAGTGTTTTATTTGGCTACCTGCTCGGCGGCGCCGTTCTGATCGAGATCGTGTTCAGTTGGGGGGGAGCTGGACAGTACGCGGTGCAGGGCGTCCTGAATGCGGACATAAATCCGGTGTTGGGGTTTGTGGTGTTTGCGGCAATATTGTCGCTGATCGTCTATCTCCTTGTGGATATTGTCTATTTCTTGATTGATCCCAGAATTGGCCGCTGAGATGTCAGACACTCCAGTTTGTGCCGGGACAGCGGCAAAGGCAGGCGCTGCTCCGCCCACGATGGCGGTGGAAAATCTGCGGATTGAGTTTCCTTTGATAAAAGGGATGCCAACTGTAGCGATCCGCTCGCTTGATGTTGCGGTGCAACGGGGAGAGATCTTTGGGCTGGTGGGGGAGTCTGGCGCGGGAAAGACGGCGTTGGCGCGGTCACTCCTTTGTCTCCCGCCGGAGCCCGGGCGGATTGCCGCGGGTGCCATTCGCTTTGAAGGGCGTGACCTTCGCACTATGACCGAGAACGAACTGCGGCGTCTGCGCGGTCGGCACATCTCCATGATTGTGCCCAATCCGCGCGGCGAACTGAGCCCGCTCCTGCCGGTTGGCGAACAGATCGCGACAGTTGCTCGTGTTCATCTTGGTGTTGGCCGCGATGATGCGCGCGGAATGGCGCTCGATATGCTGCGCGCTGTGCAGATCCCCGATGCGGAGCGGCGGATGGGGTCACTGCCGCATGAGCTTAGTGGTGGGATGGCGCAACGTATCGTGATTGCCATTGCGCTTGTTTGCTCACCATCCTTTATCGTCTCGGATGACGCAACGAGCGGTCTGGATGTAACGGTTCAGGCGCAGATCCTCGAGTTGCTGCGTAGGCTCGCCGAAGAGCGCGGCAGCTCCATGATGTTCATCACTCGGGATATTGGTATCACCGCGCATTTCTGCGACCGAATCGCTGTCATGTATCGAGGCGAGATCATGGAGATGGCCGGTCGGGCCGACTTTTTCTTCCGGCCCCAGCATCCATACACCGTCATGCTCATGGCGGCTTTTTCATTTAACCAAAATCTTCGCCGCCTATGGCGCAGACGGAAACTGGTTGACGAAATGCCGAATGCCCCCGGTGGGTGCGCGTATGCGTTGCGATGCCCCCTCGCGCAGCAACGCTGCTATACTGAATCGGTGTCGCTAACTGAAGCTGCACCTGGTCACTATGTCCGCTGTCACTTTCCGTTGGCACGATGACTGCACTGCTTGAGGTGGACGGGCTTTTCAAGCGGTTCCCCAGTGGTGGCGGACGCGTGGTGCAGGCAGTGAACGGCGTAAGCTTCAGGTTGTGGCCCGGGGAGACACTTGGACTTGTGGGGGAAAGCGGGTAGGGGAAGACGACCGTTGGCAGTTTCTTCCTTGGCCTCGAAGAGGTGACCGACGGACGCATCCTCTTCGATGGCGTCGATCTATCTCGTACGCGCAACAAGGATAAGAGAAGGATGCGTGGGGATATTCAGATCGTATTTCAGGAGTCCTCGGAAGCACTCGATCCACGTATGCGGGTCGCGCGGACGATTGAGGAGCCGCTGCTTGCGCTGGGCGTCGGGACGTCTGAACGAAGGAGGCGGGTGGGTGAGGCGATGGAGCGGGTTGGACTCAGCAATCGGCTGCTTGCTGCCTATCCAGCTGAGTTGAGTGCCGGTTTGCAGCAGCGAATTGGGATCGCGCGCGCGATGATTACCGATCCGAAGTTGCTAGTCCTAGATGAGCCGACGTCTGCACTCGATCCCACGGCGCGTGCGGACATCATTGAGTTGCTGCAGGTCATACAGCAACAGTCGGGGACAGCATATCTTTTTATATCGCACGACCTAAGCACGGTGCGCTTCCTAAGCGACCGTATTGCGGTGATGTATTTAGGAATGATAGTGGAGTTAGGTGCGGCGTCTGAAGTGTTTGCGCGGCCGCGCCACCCGTACACAGTTGGTCTGCTTTCTTCTGTCTTGCTGCCAAATCCCAATTTGCAGCTTGCTTCCACTATCTCACTCAAAGGCGAGATCCCAAGCCCGATTGACCTGCCGAAGGGTTGCTACTTAGCATCGCGCTGCCCGTTGGCCATCGGAGATTGTCGTGCTGCCGTTCCGGAGGCGCGCGAGGTGATACCTGGACACGTCGTGCATTGTATTCGACCTGATGTCGTGAGCGACACCGAGAATGCATTCGATACATTTGAGCAGTTCCAGGTGGAAGCTGAGCGCATCCTTAGTGTTGGTGCGCCGACGGAGTATCGCACTCCCGACGCCAGCAAGGAGAACGTTGAATGAGGAGACTGTCAGGCAAGAGGTGCGTGGTCACGGGGGGGGCTCGCGGTATCGGCTACGCCATTGCGCTGGCGTTCGCGCGTGAAGGTGCCGACGTCGCGATTCTGGACCGACGCAAGGATGATGCGGTGCGCGCATCTGTTGAGTTGGAGGCGAACGGTGTAAGGGCGTTCGCCATTGGCGTGGATGTGGCGGTCGAGGATTCCGTGAGATCTGCTTTTGTGGAGGCCGAGCGGGATCTTGGATGGATTGACATACTCGTGAACAATGCTGGAATTGACAGCAACTCTCCGGTTGTCGACATGCCAGTGTCGCTTTGGGACGATATGATGGCAGTTAACCTCAAAAGCGTGTTCCTTTGCTCGAAGGCAGTGCTTCCTGGGATGATTGGACGTAGATGGGGGCGTATAATCAACATCTCGTCTCAGCTGGCGCAGAAGGGGGCGGCCGACATGGCGCACTACGCGGCGGCAAAGGCTGGAGTGATTGGGTTTACCCGATCGCTTGCCTACGAAGTGATCGAGTATGGTGTGACTGTGAACGCTATCTGTCCCGGCCCGATTGACACTGATTTGTTCCGGAATATTCCAGAAGAATGGCGCAAGCGAAAGTTGAGCGAACTGCCTATTGGACGCGCGGGGCGGGTTGAAGAGATTGCTCCGACGGCAGTGCTGATCGCCTGTGAAGAGGGAGCTTACTATGTCGGCGCGACGCTGAATCCCAACGGAGGTGACATTATGGTGTGATCATTGCGGCGCTCGGCCGCTCCGTAGTCGTCGTTTTCTGATCAGCCATCGTACACCTCCAGGGCGGACAGCCTCCGCTTTTGAGGTGTCTCAATCAACCGTGCGGCGGAGGACCTCCGATTGCGACGCATGCTCCTGGGCCTGCTCCAAAACCATGCGCACCGCTCGCTCCCGCGCCTCCGGTGAATACCGACCCGATGTCTTCCGCTTCTCCATGACCCCATCCTTTCAAGAAATGGAGCCTCCGGAAATCCCGGGGCGGTTCATCCGACCGCCGTCGTCGCCGGCCCGGCCCCGTCAGAACCTCGTTCCGCCGAAACCCCGCCTTCGCCTCGTCGTTACTCACCGGTCGCGAATTAAGGCTACATTTCGGTTGACGTTCGGGTCGCTTTGATGGACGATTCGGGATGCAGCGAGATGGACGGAGTTTTGATCACCGGACGCTGGAAGCCATTCGGCTGATGGCGATTGAGCGGGTGCGCGAGGGCGAGCGCCCCTCTGCGGTGATCGCCTCCTATGGGTTCTGTCGCACCACGATCTACAAATGGCTGAGGGCCGCGAAGGCTCCGGGCGGTGGCACGCGGGCGCTGCGGTCGCGGCGGGGAACCGGCCGCCCGCGCAGCCTGACGCGGCGGCAGGAACACCAGGTGTTCCGCTGGGTGAACGGTAGGGATCCGCGGCAGTATGGGCTGGATTTCGGCCTCTGGACACGGATGGTGGTGGCCGAACTGATCGAGCAGAAGTTCGGCATTCGCCTGGGCCAGACGGCGGTCGGGGCACTGCTCGCCCGGCTCGGCCTGACCCCGCAGAAGCCGTTGCAACGCGCCTATCAGCGGGATCCGCAAGCTATCGAGGCTTGGCGGCGGGAGCGCTATCCGGCGATCGCCCGGCAGGCCAAGGCAGACGGCGGTGAGATCTTTTTCTGGGATGAATCAGGGTTCCGTGCGGATGCCGTGCACGGCCGGACCTGGGCAAAGAAGGGGCAGAGACCGGTCGTGGAGCGCCCGGGTCAGCGTCAGACGATCAGCGCTGCTTCGGCCGTCAACGCCAAGGGCGGGTTCTGGTACTGCACCTATGAGGGCGGCCTGACCGCCGAACTGTTCGTGCATCTGCTGCGTCAGTTGATGCGCCATCGCGTGCGCCCGGTGCATCTGGTCGTTGACGGTCTGCCGGCCCACAAGACGCGGCTGGTCAAGGACTACGTGGCCTCGACCGAGGGGCGTCTGACGCTGCATTTCCTTCCAGGCTACGCGCCGGACCTGAACCCGGACGAGTTGGTCTGGAGCCATGTGAAGCGGACCGGCGTGGCCAGGAAGCCGCTGCGCAAGGGTGAGAAGCTGCGCGAAAAGATCGACGCCCAACTCGCCGCCATCAAGCGAGCACCCGCACTCGTGCGCTCATTCTTCCTCGCCCCCAGTGTAGCCTATATTACGGACCGGTGAGTAACTGCGTCCATAGCGACCGCTCGATGCCCGAACTCCGTATCGATCCAGCACAAATTACCCCTTCACATGAAGAAGGGCCGCGGCGCCCCGCTTACCATGCTGATGTCGACCCGCATGATGAGTCGCCCACGCCGGACATCAACATGAAGCTCTCGACCTCGGAAAGGACACTGACCCCGGTGGCGATATCAAAACGTCCTTGAGAAACCACCCGCGATGAAAGGGCCGAATCACAACTACGAGACGGTGATGTCAGCTCGAACCAAGATCGTCGAGCGGTGTAAGATATGCGGGAATGGATCTTGGGGTTGGCAGAACCGCTACGATTTTCACTTGGGCGATTTTGCGATGCATCGATGCCTCAAGATGCCGAAATAGCATTGCTGTTGCTGCGTCCACTGCGCCACGAAGAAGAACTTCGACGACCAATCGCTGCTCGGTGATCGGTGCGGGATCATCCGGTAGGCCAAGTTGCCGGAGCAGCCGTTCCGACGCCCGTACCGGCAATATGTTGTCGCGGATCAGGGCGGCGAGCCGCCTGTTCGGCGTAGCCAGGATACAGGTGTCGGTGAAGCGGCGTTCGAGTTCGATCAGATCGCCGCTTTCGATTGACTCGGCCTTCTGCTCATGACCGACAAGCTCGCTCAGAAGGGTTTCGAGGGACTGTGGGTCGATATAAGGCGCTGCGTCAGCTAAGGCTGGCGGTTCCAGAAGTTTCCGAACTGCAAAGTGCTCGCGAATTGTATTGGCGGTCAGAGGTCCGGCGATCCAATGTGAACTTTGGTTCCGGCGTACCAGCCCCCGCTCTTCGAGGCGCCCAAGGACGTCCCGCACAACCGTTCGGCTGACGTTGAAATATTCGGCGAGAGCGGCCTCGATGATACGATACTGGCCGAAAATGACGCAACTCGCGATGTCGGTTTCAACCGTTTCATAGATGCGTTCGCCTGATGAGCGACTGGCCAGGGCTTCCTCGGCGCCGGCTGAAAGCTCCAGAGCGATGGTCCTTATGTCACGACGAATGGGATCGACGCTATCGGCCGGCCCCACAAGGTAGCCACGACCGTTGAACCGCTGGATAAGCCCGCGTCGTTGCAGGTTCTGCAAGGCACGCTGGACCGGTGGCCTGGTCGTACGGAGCGCTTCGGCAATCGGCCCTTCAAGGAGCACGAATCCCGTTGGCAAGCGCCCGCTCGCTATATTCGCAGCAAGCACTGTCTCGATCACCGCGTAGCGATGCCGCGTTGCCCCGTACAACCGGTTCCGCGTCATGTCCATGCTTTCCGCATTTTTCAGTTGACCACCATCGCGCCTTTCAACCACATCCGCCACCCTACGACAGTGGCCTTTAAAATGGCGATTGTATACCGTAATGCGTCAAATCGCCGAGGTCATGATGCCGTACTCCATGCGGTGCTGCATGGTCGTTCTTGGCTCGCCAACACGGAAATAAGACTCTGAAAACTTTGCTGATTAAAGACCGGCCGGCGCTTCACTAGGTCCCCGAGTGATCAAGGACGGCCGCGTATCCGGGACCAAAAATTTATGATTGCATACAACCATCATTATAACCTAAGCTCCGACCTCATCGCACGCCAACGCACTGCATGTGGCGTCGCGACTGCCGGTAGGGGGTGGGGATGGCAAAGCTTGCAGGTCGACGATGCCTCGTAACGGGCGCGGGGCGCGGTATCGGAGAGGCCATTGCGGCCGGCCTGGCTGCGGAAGGCGGGCGTGTTGCCGTGCTCGATTTCGATGGCGGGCGTGCTGAGGTCGTCGCGAGCCGGTTGCAGGGTGGAGCCGTCGCGGTCGCAGCGGACGTCGCGGACCCGTACGAGGTTCAAAGAGCGGTGGATCGTGTTGTCGCGGCATTCGGCGGCGTCGACGTGCTGGTCAACAATGCCGGCATCGACACGAGTTCGCCGGTCGTTGATATGCCGCTTGAGGTCTGGGACCGCATGATGGCGGTGAACCTTCGCAGCGTATTCCTGTGTACGAAAGCGGTGCTGCCGGGCATGCTGGAACGCGGATGGGGACGCATCATCAACATCAGTTCGCAACTGGCCCAGAAGGGTGCGCCTGATATGGCTCACTATTCCGCGGCGAAAGCGGGCGTCATCGGCTTCACTCGTTCTCTGGCCTACGAAGTTGCCCAGAAGGGCGTCACGGTTAACGCGATTTGCCCAGGCCCCGTCGATACGACGCTGTGGCGGGAAATACCCGCGGATTGGCGTGCGCGTAAACTTGCTGAACTTCCGATCGGGCGGCCGGCCCGGGTGGAGGAGATCGTGCCGACTGCCGTCATGCTCGCCTCCGATGATGGTTCTTACTACGTGGGCGCCACACTGAATCCGAATGGCGGCGACGTCATGGTCTGACGCAGGAGGAACTAAACAACCCGAAAAAAAATAAGGGAAAGAAGCGGGTCGAGGGCAAATATGAACCCGATTAGTGGGGAGACCAAGATAGGAACGCAATCAGAGATAACACTCTCGATCTCTCGCCGCCACAACCAAACGAACGCCGACGATTTTCCTCGTTCAGCAAGCGCGATACCGATGTCGTCACCGTCATTGCGCTCCTGGCCTGGACAATCGCCGTATTCGACTATGGGCTTCTGGGGACTCTTCTCCCGGCGATGCAGCAATCCTTCGGCTGGACACCGACGACCTCCTACGCCATCAACACGTGGATCTCGGTAGGCAGTGCAATCGTCGCCTTCGGGCTCGGGCCGATCATTGATCGGCTGGGCCGGCGCAATGGCATGATGCTCACCGTTGGTGGCACGGCGATTGTCTCGGCCCTGACCGCTGCAATCCCGGCGGCATTGGCCGCGGTCAGTGCCGTCCTTATCATTGTCGTCCGGTCCTTCGGTGGCCTCGGCTTCTCCGAACAGGCGGTCAACGCTACATATATCAACGAAGTCTACCAGGTGACCGAGGATGAGCGTAAGCGCAAGCGTCCCGGATACTACTATGC
>OFHJ01000849.1_pt1 | contig 10065 bp, 9 predicted proteins | sample 1522001 | NCBI WGS metagenome assembly OFHJ01 (sample SAMEA2464838, study PRJEB22497) | soil metagenome | biome: Grassland; feature: Farmland; material: Clay | place: Australia | collected 2013-02-01 | depth 1.2 m | reverse complement strand
CATTTCCGTTGCCGCTCGCGTTCCCGTGTGGCCGCAAACACTTCCTGACACAACGACTCGGTCAGGTACTTCCATACGATCGACAAATATTGCGCGGACGGCACCTCCTCGACCGCCAGCTCGAGCTTGCGTCGCCTCAAAGAGGAGTTCCTGTTGTCTTGAAAACAGGATGTTACGCCCCTTTGCTCATGTTGTACACGAAATTTAACTTAGCGGCGATGCCCCTGAAATCCTTAGTCGTTGCGACGTCGTTAAAGTCCACACGCGCAACCCACTTCGAAGTGGCCCAGGAAGACCCTGGGGCGTTATAAGAGCGTATTGTCCCTCACTAAACTTGTGAAGTTCAAAAATATTGCAACACGTCATGTCTGACGTCTGAACACGTGCGGGCAGACGGACGGGCAGATTGACGTCGCAATATCGCGATTGCCAGGACGTTGTATACGTATCGAAAACCCCGTGTTCGTACGGATTCGACGTCGCGTCTCCGAGGCCGTACGTATGGAGCGCGAATGAACGCCCTCGGCCCCATCGGCGTCGAGTCCTTTTCGCAACGTGTGAATGAGATGTTCAAATTTGACGCCGCGCATGACGTCGCGCGCGTACGCGTGGCGGGACGTCCGGCTACTTATAACAAGCCGCCCCATCATTGTGACGGTTCGCGAAAAAGGCATACGCTACCAGTTACATTCAAGGCTCCCAGCGTCGAGAGGACAGGACGTGATGTGCAATATTCTTGGTCAAGAGCTCGCGCACTCGCACGAAAGCGAGACGCCAAGATGAGCCGCAGTTATCGACACAGTCCAATTTTCGGAATGACGACCGTGTCTTCCGAGAAGCGCTACAAGGCGGCCGAGCATCGACGCAAGCGCCATCACGTTCGTCAGCGCCTGCGCATCGCGGCCGACGACACCGACTGCCGGCTGCACCGGGAGCCGTTCGGCAATCCCTGAGCAGGTCCAAAGGATGGCAAGGCTTACTGGCCGGGAGCCTCACCAATGGATATGCGCAAATAGCCGCTGCCGGAAACGTGTCTCCCTGATACCACGCCGAAAGCAACCGATAGCGGTCTCAACCCCCTGGGTAGCCGACAGAGGCGCGCGGACTCGCGAACGCGTCACTATGTGCGTGGGGGACTCTTCCGGGAAGCGCTCGCGCGAGCGTGAACATAGGCAACCGCCGCAAGGTCCTGCACGATGTGCCCAAGCGACTTGTACAGGGTGACCTGGTCCGATGAGGTCCTGCCCTCGACGCGCCCCAGCAGGACTTCGCCGATTTCGGCTGCGATGTGGCTGTCATTGATCAACCTGGCCTCCTTGGCGAGCAGGAACTCCGCGGCTGCCGCAAGCGCCGAGCGGCGGCTGTCGGCGATGTAGCGGCTCAAGACGACCAATGCGTGGTCGACCTCGACCGGTCCCGGGTAGCTGGAGCCCACCACGTTGACGTGTGTTCCCGGTCGCACCCACGCGCCAAGCAGCACCAGCGTTGCTGCCGCGGACACCGTGCAGATGATGTCGGCGGCGGCAGCGGCCTCACGCGCATCCGCGACCGCGCGCACCGGCGCTTGCAGTTCCCGAGCCATTCGCGCCGCAAACTCCGTCGCCCGCTCCTTCGAGCGACCCCATACCAGAACGTCCCCCAGCGGTCGGACTCGCGCGATCGCGCGCACGTGCGATTCAGCCTGTGTCCCGCAGCCGTATAGGGCGAGACAGCGCGCGTCGGGTCGGACAAGGGCGTCGGTCACCACCGCAGACGCTGCCGCTGTGCGGATTTCGGTGATCGCGCCCGCATCGGCGATGCACTCGATCCGCCCACTGTCATGATCGAATAAAACGACGATCCCACGATGAAACGAGCGGCCCGCTCGCTGCGGGTCCGGGAATACCGAGATCACCTTGGCGCCGAAGCCCTCCGGGCCGCCCAGCGAGCCCGGCATCAGCCCGAGCAGCTTAGAGGGAGCGATTTATACGATGCTGCGCAGCGGCTGGGACGAAGCGTGCGCGCAGAGGCGGGCCATCGCCGAGCGAACCGCCGCAATACACCCGTCCAATACACCCGTCATAATCGAGCCATGCACGAACCTGCTTCGCGCCATAGACCGGGAACTCACCGGTCAACCCTGATTCGTTCATGCTGTGGCCGCCCCCTGCACGCGCCGCTTTGTCTCTCGGCCTGACACGCCCTCTCCGAGTGACTCGACGACCGGCATTCGGTCACCGAGGATCGCAGCGAACGCGTCACCCTAAAGCATCGCGGTCCCCAGGGTAAAGATGAGCCGGATGGCCGTCCCGACCGCCGCGGCGCCCGGCCGCCGCTCCCTAGGCCTGTTCCGGCGTGGGCGTCGGCGGTGCGAGCAGTTCCTTGAGCAGCCTCAGCAGCCGATCCGGTTCGACGGGCTTGCTCAGGAAATGCAGATTGTGGTCCTCGTCGAATCCTTTTGCGGCCGCCGAGGTGTCCCCGGTGATCAAGACCGCTCTGATGCCAGGCCCGCTGGTTTGCCGCACGGACGCGATGACCTGGTTGCCGGTCTCGCCGTCGGCCAGGTGGTAATCGGTGATCACCAGCGCGAGATCACGGGATTCGCGCACGCGCTCGAGCGCCTGTGCGACCGAGCTCGCCGTGCTCACCCGGTAGCCCTCGGCCCTCAGCAGCAGCCGGGTGGCGTCGAGTACGGCCGGCTCGTCATCGACGACCAGAACGTGCTGTGCGCTCTTGGCAGCTCGCTCAGCGGCGGGCCTGGCTCCCGCGTGGTTCTCCGGTGCGGCCACCGCGGTGCCGGCCGGCAGCCTGAGCACGAATGTGGTCCCCTTGCCGACCTCGGAGTGGAACTCGAGCCCGAGGTTCAGGAGCTTGACGATCCGGCTCACGATGCTGAGGCCCAGGCCGTAGCCCTCCCGGGTCGCATTCGTCGGCACGCCGATCTGGTAGAACTCCTCGTAGATGTGGCCGATCTCGTGCTCCGCCATGCCGATGCCGGTGTCGCTCACCTCGATGCACACCCCCTCGTCCTCGCTCCGGGCACGCAGCCGAACGCTGCCCTGGCTCGTGTACTTTATCGCGTTGGACAGAAGGTTGCGAAGCACCTGCCCGACGAGCGACACATCGGAACGTACCCACACGGAGGCGCCTTGCACCTGCAGCTGCACGCCCTTGTTCGCCGCGAGGCTCGCAAACTCGCTGCGCAGCTGAGCGAAGAGCCCGACCGCCTGCCAGTCCGTGACCACCGGCTCCACCGCGCCGGATTCGAGCTTGCTGATGTCGAGCAGCGCGTTGAGCAGGTGGGACATGACACCAATCGCCGCCTCCTGCTGCGCCAGGGCTTTCCCGGGACCGGGTTCGCCGACCATGCGCCGCAGCACTCCGTTCAGAAGGGAAATCGTCTGCAGCGGCTGACGCAGGTCATGGCTCGCCGTCGCGAGGAAGATGCTCTTGGCCCGGTCGGCCTTTTCGGCCTTGGCGCGTGCGTCGCGCAGCTGCTCGAGCGCACGCTTGCGATCGGAAATGTCTCGAATGGCGCTGGCGATGTGCAGCCCCCCGGGCATGGCGACCGGGCTCGAGCTCACCTCGACGGGAAATTCCGAGCCGTCGCAGTGGCGCGCGCTCAGCTCGACACTCGAGTCCACGAGGCGCGGCGCCGGCGCCGCCCCCTGCGCGCCCCGGCAGGCCGCATGCCCGGCGCAATATCCGGTGGGTATCAGGACCTTGATCGGCTTGCCGATCAGCTCCTGCCGGTTGCACCCGAACAGCCTCTCCGTGCGTGCATTGACCAGGACGATGCGGTTCGCCCCGTCAACGACGACCATCGCGTCCGGGGCGGAGTCCATGAGCGCCCGAAAGCGCTCCTCGGCTTGCTGAAGGGCGCGAAAGTCCCCGCGGATGCGCAGGCTGGCGACCAATCCGATGAGCACCGCGAGCGCGCTGCCGGCCAGGATGAAATCGAGCGCCGTGTCGCTGTCGCGGGTCATCTGCAGCTGTCGCTGCGCAAGGTGCCGGTGCTCCTGGGCGATGATCGCGGCGACATTGGTGTTGATGGCGTGCTGGAGACTCTCTCCGGTGCCGCTCAGCACCAGATCGGCGGCGGGCGAAACGCCCCGAAGGCGGCGAACGCGCAAGACGCCGGCGGTGAATGTCTCGAACTGGCCGGCCAGGTCACTGACCAACTCCAGGCGGCGCTGCTGCGGGCGATCTCCCGCCGTCAGTTCGCGCGCCCTGCGGAGGGTCGCGTCCGCTGAAGCGACGGTCTTCTTGTACGCCCTGAGATACGCGCCGTTCCCGGTGAGGACGTAATCGCGCTCATCGGTCGACAAGTCGTCGTTGATCCGAAAGATCGCTTCCAGCGTGCTGACGACCTGCTGATTCTGGGCCAATAGGACCGCGGCGTTGTGCATCCGGGACGCGCTCCAGAAGGCGAACACGCCGATGACGACCGAAATGCCTGCCGCCGTGATGAATGCGGCTGTGATCTTCTGCTGTGGCCTGAGCCGCATGAGGATGATCGAACGGAAGCGCCCCCAAGAGCAACTGAAACGAAACCCCGGAAAGTGCGCGACGTTAGGTAGAGTGGGAGTGACCCGCAATACGTAGAAATGCTAAGTTCTCGTCCGGGCGCAAGTCCTTGAATTTCAACTTCTGAACGCTGGCGGCAAGTCGTCCGCAGAGCCGTTGGGCGAGCGGATCTCGCTGGCTCTGGTCAAGCTGCCTGCGTCGGCGCGAGGCGGTGTTGACCTATTCGCTCATGACCCGCGCGCGAGAGGGACGTTCGCCCCAATGGCGAGGCCGCGCATCCCGTGAACGAGCGCCAGCGTGGACACACCAGAGGCGATCGCCGAAACCCGCCCGCCCAGGTTGACTCGGGGCCGGCAGGAACCTGGGCAAACGTCCAGTTAACGGGCCGGCGACTGGGCTTGTCCCGCGGCAGCCCCGGGGCTCGGGCGCCGCCGAGAGGACTTGCCGGTCCATCCGCCGGCTCGACAGACAGGTGACCCAAGGGTACGGAGTGTCCAGCGCGGCTCTGCGGCAGGAACCGTGGAAGCCAAACGGCGACGTGGTAATCTCACCTGCCGAGTGAGACGTCTTTCCGGGGAGTGCGAGTGAGAGCAATCCCGCTCGGGTCAGTGCGGCGCACGCCGGAGAAGCCTGCGGGGGCTCGAGCCGGTGATCGCTTGAAGACCTTTAAAACAACGTCCTTGGAACGATTCTCTCTCGCTTCACCGAAGGCTCTCTCACCAAGCGGGTAGGCCCATGAACGCCAATCTTCTGTGGATCCAAGAGCTCGCCGCCACGCTCGCCGGCACTGTGGTCGGCGCCCTGCTCGCCTGGCTCATCACCCATGTCTACGCGCGCAAAGCGCTTCGGGACATGACCCGGGAGCGCGACCGGCTGGAGCGGTACAACCGGGTGCTGACGGCGCTGTTTCGCAGCTGGGAGGAGCAGGGGCACGTCGAGCTTGCGCGCGACCCCAAGGGCGAGATCACCGGCGGGCGCGTCCTGCGGCCCCAGAGTGCCGTGCCTACGGTGGCAGGCAGCAAGCCCGCGGACTGACCGGACGCCGGAACCTGAATCGCGGATGAACGGTAAAAGGGCGCATGGGGAGTCGTACGTACATCCCACAGATCGGCCCTGTTGCCAGCCCGCTGGGGTTGGCTGATACTGCGCCATAACCTGCCATGCGGAGGTCTTGCTGTGTCCGAATCCAAGAAACGCCCTGACTCCTCTCGCCGCGCCTTCCTCACGACCGCCGCCGTGGCGGCCTCCGCGGCAGTGATCGGCCTGCGCCCGCGCGTCGCCGAGGCGGCGCTGCCGCACCTGTCCGAGGCCGATCCGCTCGCCAAGTCCCTCGGCTACAAGGCCGATGCCCAGCAGGTCGATCGCGCCAAGTTCCCGACTTACAAGCCGGGTGACCATTGCAGTCTGTGCCGCTTCTTCCTCGGCAAGCCCGGGGAGAGTTCCGGCTTCGCCGGCTGCCAGATTTTCGCCGGCTACGCCGTGGACGCCCGCGGCTGGTGCGCCTCGTTCAACGCCAGAAGCTGATTCGCGCTCGCGGGCGTCCGGCCGCTGTGCGGCCGGGTGCCTGCCGGTGACCCTTCCCCCGCTGAGCGCCCTTGCCGGCGCGCTCACTCCCCGTTGACTGTATCGATGCCCCTCGGCGCGCCCGCGCGGTGCCGGCTCCGAGCCGGCCCTGCCTCCTCTGACCGCGTGCCGCAGGTCGGGGGATGGCGCATCAGGCCGTCTCGTAGCGCTTGATCTTGTAGATGACGAGCGAGACGACCCAGCCGAGCACGAATAGCGCGATGATGCCGTATCCCAACACTCCGAAGTTGTCGTTGACGGCGCCGACGAACGTCCAGAAGACCCCCGCCGGCTTGAAGTAGCCGGCGATGAGCGCCAGGGTCTCGAGGGTGCCGACGAGGACCGCGACCAGAACCGACAGCGAAGTGATGGTCAGGTTGTAATAGAGCTTGCGGACCGGCTTGACGAACGCCCAGCCGTAGGCGCCGAGCATCAGCACGCCGTCGACGGTGTCCACGAGCGCCATGCCGGCGCAAAACAGCGCCGGAAAGATCATGAGGGACCAGGGCGCGAGGCCCTTCGTGGCCCCCGCCGCCGACACCCCCAGGAGCCCCACCTGGGTGGCGGTGTCGAACCCCAGGCCGAACAGCACCCCGAGCCCGTACATCTGCCAGCTGTGCTCGATCAGGCGAAACAGCCCCCGGAACAGGCGGGCCATCAGGCCCCCGCCGGGAAAGAGCGCCTGCGCGTCGTGCTGAAGCTTGCCCTCCCGGGCATCGCGGAAGCTGCGCCAGGTGTCGGCCAGGATGGCGAGGTTCGCCGCGGCGATGGCGAACAGGAAGAAGGCGGACACACCGGTACCGATCAGGCCGCCGATGAGCCTCAGGTGATCGAAGCGGCCCTGCATCACCGAGGCCGCCACCACCACCGCCAGAGTGAGCGCGGCCACGACTGTCGAGTGCCCGAGCGAGAAGTAAAGTCCCACCGTGACCGGGCGCTTGCCCTCCTGCATGAGCTTGCGCGTGACGTTGTCGATGGCCGCGATGTGATCGGCGTCCACCGCGTGGCGCAGGCCGAACCCGTAGGCGAGAAGCCCGGTGCCGAGCAACAGCGGGTGGTGGCGGAATGCCACCAGCGCCCACAGCCAGGTGAGGACATTGGCGCCGATGAGCGCCAGGGCCGTGAGCGTGATCCGCCCGCGCAGGCCGCCGGATGGGCTCAGGGTAAGCCGCGACATCCCATTCTCCTCCGCACCCACGTGCGGGATTGAAGCCGCGGTTGGAAAGTTCGAGACCATCGAGCCCGAGCCGCCCACCGCAGCCGATTGCACAACGACACCGACGGGCAGGTCTCCTGGCTCGCGGGTCGGTGTCTCGCGCCCGGCCTTCCCGGTCTCCCAGTGGCCATCGTGGATGCGAAACTCGCCGCTCACAGTTGCGGGGGCAGCCACGGATCATGCGCTCGCGCACTACCGTGTTCCCATTTCACCGGCGGAGTCACATCCGCCGGAACCCATCGGACCGAAGGATGGCAAATCCGCCACCCACTGTCGAGCCGTGCTGGGCGAGAATCAATAAGCACTTTCCCTCGGACTCACCGCGACCCTGCCGCGAGGACTCAACGATGAAGGCTCCGGTCTCCCCGCCCCCGATCGATGCCCCGGTCACCGTGCGCGATGCCCGCGAAGCGGACATGGCGGCGGTGCAGGCGATCTACGCGCACCACGTGCTGCACGGACTGGCGACGTTCGAGGAAGAGCCTCCCCCGGTGCAGGAGCTCCTGGCGCGCCGCGCCTCGGTGCTCGCGCTGCGACTGCCCTATCTCGTGGCCGAACGCTCGGGCCGGATCCACGGATACAGCTACGCGACGGCCTACCGTGCCCGCCCCGCCTACCGGCACACACTCGAGGATTCGGTGTACGTGGCCGACGGCTCCGCCGGCCAGGGCATCGGCACCGCGTTGCTGAGCGCGCTCATCGAGCGCTGCGAGGCCGGTCCGTGGCGGCAGATGGTCGCGGTCATCGGCGACAGCGAAAATACCGCCTCGCTCGCCCTGCACGGGCGCATGGGATTTCGCCCGGTGGGCACGCTGGAGTCGGTCGGCTTCAAGCTCGGGCGCTGGGTCGACACGGTGTTGATGCAACGCCCGCTCGGCCCCGGAGCCGCAACAGCGCCGGACTGATGCCGCGCGCGGCCCGGCACCTCGAACGCGGAGTCTGTGAGACCCGCCGAGGCTTCTGCACGGCCGCTGCGCCGCCCGAGCCCGTGGCTGCGGCAAGTGCAGGCTTGCCATGCTCAGAGGGCCGGTGCAGTGTATCGGCCGTGGGAGCCCGCGCGCCGAACCTTCATGGCAGCGGCGAGCCGGACTCCAGGAGGAGGACTCCATGCGATTCAAAGCGCTCTCTGAGGCGGTGCTCGCCGTGGTGGCGGGCGCTCTGCTCGCGTCGCTGCCCGTGCGGGCGGCGCCGGACAGCGTCGAGGCCGTCTGGGTGCACCGTCACGTCACCTTCGTCTATCAGGGCTTCACGACCCACTACTCCTGCACCGGCCTGCGCGACAAGATCCGCTCCATGCTCTGGAAGCTCGGCGCCCGCGACCTCGAGGTCCATGAGCAGGGCTGTACCCGGCCGGTCGGCCCCGAGCCCTTCCCCGGCGTGCGGGTGCGCATGCGGGTGCTCGTTCCGACCTCCTCGGAGCACGGCAAGAAAGCCGGCCCCCCGGTGGCGGCGCACTGGCAGAATGTCGTGCTCATGCCGAGGAACGCCGGTCCCTCCGAGGAAGGCAACTGCGAGTTGATCGAGCAGTTCAAGGAGACTTTCCTGCCGCTGTTCACCACGCGGCACATCCGCTACCGCTCGACCTGCATTCCGCATCAGCTCACCCTCGGGACACATTTGAGCACGGAGGTCCTGATGCCCGACACCAAGCCCCGGGCCGAGGGCGCTCAGCCGCCGGGGCGCAGGGGGGACTCGCGCGCAGACACGGCCGCGCCGTGATCGGGCGCAGCCCGGCAGGCTGCGGGCCTCAGTGGCGCGCGGCGGCGCTCTCCCGGCAGTCCTCGCACAGGCCGGTGAGCTCGACGATGCGCTGATCGAGCGCGAAGCCCAGGCGCCGCCCCAGTCGCTCAGTGGCGGCCGCGACGCGCTCGTCCTCGGCCTCCACCACCTGTCCGCAGCGGCGGCAGATGAGGAACTGCACCCAGTGCGGCGCATCGGGGTGCTCGCACAACACGAACGAGCGTGTGCTCTCCAGCCGGTGCACGATGCCGAGCCCCATCAGGAAATCCAGCGTCCGGTACACACTGGCCGCGGTCGACTTGCCGTCCTCGGGACGCAGCCGCTCGAGCAACTCGTACGCCGAGAGCGGTCTGTCCGCCGAGAGAAGCTTCGCGAGCACCGCCCGCCTCGGCCGGGTCAGGCGCTGTCCGCGCTCGCGGCACAGATCCTCCAGCCTGTGCAGCGCCCGCTCGAGACCGGGTGATGGGTTGGCTTTGGCTGACTTTCGCATGTGGCCTCCCTCTAGCGGCCCGGGCCGGGCGCGCCCGCGCGCCGGCGCAAGCGGCCCGCCGTGTAGGAGAGCCCGGCCAGAGCGCCGACAAAAAACCCCACCGGCCAGTTGGACAGATATGAGAGCGCGATCGCGCCCCACACCGTGGCGAGCGAGAGTCCGACCGACAGCACGAGCGCCGCCCGCGGCCGGTCGGTGAAAAAGCGCGCCGCGGAGGCCGGACCGACCGTCAGGCTGAACACCATCAGCGCTCCGACCACCGGCAGGGCCGTGGCGGTCGACAGTGCCAACACGCACAGGAACGCGAGTTCCATCCGCCGGCTGCCCGCTCCGGCCGCCTCGGCGAGCTCGGGCGAGATCGAATCGAGCAGCAGCGGGCGAAACAGCAGCGCGATCACCGCGATCGCAATCGCGCTGAGGGCGGCAACCGCGGCGAGCTCGCGCGCGCTCACCCCGAGCACCTCCCCGAACAGCAGCGCATACACGCCCTGGGAATACTCGCGCGTCATACTGAGGAACAGAGTGCCGAGCGCCAGCGCCAGGGCGAGCC
>OFHJ01000848.1_pt1 | contig 10066 bp, 10 predicted proteins | sample 1522001 | NCBI WGS metagenome assembly OFHJ01 (sample SAMEA2464838, study PRJEB22497) | soil metagenome | biome: Grassland; feature: Farmland; material: Clay | place: Australia | collected 2013-02-01 | depth 1.2 m | reverse complement strand
GCCATGAACCGTGTGAAAAAACACCTGATCAGTCCGGTTTTGCGCGAGGTTTTCCGCCAGTTTCTCCGGACCTGCTTCTTTCCATCCGAACAGGTCTATGCAGCGGCCGGGTTGAGCGATCCACGAATCTGGGCAAGGCGCGCGCGCCACAACCCACACCGTATTCATCTTATGAATCAGTGTGCAGCACCCAGTCGCGATTTTCTGCGTACGCAAGGCTTTGCCTTGTGAACGGCCGTTTCCTGTTATAGTTAGAAAGTTATGGAGAATAAAATGCGATTCCATCCTGGAACTATCCTCGCTTCCCCCGACGCGCAAGCCATCTTTGAATCTGGAGAAATTGATCCGCAGGAACTGCTCCGTCATCACGTCTTGGGCGAGTGGGATGAGGCTATGGAAGAAGACTTAATTGAAGCCAGTGAAAAGGCCATTCGCGACGGCGGGGCGGTCGTTAGTACCTGGCAGGTAAGCGGGTATACAATCTGGATTCGTACCGATGCTGGTCGGGAAACCACTATTATTGACGTTCCACTCGACTCCTGAGGTGTGCCATGGCGGTATTGCAGATTGCGACCCAGCCCTTTGCCGATCAACGCCCCGGCACCTCGGGGCTGCGTAAAAAGGTCAAGGTGTTCCAGCAGCCGCACTATCTCGAAAACTTCGTGCAGTCGGTGTTCGATTGCGTGGAGGAGCTTGCGGGAGCAACGCTGGTGCTCGGCGGCGATGGGCGCTACCACAATCGCGAGGCAATACAGACGATTCTGCGGCTGGCTGCAGGTAACCGCGTCGCGCACGTCATCGTCGGACAAGGCGGCATCGTTTCGACACCGGCGGCATCGAATCTGATCCGCCTTCACGAGGCCGCAGGAGGATTCCTGTTCACGGCCAGTCACAATCCAGCGGGACCCGACGGCGATTTTGGCGTGAAGTTCAATATTGCCGGTGGCGGCCAAGCACCGGAAAACCTGACACAACGAATCTATGAACAAAGCCGATCGATTCAGCGCTATCGGGTCGTTGAGCACCCAGGCATCGACATCGACCGACGCGGTGCTGCAAAGATCGGCGACACAATGATTGAAGTCATCGACGGTGTCGCAGACTACGCCAAACTGATGGAGCGCCTGTTTAATTTTGATCGCATCGCTGCTTGGCTGAAGGCGGGACACCTGATCCGCTATGATGCCCTGCACGCAGTCACCGGCCCCTACGCCCGCCGCATCCTTGTCGATCTGCTCGGCGCACCCGGAGACGCCGTCGTGAACGCAATCCCGCTTGAAGACTTTGGCGGCGGGCATCCGGATCCCAATCTGGTCTACGCCAAACCGCTCGTGGACATTGCGTTCGGCAAAGACCCGCCAGAGCTATGCGCTGCAAGCGATGGCGATGGCGACCGTAACATGATCCTGGGTCGCCATATCTTCATCTCGCCGGGTGACTCACTGGCGATGCTGGCAGCCAATCATTCGGTGATTCCAGGCTATAAAAATCGCGTTCACGGTTTCGCGCGCTCCATGCCGACGTCACGCGCAGTGGATCAGGTCGCCGACAAGCTGGGGGTGAAATGCTATGAAACTCCAACCGGCTGGAAATTTTTCTGCAATCTACTCGACGCGGGGAAAGCCACCATCTGCGGCGAGGAAAGTTTTGGCACAGGATCGGATCATACGCGCGAGAAGGATGGGCTTTGGGCTGTCCTTGCATGGCTGAATATCCTCGCGGAAACGGGAAAAGACGTGCAGGCCATTGCCGGAAGCCACTGGTCGGACTTTGGGCGGCACTATTACGCGCGTCACGATTACGAAGCACTCCCGGGGGCCGATGCCGGGGCCGTCATGAAGGAACTCGAGCTTGTCCTTCCTCGACTCGTCGGAAAACAGTTCGATGCCGGAACGATTACGCAATCGGACAGCTTTTCCTACGACGATCCTGTCGACGGAAGCCACGCTGAAGGACAGGGCCTGCGTATCGTCTTCGGCCGATCGGCGCGAATCGTCCTGCGTCAATCGGGAACAGGAACAAGCGGCGCCACCCTTCGCCTTTATCTTGAACGCTACGAATCGCCTGATGGAATACTGGACCAGCCGGTCAACATTGCCTTGTCCCCTCTGGCCACTATTGCTGAAAAAATCACCCGAATCGGCGAATTGACGGGTCGAAAATCCCCGACTTTGGTGACCTGAATCAGGTGACTTCAATCAGCGAGGTGTTCGTTGACTGGCGCATGTTAGGTCGTAGGTGGATCCCTTGATGAAACGCCTTCGCACGCTTTTGGCGACCCCGGTTTACATTGTCTATGGCAAACGCTTGCGACTCAAGATCAAGGCAGCCGGACCGATCCCGCAGCACATCGGCCTGATACTGGACGGAAACCGTCGTTTTGGCCGCCTGAACCGAATGACCGAACCGCAGGAGATTTATGCCAGTGGCGCCAACCGGCTGGACAGTCTGCTGGAATGGTGCGTTGACCTCGGGATCCCCGCGATAACGCTCTGGATTTTTTCCACCGACAATGCCCATCGTCGCCCGGAAGAAGTGTCCGGCTTGCTTGCTGCCATAGAAAGCAAGCTGCGTGTCCTCGTGGAGACCCCGTCAATCCACCAAAGTCGCGTCCGGGTACGGGCCGTCGGGCGGCTAGAACTGCTTCCCGAGTCCACCCAGGAGGTGGTGCGCGCAGCCGAATCGGCGACTCGCCAATACGATGGCCTGAATCTGACACTGGCTGCAGCCTATGGCGGTCGACAGGAAATCACGGATGCCGTATGTTCACTGCTCCGCGATCCGGACTTTCGTGACCAGAACGCTGCGTCGGTCGCAGATCATCTGACACCGGACGTGCTAAGCAAATACATGTATGCCCCTGATCTTCCGGACCTGGACCTCATCATCCGAACCAGTGGCGAAATCCGTTTGTCGGGCTTTCTTCTCTGGCAAAGCGCATACAGCGAGTTCTACTTCACGGATGTGTTCTGGCCCGAATTCCGCCACATTGATTTCCTGCGGGCCATTCGTGCCTTTCAGCAACGCAGGCGACGTTTTGGCAGGTAATCAGGTGGGGTCCGTCAAACCGAGCTTCCTGTGCACCGAGGAACTGGTTGTCGTGTACTGCAAATAAACCTTCTGATCCGGAAACAGTTGGTGCTTGATGGCAAACGCGGCCAGCGCGGCTTCGTGAAAACCCGAAAGAATCAGTTTCTTTTTCCCTGGGTACCAGCTGATGTCACCAATTGCATAGATTCCCGGCACCGAAGTTTCAAAGGTTTCCGTGCTGACTTCGATCTGGTGCTTGTTCAGCGTCAGACCCCAATCGGCGATCGGCCCTAGCTTCGGGGAGAGCCCGAAAAACACAAGAACGTGATCCAACTCGATCTGCTGCATGCTCTGGTCGATTTCCCGCACCTCAAGGGCCTTCAACCGACCATCAGCCTCCTCAAAGCCCATGACACTGCCGAGTATCATCCGTGCCGTGCCCGCACCAACCAGCTCCTGAAAACGGGATACGGCGGCCGGTGCCGCCTTGAAATTGGCAGACCGATGCACGAGCGTTAGTGTGTCCGCCTTCCCTGCCAGTTGAAGTGCCCAATCCAGTGCGGAATCGCCGCCACCTAAAATCACCACCCGCTTTCCATAATGCCTTTCCGGATCGCGAACGCGATAAAACACTTGCGAATCGTGATATTTCTCAACACCGTCGATGCGTAACAGAACCGGCTGAAAAGCGCCGACACCACCTGCGATAATGACCGCTTTTGTAGAAAACTCCTGACCCGCAGTAGTCGTCACTCGAAATCGTCCATTGCCCTGCCTTTCCACCAAATCGACCTGTTGACCAAGATGGAATGTCGGGTTAAATGGCTTAATCTGCTGCATCAGACGATCAACCAGTTCTCCGGCACCGACGCTCGGAAAACCCGGGATATCATAGATCGGCTTGTCCGGATATAACTCCGAACACTGTCCGCCGATCTGGGGCAAAGCATCAATGACGTGCGCGCTCAGATCGAGGAGGCCCAGCTCGAACACTTGGAACAAGCCACAAGGGCCTGCGCCGACAATAAGGGTATCAGTCGAGATTGTCATAAACTATTCTCAGAGGTTCACGCTGACCAGCGCGGTCATGAAACGTTTCATTATCCGGTTCGGTTGACCCCTTAACAACCCGAAGACTTGACGTGCTGTTTACCGGGCTCGCGGGACAGGGGCGTGCAGTTCCTTGATATGGATGCCTAAACGGGGCATTTGATCGACAAACCAATGATAGGCGGAAGCCGCCATGTCTTCGGCGCCGCGGAATCCAATCTCAACATGAGCCACCGTCGTGCCGTCTCCACGAAATGGCAGACTGGAAATACGCAAACCCTGATAACGGGTAAGCACTTCCTCCATCAGCTCCAGAAGATCACTTTCCCCGAGCCCTTCCCGCCAAATGCGCAGGGTGTATTCGACCGGCGGCGTTGCCCGATGAAGATGCAGCAATCGTTTGTCCAGAACCCATTCCAGCATTGGCCAGGCCATTTCCGGGAAACCTGGCACAAAATAGCAATCGGCCAGATAAAAACCTGCGACGTTATTGACCGGATTGGGGATCAATGATGCGCCTTCGGGAAAATCCGCCATACGGACCCGGTTCGGGTAGGCGCGATCTCCATAGCGTGCTTCGATTAAGGCCAAGGCTTCCGGATGGCGGACAACGGGAACGGCGAAGGCCAACGCAGCGGCGTGCCGAGTGCAATCATCCGGTGTGGCGCCAATCCCTCCACACGACAACATTGCGTTTCCCGCATCCCGGATGCGGTGAATTGCAGCTGAAATGCGAACACTGTCGTCACCGACAAACTGTACGCCTTCGAGCTCCATTCCGCGCCGTCGCAGCATCGAGATCACTGCGGGAACATGCCGATCAACTCGTTTCCCTGAAAGGATCTCATCACCGATCACCAGCAGCTCAATGCCCATTCAAGCTTCCCGCAATTCATCCGGTTCCGAGGTATCGGGATCCGTGATCCTTTAAAAGCGTTCGATCAATGCCTCCGCGAACTCACGGGTCCCGACAACCGTTGCGTTGTCGATCTGCCTCGCAAAATCGTAGGTGACGATTCCTTCGCTCACCACTCGGGGGTAAGCCTGCTTGATGAGCGCAGCGGCCTCGTCCCACCCGATATGCTCAAGCATCATTGCCCCGGAGAACAGAAGCGACCCGGGGTTGACCACGTTCTGATTGGCATATTTGGGGGCGGTCCCGTGCGTCGCCTCAAATACGGCGACCGTGTCTGACAGATTGGCGCCTGGAGCAATCCCCATTCCACCCACTTCAGCCGCCAGGGAATCAGAGAGATAATCCCCGTTCAGGTTAGTCGTTGCGATAACATCGTACTCTTCGGGCCGTAACAACATCAGCTGAAACATGATATCGGCAATCCGATCCTTGATGACGATCTTTCCATCAGGACATTGTCCGCCGTAGCGGGTCTGAAGGACTTCCTCCGTCACGGTAACCTCGCCAAACTCCTCTTGAGCAACTTCGTAGCCCCAATTACGGAAAGCCCCTTCGGTGAACTTCTGAATGTTGCCCTTGTGAACCAGCGTCACTGACCGGCGCCCCTTGTCGAGGGCAAACTGAACCGCTCGGCGAACCAGACGCCGCGACGCGAACTCGGAGACTGGCTTGATGCCGATGGCGGCATTCTCTGCAAAACTGGCCTGCATCTCGTCGCGCAAGAATTTCGCCAGCCGCGCGTTTTCAGGACTCCCCGCCTGATACTCAATGCCGGCGTAGACATCCTCGGTGTTCTCCCGGAAAAGGACGACATCAACCTTTTCGGGGTGCTTGAGTGGACTCGGAACACCCGCGTAATGACAAACAGGCCGGATACAGGCATACAGGTCCAGAGCTTGCCTCAGACTCACGTTGAGACTTCGAAATCCACCGCCGACCGGCGTCGTCAGAGGTCCTTTGATCGAGATTGAAAGCTCCCGGATCGCCTGAAGCGTCTCCTCCGGAAAGAAATTGCCACCGTAGAGTCCCGCCGCCTTTTCGCCGAGGAACAGTTCGCACCATGCAATCCTGCGTCGGCCCTGATATGCCTTGGCGACCGCCGCATCCCAGACCCGGTGACAAGCGCCCATGATGTCCGGACCGATCCCATCCCCTTCGACATAGCCGATAATGGGCTGGTCCGAAACAATGACCTTGTCACCTTCGATCCGTATCCTGTCCCCTTCCGGAATCTTAATATGGCGGTAAGCCATCGGCATTGTGTCTCCGACGGGCAGGCAGCTGATGCTGCGGAACCCGAAAATATCCAGCAGAAAATGATTGGCCAACGTACAGGGCCCGGCGCCGAGTCTTTACAAACAGACGCTGGAGCCCCGAAAAACGAATCCGCCTCCAGACACGGCTAGGCAGCTTCCTGATTCACCGCTTCTTTAAGCATCTTGTGCAGCTCGCCTGTCTGAAAAAGATCCAGCGTGATGTCGCAACCGCCGACAAGTTCACCCTTTACATAGAGCTGGGGAAAAGTCGGCCAGTTGGCAAACTTTGGTAATGACCGGTATACGTCCTCATCCTCATAGATGTTGACGTACGCGTACTCCACACCGACCGAGTTGAGAGCCTTGACGACACGCGCCGAGAATCCGCACTGAGGAAAATCAGGGGTTCCCTTCATGTAAACGATGATGGGATTGTCGCTGACCTGTTTCTTGATGCGTTCAAGTGCGTCCATGAATTCACTACCGTGTTAAATTTAACCAGTCTTCATTGTACCACCAGACGACATTCCGACGCCTACCCACGCCGACTGGCCAGCGCACCGCGAGGCTGTCTGGATTGGTTGACGAACTATGGCTCCTTCCGGCCGCCGAAGGCTACCGGCCAAGAAGACGCAACCCCCGTCATACGAACAAAACCGGCCCCGGCAATGTTGAAAAGCGGCAGATGCTGCCCTATCGTGTGAGCAGACAATCTCTCGTCTGCACGACGTTCAGATAGTTCTCGTCTCCACACGGACATCACAATAGAAAGAGGTGCACTATGAGTTTCACGTTACCTGAACTCCCCTATGCAAAAGACGCGCTTGAACCGCATATGTCGCGGGAAACGCTCGAGTATCACTATGGCAAGCACCATAAAAAATACGTCGATACGACCAACGAACTGATTGCCGGAACGGAATTCGAGAACGCAAGCCTCGAGGAAATTATCAAGAAATCCAGTGGCAAGCTTTTCAACAATGCCGCGCAGGTATGGAATCACAATTTTTTCTGGACCTGCCTGAGCCCGCACTCCCAGGATCTTCCGGGCAAGAAACTGAGCGACGCACTCACGCAGGATTTTGGCGGTGTCGACAACTTCACCAGAAAGTTCAGTGAAATGGCTGCAGGAAACTTCGGATCCGGATGGACCTGGCTGGTCAAAAATGCCGATGGCCATCTGGAGGTCGTCAATACATCCAATGCAGGAAATCCGCTGACCGAGGGAAAGACGCCCCTCCTTACGGTTGACGTATGGGAACATGCCTACTACGTCGATTATCGGAACGCACGTCCAACTTACCTTGAGCATTTCTGGCTGATCGTCAACTGGCCGTTCGTCGAGCGTAATCTCGGGTAGAATGTGAGCTGGACGGGGGCCGCCTCGGGCGGCCCCTTTCTTTTTTCCAGAGCTCTCAGGGCAATCAATCGTGGCACTTCCGATTCGTCATTTTCTGAAACTCAGCGACCTGACACCTGATCAAGCGGCCACGCTTGTAGCACGTGCAATGGAGCTCAAGAAAGACCAGGATGTTGAGTACCGGCCATTGCTTGGTCGCACGCTGGCTATGATCTTTGCCAAGAGCTCCACCCGAACGCGGGTGTCCTTCGAAGTGGGGATGGCCAAGCTAGGCGGGCATGCGCTCATGCTGGCTACAGCTCAAACGCAACTTGGGCGCGAAGAACCGCTAGCGGACACGGCGCGCGTCCTGTCGCGCTACTGCGACGCGATCATGGTGCGTAACGACTCTCAGTCGGACCAGGAGGAGATCAGTCGGCATTCCAAGGTTCCGGTAATCAACGCCCTGTCCGAACTGCATCATCCCTGCCAGCTCATGGCAGACGTTCAGACGTGGTGGGAAAAGCGGGGAAATCCGGCTGGCGCGACCGCAGCCTGGGTCGGCGACGGCAATAACGTCTGCAACTCGTGGATCGAGGCGGCGAAACTGTTTGGATTTCACCTGAAGGTTGCCTCGCCGAACCAGTATCGTCCCGACCCGGGTGTACTTGCATTCGCGTCCGGTCATGTGACTCTCATAAACGACCCGCGTGAGGCAGTCATGAAAGCGGACCTCGTCGTGACTGACACCTGGACCAGCATGGGACAGGAAGCCGAGCGTTCAGAACGTGTCTCGGTACTCGAGCCGTTTCAGGTCAACACACGTTTGATGCGACGGGCCAACTCCGATGCTTTATTCATGCATTGCCTGCCAGCCCATCGCGGGGAAGAAGTCACCGAATCGGTGATCGACGGCCCCCAAAGCGTCGTGTGGGATGAAGCCGAGAACCGGTTGTGGGCGCAGATGGCTCTACTGGAAGAACTCATCGCGGGAGGTCCCCGCAACCCTAGGCCGTGAGTTTCCCCCTCCCAGATGACTTGCGGGAACAGGTTCGTCAGGGCCTCTCCGAGGACATCGGCAATGAGGATGTCACTTCAAAACTGATCCCGTCAGCGCGCAATGCAGTCGGAAGAGTGGTGTTACGCGAGCCAGCCATACTCTGCGGTCGGCCGTGGTTCGATGCTGTTTTTACCGAAATTGACCCGTCAGTGACCATCGTCTGGAAGGCAACGGAAGGCGCTCAAGTCGAGAGCTCAACTGAGATGTGTGAGGTTCACGGACCGGCCCGCTCACTGTTGAGCGGCGAAAGGACAGCACTTAATTTCCTGCAGATGCTGTCAGGGACTGCAACGATCACACGTCGCTACGTTGATGCTGTAGCCGGAACCGGCACACAGATCGTTGATACTCGAAAAACCCTGCCGGGGCTGAGAAGTGCCCAGAAATACGCCGTGCGCTGCGGAGGCGGAATCAACCATCGATTCGGTCTTTATGACGCATTCCTGATCAAGGAAAACCACATCGAGGCAATGGGCGGGCTGACTGAAGCAATTGGTGCAGCCCGGAGCTCAAACAACACCATACCGCTCATGGCGGAAGCGGAGGATCTCGAAGAGGTTCGAGCAGCGCTTGATGCAAATGTCGATGTTCTTCTCGTCGATGAATTATCGCTTGAGGAAGTGCGGGAAGCAGTGTCCATGACACAGGCTGCCCGGAAAAGCGGCTCACCGACGATCATCGAATACTCGGGGAGTGCAACGCTTGAGCGAATCCGAGCCATCGCGGAAACCGGCGTAGACCGCATCTCTGTTGGCGCACTGACGAAGCACGTTCATGCGATTGATCTCTCCATGCGCCTGGCAGTCACCCTGGACTGACGCCGGCATCGGCCGGCACGGCCGACAGCATTGACTGCCCTGTTCCATTCCAGCGATGTACCAGCCAAACTCCGACATTTAACGGGTTGATCAGTCGTCGGCTCGCTGCAGCACTAGTTCGCTTGGCTGTTGCCTGACGAGAGCCGAGGGCTTATGCTTGCAAGTAAGGTGGGCAGACGTCCAATTGATCACAGGAACGGGCCATGAAGGTCGATGCGAGTTTAGCAGACAAACTGATCGCTGCAACCGACGTTAGCAGCATGCACTTGGCCTGTCGTGAAATCTCAGAATCCATGGGGTTTGAGCATTTCATCTACGGCCTGCGCATCCCCATCTCACTCAGTCAACCATTCCATTTCTGTCTCAGTGGCTTCCCGAGCGAATGGCGAAGCCGGTATGACGCGATGGGCTATCTCAAGATTGATCCGATCGTAGCGGCAGCATTTTCATCGATGTTGCCTATCTGCTGGGATGAGGTGACGGATATCCCCCCCACGGCCAGGGAAATGTTCAGGGAAGCGGCGGAGTTCGGCCTTTGTCATGGCATCTCGTCGCCCGTTCCTCGGCGACGCGGCCAAATTGGCATCTCGTCGTGTG
>OFHJ01000847.1_pt1 | contig 10066 bp, 13 predicted proteins | sample 1522001 | NCBI WGS metagenome assembly OFHJ01 (sample SAMEA2464838, study PRJEB22497) | soil metagenome | biome: Grassland; feature: Farmland; material: Clay | place: Australia | collected 2013-02-01 | depth 1.2 m | reverse complement strand
TCTTCTTGGCAGGATTGATCCGCGGCGCAGATTCGCCGCGCAACGTCATTCTAACGGCAGTCCTAATTGGCGTCGGCGGAATCGTGCCGGTCGTAATCATGAGAGTGGACAGGTTCGCGCTGACGGGATACGGATATGTGCCGCTGTTCGTCGCATTTTCTCCGCTGATGGCGGCCGCGGGAACTGGGATGCGCTATCTGGTCTTTCGCGGCCGAACCTGGGCAGCTTCCGCGTTGGCATTGACTGCGATCAGCGGTTCAACGCTCGCGATAGCGTTTGCCATTCCCCTGTTGGTCGGAATCTGGTCGAATAAGACGCTCGATATTCCTGCTCCTGCTTTTTCGCTGGCGATTCCAGGTGGGAAGACCGTGACCTCAGCTGAACTGCGAGGCCGCGTGGTCGTGCTCGCGTTTTGGGCAACCTGGTGCGCTCCGTGCCGACAGGAATTACCCGATCTGCAGAAGGTTTATGAGCGCTACAAAAATAATCCGAATGTGAAATTCTATGCGGTGGACGGACCTTGGGGAGGCGACAACATCAGGAAGGAAGCTACGTTTGCCGACCGAATCAACGTGAGCTTACCGCTCGCGTTCGACTCACATGGGGCCGCACGGGCGCTAGGTGTGCTGGGCTTCCCTGCTCTGGTGATCGTTGGCGACAACGGTCACATACGTCTCTTTCACGATGGATACGATCCCTCGGAGCACCTTGCGCGGTGGGTCGCAACAGAAGTGAGGGGGCTGGAAGTACGTTGCACATGAATTTCTTCTGCCCACCCTGCCGTCACGCCGCAAGGTAATGTGCCATCGACAACTCTGCAGCCGATCGTCATTACGCCAAGTTACGCACTGCCTGATACCGGGGCAGTCCAGCAAGCGGGGTTCGCCGGTCTGGACTTCGTCGGGGCCCAGTTCTTAAGTTATGTACAAGGCGAAATCCTGAGGGCGTTTGGCTGCAAGAGCGCGGTTTGCGGCGTTCTAGCGACCGTCGTGATTACCGCAGTGACTCGGGATCCCGAGGCGGCGGGGACCACAACCCTCTATCGAGCTGTAAGTCCAGCTGAATACGCTGACATCTCTGAAAGCGGCGTACTTCGAGCGGGCCCGAATTCATTTGAATCAGGGAAATGGTTCGCGCAGTCGCCACAGGATGCTACGGCCTGGGGTAACGCATTCCATCGCCCGGGGAACTTCAGTGTAATCCAAGTGCAATTCCCGTTCTCAACGGCTGATCAGTTCTTCACCGTGGGCAGCCTTGATGGAATTGGACCTGCACAATTTGGGACATTTGATCAGATCGGTAATCCACAGATTTCACTCTGGACAGGGCAATGACTAAACAGGCGAAAGCACGGTTGAAGTGGCTGATTCCATTTCCGGAAAGCGGAATGAGTCCGCGCGGTCGAAAGTTTTCGCTCCCGGCAAAATTTGATCATCAGGGCGCTGATTGGACCAACAACGCGTGGAGTCTTGTCGTTGAAGGGGATACTCGACCTGATGCACGGGGCGTGCAAGAAGTTCAGATTTGTTTTTTGATGCGGAATGCACCTTCGGAGTGGTTGGTGCATGGGCGCCGATTTACCATGCAGGAAGGGGAAAAGCCCATTGCTGAGGGCGAGATAATGTAGCGGCCTGTCAGCATAAGCAAGCAGCGAGTTTTGTTGCCGCAAAGGGACTTGCCCGAGGGGGCGGCAGAACAGGCGTAGACACAGGCCTCGCCTCGCGAATACTGGTGGCTAAAGCCGCCGTAGCCATCGGGTAAATTCGCCGCCGTGCCACCGAACACGGCTGGTGAGCGGGACGCCAAGCGCCTCGGGAAACACCTGAGCGAGTGCTTGGCGCTTGAGGTCAAGGTCGGCGCGCGCGTACCTCATTGTCGTGGTGACGCTGGCATGACCGAGGATCTGGCTGATCGTGCCAAAATCGACACCGGATTTGAGCAGATGCACGGCGGTCGCGTGGCGCAGGGCGTGCGGATGGATCCGGCGACCATTTGCGGGCGATCGATAATCCGGCAGGTGCTTGCGCAGAAGGTACCGGACGCCGAACCGGGTAAGCGGTCGGCCGTTTCGGTTCCGAAACACCACGCCATTGGCGAGGTCGGGGTCGGGTGGTTGGGTCGCGATCAGTTCGCGCAGTAGCCGGACAGTCCTCGGCCACAGAGGACAGAGGCGGATCTTGTCGCCCTTACCAAGCAGGCGAACCTGTTCAGGTGGATCGAGACGCAGATCCCGTACCCGTAGATTTAGGATCTCCTGCACGCGAGCGCCGGTGTTGAACATCAAAGTGAACAACGCGAAATCGCGCTGACCGGACGGCGTGTGGCCATCGATGTGCCGCATGAGCTTGCGTATGTCCGCGCTCTCTGGATACTCGATCGGCACCTGGCGAGCCCCCCGCTTGAAGGGGATGTTCAGGATGCTCTGCACCCGTCCGAGCTGTTCGGGGTGCTTCGCTCCGAGATGGCGCGCGAAGGTGTGCAGGGCAGCGAGGCGTACGTTGCGAGTGACGATCCCATTACCGCGTTCGGCCTCCAGGTACGCGAGAAATCGCTCCACGCGATCGGTGGTGAAGTCAGCGATCTCGAGCGACTCGAGGCGTCGCCCGGAATCGCGGGTGGCGAACTGGAGCCACAGGACGATGGCGTCCCGATAACTGCGCAGCGTGTGCAGGCTCACGCCCCGCTGGCCCGGGAGGTAGGACTCGAAGAAATCGACGATGAGCCGGCCGAGATCAGCGTTGGGGCGATTCATAGTTGCTCTCCGAATAGATGACCGAAGGTGGCGTCGAACCGGGCGCTGGCGAGCGCCGCGATAGTCGGAACGAGTTTCAGGTAATGCATCGTCGACTCGATCGAGACGTGGCCGAGGTACAAGGCGAGCTTTGGGAGAGCCGCCTGGGGATCTCCGCCGTCACGATAGGACTGGATGAGAGAGTGCACGGCGAAGGAATGCCGCAGATCATGCAGGCGCGGGACCCGGCCCTCGCAATCATGTATGTCAGCAAGAGCGAACAGCTTCAAGATCAGGGAGCGGAACCCCGGTGCACTGTAGCGCCGCACCTCCGTGCGTCGGACATGACAGAGGAATGGACCACGATCAAGCGAGCACCGGGCAAACTGCGCGCGTTCCTTGAGGTATCGACACACCTCGGCCTGCGCCGACTCGGACAGCGGAACGAGACGGGACTTGTGGAATTTGGACTCGCGGATCTGAAGCACAGAGCCCTCATTTTCAACGTCTTCGACCTGGAGGCGGAGGAGTTCGCCCAACCGCAGGCCGGCGGTATAGAGCAGCACGACCGCCACACGAGCGGCCGCAGGCCGCAATGGCGTTTGGCCCAATCGGCTGAGGCCGCCGGCCACCTCCATCATGCGCACGATCTGCTCGGGCTCGACGATGACCGGATGCACATATGGGCGCAGCCGGCTGAATCCATCGGGACTCGGCACGAAAGTCGAGTGCCCAAAACGTCTGCGGTAGCGGCAGAAGTGATGCACGATCTGCTCGCTTTTGCGGCGGGAATTTGAATGGAGATAGGTGCGCGTCGCCCGCCATCCTTCATAAGAGGGGGGAACGGGATCCTTTTGCCCCTGGTTGTGCAAAAAACCGCCAACCGTTCGAAGAACCTGCTCGGTGCAGCCATATCGCAGTCCGAGCGCCCGGTAGTGGTCAAGGTAATCACGGGCAGCTTGCGCAAATGCGATCGGTCCAAGGCGATCGGTACTCATGCGACATTCTCCCCGTGTGGTTGTGGCACCGGCAGGGCTACCTCGCGAAGCTGATCTGCTTGCAGGCGCAGATACACTGACGTACTGACCAGACTGCTGTGCCCCATCAGATCGCCGATCGCCTTCATGCCGACGCCGTTCTGGAAGAGGCGCATGGCAAAGGCGTGTCGCAACGAGTAGGCGGTATACCGAGAATTAGGCAGGCCACTTCGGCGTAACCGAGAAAGGAACAGGAAGCTGGTCGAGTACTTGGTAAGCGGACCGCGTGGTGCCGTGGCGGTCAGAAAGAGGTACGGCAGGTCGCTTCGTGGCCGACCGGTCTCGAGATAGCGCTTGAGCACCGCAATCGTCCGCTCGTGCAGGGGTAGAACGGTGGTCGAACGCGTCTTTGCGCGCCAAACCGTCAATGTTCGCGTCCGCCAGTCGATCGAGTCCAGCCTGAGATCCGTGATCTCGCCTGTGCGCAGTCCGTAATGAGCCATGAGGTGCAGGATCGCGTGGTCGCGAATCCCAACCTGACGGGTGCGATCAACAGACGCGAGCAGTTGCTCGACATATGGCCAAGGCATAGCTCTCGGAGGCAGACCAGCCCTGAAACGACGCGGCAAGTCGATCTGGTCGATCCGCTCGGGTATAAGCCCGCGCTCGTGGCAGTCACGAAGAAAGGCTTGAACGCATTTGATGGCGTTCTGCAAGGTTGTCCAAGTGAGATCGCGTGCCCGCGACTGAATGTACAGTGGCAGCGCGCCTTGCTTTAGATCTGCAACTGCCGCATTGGCCGGCAGTGATCGCCGAAGGAAATCCGAAATCCAGAGGCGATAGCCGTAGATCGTTGAGGTCGCGAGCCCGCGCCGACGTGCGAGGCGCGCGCAGAACTCGTCCACGAAGATCGCCGTCTCCGACGGTTCGGGTGGCCTGGGCTCCTCGAGACGGTGCACCGAGCGCAGATATTTGGAGTACGTGGTATGCGTGTGGCGATAGCGCGGCTGGCGGCGTTCCTTGCGACGGAATACCCATCGAAGCTCGTGGGCTTTTAGGGGCGCGCTCGGCTCAGTCCCAAGGGCATGCAAAACCTGCTGGACGCGGTAAAGGTGACCGCGAGCGGACTTGTTCGGATACTCGTTTGCGAGAAGCCAGGCAGCGAACTGCTCGAGGTCTTCGGCATAGCGGTCCCGGTCGTACCGAAAATGAACGCGAACAAAGATCTGGTTGAGAGCGGACATGGTGGCCTCCGGTTGCGTTCAAGAACCGAGGACACCCTAAGCCCGGTCGCTGACTTATGTGGAGTACACCACCGGAAACTATGTCGAAGCCGCTACGCCCGCCCGCATATGCACATAAGCGCCGTGTCCACATACGTTCAGTTATGAGGAGCGCCACATAACTGCAGAACGTTGAACACGCGCCAGAGATCATCGCCCACGTCCTCCGACCGTCGCGGCCGGAGCAGATCCGCCGGCGCCATCGCCCCCGGCCGATCGTTCGGGAAGCGCAGCGCCAATGCTTCCGTGGCAAATGCAATCCGCTGTCCCTCGTCCAGAATCGTCCGCTCCATGCGCTCGACCTGTGTGGCGAGAACGCCAAAAGCGCTCGCTCATCTCGAGCGCCCCACGGAGTACCTCGTCCACCACATCTCCCCGGTGCAGCCCCCCCCTGTGCCAATGTGACGTGAGACATCTGCCTTCGAAAGTTTACAGTCCAAGGGAGTATCGCTCATGGCATCACTGACGGATTCTTCGATGAACAACATCCCCTCTGCTTCGGTCCTGTGCATTCCGGAAGGAGCCCGTAGGGCGAGTGAAGGGATGCCCAGGACCGCGGCGCCGCCGGATCCGGAGGTGGTGGCGATCGCCAGGCGTCGCCGGTACTCCGCCGGGGAGAATCGCGCGTTGCTCGCCGAGGCCGACCGCTGCAAGGCGGCGGGCACGCTCGGGGCGTTCCTGCGCAGCAAACGCCTCTATTCCTCGATGCTCCCGAGCTGGCGCAAGCAGCTGGAGGCGGCCGATCGGGTAGCCCTTGCCCCGAAGAGGCGGGGGCCGAAGCCGGATCCCTCGGCGCGGCAGATCGAGCAGCTCAATCGGGAAATCGGGCGCCTTCGCCGCAAGCTCGAGCGGGCCGAGATCATCATCGACGCCCAAAAAAATAACTGTGCGTGGCGCTGGGCCTGCCGACGGCGGACGAGACGAGCGAGAACGAGTGATGCTCGCCGTCGGCGATCTGGCCGTGCATGTCGGGCTGAAAGCCGCCTGCAGAGCCTTGGCGCTGAACCGCGGTTTCGTGTACCGCGAACGAGCTCGGCAACGCCGGGGGCGCCCCACGGCGTGTGCCGCGCGAACGGCCACGACCGCCATTGGCGCTCTCGAGCGCCGAGCAGGACGTCCTGCTCGGCGTGCTCGACAGCGAGCGGTTCGTCGACGTGGCGCCGGCCACGATGTACGCCACGTTGCTCGATGAAGGCCGCTACCACGGCTCGATTCGCACAATGTATCGGCTCCTGGCGGTCCCTAACCAAGGCGGGGAGCGGCGCAATCAGCGTGTCCATCCCCTCTATGCCAAGCCCGAGCTGTTGGCGGTTCGGCCCAATGAAGTTTGGAGCTGGGATATCAGCAAGTTGAAGGGTCCGGCGAAATGGACCTGCTCCCATCTGTACGTGATCCTCGACATCTTCAGCCGCTACGTGGTGGGTGGATGGTCGCGCAGCGCGAATCCGCCGAGCTCGCCGAGCAGCTGATCGCCGAGACCGTGGAGAAGGAAAACATCGCCCCCGGGACCCTGACGCTGCATGCCGATCGCGGCACTAGCATGCGCTCGAAGCCTGTCGCGGCGCTGCTGATCGACCTCGACGTCGCCAAGAGCCACAGCCGTCCGCACGTCTCGGATGACAACCCGTAGTCCGAGTCACAGTTCAAAACCCTGAAGTACCGGCCCGACCTCCCCGATCGGTTTGGTTCGATCGAGGATGCTCGCGCTCACTGCCAGCGGTTCTTCCGTTGATACAACCACGAACACCGTCACGGCGGCATCGGCCTGATGGCCCCGGCCGCCGTGCACGACGGCACCGCAGCGGTAATGAACGCACAACGAGCTGTCACGCTCGATGGCGCCTTCGCCGCTCATCCCATCCGCTTCAAGGGCATCGCACCCAAGCCCCGGTGCTGCCCACCGCCGCTTGGATCAATCCGCCGAAAAAGGAGACGACACCACCCTCGACCACACCCGTTTGCTCGCTAATCTCATGACACCGGGTGTCTCAAACCCATCGACACGTTCCGGAACGCCGTGCGACACTCGCGCGCACCAGGCGATCAGCCTCACTCCACATACCGGCGCGGCGATTTCTCACTGGTCACAGCGTGCAGACCCTCGAGCCCGAGCTCGCTCCCGTGTAGCGCACGCCACCAGATCTGCTCAATATGCCTTCGCCGGCCTCACGGCATTCACCAACGTAGAAGTACTTGTGGCGAGCCACATCTGTTGTCAGAATCTGGACCAAGTCCAATAGCCTGGGGTCGCAGTCGCGTGAAACCGAGTCTTGGTCGTTATGGCGCGTCAATCATCCTGATTTGTGCCATCGGACAGTCAGTGGCGTGGGCTACAAACTCGCGCTATCCGGTTGCTGCACCGCTCCAGCAATACATGATGCCCGAGCGCTCCGAGATTGCGCTGGCTCGCAGCGCGGCTCCTCGTTCGGTATCGGCGGACGCGAGCGTAATGGTATTAGGCCAGAAGGGATATATGACCGCGGTGAAGGGGAAGAATGGCTTTCTCTGCCTCGTGGAACGGTCCTGGGGTGCCGCGACTACGGATCCGGAGTTTTGGAACCCGAAGGTCCGCTCTCCCATCTGCTTCAATCCTCAGGCCGCGCGAACGTTCGCGCCCATCTACTTGAGGAAAAGCAAGCTCGTGCTCGCGGGAGACTCGCGGGACGAGATCGCGCGTGCAATTGCCCTGGCCTTTACGAAGGGGGATTTTCCGAAGCTGGCACGCGGCGCCATGTGCTACATGATGTCGAAGCAGCAGTATTTGGGCGACCAAACAAAGCGCTGGCATCCTCATCTGATGTTCTTCGTCTCAGGAGATGCAGCGAAAAGCTGGGGAGCCAATCTGCCAGGCTCTCCCGTGATTGCGGCCAATGACCCCGAAGAGCGGGCGACGGTCTTCCTAATCTGGGTCGGCCACTGGTCGGATGGGTCACCGGCCCCGTAGCAGGGACGGCAGATGAGCGCCTCAGTATCACCTTCGAAGTGGCCCCGATGGACCCATGGACATCGCCGCCACCAAAGCACTCCCAAGACCCACTACCGAATCGGGGAAACACCTGGCAATCGCCTCGAGGCCGTGCGGAAAGTATGATCCGCCCCGCTTGCTGTGGCATTTCCGACGCGTCGGCTACTGATGGCAGGCGCGCCGGACCCGCCAGGCCGGCATCACCCCGACCGACACCACCAGGCCATTGGTGCAAATCGCCCGGTAGAGGCCCACCCGGAGCTGATAGGCACTCGTGCCGTCGTGCGAATTCAGCAGCAATAGCTCCGGCACGGCCTCCTTCAACGCCACCACTTCGAGACGTCGGCGCAGGCGGATCAGGTGCCGGGCATGGAGGGGACTTGCAGTCCGGGTCCTCGCCTGGCGCGCCTCGACGGGGAAGAACCCCGCCTCGGCGAGCGCATCCAGCACCCGCCCCGTCGGCACGAACGTGTAGGCCGCGGTCAATCGTTCATGAGCGCTCGGCGCAAAGACCGCCGGCGCCGTGTGCTGCAACGTCTCTGCGCTCAAGGACTCTGCAAACGCGCTGCCGGAGGCAGCCTGGTTCGTCACGAGGGTTCTCGGAATTGTGTTCATGGTCGTCTCCACTGCAACGGTGACTCGGGGCGGGATTGCCCGTCGGCCGGGCCGTCGCGTCGCAGCGCAGCCGTCAAGGCCGCCGGAGGTCCTCCGCAGGCGCTCGCGAGCGCGGGTGCCTCCCGCGCGAAGGCCTTGACGGCGAGAACGACGCGGCACACTCGGACGACCTGGCAAGCCCACCCCCCACTTCTTGCGACATCCCGGCCCAATGTGACTCCCAGGCCTGCGCGCAAAGAGGCCCGAGCGCCGCAGCGCCCGGGCCAGAACCCCACGGTGCGTCAATCCACTGCGGCGAAGATCGAGCGCGCCTCGGCGTGATCGGCGGCAAAGTCGAGCAACCACGCGTGGTGGTTCCCGAAGACCGCGGTGCGGTACCGGAATGACAGGTGGCTGTAGGCAAAGAGACAGGCCGTGATCCCGGCGGCATCAGCACTCACACGCCCGCGATAGCCGTTACCGGGCACCTCGATGCGAAGCGACTCCGAGACTTCCGGTGCCATGTAGAACCCGCCGTTCGAGAGCTCGTAGAAGTGCCAGTAGCCCCCCGCGTAATCCGGCGAGAGGTCCCGCAGCCAATCGAAAATCGCCGTCTCGGCGACGAGGACATGCGACCCGAAGTGCCGCGGCAGAGTGAACAGCCGCTCGGCGTCGGACACGAGTGAAGCGGTAACCGGTGAAGTGAGTGTCTGAGCGTTCATGGCGAGGTGCCTCGAGGAGGATTCGGGCGGGATTGCCCACCCCGCTCGGGCACGCCGCAGCGCAGCCGTCCAGGCCGCGCACCGCGCGCTCGCGAGTGCGGGTCCTCCCGCGCGAGGCCTTGACGGCGAGACCGGCGTGACACACTGGGCCGGCCGCAAGCCCGCCCCACCCTGAGCCCCTCTTCACCTCCCCTACCGATCCGCGGCTCTCGAGCCACCTACACGATCCGATCAACCACAGGCCGACACGTACCGCTCGAGCTCCGAGCGCGTGAAGTACGTGCGCGATCCATCCTTCTGCGGCTTCAAGGCGCCATCCTGGATCCGGTTGTAGAGCTGCGCGCGGCTCATGCGCAGCATCCGCGCCGCCTCCACGACCCCGAAACGCAACGCCGGCACGAACGCCTCACCGGAAGATTCGACTGATTTCGCTTTGATGATGCTCACCCTCCACAGGAATCACACGTCACGTCATGAATGATCCCCATGAGAGCGACTTCTGTCAGCGGCACTTTTCAGGGAGTTTCCCGAGAAATCGACGCCTGTAAATCACTTCCAAACACCGTCCGTGCGACACTAAAAGCAACAGTCTCGACTTCAGCCGTTAACCTTCCCGCACCCTTGGCGTCACTCGAGAATCAGCGCTCGAGCGGCTGCGCGGCGAGACAGGGGAGGACCTCCGTGGACGACTTACTAGCCCCTTATCCAAAACGACAGCCCCAACTGCGTACACGGACCGATCGATTCGAACCATTCGACCTCTCCGAGTACACATCATCCACACACCCACCTTG
>OFHJ01000846.1_pt1 | contig 10076 bp, 8 predicted proteins | sample 1522001 | NCBI WGS metagenome assembly OFHJ01 (sample SAMEA2464838, study PRJEB22497) | soil metagenome | biome: Grassland; feature: Farmland; material: Clay | place: Australia | collected 2013-02-01 | depth 1.2 m | reverse complement strand
AGACCTGTGCCGCTTCAGCGGCGAATTCCTGGCACTCGCCCCGGAGCGCCTGCGCCGCCGCTGCGAGCAACTGGTGCGCAATCACGACCCGTGCATCTCCTGCGCGACCCACTTCCTGCGCCTGGAGGTCGACGCGTAGTGCCCGGGCGGACGCATCGGCGCGTGATCGGCCTCGGCAACGTGTGGCGGGGTGATGATGGCGCAGGGCCGGCGTGCGTCGCGGCACTGCAGGGTCTCGTGCCGAGAGACGTCGAGCTGATCGGAAGCGACGGCGAACCGGCCACGCTGCTGACGCTGCTCGCCGATGCAGCCGAGGTCTGGCTCATCGATGCGTGCGTGTCAGGTGCCCCAGCCGGCACCGTGCACCATATCGACGTCGTGCGCTGCTCTCTTCCCGGTGCAGGCCTGGCGACATCGAGTCACGGCGTCGGGCTGGCGACGGTGCTCGAGCTGGCCCGGGCCATCGGCGAGCTGCCGCCGTGCTGCCGGGTGTTCGCAATCGAGGCGGACAACTGCGCACCAGGCGAGCCGCTCTCGGCTGCCGTGCGCGCGGCCGTTGCGGCCGTCGCCGAGCAGATCCGCCGTGATCTTCAAGCCGTCCCGGCCACGCAGCCCTAGTGTTTCTTGGGCTTGCTGTGCGCCTTGTCGCCGGCCACCGGGCCGCAACCCTTCGTCCACGTCACCTCGCGAATGACGTCAGTGCGATCCGTGCGTACCGTGACCGTGCAGCCGGCATAGTTGTACTGGTTGAAGCGCCACGTCGCCACGTGCACGCCGTGCTTCTCGTGCAGGCCGGCCGGTGTACTCCAGCGCATCTCCAAATCGAACAGCGGTTTGCCGATACGGGCCACGGCCGTTGCCGAGGGATAATGCGGTGGCGTGCTGGCACAGCCCGCCAGGCACACCAGCGCACCGACCGTCCCGAGCATGCCGAGCGCCACGGCCCGGCGCCACACTCGCGCACGGTGGGTCGTGCGAGCGGCTGTGGCGGCGATCACGGGGAAACATTCCATGGGAAATCCGCGGCCGGCATGCCGTGCGCACGTCGCCGGCTTCGCCCCTCCGCTGCGACCGGATTGTATGCCCGCTGGCCCCGTTGCGCCCGTGAACCGCCCTGCCGCGAGGGATTACCGCCCCAGCAGCGTCCCGATCAGCCCGAGCAGTTCCTCGGCACGCAGCGGCTTGCGCGCGGTGCGCCAGCGGGCATCGTGCGGCGGTGCCTGCACGCTCGAGGAGGTATCGCCGCTCAACAGAATCGCCGGCACCTGGGTCCCGAGGCGTGCGCGGACCGTGTCGATCACCTGTGTGCCGGTGACCTCCCCCGCCAGGTGATAATCACTGATCAGAAGATCAATCTGCGGGTGACCGTCCAACACCGCGAGTGCCTCTTGCTCCGAGGCGCCGGCGTAGACCTCGTACCCGGAGGCTCTCAGCAGCAGCTCGGTCGCGCGCCGCACGCTCGCCTCGTCCTCGATGAGCAGGATCCGTGGCGTGCTGCTGAATGGGGTCGGCTCGGGCGGTGCCGCCTCGATCGCCCCGGCCGGTGCGACCGCGCCGCTGCCGGCCGGTACCGTCAGCTGGAAGCGTGAACCGGCGCCGGGCGAGGATTGCACCTTGAGCTTCAGTCCGAGCAACTCGATGATGCGACTGACGATGCTCAGGCCGAGCCCGTAGCCGCTGCGCGGCACCCCGGCAGAGGTGTCGACCTGGAAGAACTCGGTGAAAATCTGCGACAGCTGCACCTCGGGAATGCCGATTCCGCTGTCGCGCACCTCGATGTGGGCCAACGGCGGCTCGAACTCGCAGCGCAGCAGAATCTCCCCGCGCACGGTGTACTTCAGAGCGTTCGAGAGCAAGTTGCGCAAGACCTGCTCGAGCAACGCAGGGTCGGTGCGCAGGCTGCCCGCCTGCACCTCGAAACGCAGCGTGAGCCCCTTCTGCACCGCGAGTGGCCCGAACTCCTCGCGCAACGACTCGAGCATCGGCCGTGCCGCGAATTCGCTGATCTGCGGTCGCACTGCGCCGGCCTCGAACTTGCCGATGTCGAGCAGCGCGTTCACCAGGCGCGTCATGGCACTGATGGCCCGCTCCTGCTGCGCGAGCGCATCGGCGGCGGCCGGATCCCGCGCCGTGCAGCGCAACGTACCATTCAGTAGCGCCAGGGTTTGCAGCGGCTGGCGCAGGTCGTGGCTCGCGGTCGCCAGGAAGCGGCTCTTGGTGCGGTTGGCGCGCTCGGCGAGATCGCGTGCCACACAGGCACTCTCGCGGGCCTGCTCGGCCGCCGCGCGCGCCGTCCCGAGCTGCAGTTCGGCCCGCTTACGTTCGCTGACGTCACGAATTGCGGCGATCACGAACGTGCGCTCGGCCCCGCAGAACGGGCTGAGAGAAATTTCGATGGCGACCTCGCTGCCATCACTGCGCAGCGCGCGCAGATCGAGCGCCTGGCCCATCGGGCGGGTTCGTGGTGCGGCGAAGAACCCGGTGCGCAGCGCGCGGTGCTCCGCGCGCCACTGCTGGGGCACCAACCTCTCGATCGTGGTCCCATTCAATTCAGCGGCGCTGTAGCGGAACAGCACTTCGGCCGAGCCGTTCACGTAGACGATGCGTCCCGATCCGTCGACGATGATGATCGCATCGGGAGCCGCTTCGAGCGCGGTCTCGAAGAGCGATGGCGCAAGCACAGACACCTCCCTCCTAGCACGACCCTGATCCTAGCTGCCGCGTGGCGAGGGTGGGTGTCACTTGAGTTACAGACGCCGTACCCGCGCGCATCACCCTCGTTGTTCGAGCGGTTCGGACCGCGACGAGCGCGCAGAACCGCTCTGGCCCTCGGCCCGCGCCAGCAGACGCTGCAGATCGACCTTGTGAATCGATCCGCCCTCGAGCTGCACCACCCCCTGGGCGTTGAGTTCCGCCAGGACGCGGCTGACCACAACGCGTACCGAACCGATCATCGCGGCAAGTTCGCGCTGCGGCAGATCAGTCAGCAGATTCGCCTGGCGACCGTCGAAATGTCGCAGCAGCAGATGCGCCAGGCGAGTCGGCGTGTCGTACAGCGCCAGGTCGCTCGCCAGGTCCGTCAGTTCGCGCAGCTTCGCGGCGCTGTAGCGGTGTGCGGCAAGATCGAGCGGCCGCAGCCAGCGCAACCAGCCGCTCCACACCTGCATGGGGGCAGCCAACGTGTGCACCGGCGTCAGGCTCCAGGCGCTGACGGCGTGAATCTGTCCATCGAGCAGGCTCACCACGTCGAAGGCATCGCCCGGGCCGAGCAACCACAGCGTCAGCTCGCGGCCATCGAGGGGGTTGGAGCGCACGATCTTCACGCGCCCGGAAACGATGACGCGGAAGCATTCGAGCGAATCGCCCGGTCCCATCAGCTGGCGACGCGCCGGCCAGGTCTCCTCGTTCATGGACGCGTCCAGGCGCCTCAAGGTCGGCGGATCGAGGCCCGCGAACAACGGGCTGGTGCGCATGGCGGTGATCGATGTCATAGGAAACAATGTTGTATCGAGAGGTCGGTGAGCGGCAATGCGCACTCACCGCACGCCGTTTCGGATGGTGCCAACCGTCGTGCGCAGTTGCCACGATTGGCGGATTCGAGCGACGCCGTCACAGTTCCCGTCCGTCCCATTGCGAAGCGGCGCACCGTGCGCCGGGAGCCGATCATGAAGCGAAATAACCCCAGCCCCCCTCCGGCGCCGCGCCGGCACCCAGTCTCGAGCGAGGAACTGTTCGGTCGCGTGCCGTTCAGCCCGGAGCGGCTGCCGCGGTACTACGGAACGGGCGTCGCCGGGTATCGCACCGGCCCGGGCTTCACCGGCGGCTACTACGGGTTCGGTGATGAAGCCCCGCCGTTCGCCACGGAACTGGAACGGGAGTACCTCGAGGACCTCTACAGCGCGGACTGGCAGAGCGTGCCGCCGAGCGCCGCGGCCCTGCCGCACCCGCGGCACGCGCACCCCGTGCGCCGCTATCCGCCGGGCCCGAAGGGCTATCGCCGCTCGGACGAGCGGATCCACGATGACCTGTGCGAGCGGCTGATGCGCGCGCGGCACATTGATTCGAGCGAGGTCACCGTCGAAGTGAAAGACAGCAAGGTGCTGCTGGAAGGAACGGTGCCGCAGCGCGGCATGAAGCACGCGATCGAAGACATCGCGGACGCTTGCCTGGGTGTCGAGGACGTCGAGAACCGGATCCGCGTCGCCGCGAGCGAACCGGGCGGCTGAACTTGGCGGGCCCGCCGGCGCCGGGTGCCACGTACCCGCGCCGGCCCCCCCGGCGGTATCGCCGGCACGACATCCCGCCGTACGGCCCGACATCGTCTCATTTGGGCCACATCTGCCCGGGCCCGGGCGACGCGAAATCCGACCCGCGCCGCGGCACCGCGTAAATCAACAGCACGTCGCGCAAATCTCTATCACTACAGCACGACGTGCCGGTGCGGTCAGTGCAGCCGCACCGGCGTGCAACATTTCTGCAATATTGCCGCAACTGTAATGTCATCCTGAACCTCTACTGTGCGGGCCCTCGGTGCGCGGTTTGCCCCGCGCGCAACAAATTAGAACGTCACGAGGAATCGCACCATGACTCGTCTTCACTCGCACCGTGCTGCAACCCGCTCGAGCATTGCTCTGGCCGTTGCCGCAGCGCTCTCCGCCGCCGCTGCGCAAGCCGCCCCGGCGCCTGCACCCGCACCGGGCCCGATGCTCGCGCCCGCCACGCTGCAGGAAATCATCGTGACGGGCAAAGAGCTGCAGTTGAAGAGTCTCAAGCAACGTTCGATCTACCAATCCGCGTACGGCGACAAGGCGCTCGACCGCCAGCAGCTGAAGTCAGCCGGCGTGGTCGGTGGCGCAGCCAAGGCATTGTCCTTCGCGCCCGGTATCGCGGTGACCGGCTACGGACAGACCGGCGGCACCAAGGCGAGCATCAGCATCAACGGGTTGAACCAGGGTTGGGCCGGCGTGTCTCCCGGCACCGTCGACAACGGCAACCTGGCGATCAGCTTCGACGGTATCCCCATGGTCAATGCCGCCACCGGCCTGTGGGAAACGCCCGAGATTCCGCAGACCGCACTGCTGCAGGGTGCGCGCGTCACCTACGGACCCGGCGATCCCGAGACCCGCTGGTACAACAACATGGGCGGTGGCGTGAACTTCGTGCCGGTGCAGCCGGCAGACAAGGCCGGCGGCTTCGTGCAGCTGACCGGTGGCAGCTTCAGCACCGAGAATGCGGATCTGATCCTGCAGACCGGCAAGATCGGCGGCTGGGAGACCGTGATCGCCGGTGGCGCCGGGCGCGCGCACAGCTTCCACACCTCACCGGACGGGTTCGCCTGGCCGACCAGCAATTACTCGGCGTTCTTCAAGACCCGCAAGGCACTGCACGGCGGCGGCAGCATCAGCTTCGGGGCGTACCTCGGCTCCGGCCGCGGTTGGCGCCCCGTGCCGCTGCCGCTGACACCGGTACCGGGTCTGTCGGTCAACGGGATCGGCGCCTCCGGCCCGCTGCTGAGTGAAGCGACCACGGGGTACTACAACACGGTCAACGAGAACGTCTGGCGCAAGGAAGACGTCAATCGCACCTGGCTCGTCTACGCCCGGCAGAACATCCGTATCGACGAGCGTACCACGCTGCACAACCAGCTCTGGTACCGTAACGGTCAGCGCCTGCACGTTCACTACAACAATTTCGGCCTCAACAGTCCCGGCAACCTGTACGAGCACAACAACCCGTTCTCGCACATGTACGGTGACAAGATCTGGAGCGACATCTACCTGCCGTACAACACGATCGGCGTGGGCGGGTACTTCATCAACACCGTGTACAACTCGCGCAACGAGTTCTACAACCCGGGCGTGTGCGTCACGACCCCCAGCGTCATCAACCTCTCGAACGGCACGAGCATCCCGGCCGGCACCAGCGTGTGCGGCTCGGCCGCGGTTCCGAACGCGAATCACCGCAGCGACTACTGGCACGTCACGGACCTGGCCGCGTTCTTCCAGGATGCGATCACGCCGTTTGCGAGCCTGACGATCACCCCGGGGGTGCGCGTCGTGAGCTTCCACACGGACTACTACCCGTATGGGCCGACGGAATTCCAGCTCTCGGACATCCTGAGCCAGCCCACCCCGTCGAACCCCAATGGCCTGGGGCTGTTCAGCGGCCACGACCAGGGCCAGCTGCCGGCCTCCAAGACCAACTACGACAAGACCGAGCCCTCGGTCAGCCTGCGCTGGCAGCCAATGCACTGGCTGGCCGTGTATGCCAACTGGGCGACCGCCTATCGTCTGCCGCAGGTCGGCGGCGGCGGCGGCCTGTACCAGAGCCAGCCGGTGGGCGGGGACATCCTGCAGCGGAGCCTGGAGTGGCAGACGGGCGTGAAGCTCTTCTGGCCGACCGTGGGCCAGTTCAGCCGGGTGCTGGTGAACGTGAACTACTATCACGATCACCTCAGCAACCAGATCATCGGCGTGAACAGCTCGGGTGGTGACTTCCTCGGCCTCGGCACCGGAGACTCGGTGTACCACGGGGTGAATTTCTCCGCGGAAGCCAACTGGCACACGCTGAAGCTGTTCACCAACCTGAACTTCGAGAAGGCCTACTTCAACAGTTACGCCTTCACCCCTGCCGGCGGTGGTACCACCGACTACTCCGGCCTGCCGGTTTCCGACACGCCGCAGAGCACGTTCAACATCGGCGCGTACTGGACCTACCGGTTCGCCAGCGGGCTGTCGGTCAAGCCGCGCGCCTGGTACCAGTACGTCGGCAAGCAGTACATTTTCGACAACAATCAGGGTGCGCCGAGCCGTCAGTCCATCCCCGGCTACGGGGTGCTGAATTTCGCGGTGGCGGCCACCCTGCCCTCGTCCTGGTACGGCAGCGTCGTGAAGTCGGTCAAGCTGAAACTCGAGGTGATGAACGCGCTAGACACGCGCTACAACTTCTTCGAGTACATCTCGGCCGGCGGTCTGTACGGCACGGCGAGCACCGGGTACCCGCTAGCCTACGCCGGCCCGCCGCGCGCCGTGTACGGCACGATCTCGATGCGCTTCTGAGGATCCCCGTTCCCCCCGGGGAGGCTTTCCCCCGCACCGCGCGCCTGGCGCGGTGCGGGGGGGAGCGATTTCAATCCAGCTTGAACTCGATGGTGTCCCAGCGGGTCGTGTCCTCGTGCCGCGCCTGTCGGCGGATGGCATCAACGAGGGCCCGTTCGTCCCAGTCGACGACCTCGTCGGCCAGTTCGGCGAGCGCCTTCGGCACGGCCTGGCTGGAGCCGAATGGCTTCAGCAGCACCACCGGCTTCTGGCTCGCCTGGGCGTAGAGCAGCTGAAAGGTGAGCAGGTCCTGGTCCTGCTCGAACAGGCTCGAGAGCCCGATCAGCACCTCCACGGGACTGATCTGGGTGCGCAGTGCCTGGCGCTGCGTCTCGCGGTCGCCCTCGGGACGGTGCTCCGGATCGCTGAAATTCTTGTAAAAGAAGTTCCGCGAGCTCTCCAGGTACTCGAAGACCCGCAGGTAATCATCGGCGGGCGCCCAGAGGTGGGTCACGAACAGGCGAATGGGATTGGCCTGCGACATGCGCTAAGGTTCTCCGTGGACCGGTGAAGTGTCGCACATGCGGCGCCCGCTGCGAAGTGTGGCATCCGCTGGCTGCGCCCACCGGTGCATTTGCATAAAATCCCATTTTTACGCGCGGAGCGGGTTGTCCTAGGGTGCGTCTGGTCGTCTATAACATCCGCTACGCCACCGGCACGGGCCCGGCGTTTCACCTGCCCCTGCCCGGGGCCGGCTACCTGCGCAGCAATCCGCGGGTGCTCTGCGGCATCACCGAGTTCCTGCGCGATGAGCATGCCGACATCGTCGGCCTGATCGAGGTCGACAGTGGCTCGATCCGCACCGGGATGGTCAATCAGGCCGAACACATCGCCACCGAACTCGGCCACTATTCGACATTTCAGTGCAAGTACGGCACCGCCTCGCTGAACACGTTGCTGCCCATCGTGCGCAAGCAGGGCAATGCGCTGCTCTCGGCGCCCCACGTGCACGGGCAGCGGTTCCACTACTTCGACACCGGCATCAAGCGGCTGATCATCGAGCTGGAACTCAAGGAAGTGTGTGTCTTCCTGGTGCACTTGTCGCTGAAGTTCCGCCACCGCCAGTACCAGCTGCGCTCCTTGCACGACCTGGTGGTCAAGACGCGCAAGCCCGTGATCGTCGCCGGGGATTTCAATACCTTCTGGGGAACGCACGAGATTTACCTGTTCATGCGTGCCGCCGGTCTGCGCAGCGCCAACTCCGCCGGGCTGCCCTCCTTTCCCGCCCGTGCCCCGCGCATCGAACTGGATTTCATCCTGCTCAGCGAAGGCATCGAGGTGCGCGACTTCCGCGTCCCCGACGTGCGCTTTTCCGATCACCGGCCGCTGGTGTGCGACTTCGAGGTGCGCACGCCGCAGGCGGCGGTCGTGGGAGCGAGCGCATCGAACACGGGAGCCACTCCATGAACGCAGCGGACGGCCAGCACTGGCGGATCGAGCGGGACGCGGACGGCATTGCATGGTTGTGGGCCGACAAGGCGGACAGCTCGGCCAATGTTCTCTCCGGCGAGGTGCTGCGCGAACTCGACACCCACCTCGAGGCGCTGCAGAGCAACCCGCCGCGCGGCCTGGTGGTGCTCTCGGCCAAGCAAGGCGGGTTCATCGCCGGCGCGGACATCAAGGAATTCACGCGCATCACGGGCGAGGACAGCGGCTACCGGCTGATCCACGCCGGCCAGGCCGTGCTCGATCGCCTCGCCGCGCTCCCGTTCCCAACGGTCGCGGCGCTGCACGGATTTGCCCTCGGCGGTGGGCTCGAGCTCGCCCTCGCGTGCCGCTACCGGATCGCCGTGGACGATGGACGACTGAGACTCGGCCTGCCCGAGGTACAGCTCGGCATTCACCCGGGCTTCGGTGGCACGGTGCGCAGCGTGCAGCTGCTCGGGGTCACGGCGGCCATGCGGCTGATGCTCACCGGCAAGCCCGTGCGCGCCGCACAGGCCCTGCAGATGGGGCTGGTCGATGAGCTCGTCAACGCCGAGGCGCTGCAGGCCGCGGCGCGCCGTTGCCTCCAGAGCCTGCCCGCCCCGCACCGCCCGCCGCTGGTGCAGCGCATGCTCAGCTGGCCGCTGGTGCGCTCATTCGTGCAGCCCACGCTCACGGCACAGGTCGCGAACAAGGTACGCCGCGAGCACTATCCGGCGCCCTACGCCATCATCGAGCTGTGGAGCCGCTACGGGGCACGCGGGCCGGGCGCATTCGAGGCCGAGGCCCGTTCGATCGCACGACTGTTCGTCAGTGAGACGGCGCGCAACCTGATTCGCGTGTTCCTTCTGCAGGACCGGCTCAAGGCGCTCGCCGGCAAGAGCCGCACGCCGCTCGAGCGCGTCCACGTGGTCGGCGCCGGCGTGATGGGCGGTGACATTGCCGCATGGGCGGCACTGCGCGGCTGCCGCGTGACGCTCCAGGACAGTGACCCGGCGCGGATCGACGCGGCGCTCGCTCGCGCCCGGGAGCTGTTTGGCAAGCGAGTGCGCGAGGCGGACAAGGCGGCGGCGGCCGCCGAGCGGCTCAGCGCCGACCCCGAGGGTCGCGGACTGGGTGAGGCGGACGTGATGATCGAGGCGATCTTCGAGGATCTTCAGGCCAAGCGCGCCCTTTTCGCCGAGCTCGAGCCACGTCTGAAGCCCACCGCGCTCCTGGCCACCAACACCTCGAGCATCGATATCGGTGCGCTCGGTGCGGCACTGGCGCACCCGGAGCGTCTCGTCGGCCTGCATTTCTTCAACCCGGTTGCCCAGATGCCCCTGGTGGAAGTGGTGGCCGGTCCCGCCAGCAACGAAACGGCGCTGCAGGCCGCCGGCGCGTTTGCACGCAAGCTGGACAAGCTGCCGCTGCCGTGTCGCAGCGCTCCCGGGTTCGTGGTCAACCGGGTGCTGATGCCTTACCTGCAGGAAGCGATGTACGCGGCGGCCGATGGTGTGGCGCTTGCGCTCATCGATGCGGCCGCGGTGGATTTCGGCATGCCGATGGGCCCGG
>OFHJ01000845.1_pt1 | contig 10088 bp, 12 predicted proteins | sample 1522001 | NCBI WGS metagenome assembly OFHJ01 (sample SAMEA2464838, study PRJEB22497) | soil metagenome | biome: Grassland; feature: Farmland; material: Clay | place: Australia | collected 2013-02-01 | depth 1.2 m | reverse complement strand
CAAATCCAAGCATTAGTCAACCGGCCGAGCACGGGTTTCTTGTTCCCGCGCGACGTGCCAAAATAGACTGATATCGCCATGCGTTGGATCCTCGTCGGCCTCGGCATTCTTACTTTTGTCCTTGCGGTGGTGCTGGCCAAGGAAGGCCAGTGGTGGGTCGCCGTGCCGGACGGCATGTTCGGCATCGGCATTGCCTGGCTGGCCTGGGAAGACCTGCACGCGCCGGCCACAAGCGCACCCGCGCTGCGCACCGCGCCCAGTGTGCCGGCGCCGGTAACCGCGCCGCCGACTCCGAACCCCACACCGTCGGCCCCGCCCGCAGCCCCAAAGCCGCGCGCCAGCGTGCCCTCCGCCAAAAAGCGCCGCAAGGGCCGCCGTTAACGCCAGCACTGCGGCTGCGCGGTCGCCACGGCGCAGCGAACACATCCTCCCAAACATTCGGAGCCAGCATGGTATATTCCTGGCCGGAGGGATTGCCTTGCGCGTAATTCGGCTACTGCTCACGGTCCTGGCGCTGACGGCCCTGCTGGCACTCGGCGCTTCGGCTCAGTTGGTCAAGACCTATAAGCCCATCAAAGCGGGATGCTGCCTGCTATTCCAGGCGCAGCACTTTACCCACGAGCTGACGGACTTCAACCAGCTTTCCCGCTACCATGCCGACGATCTGCGGCTGGAGGCGGCGCCGCCCGTGCCCGCCCGGGTCGTATTCCTGGGCGACTCGATCACCGACATCTGGCCGCTAGCCAAGTACTTTCCTGGCAAACCCTACGTTAACCGTGGCATTAGCGGGCAGACCACCGCGCAGATGCTGGTGCGTATGTTCCCCGACGTCATTGACTTGCATCCCGCGGCGATGATCTTCCTGGGCGGGACCAACGACATCGCCGGCAACACCGGGCCGCAGACGGCGCGGATGGTGGAACAAAACATTCAGGCCATCGCCGAGTTGGCGAAGCTGCACCACATTCGGGTGATCCTGTGCTCGCTGACGCCGGTAAGCAACTACGTCGGCATCGTGCAAACCACCGACCGGCCGCCGGCGGATATCTTGCGGCTCAATCGCTGGATCAAGAGCTACGCGCGCCGGACGGGGGCGGTGTACTGCGATTATTACCATGCCGTGGTGGACGCGCATGGCTACTTCCGCCGCGGCTACTCCATTGATGGTCTGCACCCCAACGCCAAGGGATTTGCCCTGCTGGCGCCGGTGGCGGAACGGTGCATTCAAAGAGCACTACACGAATAGCCTCTGACCACGGAGGGAATGGCGAAGCGGGAGCGATCGGTATAGAGCGCGTCCGCGGCCACTCCCGACCGTCTCATTCTCAGCAGGCGCTAATCCTGCAAGTCTTCTGTTTTCTGTAAAACGTCCCGATTTTTTGGCGAAAAAAGTGGGACTGCCCATTCGCTCGATCGGGCCCACGGGGCCGTGATGACCGGGACGGAAAGCCCTGCGGCTCACTGCTGGCGCGAAACTGGAGCCAGCAGGTCGGGGCGGTTGCGGAGTGTTTTGGCGCGGGCGGCGTCCTGGCGCCAGCGGCCAATGGCAGCGTGATCGCCGCCACGCAGCACCTCCGGCGTGCCCCAACCGCGGAATTCGGCCGGGCGGGTGTAGTGGGGGTAATCCAATAGGGTCTCCCGGCCCGCGCTCTCGGCGGCGCTGAAGGACTCATTTACCGCGGATTGCTCATGGCCCAGGACCCCAGGCTGGAGGCGGGCGATGACGTCCATGACGATGGCCGCGGCCAGCTCGCCCCCGCTGAGGACGAAGTCGCCGATGGAGAGTTCTTCATCGGCCATATAGTCGGCGACGCGCTCATCCACGCCTTCATAACGGCCACAGATGAGAACCAGCCGTTCGTAGCCGGCGAGGCGGCGGGCAGCGGCCTGGTCAAAACGCTGGCCCTGGGCCGACAGCAACACCACCGCATCCGCGGGGCCGTGCGGGCGGGCGGCATCGCCCAGCAGGTCATCTAGACAGGCGGCGATGGGCTCCGGCTTCATGACCATGCCTTCGCCGCCGCCGAAGGGCCGGTCGTCAGTGGTGCGGTGTACGTCAGGAGCGTAGGCGCGGAGGTCGTGGACGGCGATAGTAATGGCGCCGGAGCGGGCCGCGCGGGAAACCACGCCGAACTCCAGCGGGCCGTGGAAGAATTCCGGAAAGATGGTGATGAGATCGAAACGCACGCGCGGCTGGCTTTCTGACGGGTTGATAACTGTCCGCAACTATTCCCGGCCCGCCGGCGGGTCGGGGTGGTTTACCTCCGCCATGCCGGCGGGCAGGTCCATTTCAATGCGGCGGGCGGTAAGGTCCACCCGGCGGAGATAGGCGGCTGCGAAGGGAATCAGGATTTCGCCATCCGGGCTGGCGACCTCCAAAAGGGGCGCGGCGCCAGGCAACTCCGTCCATCCGCTCACCTGGCCCAGGGCGCGGCCATGATCCCAAACGGTACAGCCCCGCAGGTCGCTGATGAAATACCGGCCGGGAGCGGGAACGATGCGCTCGGCGAGAGGAACTCGTACCTCCGCGCCCACCCAGCGCCGCGCCGCGTCGATGTCGCCGATGCCGCCCAGCGCCAGAACTACGCGCCCTTGATGCGGCCAGGCGCGCTCAAGAGGGAATATCTCCGGAGCGCCCGCGACGGGAAATAAGACGACACGCTGGAGCTGGGAGAAGCGCTCGACGCCGTCGGTGAAGAGTTCGGCCGCCATCTCGCCGTGGCGGCCCTGGGGCTTGACGATGCGGGCCAGCGCGACCCAATCGCCCTGCATTGCGGCGGATTCCTGCTCCGGCTGCGGCATGGGCCGCCTAATCCTCTTCCAGGATCTCCAACTGGTGAGGTTCGGGTTGATGGCGCGAAGCCGCAGCCAACACCTGGCGCAAGGCGCGCACGGTGCGGCCCTGGCGGCCGATGATGCGGCCCACATCGTCCGGGGCGACGCGCATTTCCAGCACGGTAGTGCCTCCCTCCTGAACCGCGGCAACCTGCACCGCGGCGGGATCGGAGACGATCATCCGCGCCAGGGCCGCCATGAGTTCGCCCATGGCTTAGGCCTCGGCCGGCGCGGCAGGTTCCGCGGCCGCGGCGGGCGCCGGGGCTGGCTCCGGAGCGGGAGCGGATTCGGCCGCCGCCACGGGGGCCGCGGCCGCACGCTCGCCCTGGCGGCGCAGCAAATGCGCGACGGTAGCGGAAACTTGCGCGCCGCGGCTGACCCAATAATCCACGCGCTCGCGGTTGATCGCGATTTCCGCCGGACTAGGGGAAGGATTGTAGCGTCCCAAAATCTCCAGCGCTCGGCCGTCGCGGGCCGCGCTCTTCTCCAAGACCACCAGCCGGTAATGGGGGTTCTTTTTCGCCCCCACCCGGGACAAACGAATCGCCAACATAAGTTCTCCTAAGCTTTTCCCTGCGGCAGCTTCACGTTCATCAGCCGCTTGGCCATAAACGGCGAAGCGGCGACGGATTTGAACATCTTCCGCATTTGAATGTACTGCTTCAGCACTTGATTGACTTCCTGCACCGAGGTGCCGCTGCCGCGCGCGATGCGCTTGCGGCGGCTGCCATTGATGAGCTGATGATGCAGCCGTTCTTTCTCGGTCATCGAGTTGATGATGGCCTCGACCTTGGTCAATTCCTTTTCATCCACATCCGGCCGCGCTTGGCGCAGATTCTGGAAGGGGCCGACCTTGGGCATCATTTTCATCAGGCTGTCCAGGGGGCCCATTTTGCGGACCTGGCGCAACTGGTCGCGGAAATCGGCCAGGCTGAAGCCATCGCCGCGAATCTTCTTGTCCAGCTCCGCCATTTTTTGGCGGTCCACGGTTTCCTCGGCGCGCTCAATCAGGCTAAGGATGTCGCCCATGCCGAGGATGCGGCCGACGATGCGATCGGGATGAAAAACCTCCAGCCCGTCGGGGCGCTCGCTGGTGCCCATGAACTTGATCGGCTGGCCGGTAATGCGGCGGATCGAGAGGGCCGCGCCACCGCGGGTATCACCGTCCATCTTGGTCAGGACCACGCCAGTGATGCTGAGCTGGCGATGGAATTCGGCAGCGGAGTGGACGGCGTCCTGGCCGGTCATGGCGTCGGCGACAAACAAGATCTCGGCCGGAGCCAGTTCCTTTTTGAGCTGGCGCATCTCCGCCATCAGCTCTTCATCCAGGTGCAAACGGCCGGCAGTGTCCACAATCAGCACGTCGCAGCCAGCGTTGTAGGCGTCGCGCCGCGCGCCTTTGGCGAGCGCCAGCACGGCGCCGCTGCCCGCCTTGGCGCCGGCGGCGACCATGATGTCCTCACCGGCGAAGATGGGCGTTTGCACATCCTTGGCGAGGATGGCCAATTGCTCGCGGGCGGCGGGACGGTAGACGTCCACCGACACCAGCATGGGGCGATGGCCCCGCTTGCGGAGCAACAGGGCCAGCTTGGCGCTGGTGGTGGTTTTCCCGGAGCCCTGCAAGCCAGCCATCAGGACGATGGCGGGCGGCTGGGAGCTTTTGGCATTGAAGCGGGCGGCGTCGCCGCCGCCAAGGACGGCCAACAGCTCATCACGGAGAATCTTGATGACCTGTTCGGCCGGGGACAGGGAGGCCATAACCTCTTGTCCCAGAGCCTTTTCCCGCACCGCCGCGACCATCTGATCCACAATTTGATGGTGGACGTCGGCCTCCAGCAGGGCAATGCGGATCTCCCCGAGGGTCTCGGCCATGTTGGCCTCGGTGAGCTTGCCTTCGCCGCGTAAGTTCTTGAAAACGCGCTGGAGGCGATCGGAAAGGCTATCGAACATCCCTATTAGTTTAGCCGACCCGTGCGGCTAGGCGCTGCCGGCGGCGGCGCTGGCATTGGGGAGGTTGATTTGGGGATACCAGGCCTCCATGCCCGCGCTGGCGAGGTGGCGCTTGACGGCGGCGCGGAGGGCGCGGAGGACATCCGCCTGGGCGCCGGGGAGGGTGCGCAACTGGAGCAGGTAATCCACCTCATCCCCATTGATGCGGTCAATGCCCGGCACGGTCACATCGCCGAGGACGCGATCGTGGACCTCCGGCAACTGGCAGACCTCGTCGCCGGCGGCGCGCAAGGCGGCGATCACGCGGTCGCTATCCTCGCGATAGTGCACGGCGACGCGCAGCACGGCGACATTCCAATCGCGGGTCAAGTTGCTGACCACCTGAATGGCGCTGTTGGGAATGAAATGCAAGGTGCCGTCGGCGTCGCGCAGGACGGTGCGGCGGAGGGTCATGCGCTCGACCTTGCCCTGAACGGAGGCGGCTTTGATGGAATCGCCGACGCGGTATTGGTCGTCCAGCAAGATAAAAAATCCAGTGATCAGATCCTTGACCAGCGTTTGCGCGCCGAAGCCTATTGCCAGACCGGCAACGCCAGCGCCGGCCAGCAGCGGGCCGATGGAGATGCCCAACTGCTCCAGGATCTGGAAAAGGGCAATGATGACGATGGCGGTGGTAAAGGCGCCGTCCAGCACCGCAACCAGGGTGTGAATCTGCTGCTCGCGGCCGCTGCCGTTGTGAGCGGCGGAGCCGGCGGCCATGGTGGCAATCCGGCGGCTCATCAGGCGGAGCATCCAGATGAGCAGGAGCGCAACGACGGCGATGATCAGCACCCGCAGCCCGTGGGCCCAGAGCCAGGCGCCCAAGGGCTGGCCGCCAAATCCGCGCAGGACTTGGCCGTTTGGCATCGCGCCTTGCGCCACCATCAGGACCAGCATGAACTTGAGCATAGCAGCGGCGCGCGGGCTAGCGCCGGTCGCCGGGCTCGGGCTCCAGGCGGCCGGTGATGAGGCGTGCGCCGCGGGAGGAATTGAGGTAGGACCAGCCCCACTCGAAGGCGACGACGAAGCGGTTGCGGAAGCCGATCAGGTAGAGGATGTGGACGGTGGCCCAGACCCACCATCCCAGCGCACCGGCGAAGTGCAAGGGGCCGATTTCGGCGATTGCGGCGCCGCGACCGATGGTGGCCAACTGGCCTTTGTCGCGATAGACAAAGGGACGGATGAGGCGGCCCAGGCAGGCGCGGCGGATGTTGTCCGCGGCGGCCCTGCCTTGTTGCATCGCCACCGGCGCCAAGCCCGGCAGGAAACGGCCACGGGCGTCGTGGCAGGCGGCAAGGTCGCCGATGACAAAAACTTCGCGATGGCCAGGCAGCGTCAGATCGGGATGGACCACGATTCGGCCGGCACGATCGAGCTCGGGCGCTGGGTGGCCGTGGACTTGGCGGCCCAAGGGCGAGGCGGCCACGCCGGCGGCCCAGAGCGCGGTGGCGGTGGGAATGCAATCCGGGGAAGAGGCGGCGGCGCCAATGCAGACCTGTTGCGGCTCGACGGAGGTCACCGGAGAGCCGGTACGAATCTCGACGCCCTTGGCCTGGAGTTCGGCGCTGGCTTTGGCGGCGAGATCGGAGGGAAATGCGGGCAGGATGCGCGGACCGGCCTCGGCCAGGATGACTCGGGCCTCGCGGGGATCAATGTGGCGGAAATCGCGGACCATCACGTCGCGGGCGATTTCGGCGATGGCCCCGGCTAATTCGACGCCAGTGGGGCCGGCGCCAATGACCACAAACGTTAGGAGCATCAGGCGGCGGCCAGGGTCCGGCTCGCGTTCGGCGCGTTCGAACGCGAGGAGGATGCGGCGGCGGATTTCTAGCGCGTCTTCCAGCGATTTCAGGCTGGGAGCGAGCGGTTCCCACTCCGGATGGCCGAAATAGATGTGCCCGGAACCGGCAGCCAAGATCAGGTAGTCGTAGGCGAGAACGCCGTCGCGGAGATGGACCTGGCGGTCATCGAGATCTACCGCAGTGACCTCGGCCAATAACACGCGGGTATTGTTCTGGCGGCGCAGGATGGCTCGGATGGGATAGGCGATGTCGCCGGGCGAGAGACCAGCGGTAGCGACTTGGTAGAGCAAGGGTTGAAACAGATGGTGGTTGCGGCGGTCCACCAGGGTGACCCGGGCGCGGGCATGGCGCAGGCGCTGCGCAGCGTAGAGGCCCGCAAAGCCGGCGCCGATGATGACCACCCGCGGGTCGCCGGCCGCGCCGGCCGGGGCATCCCAGCGCGTCTGGTGGTGGGCAACTGGGGCGGCGGAGGCCGGAGCAGTGGCAGGCATTGCGCCTCGGGGTCAGAAACCATGCGGCAGGACGGCGTGCAGCAACCAGAGCGCCACGGCGGCCCACAAGCCGCTGGCCACGTCGTCCAGCATGACCCCCCAGCCGCCGGGAAGGTGTTCCAAGCGGCGGGCGGGAAAGGGCTTGACGATATCGAAGATGCGAAACAGCGCGAAGCCGGCCAGCGCCAGAAGCACATTCAGGGGGGCGACGAAGAGAAAGGTCAGGGTTTGGCCGGTGATCTCATCCCAAACCACGTTGCGGGGATCGCCCATGCCCTCCAGCCGCTCCGCCGTGCCGCAACAGACGCCGCCCAGCAAAAGCGCGGCGGCGGAAAACACCACGACAGCGGCGAGGGCCAACGGATGCCACCACAAGATCAGCGCAGTGAGCAGGGAAGCCCAGGTGGCTGGCACCCAGGGAATAAAGCCGATGGGACCGCCGATGGCGAACAGATATTGGATTTGATCGAGAACCCCGGCGTGACGGGGATAAGGAGCGGCGGCGATGCGGATGGATCGTTTCTCGGCCCGCGGCAACGCGGCGCTTGCGGGCGGCACCGATGGACCGGGTGGCGGCATGGCTCCATTTTACGTAGCCCCAAGGCCGCCGGGGGAGTCAACCCGGCGGAAACTGCAAGCCCCATTTGCAGCGGCGCTCGCAGCGGCTCACTGGCTCGTTGGATGGGCGCGGGCCCCAGCCCCGCCGTAGGCGGGGCGGCCCCCTTACGCACCGGGCGAGCAGCACGGTCCCCAATCCCTGCCCGCTAACGCCGAGGGGACCGAATGGTTGGGTCGGGGCCCACCGCGGCCGTGCCGCCCGACCCCCGCGAGCGGTTCCGCGGTGGGTATTCGCTTTCGGGGTTCGGCGGGCGCGCGACCGCAGGCAGCCGAAGCCCGGCAGCGGAGTCGCAAGCACGAGGAGTCAGCGGCGGGGTGGGGTGCGGCGGAGGGGAATCAGGGCTTCGCTGGGGCCGGATTGGGGGGCGCGGGTCAGCATTTCGCGCTGCACGAAATCCACAAAGGCTTGCATCTGGCGGTGCATTTCCTCTTCCCGCTGGCGCATATGGTCCTGCATCGCCTCCATCTTTTGGCGCAGGTCCAGCACCACTTCGACGCCAGCGAGGTTGACGCCCATGTCCCGGGTAAGAGCCAGGATCATCTCCAGGCGCTTGAGATCCTCGTCGGTGTAGAGGCGGGTATTGCCTTCAGTGCGGGAGGGCTTGAGCAGGCCTTCGCGCTCATACAGGCGGAGGGTTTGCGGATGCACCCCGTACTGCTCGGCGACGGCAGAGATCATATAGGCGCCGCGGCCCCGCTTTCTCATCGCGCCCCCTCGGCGCCGGCGCTGAGAATTTGGGCGCGAACGTCCTCCGGGTGGAGGCGCTCGAATTCGCGCAGCAGCTCGCGGGCGCGCTCATCGGTGACTTTGGGAACCTGCACCTGCACCTCGACGTACTGATCGCCGCGGACGCCGGCGTGCTGGCTGCTGGCCACGCCGCGCTCGGCGAGGCGCAGGCGCTGACCGTTTTGCGTGCCGGCGGGCAGCTTCAACAGCGCGCGGCCGTCAATGGTCGGCACGGCGATCGTCGCACCCAAGGCAGCCTCGGTCAGCGTCACGGGCACTTGGATATGGATGTCGTCCCCGCGGCGGCGGAAGAGCGGATGCGGTTGAATGTGGATGACCAGGTAGAGATCGCCGGGTCCGTTCGGACCCCAATTGCCCTTGCCTGGGATGCGCAACCGGGCGCCCTCGCGGGTGCCGGGGCGGATGCGGGTTTCCAGCGTTTCGCTAACCGGCACCCGGCCCTCGCCGTGGCAGCGAGCACAGACGGCGCCGGCCTTGCCGCTGCCGCCGCAACTGGCGCAGCGGAGATTGAACTTCATGCCACCGGCGCTTTGCGTCACTTGGCCCTTACCCGCGCATTCCGGGCAGACGCCGCGGCCGGCGCCGACACCGCTGCCGCCGCATTGCGGGCATTTGTCCTGGCGGCTGATCGGCAGCCGGACCACACCGCCACGGATGGCGTCCCAAAAGCCGATGGTGGCCTGGAACTCGAGATCGCTGGCGGCGATTTCCGGCTCCTCGGCCTGACCGCGGAAGAGGTTGGAGAAGATGTCGCGGAAACTGCCGCCACCACGACGGCCGCCGCCGGCGGCGGTGGGGTCGAAATCGAAGCCGCCAAAATCGAAGCCGGGCGGGGGGCGGCGACCCTGGCCCCTGGGGCTGGGCGGCGGCTCGAAGCCGGCGGCGCCTTGCTGAAATGCCTGATCGGAATAGAAACCGACGCGATCGAAGAACTCGCGCTTCTTGGGGTCGCCTAGCACGTCATAGGCTTCTTGCACGTCCTTGAAGCGCTCCTCGGCGGCTTTGTTGTTGGGATTGACGTCGGGATGCAGCTTGCGGGCGAGGCGGCGGTAGGCCTTACGGATCTCCTCGGCGCCAGCGTCGCGCTTGACCCCGAGGACGGCGTAATAATCTTTGGCAGCGGTCGCCATGCGAGTTCAGTGTAGCGGCGGCGGGGCCGGGGCGCGGCCGGACGCGCAGAACCACGCGGCAGCGGGGCGGGGGGTGCGGGCGGTGCGGTCGGTGCGGGACCGGCGGGTGGTGCGGGACCGGCGGGCGGGCGCGACGGCACCACCGGGACGGGACGACGGACGTTCCATGATGACGCTCTCTCCTCCGGGGTGCTCTCGCCCCGTTGTCGGGAGGGCAGCGGTCAGTATCCTGACTTCGGATCGTCGTCCCCCTCGACCTTCCAGCCCGAGGCCGTGGTCGTCGTTGAGGGGCACTCCCCGTTCACAGTGGCGGCACCGTGCCGGACTCGCACCGGCTTCCTGGCTCCACTGCCCTGGTTGGTGGGCGGAGAATAGCGCACACCGCAGGTGCCGGCCACCGGCGATGTCCGCAGGCGGCGGCCCCAGGCGCAGGGACCGCTCCGGGGACGAAAGGCTCTAGGCGGCGCCCACACGG
>OFHJ01000844.1_pt1 | contig 10091 bp, 9 predicted proteins | sample 1522001 | NCBI WGS metagenome assembly OFHJ01 (sample SAMEA2464838, study PRJEB22497) | soil metagenome | biome: Grassland; feature: Farmland; material: Clay | place: Australia | collected 2013-02-01 | depth 1.2 m | reverse complement strand
TCTGGGAGGCGGCGGAGGCCGAGGACGCCTTCATCTTCATCCATCCTACCACGAAGGGGTTCGATCTGCCGGCATTGAGCGAGTACTACCTTTGGAACACGGTCGGCAATCCCCTCGAGACGACGATCACGGCAGCCCACATGATCATGGCCGGAGTTCTCGAACGCTTCCCGCGGCTCAAGGTACTGCTCGCGCACGGCGGGGGCGCGATCCTCGCGCTGCGCGGGCGCCTGCGCCATTCCGCCGGATTTCAGCCCCTCGCCCGCAAGCGCCTCGAGGGATCGGTCGATGAGTCGATGCAGCGCTTCTACTTCGACACCGTCACTCACGATCCCGAGCTCCTGCGCGAGCTCATCGCCTACGTCGGCGCCGGCCACGTGCTCCTTGGCTCCGATTACCCCTTCGACATGGGCACCTATCGGGCCGTGGATGAGGTTCGCGAGCTGCGGCTCTCCCCGCTGGACGAAAAGGCCATCCTGGGCGCCACTGCCGCGCGACTCCTCGGGCTCGCGGAGGAGGTCGTAGGGTGAGTGCGTCAAGCACCGATTTCGACGTCGTCGTGGCGGGCGCGGGACACAACAGCCTCGTCGCCGCAGCCTACCTCTCGAAGGCGGGCTTTCGCTGCCTCGTGCTCGAATCGCGGCCGGAGATCGGCGGTGATACCAACACCGAGGAGCTGACCCTGCCGGGCTTCCGCCACGACGCGTGCTCGACGGCGCACAACCTCATTCAGGCGAGCCCGATGCTTCGCAACGACGAGCTGCGTCTCGGGGAGTTCGGGCTCGAGTACCTCCACCCCGACCCCGTCGTGCACGTGCCCTTCCCCGACGGCTCGAGCATTACGCAGTGGCGCGACGTCGAGCGCACCGTCGGGGAGCTTGCAAAGTTCTCCCGCAGGGACGGGGAGGCCTACCGCCGCCTCCTTGTCGAGTACGAGGAGGTTGCTCCGCTCTTCGGTCGCAACCGCTACACGCCGATCGGCTGGGGACCTTCGTTGCCGGAGCTGCTCGCGGGGCATCCCGAGAAGGGCAAATGGCTGCGCAGGCAGGCGATGAGCGCCTGGGAGATCATCGAGGACAACTTCGAGGACGATCATGTACGCGCCTTTCTTCTCTGGATGGCCTTCATGACGATGCAGCCGGCCGACCGCCCCGGGACCGGTTCGCTCGCCTACTCACTGGTTTTCGGCCGGCAGCGCCACAGCTGGACCCTGCCGCGCGGCGGATCGGGCGCGCTCCCGGCGGCCCTCGGGCGGCTCATCGAGAGTCACGGCGGCAGGATCCTCACCGACAGGCGAGTCGTGCGTCTGCTCGTCGAAGGGGGCCGCTGCAGAGGAGTGGTGACGGAGAGCGGAGAGGAGCACCGGGCGCGAAGGGCAGTTCTTTCGACCATCCACATCAAGCACCTCATCGACATGGCGCCCCCCGAGGCCTGGGACGAGAGCTTTCGCTACGGTGTCGAGACCTGGCGCCCCGGTGTGTCCATGTTCGTCACCCACTACGCGACGAGCGAGCCCCCGCGCTTCGAGGTCGAAGGGGGGATGCTGGAGTCGATCGCCGCCGGAACGCCCGGCTCGCCCGAGCGCATCCTGCGCATCGGCCCGCAGTTCACGCGGCGACGGGTCGATATTGAAGATCCCGTGCTGCTCGTGCTCTGCCAGACCGTCGCCGATCCGACCCGCGCCCCGAAAGGCAAGCACACGCTGAAGGTGGTCGGCTTCCAACCCTACGAGCTGTCCGACGGGGCCGAACGATGGGATCAAATCGAGGAGGAGGTCTCCGAGGCGAACTTGCGCGAGCTGCGCCGCTACGCCCCGAACCTTACGGACAATGTCATTCTCTCCCGCGTCATCGAAAGCCCCCTCGGGCTCGAGCGGTTCAACGAGCATAACTGGCACGGTTCCTGCCATGGGGGCGATCAGGGCGGGGCGCAGTCGGGCACGCTGCGTCCCGCGGCCGGCTGGGCCGGCCATCGCATGCCCATCGAAGGGCTCTACCAGACCGGGGCGACGACCCATCCGGGCGGCTCGGTCTCCGGCGCCCCCGGGCGGAATGCGGCGATGGTCATGCTGAAGGATTTTGGAACAAGCCTTGAGGAGGTTATTCGCAATGGCTGACAAGAAGATCGAATCCGCCATCGCACACTGGGCGCCGCGGTTCACATCGCAGGGGGTCGACTACAACGACTTCGTTCGCGTCACAGGCAAGCTCGAACGTTGGGAAGACTGGCTCGACGCCTGGTGCTCCAACGGCGACGAGCATGCCGGGCTCGCGAAGGAGGCCGAAGGGCTGGGACGCACCCTCACTGCGGGCGAGGCGTGGGTACGCGCCGCCTTGAGCTATCACTTCGCGAAGTTCGTATGGATGGTCGACATGGCCAAGTACCGGTCGGCCGCCGATCGCGCCGTCGCGGCTCTTGGCGAGGCGCACCGCCTCATCGATCCGAGCGCGGAGCGCGTCGAGGTACCTTTCGAGGGAACGACGATGGTCGGAAACCTCCGGAAGCCCACCGGGGTCTCGCGTCCGCCCCTCGTCCTGCTCCTTCCGGGACTGGACTCGGCAAAGGAGGAGTTCTTCAACTGGGAGAACGTCTTCCTCGACCGCGGCATGGCTACCCTGTCGCTCGACGGACCGGGCCAGGGAGAAACCGGCTATCACACGAGCATTCATCCGAACTACGAGGTCGGGCCGGCCGCGATGCTCGATCATCTTGCGGGCCGCAGCGACCTCGACCTCGATCGGGTCGGTGTCGCCGGAGTGTCGCTCGGGGGATACTATGCACCCCGTACGGCGGCCTTCGAGCCGCGCGTCAAGGCGGTCTGCTCGATCGGTGGTCCGCACACCTTCGGCCGGTTTTTCGCCGAGCGGCCCGCGATCTCCCAGGAAACCTTCGTCCACCACTCCGGCGCGAAGACCCTCGAAGAGGCTCAGGAGGTTGCGAACCGCATGACTCTCGACGGGGTGCTCGGCCGGATCACCCAGCCGTTCCTCATCATCTTCGGCAAGCTCGATCGCCTCGTCCCCTACCAGCAGGCCGAGCAGGTGGCGGCCGAGGCGCCGACCGGTGAGCTCGTCATGTTCCCGGAGGGAAACCACGTCTGCAACAACATCCCCTACAAGTACCGTCCGCTCGCGGCGGACTGGATGGCGGAGCATTTGAGATGATGCGCGGGCACCGTGGGTACGCGGTTACCCCGTCGTAGAGGAGCATTCGGGATGTGGGACAAGTTCTCGCCGGCAGAGATGGAGCGGCGATGGCGGCTCGCCCGGGGCCTCATGGAGCAGAACGACGTCGAGGCCCTGCTGCTCTTCGGAAACTCCGGCGTCAACCGGCACAACGAGGCAAACGTCTTCTGGCTTTCGAATCACCTCGACCTCCATCATTGCTATCTCGTGGCGCCCAGGCGGGCCGATCTCGAGGCGGCGCTCTACACCGGGCTGACGAACCACGTCCCGAACGCGCGGCAGGTGAGCGACATTCCGCTCATCGAGTGGGGGGGCTACGATCCCGCTGCCGCGGCGGCAGGACGTCTGCGTGAGCTCGGACTGGATCGGGCGAGAGTGGGGCTCGTCGGGGTCAACGCGACCTTCTCGATGGGCATGCCCTACCTCCACGAGCGCACCGTGCGGCGCGAGCTTCCGAAGGTGAAGCTCATCGACCTCACACGGGAGTTCGCAGCCCTGCGCATCGTGAAATCGCAGGAGGAGGTCGAGTGGATGCGCAGGGCTGCCGCCTTCACCGACCGCGCCGTCGACGCGCTGCGGACGGAGGTCCGGCCCGGTCTCCCCGAGTACTCCCTCCTCGGCATCATCGAGGGGGCCTACCGCCGCGACGGCGGGCTGCCGCACATCTCGTTTCTGCGCTCTATGCCGATGAACGAGCCGAACGGATGTCTGCCGGCTCAGAATCCCTCGGACCGGACGATCCGTGAGGGCGACGTCATCATTACCGAGATCAGCGCGTCCTATTGGGGCTACTCGGGACAGATCCACCGGCCGATTTTTGTCGGACGCGAGCCGGCCCCCGACTGGCAGAGGATGTTCGATGCCGCGCTCGCCGCCTATAGGGCGATCGCCCGCGCAATCCGTCCGGGTGCGAGCGAGGGCGATACGGTCCGGGCGGGATCGGTCATCGGCGAACGAGGCTACGAGATCTACGACGACCTCATCCACGGCTACGGCGTCGACATCCATCCGCCCCTGGTCGACCGCTCCTGTGTTCGCTACTGGCCGTGGAGAGAGGAGAACCCCGCCCCTGCCGGCCGGACATTCGAGCGCGACATGGCCATCGTCATCCAGCCGAACCCCATCACCCCCGACCAGCGCATGGGACTACAGCTCGGGGCGCTCACGATCGTCACCGACGAGGGCGCCGTTGCCCTTCACACGGTTCCCTTCGTGCCGATCGTGACCGCATCATGACGAGACGAATCGGGGTCGGGCTCGTCGGTGCGGGGATGTGGGGTAGGCGCGTCGCCGGCGCGGTACGCCGCACCCCGAACCTCGAGCTCGTGGCCTGCTACACGCGCACCGAGGCTTCGCGCCAGGAGACGGCGGCCGAGACCGGCTGTCGGGCCGCCGGCACGCTCGACGATCTCCTGTCCGATCCTCGCGTCGAGGGCGTCCTCGTGCTGACACCGAATCACGTGCACCTCGACGTTGCGCGCGCCGCCGCCGAACACGGCAGGCACGTTCTCGTGGAGAAACCGATCGCCGACACCCTCGATTCTGCGCAGGCGATCGTGGAAGCCTGCAGCCGGGCGAGGGTCGTCCTTTTCGTGGCCCACTGCTTCCGGCGTCTCGGCGCGGCGCGCGCGGTCGGCAGTCTCGTTGCCGGCGGCGGGCTCGGACGGGTCGTGCTCGCCGAGGCGCGCTTCTCGCTTCCCGGCGCCTTCAAGCCGGGAAGCTGGCGGGCGGACTCGGCGACCCTCGTCGGCGGCCCCCTCGTTCAGATGGGCGTGCACCACTGCGATACCCTCCAGGGGTGGCTCGGGCCGGCACGCCGCGTGCGCGGTTCCCTCGACCACCTCGCCGCCGCCGCAGATGTCGACGATGTTAGGGTCGCGCTGCTCGAGCACGCCTCGGGCACGCGGTCGGTCATCTCCTGCAGCTACGTCTCGCCGAAGAGCTACGGCTTTCGTCTCTACGGTACGGAGGCGAACCTGGACTACACGACCGGCATGTCGCTCTGGCCCGAGGCGCAGCGCATGGACGCCGAGACCCGTCTCACCCTCGAGCGGCGCGACGGCAGCAGCGAGGAGATTCCCTTCGAGCCGCGTGACATGCTCGTCGACGAGCTCGAGGAGTTCGGCCGCTGCATCGCAGACGGCGAGACCCCTGAGACGGGCGCCGCCGAGGGACTCGCAGCGCTTCGGGTCGTTCTCGGGGCGGTCGAGTCGGCGCGGACCGGGCGCGCCGTCGACCTCGCGGCGCCCGGCTGAACGGGGACAAAAGCCGCGCCGGGGGCGGAACGCGGGCCGGGCTGAACGGGGACAAAAGCTGCGACAGGGGACGGAATGCAGTGCCGGCTTGTAGGCCCCGGAAGCCCCGGCGGGCTCCGGGAGTCATAGCCGGGCATGGAGACACCGGCTGATGTCTTCTTGACCGCAACTTCCGGTGGCTCATATATTGGAAGAAAAGGCGGTAATGAATGAGCAAGGAGAATGGTATGGCAAAACAGCGAATTAGCTATGCAGATATTGAGTCGTTGAACGATCCGAAGATGATCGAGGAGCTCGAGCGCTGCGCGCGCGAAGGGACCCCTCGTCCGGAAAGCTCCTCGGTGCGGGCGCACGTCCCGGCAGTCTTCTGGTCCTTCGCAAACTCCTGGCGCGATGTCTTCAAAAACGGGATCGCCGATCACGCAATCAAGGAGCTGTGCCGCGTCTACGTCTCGAAGTCCGTCAAATGCGAGTACTGCGGTAACCAGCGCTCCCTCCAGGCGGCGCAGGAGGGAATGACCGAGGACGACTACAAGGATCTTCTGAACTTCGAAAAGTCGGATCACTACGATGACCGACAGAAGGCGGCCCTGGAGTACGCCCAGGCAATCACCTGGCACACCGAGCTCGACGACGCCTCATGGGAGCGACTGTACAAGTACTTCTCGGAGCCCGAGCTCGTGGAGATCGGCTACTTCATCTCGCTCACCATGGGACAGCAGAGCTGGCTGCGGCTGCTCAACATCGAGCACCACCAGGTGCTCGACAGGGGAGCTGCGTCGCTCGCGCCCGGATTCGAGACCAAGGAATCGATGCAAAAGGCTAAGGCGTCGAGCGACTACTGGGCACGGTAGGGGCTGCGGCCCTCCCGCGCGAGGCGGCGACCGGGCGGGGCTCGGCCGCCGCCTCGGCTTACCTGCCCGCGCTCACTCGCCGGCTTCGGATACCCTTCTTTCGACCATCGTCTTGATGGTCTCGACCACACCTCGCCATTTGCTCTCGGAATGCGAGGCCGACTCCTCGGTCGCGTTGTTGTCCTTGAGTCAACGACAGGCTTGTCCCGCCATCGGTCCCCGGAGAGCTCCCAGGTGGTGATCACCTCCGTTCCGAAGAGGTGCTCCCGAATGATTGCGGGGTCGGTCAAAGCCTCCCAAACGCGTGGCGGTGGGGCGCTGATCGCGACGCGCACCTCCGCTTCGAGGGCTCCGGGGCTTGCGAGGGCGCGTCTCCGAGCCGCCGCCGCTCACTCCTCGTCGCACCCGACGGTCATTCCCCGTCGCCGCCAACGGCCGGTCTTCGCCGCACCCGACGACCATCCCTCGTCGCTGCCAACGGCGCGCTCGATCCTCCGGCCGGGTATGAGCCGGACCATCGCCGCGATAACGTAAAGCGCGAGCGATATCCACTGTAGAGCAAACGCTGTGGGGATCGCGACGGCGTAGATCACCGGAGAGAGCCTGTCCTTCCAGTCGCTGCGACCGCACGTTTGAGGAGGGAGTCCGGTCCCTGCAACGTGATGATGGCGATCACCCCATCGCTCAACGCTTCCAGCCGCTTCGAGCTCATGGCTTCAGTCGAGGCCCCCGCCCGAGTAGGAGAGCTCGTAGAGAACGACTCCCTCACGCTCGATCCGCTCGAGCCCGCGAAACCGCCGAATGCCGCCGGTGACCTCGTTGAGGTAGACGTAGGGCTCGACCGCGTGGCTTGCAGGTCCGCGAAACGGCACTCCGATGGGAACCGCTCTCAGCGCGGACTGAAGCACGACCGCCACCGCCGGCACCTCCTCATCCGAGAGCCGCTCGGTCCAGCCGCCGGCGTAGCACATCGACCAGACCGGCCGCTCATTCAGATAGACGACCTCCTGCCCGGCGAAGTGCGCCTGACCAAAGTAGATGTCGCGATAGAGGAGTCCCTCCGAGCGATACTCGAGTTGATGGGACCAGGCAAGCACAGCCGGGACGGCGCACGAGCTGTCGCCTCCGCCCGAGGCGTAGGTGCGCATCTTTGCGTCGACAAGAAAGCGTGCGAACGACGGCGAAGAGACGGGATCCTCCATCATGAATACCTCCGCGGGAGCTTCAGCCCGCTGTCAATACCGGCGCCAGGCGTTCGATCACGACCTCCGGCATGGTCGGGCGTCCGTTCTGCAACGCCGTGGCCGTTACGCGTCCGCGGAGCATTTGTTGGTCGTCGTCGATGCGGAAGATATCCTGCTCGCAGATTATCCGCAGCCGGCCCTCACGGTGCATCTTCGAGCGCACTGCGAAGCTGTCTCCGCTTCTCAACGGGGAACGAAAGTCCATTTCGATCCGCACGACTATGAGGTCGATTCCCTCCTCGTGGAGCTCCGCGAAGCTCAGTCCGAGCGAAGCGAGCCATTTGTGCCGTGCATGCTCGAGGTAGTGCTGGTAGTTCGCATTGTTCACGATGCCCTGTAGGTCGCACTCGTAGTCGCGAACGTCGAGCACGAGCTCATGCTGGTAGGCGTTCCTGTCCATCCGCCCTCCTTGTTCTGCGGCGACGCGTTGCGGCGTACGTCCGCCTGCCTTCACCGTCCTCCAAGAATAGAGTGGCGCGGCCACATCATCAACATGCCCGCGCCCAGGTGCCCCGGGCACGGCCGCTTCGGCCGCAATGACCCCTTCCCTGGGCGGCCCCCGCGGCCCGCTCGAGGTGGGATCGATACCTGTGTGTCGGGCGTGGGCCGCAGAAGGGACGCGGTTGCCATCGTTCCACCGTGCACCGATTCATTCCTTTGTCGCTCCACCCATCGCCGCGCCGATCCCCAGGCACAGGTAAATCCCTCCCGTCACATATCGTCGTGCCTGCCGAAAGGGAGTCCAACGCTGCAGCATACTGCCGAGGTGAGAGGAGAGCAGGGCGTAGGCCGAGTCCGTCAGCGTCGCGAGCGCCACGAAGAGCCCGCCGAGCGCCAGAATTTGCACTACCGGCGACCCCCGCGCGGGATCGACGAACTGAGGAAGAAACGCATAGAAGAAGAGGGCGGTCTTGGGGTTGAGCAGGTTGACGAGGAATCCCTTGCGAAAGAGCCGCGCGAGTGACGGAGAGCCAAGTCCCGGCGTCTCGCCGCTGCCGCTCTTCGAGACAATCGTCCTGATTCCGAGAAACACCAGGTATGCGGCCCCGAGATACTTCACGATCGAAAAAGCCGTCAAAGAAGTGACGAGAATTGCCGACAGGCCAAACGCAGCAGCGACCGAATGACAGAACGAGGCGAGCTCGATGCCGAGAACCGAGGCAAGTCCCGCCCTCCTGCCGTGTGCGATGCCCCGCGAGGTAATGTAGAGCACGGCCGGTCCGGGAACGACAAGCAGCCCGAAGGCAGCCGCGAGAAACACGAGCGTCGTCGACCACTGCAGCATGCAGCACCCCCGATAGGGGATACCCCATTGCTCGTGCCGAGTCAACGTGCCTCCCCAGTCCGCCGCCGCCCGCTCCCCCGGCCGGCGAGCCGCCAGGCCGACTGCTCTCGGACCAGGTGCCCGAACCCTTGCGAGCCCCCGGAGACTCGGTTCTCGATCGTGCTCCCCTCGGGCGCCGCGACCGGCGCGTACCAGTGGGGGAGCACGCGCATGAGAGTCTCGATCACCCGCTTCAGGTACCGCCGGACGGCGATGCTTCGTGCGCCCACCGCGCGGCGGACCATCGTGTGGGACACCTGCATCGCACACTCCCCGAAGCTTGTCGCCGCGGCGAAATCTGACTATAGTCAGAGAATGAACGAGGAGATCGAGACCGTCCGCCGTTTCAATCGCACGGTAACCCGTACCATCGGAGTCTTCGGTGCCTCTTACCTCGGACGCCCGCGCCCCCTCGCCGCTTCGCGTCTTCTCTTCGAAATCGGTGAACGCGGCGCAGAGGTGAGGACTCTCCGCGAACGGCTGGGCCTCGACTCGGGTTACCTTTCTCGCCTCTTGCGCATGCTCGAGCGGGAGTCAGTCGTTCGCCTTGCCGCTACCGCACGGGACCGGCGGGTGCGCCGCGCGGTGCTTACCGCAAAGGGACGCAGCGAGCTCGATCTTCTCAATCGCCTTTCCGACGATGCGGCAATGGCGCTTCTCGACGGGCTTCAGGCGAGCAGGCGGCGGCAGTTGTTCGAGGCGATGGATACCGCGCAGCGCCTCCTCGTCGCGCGGGCGATCGAGATAGAGCACGTAGGGGTGGACGACCCGAGGGTGCGATCCGTGCTCGACGCCTACTTCGCCGAGCTTGCACAGCGATTCGAGGGCGGATTCGATCCCGGAGACAGTGCAGGCGGAGGTGAGTTTACACCGCCGACCGGGGAGTTCCTTCTCGCTACGCTGTACGGGGAAGCGGTCGGCTGTGGCGCACTCAGGCTCTATCCGGGCTACGCTGAGATAAAGCGGATGTGGGTTGATCCGCAGTACCGTGGCACCGGGACCGGATCTCGGATCCTGACGGGGCTCGAACAGGATGCGCTGCATAGCGGCCGGCGGATCGTCCGGCTCGACACGACCCGGACGCTCAAGGAGGCGCAGAGGCTCTATCTCCATGCGGGCTACCGCCGCATTCGCCGCTACAACGACAACCCCTACGCCCAGGTGTGGTACGAGAAGCGGGTCGGCGAGGAGGAGCCCCCGCTCGGCTCGGCCGGCGAGCCACCTCGCGC
>OFHJ01000843.1_pt1 | contig 10123 bp, 7 predicted proteins | sample 1522001 | NCBI WGS metagenome assembly OFHJ01 (sample SAMEA2464838, study PRJEB22497) | soil metagenome | biome: Grassland; feature: Farmland; material: Clay | place: Australia | collected 2013-02-01 | depth 1.2 m | reverse complement strand
CACTTCAGACCTGCTGGGAGATCGTTACCGACGTGGCCGCCATCACATCGAAATGGTGGCCGGAATGAAATCGGAACCATGGCCGGATCCAATTCGGATTACCTGGCCGGAACGATCGGAATCTGCATGATCTCCGCCGGCGGCGCCAACCGCCGGTTCATTGAAGGTTGCACTTCAGGAGATTACGCCAACTTCAATTTTCCACCACTTCAGCGACACGACCCGGGCGCGCTTTGCATCCATCTCTGTATCGGCATGGCCTATGGCTTCTCGGTGTTCTGGCTGTCGATGAGCCATCTCGTCACCAACGCCAACGCGGCCGCCTGCGCCGGGCAAGGCTTCCTCGCCCAGCTCACCACCACCACCTGTAACTGGAGCGTGCCGGCCGAAACGCACATTTTCGAGACCTTCATCGCGGTGCTCGGCATCTCGGCCGCGATCTGGGGCGGCTGGCTGGAGCATGCGGGGCCGCGCAAGGCCGGCTTCATCGCCGCGCTCTGCTGGGGCGGCGGCCTCATCCTCGGCGGCATCGGCGTTTCCGTGCATCAGCTCTGGCTGGTCTATCTCGGCTGCGGCCTGCTCGGCGGCGTCGGCCAGGGACTGGGCTACATCGCCCCCGTCTCGACGCTGATCAAGTGGTTCCCCGATCGGCGCGGCCTCGCCACCGGTTTCGCCATCATGGCATGCGGCGGCGGCGCGATGATCAGCGCGCCGCTCGCCGTCTGGCTGATGGCCCGGTTCTCCCATGACGGCATCCGCGGCGTTTCGGCCGCCCTCATCATCCTCGGCGCGATCTACGTCCTGGTGATGTCGATCGGCGCCTTCTGCTTCCGCGTCCCGCCCATGGGCTGGCATCCGGAAGGCTTCACGCCGTCGGAAGCGGAAAACGAAAAGGCGATGATCACCAGCCGCCACGTCCATCTCGACCGAGTCTTGAAGACGCCGCAGTTCTGGCTCATCTGGCTTGTGCTTTGCCTCAACGTCACCGCCGGCATCGGGGTGATTTCCATGGCCAGCCCGATGCTGCAGGACGTGTTCGGCGTCAAGCTGATCGGCGGCGGCGCGGGCCTTTCGCCCGTGGGGCAGAAGGCGGCGATCGTCGCGGCGGCGGCAGGGCTGGTTGGCCTCATCAGCCTCTTCAACAGTCTGGGCCGTCTGTTCTGGGCGTCGTTCTCCGACATCATCGGACGCAAGACCACCTACTACACATTCTTCGTTCTCGGCATCGTCCTCTAGGTGCTGCTACCGACCTGGGGCCGCCTCGGCATCCCCGGGCTGTTCGTGCTCAGCATCTGCATCATCCTGTCGATGTACGGCGGCGGGTTCTCAACCGTGCCGGCCTATCTCGCCGACATTTTCGGAACCCAGATGGTGGGCGCCATTCACGGCCCGCTGATCACCGCCTGGTCGGCGGCGGGCATCATCGGCCCGGCGCTGATCGCAGGCTTGCGCCAGTACGAGCTCGATCACGGCATTCCGCACAACCAGGTCTACATCCTCACCCTCTACATCATGGCGGGGCTGTTGTTCGTCGGCCTGATTTGCAACGCCCTGGTCAAGCCGGTGGAGGACCAGCACTACATGTCCGACGAGGAACTTGCCAGGGAACGCGCGCTCCAGCACGAGCAAGCAGGAAGCGGCGGACACGCGGCGAGTGCCGCGCGCGGCCAGGCCGGCATCGGCTCGGCGCTCGCCTGGATCGGCGTCGGCGTACCGTTCCTGATCGGAGTCTGGATCGCGCTCGCGAAAGGCGCGGCGCTGTTCTAGGCCCTCGCGTCGGCCCGGCGCCGGCCGGGCCGTTCGTGCCTCGGCGTCTCATGCCGAAACGCCGCCCGGTCGATCCGGGCGGCGTTTTTAGTTGCCGGGAGCTGCGGCGCGCTGCTGCCGCCGGACCGCTCAGGCCTGCCGGCAGCCCATGCGGAAGGCGCCCCAGTGGCGGCCCTGCACGACGATCGGCGCTGAAATATCCTTCATCAGAACGAAATTTCCGCCGCCCATGTCGCGCCGATAGGTTTGCACCAGAAACGGCTTGGCACTGGCCGCCACCTTCTGCACCGCGCGGTCCTTGAACAGACGCCGATTGCGGCAATGGGCGGCGTTCCATACCGGGTCGCCCTTGCGCGGCGTCTGGTGGTATTCCGGATTGTGGGTCGGCAAATACCCGCCCCGGGCCCAGGCACAGCAAAATACCACCCGCGGATCGATCTTCTGGATCGGGTCCTGGATCGGCGGCAGAAGCCGGTCGGTGAACTCGACGTAGTCGGTCATATACTGCAGCGGCTCGGTGCCCGGAATCTCGCGATAGTTTTCGTCGAACAGCTGATCGAGCGTGATCTCGCCGCGTTGAATCGCGTCTTCGAATTCCTGCGAGATACGGGTGGCGGTGTCCATGACGGCGCGGATCAGCGGCGTATCCGCGGTTTCGACGCCGCTCTCGGCGATGAACTCGATCAAGGTTTCGCTCAAACCCAAAAGCCCTTGGATGCGCTTCTCCGCCTGCTGCAGATTTTCCGACGAGCGGTCGACGCCCTCGGCAAGATCGCCGAGCTCGCCCAGAACGCGGTCGCAGTCGCCGAGGTTGCCGGCCGCCGCATGGGCGATGGTATCGATGTCGCGGCCGACCGAAGCGAAGCTCTCCTCCACCTTTGCCATCACGTCCTGCATTTTGTCGGCGCCGTGTCCGGCACCTTCTGCGTGCTTGGCGGCGGCGCCGCTTTCGTCGATCAGATTGGAAATCTGGCTGGTCAGGTTATGCACGATATCGCGGATGCGGGCGGTCGCCTTGCGGGTCTCCTCGGCCAGCGTCTTCACCTCTCCGGCTACGACAGCGAAGCCGCGCCCGGCGGTGCCGGCGCGCGCCGCCTCGATGGTGGCGTTGAGAGCGAGGAGATTGGTCTGCTTGGCGATCGTCTCGATGGCGCCCGAGACGCTCGAAACCTGATCGAGAACCGAGTTGAAGGAACCGAGCCGATCCTCGATACGGGTTACGGCGTTGGTCAGTTCACCGATGTGGTGCACGGCGGTGCCGACGATAGCGCGCGAATCGGAAATCTGCGATCCGGCGGCGGCGGCAGTGTTCTGCGCCGCGCGGGCGCCGTCGTCGATGCCCCGGTTGCCGGCCACCATGCGTTCGGAAAGCTGCCGCAGGTCCTTGAACTGACGCGCCTGGCGGCCGACGCGCTCGGTCATCTCGTCGAGATTTCCGGAAATATCGGCGAGCTCGACGCCGAGATTCCCGATTCGGCTGGCAAGTTCGGCGACTAGGGTCCCACCGTCGTCGGCCGGGCCCCGGTTATGGTGCTGCATCGCAGTCATGATTACCCTTTTCGGTTCGTTATCGCTCCACCGGAACCGGCGGATACTGGTAATCGGACGCTAATGAACGAAAGCGCACCAAGCTTAGCGGCAGACGGTTAATTTTATCTCAATCGAACCCCCGGACCGTTTCAGTATCGCGGGCCGGGACGAAGATCAGCCCCGCCGACTCTTTGCACGGCAAGCTAGACCGCCCGGACCCGGGCGATGAACTCATCGACCTCGGAGCGCAGCACCTCCGTCTGGGTCGAGAGCTGACCGGAAACGCCGCTCATCTGCGACGCGACCGCGGTCACCTCGCCGGCGCCCTTGCTGACCAGGCTGATGCTGTTGGAGACATCGCGGGCGCCGGTCGCGGCATGATGGATGTTCCGGCTGATGTCCTTGGTCGCGGCGCCCTGCTCCTCCATCGCCGCAGCCGTGGAAAGCGCCACTTCGTTCACCTTTTCAATGCTTTGGCCGATGCCCTGAATGGCCTCCACCGCCTGCCCCGTCGCCGCCTGCACTGCCTGGATCTGCTGCGCGATCTCCTCGGTCGCCTTGGCGGTCTGGCTGGCGAGCACCTTGACCTCGGAGGCGACCACGGCGAAGCCCTTGCCAGCCTCTCCGGCCCGCGCTGCCTCGATCGTCGCGTTCAAGGCCAAAAGATTGGTCTGGCTGGCGATATCGTTGATCATCTTGATCACGTCGCCGATTTTCTCCGCGGCCTCCGCGAGCCCGTCGACCAGCGTGCCGGTCGCGCGCGCCTGGGTCATGGCGTCGTTGGCGAGACGCGAGGATTCGCCGACTTGGCGGCCGATCTCCTGGATCGACGCGGCCAACTCCTCCGCCGCCGAGGCCACCGCCTGCACGTCGGACGACATCTCTTCTAGGGCCGTCGCGACGGTGGTGGTTTGCTGATCCGTATCCCGCGCCGTCGAGAGCATCGAGGCCGAGGAGCCCTTCATGTCCGACGCCGAGCTGGATACCGTCTCGACCACCGCCCGTACGGTCGATTCCAGGCTATCGGCTAGCGTGCTCATCTCCGCTTTGCGCCGCGCCTCCGATTCGGCGCGCAGCGCCTGCTGCGCCGCCTCGACGCTTTGCTCGGCCCAATTCGCGATATCCCGCCGGGCGGCGTTGACGATCTCCGCGCCGCGCAACAAATCGCCCGGCATGCCACGGGTGAGGAAGGCGCGATAGAACTTTCCCTGGCTCGCGTACTGCAACGCGGCGTTGGTCTCGCGAATAAAGGCCTCGGCGAGATCGAAGACGCGGTTCAGCGCCACCAGCGGCCGTGCCATGTCGCCATGGCTTTCCGTGTCCGCCGCCCGAGCCGAAAAATCGCCAGCGGCGGCGCGTTCGCAAACCTCGTCGATCGCGGCGAAAACCGCCTCGTGCCGTGCCACCCTCGCCTCAAGTTCCGCGACTTTCTGCTTCAGGCTCGATGATGAAAACATGAATCGCATCCTTAAATATGTGATCGGACGGTAATATGCGGCAGGAAGGGCGGGCCCGCGCCCGATCGGCGCTCAGGCCGCTTGGATCAAGGAAAAAATGTATTCGTCATAGGCCATGTTCTGTTGGCTTAAGACGCTCGCCAGGGTCTTCGAGGCGGCCATCATGCCCTCCTTGCGGTTTTCGTAGCGCTCCTCCTCGGCGAGAAGCTGGCGATAGACCGGCTCGATGCGGGCGATGGCGGAACGCTCGGGGCACCGCCGGTTGGAGTGATAGCCGACGATTTTTCCCGCGCGGTCGAAGCTCGGCGTGACGTGCGCGAGCACCCAATAATAGGCACCGTTGCTGGCCAGGTTCTTGACGTAGGCGAAGATTTCCTCGCCGCGCTGGATCGTGTCCCAGAGCAGCTTGAAAACGCAGCGCGGCATGTCGGGGTGCCGGATGACGCTGTGCGGCTTGCCGATCAGGTCGCTTTCCTTATAGAGCGCGACGCGGCAAAACACGTCGTTGGCATAGGTAATATGTCCTATCGTATCGGTCTTGCTGACAATCAGCTCATGCTCCCCAAACGTGCGTTCTTCCATGGTGGGTTGAACAGCGTATTTGGTCATCGGTTCTCTTCCCTATTTGCACGCGAGTCTTCGCGGTCCGCCCCTTCCGGCCGATCTCGCGGCCGGTCGAGTTTCTGTATAAGTGAGGACTCTTTATTTTACCTTAACCGCCCATTACTACGGAGCTCTTAGCATCTAATGCTTCGTAGACCTATTTAAAACAAGAGTGTCTGGACTCGGGGCGACCGGAGCGGGCGGCGGCAATATTCCAACGCCGCGGGACGGCCGGCTGGATCAGGCCAAGGCGGAGCGCCGCCCGAGGTAGCGCTTCGCGAACGCCAAGTACCAATCCAGACAACCGGGATTGGCCATCGCATCCTTGTTGATGACTTTCTCGACGGAATGACCGAGCAGGAGTTTCTTGATAGGCAGTTCCTGCTTCTTGCCGGAGAGGGTGCGAGGAATCTCGGGAACGGCGACGATCTCGTTCGGCAGAAAGCGGCGCGATAACCCGGCTTCGATCGCGCCGTTGATCTTGGCCCGCATCTGCGCGTCCAGCGAGACGCCCTCGCGCAGCACCACGAACAGCGGCATATAGCTGTCGCGCCCGAGGTACTCGAGGTCGACGACCATCGAGTCCAGGACTTCCGGCAGTATCTCGATTGCGGAATAGACTTCGCTCGTGCCCATGCGCAGCCCATGCCGGTTGATCGTCGCGTCGCTGCGGCCATAAATGATGCAAGAGCCGTCCGGATCGATCTTCAGCCAGTCGCCGTGCCGCCAGACCGGCCCCCGTCCATTGCCGTCGAAATTATCGGGATAGGTCTCGAAATAGCTGGCGTGATAGCGGCGGTCGCCTTCGTCATTCCAGAACCGCAACGGCATCGAGGGCAGCGGTTCGGTGCACACAAGCTCGCCAACTTCCCCGATCACGGCCTGGCCCCGATCGTCGAACGCCTCGACGGCGCAGCCAAGCAGCCGACACTGCATCGCGCCCGGCCTCTGCGGCAACTCGCGGTTGCCGCCGATGAACGCCCCGGCGAAGTCGGTGCCGCCGGAAATGTTCGCCCACCACATGTCGGCCTGCGCGCTGCTGCTATTGACCTTGGCGAGGGCCGCAAGGCGCGCGTTGAACCAGCTCTGCGTGTCGGCGCTGAGCGGCGAGCCGGTCGACCCGAGGGCGCGCAACCGCGAAAGGTCGCCGGCGGATTCCAGATCGACGTCCGCCTTCATGCAGTTCGCGAAGAACGCCGCGCCCGCGCCGAAGAACGTTACGCCGGTATCGGCGACGAAGCGCCACAGCGTCGTCCAGTCCGAGTTTTCCTTCGACCCGCCGGGACTTCCGTCGAAGATGCAGCACGTCGTCCCGTTCAGAAGGCCGTTGACTTGACAATTCCACATCACCCAGCCGGTCGAGCTATACCAATGGAAGCGCTCGCCAAAGGCGTTCGGCCGATAGCTGCAACCGACGTCGTTATGCAGCGCCATGAGTGGCAGCGCGACGATCATAACGCCGCCATGACCGTGAACGATCGGCTTCGGCAGCCCCGTGGTTCCGCTCGAATATACGATCCAAAGCGGGTGGTCGAATGGCAGCCAGGCCGGTTCAAAGGCATCCATCGCCGCGCCTCGCTCGGAAAATATCGCCGAGAGCCGGGGATCGGACGCCGCCGGGTTTCCGTCGCCATCGCCCTGCAGAATGACGTGCTCGACGGTTGGAAGCGATCGCCGCAGCTCCTCGATAACGGCGCGCCGATCGTGCCGCCGGCCGGCGTAGGTGACGGCCTCGCAGGCGATCAGAACTTTCGGCTCGATCTGCTTGAAGCGGTCGATGACCGCCGGTGCCGCCATATCGGGCGCGCAGACGCTCCAGATCGCGCCGATGCTCGCCACGGCCAGAAACGCGATGATGGTTTCGGGGATGTTCGGCAGATAGGCCGCGACGCGATCACCCGGGCCGACGCCCTTGTCCTTCAGGTGCAAGGCCAGCGCCGCGGCGCTTCGGCGCAACTCGGGCCAACTCGTTTCCTTCAGCACGCCGTCTTCACCGCTGCTGATGATCGCCGGCTGGCCGGCGGCTTCCGCCGCCGCCACGTGCCGGAACACCTGATGGGCGTAATTCACCGACGCGCCCGGAAACCAGATCGCGCCGGGCATCTTTCGTTCGGCCAGCACGGCGCGAAACGGCGTCGGCGAGCGCAGGTCGAAATAGTCCCACATGCTCCGCCAAAAGGCGCCAAGGTCGCGCACCGACCACCGCCGCATTTCCTCGTAGTCGGCGAAACTCAGGCCGCGTTTCTCCTCAAGCCAGCGGCGGTAGAGCGCGATTTGGGGGACATGAGGTGCTGGCATGATCTTCCACTTGCATGAGACTGCAGCACGGCGATTCGGCCGAGGCCTCACCATAGCAGAACGGGCGATGTCATAGCGATACCGCCCACGCCGCCTTCAATAGGCAGGCACCCGATGTCGTCGATCGCCCGCCCGGCCGTCATTATCGGCGCGTTCATGGCGCACGCTTCGACGCTGAAGACGGGCGCGTTAGACGGCGGCGCTTGGCAACGGCTCGCGCCCGCGCACGAAGTCCGCGCCCTTCTCGCCGATCATCATCGTCGCGGCATTCAGGTTCGCGGAAAGCATCGTCGGCATGATCGAGGCATCGATCACCCGCAGGCGCTCCATGCCGTGAACGCGCAGCTGGTCGTCCACGACCGCCTGCGGATTCGTCGCCGGGCCCATCTTGCACGTCCCCATCGGATGGAATGTCGTCGTCCCGCGCTGCTTCGCGACAGCCAGAAGCTCGTCGTCAGTCCGCACATGCGGCCCCGGGACATCTTCGCCGTCGTAGTAGGGCTTCAGCGGATCCGAGGCGAGCAGCTTGCGCGCCAGCTTCATCGCCGCCAGGAGAACCCGGCGGTCATGCTCCTCGGCGAGATAGTTGGGCTGGATCATCGGCTGCGCGAAGGGATCGCTCGAGCCGATGCGAACGTATCCCCTGCTTTCCGGCCGCTGCTGCCAGGCAGCCACCGTCATGCCGGGCTCGCGCTCGAGCTCGCCCTGGACGCCGTCGTTGTAGCTCGCCGGCGTGAACGTCATCTGGATATCCGAGCTCTCGGCTCGCTCGCCCGAATGCCAGAAGCAGTAGACCAGCGTCGGGTTCAGCGACAGGATGCCCTTGCGCGTCGTCATCCACTTCAGGACCTCCCAGGCTAGGCCGACGCCGCGCGACTTCTCGTTGATGGTCGTGATGTTCTTCACCCGCGCGACCAAGCGCGGCGCATAGTGATCCCGCAGGTTTTCGCCGACGCCGGGCAGGGCGTGGCGGACTTCGATGCCGTGCGACTGCAGCAGGTCCGCAGGCCCTATGCCCGAGAGCTGCAAGAGCTGCGGGGAATTGTACGCCCCGCCGGAGAGAATGACTTCGCGGGCGGCGCGCACTTCCTTGTCGACGCCGTTGCGTCCGCCTTGCCGGTAGCGGATGCCGACCGCCGTCTTGCCGTCGAGAATGATGCCCGTCACGTGCGCCTTCATGATGACGCGCAGGTTCGGCCGCTTCATAGCAGGGTGCAGATAGGCGCCCGCCGTGCTCACGCGCCGGCCGTTGAACGTCGTCCTCTGGACGTAGGACACGCCCTCCTGCTTCTCGCCGTTGTAGTCGGGATTGCGCGGAATGCCGTTCTGGACGCAGCTCGCGATGAAGGCGTCGCACAGCGGGTGACGCCAGTCGAGATCGGTGACCCGCACCTGGCCCCCGCGCCCGCGGTAGGTCTCGTCCCCGGGCCCGATCCGCCGTTCGGTCCGCCGGAAATAGGGCAGGACATCCGCATATCCCCAGCCACGGTTGCCAAATTGCGCCCACGTGTCGAAATCCAAGCGCTGGCCGCGGTTGTAGACGTGGCCATTGATCGAGCTGGAACCGCCGAGCGTCTTGCCGCGCGGGGCATAGATGCGCCGCCCGCCGGTCCAGGCGCCCTCCTCCATCTCGTATTTCCAGTTCACGCGCGCGTCGTAGAACGTCTTCATGAAGCCGGCGGGAATGTGGATGAATGGATTCCAGTCATAGCCGCCGGCTTCCAGAACGGCGACCGTAACATTCGCGTCTTCGCTCAATCTGCTCGCCACGATACTGCCGGCCGAGCCGGCACCAACGATGACGTAATCGAAGGATTCCAAGTCCATCTCCCCAATTCGCTCGCCCGGTCCCGGCGCGGCCGATGCAGCCGATCCCCCAGCGGGCGGTGCCGTCGCGATGTTAGTTCGGATGGTGTTCCGATGCCAACGCCGGTGCCGGTATTGCGCGCGGCGCCGGCGAGGAACGACAGCTACCGCGGACCGGACCAGGACCGGCGCCCAAGTCTGGATTTCCGCCAAGTTTGGATTTCCCCTATGGCGGCCTCATCAGCCGGCGATTGGCGCGGCGGCGGAAAATGTCTGGCCGACGGCAAGCGCGGCCGGCGTGCTAAGGGCGACACACCGTGGCGCGACGCGTTCCACGCGCAAGTCCCCTCCCCGGGACCTGCCTCGTCTTCGGCCAAGCCGTCGGCTTCGTCGGCGCGCATAAGGTATCGATGCGTGCGCCCGCTCCGGGCGGTAGCGCGCGCGGTTTGAAAGGGACCGAATGAACGGGGGCATAGACCGGCGTCACCGGTTTCCGAGGAGAACACCGTAAGGAGACATCAAGACCGACCGCTTGACGGTCCCCGACACGAAGTTGCGGCGCATGAGGTTAAATTTTTTCGGCGAGACAACTGATTATACCGAAGAACTGCGCGCATCTATTCTATAACAATTTGTCACTACTCGTATTATTTAGATATTTT
>OFHJ01000842.1_pt1 | contig 10144 bp, 4 predicted proteins | sample 1522001 | NCBI WGS metagenome assembly OFHJ01 (sample SAMEA2464838, study PRJEB22497) | soil metagenome | biome: Grassland; feature: Farmland; material: Clay | place: Australia | collected 2013-02-01 | depth 1.2 m | reverse complement strand
GTATGCCTTGGGAAAGCGCACGCATCTTGGCGCGAATTGCGTTCTGGCCGATCCAAAATTCGGATCCAGGTCTCGAATCCGCGCGCTCGAGCATTGGGCCGCATGGTTAAACCCGACAGCCTCCTAGAAGAGAAGAATCGGAGCTGACCATGGCATTGCACCCGAATTTCCCACGCTCGCCCTACGAAGTATTGCCCCCAGACCTGCGCTGGTTTCCGGCAGCGGAAGAACTGCGCAGCACCGCCTATGAAAAGCTGTTGCCGCCGCTCGTGGCTAAGGTGCGCGAAGAGGTCAAAGTCTGGCGCGACGCTGAGTACGCGGGAGCCTCGGCCACGTCACGCGAGTTGCTGGCTTGGTGGTTTGAAACGGAGCACCTTATTGAGACGGCGGACGGAGCGCAAAACAAGTTCCGCTATTACTTCGCGCAGCGCGAGGCAGTCGAAACAGTCATCTGGCTCTATGACGTGCGCGGTGCGCGCGACAAGTTCGACCTGCTGCGTTTCGACGCCTCCGGTGCCGTGTCGGCCAACATGTTCGATGAGGCATGGCCGCGCTTCGTGATCAAGATGGCCACCGGTGCGGGCAAGACCAAGGTGCTGTCGCTACTGATCGCTTGGAGCTATTTCCATAGGCTCTACGAGGAGGGCTCGACTCTGGCGCGCAACTTCCTGCTGATCGCGCCCAACATCATTGTGCTAGACCGCCTGCGCAGTGACTTCGACGGGCTGCGAATCTTCTTCAATGACCCCGTACTCCCCGACAATGGCCATGCCGGCCACAACTGGCACGATGACTTCCAGATGGCGCTGCATATCCAGGATGATGTGCGTGTCGTCCGGCCGACCGGAAACCTGTTCCTGACCAACATCCACCGGGTCTATCTCGGCGAGGTGACCGAGCCCTCGCTGGAGGATGATGACCTGCGCGAGTACTTCCTCGCGCCGTTCGGGGCCAAACCGGTCGGCAAGACCACCGACAGCAACACCGACCTGGGCGAAATCGTGCGCGAGATTGATGAACTCGCCGTGTTCAATGATGAGGCGCACCATATTCACGACAGCCGCCTGGCCTGGTTCCAGTGCATTCAGGACATTCACCACAAGCTGCTACAGAAAGACCTGCACTTGGCAATCCAGGTGGACGTGACCGCCACGCCCCGTCACGACAACGGCGCGATCTTCGTGCAGACCGTGAGCGACTACCCCTTGGTCGAGGCCATCGCCCAGAACGTGGTCAAGCATCCGGTGCTGCCGGATGCCGCCAGCCGCGCCAAGCTCGCGGAGCGCCAAAGTCCGATCATCTCCGAGAAATACGCCGATTACCTCAACCTCGGTATCGAGGAATGGCGCAAGAGTTACGCCGACCATGAGAAGACGGGCAAGAAGGTGGTGCTGTTCGTCATGGTGGACGACACCAAGAACTGCGACGAGGTGGGCAGCCACCTGGAGAAGATTTGCCCGGAACTGCAGGGCGCGGTGCTGGTGATCCACACCAAGAACAACGGCGAGATTTCCGAGGCGGCCTCCGGCAAGAGCAAGGAGGAGCTGGAGCGGCTGCGCAAGCAGTCGAATGAAATCGACACCTGGAAATCACCCTACAAGGCCATCGTCTCGGTGCTGATGCTCAAGGAAGGCTGGGACGTGAAGAATGTCACCACCATCGTCGGCCTGCGCGCCTATTCCTCGAAGAGCAATATCCTGCCTGAGCAGACCCTCGGGCGCGGCTTGCGCCGCATGTATTTCGGCAGTGACCAGCGCGAGACCGTCTCGGTGATGGGCACACCGGCCTTCATGGACTTCGTGGAGTCCATCCAAAGCGAAGGTGTCACCTTCGACCGTGTGCCCATGGGTGGAGCCGGGGGGCGTGCCCGACAGGATTCGCTGGTTGTCGAGGTTGAGACCGAATCGCCTGGCAAGAACATCGACGAACTGGACATCACGGTGCCTCGCCTGACTCGGCGGTACAACCGGGAATTCAAAGACCTGACCGAGCTGGAGCCCGAACACTTCGGCAACCCGAAGCTGCCGATCAAGGCATTCTCTCTGGAAGAGACCCGCGAGATCATTTTCAAGACCATGCTCGAAGGTGAGGTCGATCACACCCTGCTGCTGGATGGCAGCGGGCCGGGCGATTACCGGTCCGTTGTGGCGTTTTTCGCCCGGCAGCTCCTCAAGGATTTGCGCCTGGTCGGCGGCTACGACCAGCTCTATCCCAAGGTCAAGACTTTCCTCCGTGACCACCTCTTTACCCAGCCCGTCGATCTCGAAGATCCGGTGATCCTGCGCAACCTGTCCGAGCCGGAAGTCGGCAAGGTCGTGTTCGATCACTTCCGTGCCGCGATCAACGCGCTGACGATCTACGAAGGCGGCAGCTCGCGGATAGACGGCCATATCCAGCTGCGCGACACCCGGCCGTTCCGAACCGAGCCGCGCGGCTACGTGCAGCCGAAGAAATCGGTGTTCAACCGCATCGTCGGCGAAGCCAACGCCGACCGCCTGGAATTGGCCTTCGCTACCTTCCTGGAGGATGCACCCGACGTGCAGGCCTTCGGCAAGAACTACATGGCGGTGGGCTTCAAGATCGAATACGTCAAAGCCAACGGCGAGTTGTCCACCTACACGCCGGACTTTCTCGTGCGCACCATCGACGGCAAGGTCTGGGTCGTCGAAACCAAAGGCCGCGAGGAAATCGACCTGCCGCAGAAAATGGCCCGCTTGCACCAATGGTGCGAGGACGCGACCGAGGCTACCAAGGACGATGGGGGGCCGAGCTATCACTTCGTCTACGTCGATCAGGAGGGCTTCGAACAGCACAAGCCATCGTCCTTCGCAGGTCTGGTGAGCAGCTTTCGCGAATACCAGCATGAAGGAGGCGAGGACTGAGAATGGCCAAATCCGACAAGAAGGCCTATGAGCTGAGTGAGGCCGAACAACGCGATCTGGTGACCCTGATCCAGCAAGGCAAGCCCTTGCCGGAGAAATACCGCTTCATTCTGTTCGAGGACAAGCGCGAGGTCGAACTGATCTGGAACGGCAAGACCCGCGATGTCTGCACCACCGTGCTGCCCTTCCAGACGCTGGAACACGTGGACGAGCCGCGCACCGAAACCAAGATGCAGGAAGACCTGTTCGACAGTCGGGGCCGGCAGCTCCAGGGCTGGACCAACAAGCTCATCTGGGGCGACAACAAGCTGATCCTCTCTTCCCTCAAAGCCGGCGCGCTGCGCCGGCAGATTGAGGATGCCGGCGGCCTGAAGCTGATCTACATCGACCCGCCCTTCGACGTCGGCGCGGATTTTTCCATGGACATCGAGGTCGGCGGCGAGACCTTCCACAAGGAGCCAAACCTTCTGGAGCAGATAGCCTACCGGGATACCTGGGGGCGGGGGGCGGACTCTTTCATCAGCATGATCTACGAGCGGCTGATTTTGATGCGGGATTTGCTCGCAGAGGATGGGAGTATTTATGTGCATTGTGATTGGCGGGTTAACTCATACCTCCGACTTGCACTCGATGAGATTTTTGGCCGCGATCGCTTTTGCAATGAAATTGCATGGAAGCGAAAAACCGGGAGCAGTAGCCAGATAGGGTCGAAAACATTTCGGTATGGCCATGACATTGACTTGTTGCTGTTCTACTCAAGAGGAGAGAACAGCACTTTCAATATGCAGTTCGGAGAGCAAGACCCAGAGTACATCCGAAAGTTCTACAGGCACAAAGATCCTGATGGCCGTGTTTACCGTATTGCTGACCTTGCCAATCCGGCTCCGCGTCCAACTCTGCGTTATGAGTACAAGGGCTATCAACCACCCAAGAACGGTTGGGCAATCAGCTTGGAAAAGATGAAAGCATGGGATGCGCAAGGCCGCTTATATTTTCCAAGTTCACCTGATGGACGGATTCAGCGAAAGCGTTACCTTGATGAGTTGGAAGGTAAGCCAATATCTGACTTCTGGGATGACATTGGTCAGCTAGCGGCCCAGTCAAGCGAACGTCTCGACTACCCAACCCAAAAACCAGAAACACTTCTCGAACGCATCATCAAGGCCAGCAGCAACCCCGGCGACTTGGTGGCCGACTTCTTCTGCGGTTCAGGCACCACCGCCGCCGTGGCGGAAAAGCTCGGCCGCAAATGGATCGCCACCGACCTTGGCAAATTCGGCATCCACACCACGCGCAAGCGTCTGATCGGCGTGCAGCGCGGGTTGAAGGTCGCCGAGAAGGACTTCCGCGCCTTCGAGGTGCTCAATCTGGGCCGCTACGAGCGGCAAGCCTATTTGAATGTTGGCGGGCGACTGACGGGGGAGCAGAAGGAACAGGCCCTGGCCCGGAAGGAAAACGAGTTCCGCGACCTGATCCTGCGCGCCTACAAAGCGACCGGCTTCGGCGGTGATGAAGGCGCTCAGGCGCAGGACGGTTTCTTCCACGGCGCGCGTAACGGCCGGCTGGTGGTGATCGGTCCGATCAACCTGCCCGTGGGCCGGCTGTTCGTCGAGGAGGTCATCACCGAGTGCCGCAAGCGCGGCGCGTCCCGTGTGGACGTGCTGGCCTTCGAGTTCGAGATGGGGCTGTTCCCCGCGGTGCTGGAAGAGGCGCGCGGCAAGGGCATCGACCTGGCCCCGAAATACATCCCCGCCGAGGTGTTCGACAAGCGGGCCGTGGACAAGGGGCAGGTCGTGTTCCACGACATCAGCTTCGTCGAGGCGACACCCCGCTACGACAATAAGAACAAGTTCGCGGTCACCATCGAGCTGACCGATTTCTCGGTCTATTACACCCAAGGGGCGGCCGAGTCGGCGATTGCCGCCATGAAGGAAGGCAAGAGCGAGGTCATGTGCGAACAGGGGCAGCTCTACAAGGTGAGCAAGAACAAGGAAGGGGTTATCACCAAGGACCGACTGACCAAGCACTGGACGGACTGGGTGGACTATTGGGCGGTGGATTTCGACTACATGAGCCGCAAGGAGATCATCAAGGTGCCGGTCGGCACCGGCCTGAGCGGCGTCGCCTCACTGCCCAGCCTTGAGGCGCCGCAGGGTGAAATGGCCTTGGCGCAGTTCGAGGAGCGCTGGACGGGCGGCTACATCTTCGAGAACGAGTGGCAGAGCTTCCGCACCCGCCGGAACCGCGACCTGGATCTGGCGACCGCCGAACACACCTACGACCGGCCGGGCCGCTACACCGTTGCGGTCAAGGTCATCGACATTTTCGGTAACGACACGATGACACTCGTACCGGTGAATGTTGGTTAATGCAGTCCAAGAACGAAAACATACGAGTGGCGGGCGGGAGACCGAGATGGCGCAAAACGATATGACACGATCCCAGGCGCTCAACGAAGCGCTGAAACAGCCGAATGGCGCGCGATTCTACCGTTGCGCGCTTCAGGTCAATCCGTTTGCGTATCACGGCCGCCATGCCAAGCAGTCTGCCTTCCAGAACGAAGCGGATTACAACGCCGCGATCATTGAGGCGTGTCATGCCAACAATATCGAGGCCATTGCCGTTACCGATCACTACCGCGTTAGCGATTCGTATGGCCTAATCAATGCGGCTCGGGCGGCAGGCATTTTCGTGTTCGGTGGCTTCGAGGCGGCGACCAGTGACGGGGTTCATTTCCTGTGCCTCTATGATCCTGACAAAGACAACCTCCTGGAACGTTTTATTGGCGAATTGGGCGTGCGCGATCACGCAGCGCTCTCACCGCTAGGCGACAAGAACTGTCTTGATCTGTTGGACTGCGTCCACCGCCAGGGCGGCATCGCGATCGCAGCCCACGTCGCTGCAGACAACGGCTTGTTGGCCAACCTTGAGGGCCAGCCGCGCATGAATGCGTGGAAGTCCCTTGATCTCTATGCCTGCGCGCTGCCTGGGCCGGTTGGCGACGCCCCGCAAAATGTGCGCGCCATCTTAGAAAACAAGGATGCGGCGCATAGACGAGAGCGTCCCGTTGCCATTATCAATGCATCCGACGCGAACAGCCCAGAGGATTTGGCTGAGCCACGGTCAAGCTGTTTTATAAAAATGTCGGCTCTGTCGGTAGAGGGTCTGCGTCAAGCGTTTCTAGATCCAGAGTCTCGGATACGCCTGCACAGCGCTCCTTACCCTGAGCCACATGCTGAGTTCATCGCGATGGCTTGGGAAGGCGGTTTCCTTGACGGAACGCGCCTGCATTTCAACGGCAATCTGAATGTGCTGGTGGGTGGCCGGGGGACCGGCAAATCGACCATCATCGAGAGTCTTCGCTACGCCCTTGCGATCGACCCCATTGGCGAAGAGGCAAACAAAGCCCATCAGGGCGTTCTGAAATTCGTCTTGAAAAGCGGCACCAAAATTTCGCTGCTCGTGCGGTCGCATCATCCCGCCAAGCATGATTACACGATCGAACGAACGATACCCAATCCACCTGTGGTCAAGGACGAGCTTGGTAACGTTCTAAACCTGTCGCCCATTGATGTGGCACCGGGCGTTGAGATATTCGGCCAACACGAAATCTCTGAACTAACCAAGAGTCGCGAGAAGTTGACGCTCTTACTGGAGCGATTTGTCGAGCGAGATCCGAATGCCGGCACACAAAAAGCGAAATTGCGCTTGGAACTCGAACGGTCACGCGGTCGGATTGCTGATGTGCAGCGAGAAATCAAGTTGATCGAGGAGCGCCTTGGCCTTTTGCCGGGTCTGGAAGAAACGCAAAAGCGGTTTCAGGACGCTGGTCTGGAAGAGCGATTGAAGGAGAAAAGTCTCCTGGTGAGGGAAGAGCGAATATTGGCGACCATCAAGGAACGGCTGGCCCCGGTTTCGACCTTACGTCAGGAACTGGCCGGGCTTCTGCCGATCGATACGGCGTTCCTATCCACCAAGGCATTGGAAGGTCTCCCGAACAGTACGATGCTGCTAGAAGGCGCAGTGATTCTCGACCAAGTGACCGCGCAACTTCAAACGATCGCCGGACAGATCGAGCAGACGCTTTCCACTGCCGATATTAACCTGTCGGCCTTGCGTAGCCGTTGGGACGAACGCAAGCAAACAGCAGAAGCCACCTACCAGGCTCTCTTGCGCGAACTTCAGAAATCCAAGATTGACGGCGAGGAGTTCATCCGCCTGCGCCGGCAGATCGAGGAATTGAGGCCACTTCGTGAGAAAAAGGATACCCTCACTCGTGACTTGGTCGCATACCAGCAGAATCGGCGCAACTTGCTTGATGAGTGGTTCAACCTCCAGTCCGCCGAGTATCGCGCCCTGGAGAAGGCAGCCAAGCGTGTCTCCAGAAAGCTGGGGGGCAGGGTGCGGGCCATGGTTACGATGGGGGGCAATCGTGATCCGCTGGAAAAGCTTTTGCGTGATGAAATTGGTGGGAACCTTGTAGCGTTGCTGGAACGTTTAAAGAGTCGCGATACCCTGTCGCTGCTGGACTTCGCGCAACGCTGCCGTGAGGGTAAAGATTCGCTCGTCGCCAACTACAGCCTTCCGCCTGCCGCTGCGGAGCGGCTTGCCCAGGCCGGGACCGATATTTTTATGCGCCTGGAAGAATTGGAATTGCCCGCGACCACCAAGATCGAGCTGAACACCTCATCCGAGGGCGAGCCGGAAACGTGGCAAACGATCGAAGCTCTCTCGACCGGCCAGAAAGCCACGGCCGTCCTGCTGCTGCTGTTGCTGGAGTCGGAAGCCCCTCTCGTCGTAGATCAGCCTGAGGACGATCTAGACAACCGCTTCATCACGGAAGGCGTTGTGCCGACCATGAAGGATGAAAAGCGTAAGCGACAGTTCGTCTTTTCCACACACAACGCCAATATCCCGGTGCTCGGCGACGCCGAGCTAATTATTGGTCTTTCGACCGGCGTTCAGCATGAAACTGTTCAGGGGCGCATCAATGAACTGCACATGGGCTCGATTGATATGGCGCCCGTGCGCGAGATGGTGGAAGAAATCCTTGAAGGTGGCAAAGCCGCTTTTGAGATGCGTCGCCAAAAATATGGATTTTAGATATGACCGTGACCCATACCGAATTACTTGAAATCATCCGCAACGGTGAAAACTCGGGCGTTGAATTCAAACGCGATGATATTCAGAACCATGACTTGGCGAAAGAACTCGTTGCCTTTTCCAACCTTGAGGGTGGGATCGTTCTCCTGGGTGTGGAGGACGACGGAAGCGTCAGCGGGATCACGCGCCAACGCCTTGAAGAGTGGGTTATGACAGCGTGCCGGGATAAAATACGTCCTGGACTGATTCCGTTCTACGAGCAGATCAAGGACGTTGAGCCCGGAAAGGACGTTGCTGTCGTGCGTGTTTCACGCGGATTCGACGTTCATACCCTTTGGCACAATAACAAGAATGCGTATTTTATTCGAGTTGGAACCCAGAGTCGCGAGCCAACACCGGAGGAACTGGGCCGGCTTTTTCAACAGCGAGGCAGCTTTCGTGCGGAACTGCGGCCCGTATCCGGCGCAACCTTGGGCGATCTGGATATGCGGCGCCTGTCAAATTATTTCGCAGACGTGAGAGCGCAAGGCGCGCCGGATATCAATGATGAATCCGCGTGGAAGACTCTGCTGTTTAACACGGAGATCATGGTTGAGGACGGCATTACTGTTTCGGGCGTCCTGCTATTTGGCAGGATGCCCAATCGATTCCTGCCGCAAGCGGGTATCGATGCCGTCGCTTATCCGGGCGTGGAAAAAGACTATGCGGCCCGTGAGAGGGCTGCTTTGCGGGGACCTATGTCCCCATTGCTAAATGACGCTGGGGAGATTGTCGAGGCGGGCTTGGTCGAGCAAGCCATCGCTTTCGTCCAACGCAACACGCCGGTTGAGGGGCAGCTTGAGGAAGGGGGTGCGCGTCGAGAGAACCGTCCGGCCTACCCTGTCGAGGCCATTCGCGAGGCGATTGTTAATGCCCTGGTCCATCGAGATTATTTGCTCTCCAGTACTGATATTGAACTTTCGATCTATGATGATCGGCTGGAAATCACCTCTCCCGGCAGGTTACCCAACGGCATTACTCCGGCGCGGATGCTGACCGGCTGTCGTGCGGCACGAAATCAGCTTATCAAGGACGTTATGCGCGACTACGATTACCTTGAACACTCTGGCATGGGCGTTCCTAGGAAAATTGTTAGATGCATGCGGGAACACAATGGCACCGAGCCGCAACTCATTGAGGATGGAGAGCGTTTCACCGTTCGGCTTTTGCGGTAATGGAATGGCAGGTAGCAGTGCATGCGTAAAATGGTTTTGGCGCTGTGCCAAGGGGGGCATGAATTTTGAGGCTCGCGCCGGAGAACGCATGAGATCCACGGGTGTTTCCGCATTGCTTCGGGAACCGCGTTGACGCCGTGACGGTGTGCCGTTGCGATAGCTTCAATGTTTCAATGAGTCGCTTCTGTGTTCTGTTGCCATCGATTCACCGCGTCGACCACCGGCACCCCCATCAAGCGGGCCCAGGACTGCGTATTGGATCGCTGGATGTGTGCGGTGCCGGTGCCTTTGGCCCACCAATCGTTGCGTGGCGCTAGCACGAGGTCAGGGTGCTGCAGCAAGCCTTCCAGCCAGACCCACGGCAGCAGCTGGCTGTAGCAGATCGAGGCCCAAACGCGCTTTCCATCGATGACCTTGACTGGCTCCCACCAGAGTGCGGGATAGTGGCCTGCCGGGTTCCAGGGATGCCACATGGAAACCGGGACGGTGAAGGGGGCTTGAAAGAGAACCCGCGAGCCGCTGCGATCGACGGCGATGACGGCGTCGCTCCAATGGTCGTGGCCCAACGGATAGCTGGCGCCGACCAGCCAGGTTCGCCCTGACGGCACGGCAGCCTCCAGTTGGGCTCGAGTGCCGGCGAGCCATTCGCCGGCAGCATCTTCCGGCAGCAGCAGGTAGCCTGTTTTCGTCGACCGGGCGTCGGCAGCCCAGCCGGCGATCTGTGACGCCTCGTTCAGGAAGCTGGAAGTCGGCTGCACGTGCGTGGCGAGACCTTGCCAGCCTTTCGGTTGGCGTGGTGGCAGATAGAACAGATTGGCTGCGTATTCCGCTGAATCCTGCCACCCATTCCAGGTGAAGGCTGCCACCGGGACCGGAGCAAAGCTGCCACCCATCGGAGCGTAGCGACGCGGGTTTTGTGTATTGTTACTCGGGGTGGCTGGTGTG
>OFHJ01000841.1_pt1 | contig 10170 bp, 10 predicted proteins | sample 1522001 | NCBI WGS metagenome assembly OFHJ01 (sample SAMEA2464838, study PRJEB22497) | soil metagenome | biome: Grassland; feature: Farmland; material: Clay | place: Australia | collected 2013-02-01 | depth 1.2 m | reverse complement strand
ACCCAGTGGTCGTGGAAGCATATGTGAATGGTCAGGGACAGGTGTACGACTACCGCATTTTGAATGGTGCAACGAATGCGCAGACGCGCGCGGCCATAGAGAATCTGCTGCTTTTCAGCGTTTTCCGTCCGGCGACGCTCTACGGGCAGCCGGTCCGGGGAATCGCGGTTATTTCATTCTCTGGCGTTTCCGTGCATGGCTGAAAATTTGTTCCCTCATTTCTCTGCATTGCAAGCCGCGCAGGCGGTGCATAGACTAGTGAGCAACGTTCCTCATGTCACGTCTTGACCGTTTTCGCCCCGCGTTCAGTGTAGTTATCGCTACATTGCTGTTGACTTTGTCTGCCGCCGCGCAGTCGAAGGCTGCCGCCAAGGTAAAGCAGGCATTGATCGATGCCGGCGGACCGAAGGTCAGCCTCGAAACCAGCGAAGCCATGTTTGACATGGCAGTTGCGTTGAATGCCTGCGGCTATAACGATGGGCTGTCGATTTCACAGCCCATCCGGATGAAGATCCGCAAACAGGTTGCGCAGGATGTGGCTGAGTCAGATCAGGCGACCGCGCTGCGCGACAAGGTTTGCGCTTTTATTGACAGCCACCAGTTTGGGAACTCGGCGCAGAATCTGGCGCAGTATGTTTCCCTGGCGCTGTTTATAAGCCCTCCTCCGGCCTTGAAGCTGAGTGTCCCGGTAAACCAGCTGCCGCCTGCGGCGATGGGCGTGGAGCAGATTCTGCCCCTGCTGCGGAAGTTCGTGAACAAGGCGGATCTGCATGTGATCTGGGTGAATAATCGCGCCGCCTATAGAAAAGACGTGAGAGCTCTGCACGGACCCATCTCGCAGATGACACTGAATACCGATGTGTATCTGAAGGAGCCGCTGAACGATTACACTCACAGCCATTTTGAAGTGGTTGTCGAGCCGTTGCTCGATCCGAACGACACCAACTCGCGCATTTATGGTGATCGCTACATTGTGGTGGTTTCGCCGTCAAAGTCCGGCAAGATCCACCTGAATAATGTGCGGGCGACCTACCTGCACTATGAGATTGATCCGCTGCTGTATGCGCGCGCCAATGCTCTTGATCGTTTGCAGCCGTTTCTGAAGATGGTGCAGAATGCGCCGCTATCGTTCCATTACAAGAACGATCTGGTGGCCTTTGTGGTGGAGTGCCTGGTGAAGGCCATCGAGGCGCGGACCATGCAGACCGGAGTCCCTGTATACAAGATTCCGCGCGATGCGCCGCGCAGCCAGTACGCCGCCGATGCCCGCAAGCTGAAGGCTTACCGGAAAAAAGTGGCTGCGGTGCGGCAGCAGTATGTGGATCATGCACTGGAACACGGGTTTATTCTGACCGAATATTTTTACCGGCAACTGCTCAACTTTGAGCGCTCGCCGACTTCGTTGTCTCAGAGCATCGGTCCCATGGTGTATGGCATGGATGTGAACGCCGAGCTGGGCAAGGTACGGAGCATGCACATTCAGTTTGCGCGGAACCCGGATTCGGATGTGGTTGTGCAGTCGATGCCGGCGCCGGATGAACTGGACAAGGCCGAAGAGATCCTGATGAAGGGTGACGCCAACAAAGCGGCCGCCATGGCGGAACAGGCTCTCAAGAATCACACGGCTTATCCGGATCGGGCCGAATACATTCTGGCGCGCGCCGATCTTCTGAAGGGCAAGATCAAGGAAGCCATCGCAGCCTTCCATAAGACGATTCAGCTGTCGAAGTACCCGCATCTGGTCGCCTGGTCGTACATCTATCTGGGGCGCATTGACGACGTCTATGGCCACCGGAAGCAGGCCATCGCAGAGTACAAGAAGGCGTTGCTGTTTCAGGATGGGGAGAAGAGTACGCTGCAGGCTGCCGAAAGCGGCCTGAAGAAACCCTACCGCCTGCCGGGGCAGGCAGCACCTGCCGGAAGCAATGCCTCGGGCCAGAATGGCAGCGGGCAAAAACCGCAAAAGCCCGTGCACAAGCTGAAGCTCAAGTTGCCGTCGAGCGTTTCCCCGCCCGGAAGCCCGGATTAGTCCTCAGCTTCGACGCGCGGCCGCGATAGGATGCGTTATCCGGCCTGCGCGGTGCGACAATAGTCGAAGCATGTCCCGACTTTGGCCTGTTCTGCTTTCCTTATGCCTGCTGGTACCCAGTGGCTGCGCCTATCATGTGATGGAAACGCCGGCGCAGCTTCCGCAGAGCCTGCAGACGGTGGCCGTGCCGATCTTTGCCAATCACACCAATGCGTATCGCATTGATACCGACTTTACGCAGGCGGTGATTCGCCAGCTGACGGCGCGTACGACATGGCACATTGTCAACCATCTGGACCCCAGCGCCAATGCGACTTTGCATGGTGCGATTACCAGCTTCAAAGTGGTTCCGCTAACCTATGACAATACGACAGGGCGCTCGTCGAGCTTTCTGGTAACGATTACGGCAAGCATTACGCTGACGGCGCGCAATCACAAGATCCTGTACCGGAATACCTCCTACCGCTTTCGGGAACAGTATGAGGAGACGCAGAATCTGGCGAGCTTCATTCAGGAAGATTCGGCGGCGGAACGGCGTCTGGCGCACGATTTTGCCACCTCCGCAGTGTCGGATATTCTGGAATCCTTCTGATGGATTCGTCGCCGCATCGATCAACTGAGAATTGCCGGGACGCGCGCCGCGACCCGGAGCTGTGCATATTGAGGAGTGTTTGCTGATGGGCGCCGGTTTTGCGTCGACAGATCGATTTGTGAAGGAGATTAAGGAGAATCGGCTTCGTCCTGGCTACGTGCTGGCTGGTGACGAAGTGTTTCTGTATGAGCGCTGCCGGCGCGCCGTCCTGCAGGCGCTGGTGCCGCCGGAGATGCGCCAATACTGCCTCACAGAGCTGGACCTGGCCGAGACGAACATCTTTGAGGCGCTTACGCTGGCGCGCACGCCGTCGCTGATGGCGCCCTTTCAGGTGCTGTTTGTCCGTAATGTGAAGACGCTGTACACGCGCGGAAACAAGAAGGAAGAGTTCGCCGCGATCAAGGCTTATTTCCAGTCGCCGAATCCGCAGGCGCTGATTCTGTTTGTGGCCGACCATCTGCATATTTCCGCCGATCCGCGCCGCATGGGGCTGGATGACAAGAATCGCTACGAGCGGCTGCGCGATACGCTCGGCGAGTGGTGCGGCATGGTTGAGCTGGCGCGGGTGGACGAGGCGGACGCCCTGCACTGGCTGCAGGAAAAATCGAAACAGAGAGAAGTACAAATAGACGGCGACGCGGCGCGGGAGCTGGTGGACGCTCTGGGCGTCGACATGATGATGATTGCCGGCGAATTTGAAAAGCTGGTGCTCTATGTAGCCGAGAAACGGCACATCACGCTGGGCGATGTGGAAACCATGGTGCTGGGCGCCAAGCAGCGCTCGCTGTATGAGCTGACGGACGCCATCTCCGCAAGAGACAAGGAGCGGGCGCTGGCGCTGCTGCACGGACTGTTGAATGCCTCCGATGGCGGAGAGGATTCCGCCATCGGGCATCTGTACATGCTGGCACGGACCTTTCGCCAGATGCTCGTAATTCGCGAAAAGAATGTGCGGGATTCGCGGGCCATCTGGCAGGCGCTTTGGCAGGGCTTCAGAATGCCGCCCTTCGCCGCCGAGGATTTGATTCGCCAGGCCCGCCGTTACAAATCGCGCCGCGAGCTGACGCGTGCGCTCCGGCTGATTGCGCGCGCCGATCTTGAGCTGCGCTCGCGCCCCCCGGACAAACGGCTGGTGCTGGAGCGTCTGGTGCTGGAGCTGGCGAGCGCCCCACGTCCGGCTGCTGCCGAAAGCAGCGCTCAGTATGTGATGGAGTGGTAGAGCACGCCCCGGGTCGTGGACCGGCCTGCGGCGCACGCCCTTTCATCACTTCACAAACGTAAAGGGATAGGCTTTTCTGATCGAGCCACTGGTCGTCGATGCCGGGAATCCGGGCACGAGGAAGGCGTATTCTCCATGCTTCAGTTTGACTGGCAAAGTGACAAGATAGGGGTCCGTATCTCGTCCTGCCCCTGAGAGCTGCCTTGCGGCATAAAGCCTGAACAAGAGCAGGCTGCGAGCGTGTGCGGGGGAGGATTGGCAGGGACGCTCGACTACTTGCAGGCTCCAACGCGTTGGCCGGTGGCATGGATCGAGGCCGAGGCCTTCAGTGGCGGTCTTCCGGGATAGGAGACAGTGGTGTCCGTCGAACCTGTGGCCTGGAAGGCGCTGCCCTTATTGGAAAGCACTTCGTGGATGATGGAAGCCGATTTCCAATGGATTGGGCCGGCGTTGCCCGTGCAGCTCAGCTGAATGTTGTAGCCATGTGTGCTGGGCGTGATGGTAGGCGAGCCGCATTGCTGGTTGGCAGTGTGCGTCTGCCAGGTCTGGCCGGCGTTTTTCGCGCATACCAGCTGTTGCCGCTTGACTGTTTTCCCGGTGGATGGAGTTACGGTTGAGCTGATTTGCCATTGGCCGGGCTGGAATGGAACTCCGGGGGAAAGCGCGTGGGCCGTCGTTAAGGTGAGGATGAGGAATGCCGCCAGCAGGCAGCCAGGAATCACTTTCATATTGCCGTGCAGATTAACACAGAGCAGGGAAGGGAGGCAGTGCGCGTATCAAGTTGATAGGGATGAGAAGACACGGAAACCGCAACCAGCGCAGCATCACCCTCAAAAAACAACAGGATCGGGCGGAAAATTTCTTTAAATGAATGATTTGAAGAAGATTTGGTGCCGAAGAGAGGACTCGAACCTCCACACCCTTGCGAGTACATGGACCTGAACCATGCGCGTCTGCCAATTCCGCCACTTCGGCACTATGAGATGTTAGTCCGGGCTGGACAGCCGGACAGGTGGTGAAAATAGTGTTACAGAGGCCTCGTTTCGTGTCAAACCCCGGTGAGCCTGTCCGCATCAGAACGGTTGAAACATCTGATTCCAAATTTTTTCCATGTTGATTCCATGAATGAAGCTGCCCAGCCCATAATTGCCCCAGAACAACTACAAGAGATCCGGCGTCTTGCTCATGACCTGAGTAATGCACTGGAAATCGTCATCCAGACCAGCTTCCTGCTGGGAACAGCGTCTTTGGACGACAATGCCCAGCAATGGCATGCAATGTTGGATAAAGGGGCGAAGCAAGCCGTAGAGATCAACCAGAAGCTGCGGGAGCAGCTGCGTTCGCACAGCTGACCAATCGGGCCATTTTCTGCCGATGCGCTGCGCATAAACAAATACGCAATCTCCTTCTGCCGTGGCCGGCCTCTCGCCGTCCCTGTTTCGGGGGATAAGCCCTAGGCTGAGTCGTCGTCAGGGTCTGGCTTCTCCTCGATTTCCATGTCTCGAAACTCTGACGAATCAAACACTTCGCCGCAGTCCTGGCATTCGACATATTCGGCGTCTTCTTCTCGCGTGATCACACGTACTTGCGGATGTTTGCAGGATGTATTCATGAAATTGGCGTCAACCGTTCACGAGTGTTTTCCAGCAGATTGTAGCGAGGGATGGGGGCATGTCAACCGAACTTTTGCGGGTGGCCTCAAAAGTGGAAAAACATTCCGGAAAATGCGTTCTTGCCGCTCCTCCCCATTGAAAGCAGACTAAATTAGTCCTATACTTAAAACCAAGGTAAAACCAGTGCTGAGGCTGACAAAAAAGGCGGATTACGGACTGATGGCGCTCAAGTACCTGGCGGAGAACGCCGGTGAGGAGTCCATGAGCGCGAAGGACATCGCCGAGGCGTATCACATTCCGCCCCAGCTGCTGGCAAAGATTCTGCAGAAGCTTACCCGCGAGGGGTTGCTCCGTTCGCATGCCGGAATGAACGGCGGCTACTCGCTCTCGCGGGATGCAAAGGATATTTCGGCATTTGAAGTGATCCGCGCCATCGACGGGCCGCTTTTTATTACCTCATGCATTGATGGCACCACTACCTGCGACCTGACGGCAAGCTGCACCATCAAACAGCCGCTTGCCCGGGTGAACGAGGGCATCGTCGAACTGCGCCAAAACACCCGCATTTCTGATCTGCTCGAAGCTTCGGGCGGGGAAGAATCGACGCAGGAACTGGTGACCATTGCAACCGTGAGTATGAGTTAACGATCAGGTTCAGGAGAAGCCAAGAAATGAGTACCGCGACCAACGAAATCACCAGCGAATTGACGCCGCCCGCCGGCGTGAAACTGCCGATTTACCTGGACAACCAGGCGACGACCCGGACCGATCCGCGCGTGGTCGAAGCCATGCTGCCGTACTTCACCGAGATTTACGGCAACGCCGCCAGCCGCAACCACTCCTTTGGGTGGGTGGCCGAAGAGGCCGTGGAAAAGGCGCGCGCGCAGGTAGCCAAGGCGATTGGCGCAACCGCCAAGGAAATCATTTTTACCTCGGGCGCAACCGAGAGCGACAACCTGGCCATCAAGGGCATTGCGGAAATGTACCGCGAGCGCGGCAACCACATCATCACCCAGGTGACCGAGCACAAGGCCGTGCTCGACACCTGCAAGCGCCTTGAGAAGAACGGCTTCCAGGTCACCTATCTGCCGGTGAAGGCCGATGGGATTATCGACATCGAAGACCTGAAGCGCGCCATCACGGACAAGACCATCCTGGTTTCGATCATGTTCGCCAACAATGAAATCGGCGTTGTGCAGCCGGTGGAGGAAATCGGCAAGCTGTGTCACGAGCGCGGCGTGCTCTTCCATACAGACGGCGTGCAGGCGGTGGGCAAGATTCCGGTCGACGTCAACGCCATGCAGATTGACGCCCTCTCGATCAGCGCACACAAGCTGTACGGCCCCAAGGGCGTGGGTGCTCTTTATGTGCGCCGGCGCAATCCGCGTGTGCAGATTTCAGAGCAGATTAACGGCGGCGGCCACGAGCGCGGCATGCGTTCCGGCACGCTGAACGTGCCCGGCATCGTGGGGTTCGGCAAAGCCTGCGAACTGGCGACGGAAGAGATGGAGTCCGAAACCAAGCGCCTGACGGCGCTGCGCGACCGGCTCAAGGCAAGGTTCGAGTCGAAGCTCGACTATGTGCACGTGAACGGATCGATGGAGCATCGACTGCCCAACAACCTCAACATGAGCTTTGTGTATGTGGAGGGTGAATCGCTGCTGATGGGCATCAACGACGTCGCGGTTTCCAGCGGCTCGGCCTGCACCTCGGCAACGCTGGAACCCTCTTATGTGCTCAAGGCTCTTGGGCTAGGCGACGATGTAGCCCATAGCTCCATCCGCTTTGGACTTGGGCGCTTCAATACGGAGGCCGAGGTCGATTACGTGGCCGACAAGATTATCGACGTGGTGCAAAAACTGCGCGAGCTTTCGCCGCTTTACGAAATGGTGAAGGAAGGCATCGACCTCACCAAGATTGAGTGGGCGGCCCACTAAGTAATTCAGCCGTAAGTTGATCTACGCAGGTACGAAACAGATTCAAAACAGGAGATTTCAATGGCATATAGCGACAAGGTTATCGACCACTACAACAACCCCCGCAACGTAGGCCAGCTCGACAAGAGCAGCGAAACGGTCGGCACCGGACTGGTGGGCGCGCCGGAGTGCGGCGACGTCATGCGTCTGCAGATTCAGGTCAACCCTGAGACCCAGGTGATTGAGGAAGCCAAGTTCAAGACCTTTGGCTGCGGCTCGGCCATCGCTTCGTCCTCGCTTGCCACCGAGTGGGTGAAGGGCAAGACCGTGGAAGAGGCGCTGCAGATTCAGAACACCGACATCGTGAAGGAGCTGTCGCTTCCTCCGGTCAAGATTCACTGCTCGGTGCTGGCAGAGGACGCCATCCGCGCCGCCATTGGCGACTGGAAGAAGAAGAATAGCGTCGCCGAAACTGAAGCCGCGACCCAGCCCGTCTCGGCCAAGTAAAGCAAGGGAAGGATTCAGGTTTGGCCACTACAAACACCAGCGGACCCACCGCGGGAGCAGACGCTCCTGCGGTGAAGGGAATTGAAGTTACGCCCAAGGCGATTGCGCGCATTCGCACGGCCATGCAGCAGGAAGGCATTTCGCCCGAACAGGGCGGCCTGCGGCTGGGCGTGCAGGGCGGTGGCTGCTCGGGGCTTTCCTACAGCGTGCGCTTCGATACGCAGCCGCGCGAGCGCGACCGTATCTATCAGTTCGACGACGTGCGGATTTTTGTGGACCCCAAGTCGTTCCTGTACCTGAGCGGCATGATTCTGGACTACGAAGAGACGCTGATGCGGCGGGGCTTCAACTTCATCAACCCCAACTCCAAAAAATCCTGCGGCTGCGGCTCATCCTTTTCAGCCTGAGCCGGACTGCCCCACAGAAATTTTGATTCGCTTATGCAAAGTGCTGCAACCACATCCGTCGGTGCTGTCTGCTGGTCCTGCGGCAAGCCGCTTGAGGGCACGGCGGCCTTGTGCACCGAATGCGGCAAGGTGCAGCCGGCGTCTGCCGTGCATGACTACTTCGCCGTCTTCGGCCTGCCGCGCAAGCTCCTGATGGACACGGCCGCGCTGGAGCGCAGCTTCTACAAGCTCAGCCGCAAGCTGCACCCTGACGTCTACGCGCGCGCTTCGGCAGACGAGCAGCAGTGGAGCACGGAGCAAACCTCGCTCCTCAACGACGCCTACCGCACGCTCAAGAATCCGGTGGCGCGCACCGAGTATCTGCTCAAGCTGGAAGGCAAGCCCGTCGCCAGCGAGGAGCAGGCGCAGGATGGCAAGCCAAAGGATTCGCGCGCACCGGCCGACATGCTCGAAGAGGTCTTCGAGCTGAACATGCAGTTGGAAGAGATGCGCATGAACCGCAAGATGGGCGAGGACGACCCGTCGCTGCGCGGCGATCTCGAAAAAGCGCGCACGCAGTTTGAGGGGCAGCTCGCTGCCCTCGACGAAGAATTGAAAACGCACTGGCAACAGTGGGACGCGGCCGTCGAAGCGGGCGCAACGGCAGATGCAGAGCCGGTGAAAGACAAAATGTTCGCCCTGCTCGACCGCCGCCGCTATATTCGTAACCTTGTCCGTGACGTAAACGACGCGCTCGGCGCATAGGTCGCCCGAGGCAGCGCAAGCATCGCACGGACCACTGCCGCCACACACCAGGAAAGGGGAAGCATGGCTCAGCAGCAGGAACGCATCGTCGGGATCGATCTCGGCACCACCAATTCGCTCGTCGCCTACATGCAGGGCGAGCAGCCCGTGGTGATTCCGGGAGAGGACGGCTCGCCGCTAGTGCCATCGGTCGTCGCCATTCCGGCTGCGCGCCAGTCGGTCATCGGCAACCCGGCCCGCAAATATCTTGTTGAGACCCCCGAGCGCGTCGTCTACTCCGCCAAGCGGCTGATGGGCCGCGGCGTGGAAGACGTGCAGGACGAATTGAAACTGTTTCCGTTCCATATCGCGCCCGACCTTGCCCCCGGCGAGGTGATCCGGCTGCAGATTGGCGACGAGCAGTTCACGCCGCCGGAGATTTCCGCGCACGTACTGCGCCAGCTCAAGCGCAATGCCGAGCGCTACTTCGGAGAGCCTGTCACCAAGGCGGTGATCGCGGTGCACCTGTTCGGCAACATCGCCCCGATCGCCGAGATCGAGGCCGACGGCTCCAGCGTCATCACCAAGCACCCCGGCACCGGGGGAGTGGTGAACACCGGCACGGTCACCGCGCAGCTGCTGTACGAAATCACCGGCGCGCGCTACGCCGGACCCGATGTGACCACGCGGTTCGACACGCTTTCGCTGACCGAAGACGGACCCGACCGCGTCCGCATCTCCGGCGTCCGCGGCGAAGCTCCGCCGCCGACCCTGAAGGTCGCGCTCAACACCCTCGGCGGGTTCCGCAACGAGACGACGTTCGTCCTCACCGGCCTGGACATCGAGGAGAAGGCCGCCTGGGCGACCCAGGAACTTTTCGAGATCCTCGGCGGGCCGGACAGGTTCGAGCAGGCCGACGTCCGGCTGATCCGGTATGACCGCCCGGACGCGCCGAGCAACGAACTGGCCACCGCACATCTGCGGATCACGGTCAAGGACCCCGACCCGAAGAAGGTCGGCCGGGCCTTCTCCAGCGCGCCCTGGGAACTCCCGCTCGGCGGCTATGCCGGTTTTCACACCACCACACCGCCGACCGGCGATTCCTCGTTCGGGGTGTACTGGCCGGCCCGGGTGCCCGCCGATCCCGTCCAGAACGCCCTCCGG
>OFHJ01000840.1_pt1 | contig 10196 bp, 11 predicted proteins | sample 1522001 | NCBI WGS metagenome assembly OFHJ01 (sample SAMEA2464838, study PRJEB22497) | soil metagenome | biome: Grassland; feature: Farmland; material: Clay | place: Australia | collected 2013-02-01 | depth 1.2 m | reverse complement strand
GCGGCCGGGGTTATTCTGACCGGGGCATTGCTCACTGCGGGTGGCGCAAACCTCTCGATCTTGGAGGTCGTCGGATTTTTGCTGATCCGCGCCGTCGGCTCCAATTATTGCCTTTTCTTTGAACGCCAGAACCGGGACCCAGAGAGCGAAAACCGCTCAACCGCCTCCATTGTGCTCGCGAATCTGTGCACCGTCTCGGCATACGGCCTAATGTCGCTTTCGCACATCCCGGTGCTGCACGACATTGGCGTTACGGTTGCCATCGGCACATTTCTCAGCCTCTTCTTTTCCGCCGTCCTCAGCACAGGCCGTGGAGCAGGTCACCCGACGGCCGAGCGCGAGCATACCCATCATTCGGCTTCATGACGGAAAGGGTGTGACGAGCTACCTTTATCATAGAGCGCAGAGCAGCGATCGCCAGCGGCTCCTCCTGGTCATGTTGCCTGGCGTTGGAATAGAAGCCAGCGACTTCGTGGACCGTGGTTTTGTTGCATCCGTGCATGAACGCGGCCTTCCCGTCGATGTGGTCGCCGCCCATCTTGAGCTCGATCTCTACTTGGACGACGCTGTCGCCACCGAGATTCATCGCGCTATCATCGAGCCCGCGCAGAAGAAGGGCTACACACGGATCTGGTTTCTCGCAATTTCTCTCGGCGGGATGGGTGCGCTTCTTTATGCCAGATCAAAGATGGCGAACGTGGAAGGCATGGTTCTGCTCGCGCCCTTTCTCGGGACGCGCGGTACGATTGCTGAAGTTGCCCGCGCCGGCGGCTTGGCCGCCTGGTCGGCTCGCGGCTCTATGGCGACGCCGGCGGAGCGGCGACTCCTCCTTTGGCTGAAGGAATTCATGTCACAGCCACAGGGTTCGCCCGCGCTCTATCTTGGGTATGGGCTAAGGGACCGCTTTGCTCCGGGGCATGCGATGCTGGCCGACCTGCTGCCAAGAGACCGCGCCGTGACGGCCGATGGAGGGCACGATTGGGAGACCTGGGCAAAGCTTTGGCGGGAGGTGCTCGACGCAGAGCCATTTACGAAAAGTGGCGGCCTGGGCTCTCGTGCCTGAGCCAATCGAACTGGACGCACCGGCGGAAGGGCGCATAGGATGTCCGGACTAAGAGGGAAAATAGGGGGCGGGAGCTATGCGTACCGGCCGTAACGCACGCGGGATATTCTCCCCCGTCGCGGTCAGCGCCTCCGCTACGATGGCGGCCGCGGATGCGGCTTCGTATGACCGCTTCTATCCCTATTATGCCGAAGTTTGCGCCTTGTCGGAGATCAAGAAAAAGCCCGGCTCCGGCGTTGATTTCCGAAGCGGAATGGGCGGCCACTCCCTGCTCTATCTCAATGGCGTCTGCCGCGACCGACGAGCCGGTTATCCGACGCTGAAGCTCTGCGAGCCGGGCGCGCGTGCCGCGGGCCACGGCGTCGGGATCAGCGTCAATTCCCATTATAGAAATGCCAACTGGGTCGCAACCGAGGGTCGGGACTTCGTCTTCCGTGGGATGCTCCGCCCCGGCGAACGCCTGACTCGCGCGGTATACGAGCGCACCCAGGCTTCCGCAAGAGAGGCGGGTGTTCTCGAAGGCGTCGAGTTCCACGACCATCTATTCAAGAACAAGCCCCGCGGCATGTCGAAGCCGGACTACATGTACGAAATTTCCGTTGCGACCGACTATGCCGTCACGTTTGGCCGGCATGTGTTCCGGGCGCGCGTACCGTTGGATCGCGCGCGAATGTCGACCATCGTCGATTTCCTCAACGGCATAAACGCGCCCTACCGCGATGGCACGAAGGAATTTCGTTGGAGGATCCTCAATAACAATTGTTCTCACCTCGCACATAACGCCCTGGCAACCGCCGGCGTCTGGGAATCCTGGCCGACCGGCCAATTCCTCATGTTGGCGGCCTTTAATTTTCCGGTGCCGAAGAACGAGTTCGTTGATCTCATGTTCAGGACGAACGATCTGCCCCTTGAGGATCCTGCGGCGATCTGCGGCGACATGAGCGCGCGGCGGGCGCTCCTCGATGCTGGCTTTCTTCCCACGGCCCCGGGTGGGCTGGCGAGTGCACTGCCCGCGCCTCGCGACAACGACATCTATGACACGACGGGTCTCCGTTTGATTTTCTACGACAACCCATTCTGGGGACCTTACAGCCCGCGGTTCCATCGCATCTTCACCGAACCGCGCTACTTCGACCTTCGAGAGAATCTGCGACACTTTCAAATGCTTTATGACAAGGCACGGGAAATGCGCCAAGAGGCGCGCATGGGCGTCATCGTATCGAGTGCGCCGGGCCGGGAACGTGACGAGGTTCGAGAATTCTATGCGCGCTATGACGCGCATATCGAACGCGAATCGGAAAAGGTGAAGACCCAATTGACACTTTTGCGCCACCCCACGGAGATGCAGGCGGAGGCCTTGCCATGAAACACCGCTTACGCCACGTGCGTATCGCTTCGGCTTCCAAGGGCATCGACAAGAATGGCGCCAACTCGGGATTGGGGCCACTGGGGAGGACCGCGTCGGTCGTCGACCCGTCATCTGCGACCCGAACATGATTCCGCTCGTTTTAAGCGATTTTTCGATTCTGACCAGTCTGGGCGCGGGCCGCGACCTAACCGCTGCGGCCCTGCGCGACGGAAGCAGTAGCTTGCGGCCGTGCACGTTCGAGGCCGTGCCGTTCCTGACCTATGTCGGCGAGGTCTCCTGGCTCGATGACGTACCATTCGAGAGCGCCCTCGCCGGCTTCGATTGTCGCAATCATCGTCTGGCGGCGATGGCGCTCAAACTGGATGGATTCACGGAGCGGGTGGCCGCGGCGCGGGAACGCTATGGCGCCGGACGGATCGGCTTGTTTCTAGGAACAAGCACCTCGGGACTATACCAAACGGAGGCCGCCTATCGCCGTCGCGACGCTGAGACCGGGAGATTGCCATCCGACTTCGACTACGCGCGGACCCACAATACGTATGCCCTCGCCAGTTTTGTCCGCAGCGTGCTGGGACTCGCCGGTCCGGCCTTTGTGGTCTCCACGGCCTGCGCGGCAGCGGCGAAGGTTTTCGCGAGCGCCGCTCGAATGATCGAAGCCGGGATCTGCGATGCCGCGGTCGTCGGTGGCGCGGACACGCTTTGTGCGACGACGCTTTACGGTTTCCGCTCGCTCGGCGTGATGTCGGATGAGCCCTGCCGCCCATTCGATGTTGAGCGGCGCGGCATATCGATTGGCGAGGCAGCGGGGTTTGCTCTGCTCGAGCGCGCCACTTCGGTGCAGCATAAGGACGCGGTTCTTCTGCTCGGGGTCGGCGAAAGCTCAGACGCGTATCATATGTCGTCGCCGCATCCGGAAGGGATTGGGGCGCGACTGGCAATGGAGCGAGCGCTTGCCTCTGCCGGGCTCCGCGCCGAGGACATCGACTATGTCAACTTGCACGGTACGGCGACACCGGTCGGCGATGCGGCCGAGGATCGGGCGGTCTCTGACCTGTTCGGACGGTCCACGCCGTGCAGCTCGACCAAAGGCTTCGCGGGGCACACGCTTGGCGCCGCCGGCGTTGTCGATGCAGTGTTCTGCGCGCTGAGCATCCTGCACGAATTCCTTCCCGGCAGCCCGCATACCCGCACCGTGGATCCCGCTCTGCATAGTCGGTACCTGTGCGAGGGGGCCCCGGCGCGCATCAACAGAGTGATCAGCAATTCCCTAGGCTTCGGTGGCGCCAACTGCAGCCTCGTGCTGGGGCGGGGTAGCTGAAATGCGCGTGTACGTCGAAGGCGTCGGGTTGTGCGGACCGGGCTTCGACGGCTGGCCGGCGAGTTTCCCGATTTTGGCGGGTAGGCACGACTACATCCCGGCACCTACCCGCGTGCCGCCCGGCCTACTCCTGCCGCCCAACGAACGCCGGCGCACGGTTCAAACCGTCAGGCTCGCGCTTGCCGTGGGCGCCGAGGCATTTGCCGCCGCGGGAAGAGATGCGGCGGAAACGGCGACGGTCTTCACTTCTTCCGGCGGCGATGGTGAGACGATCCACGCGATTCTGAGCACATTGGCATCGCCCGACCGCGAACTGTCGCCAACGCGCTTTCACCACTCGGTTCACAATACGCCCGCCGGGTATTGGGGCATAGCGACCGGGTCAAGGGCGCCATCAAGCAGCCTCTGCTGCCACGACGACAGCTTCGCCGCCGGACTTCTCGAAGCCACGGTACAGGCGACGATCGAGCAGTGTGCGGTCGGCTTGATCGCCTACGACGTGCATTATCCTGAGCCCCTGAACGCGGTGCGCCCGATTGGCGCGCCGTTCGCCGTGGCGCTTGTTCTGACGCCAGCGCCGATGGCGAACCCGCTCGCCCGTGTGGACATGATTCTCCGGCCAAAGAGGGATGCGGCGCCGGCCATGGCGTCGCCCGCTCTCGAAGCGCTGCGCCGAAGCACGCCGGCCGCACGCAGTTTGCCGCTGCTCCAGGCGCTCGCGGGTAACGCTGAATCCGTAATTGCCCTCGATTACCTTTCGGAGTTGCAACTGGCATTGACGGTCGCGCCCATGCCCGCCACCATTACCCTTCAGTCTGAACGGCCCGCGCCGGTGGCACAATGACCCCTATAAACCGCAACCAGATCGCTGCGATGATTCCACATGCCGGCTCGATGTGCCTGCTCGACTCGGTCTTGAACTGGGATGCCTCTTCGATCCGCGCTCTCACGCGTAGTCACAAGCGCCGGGACAATCCGCTCCGTCGGGCGGATGACTCGTTGGGTATAGCGTGCGGCGTCGAAATTGCGGCGCAAGCCATGGCAGTGCACGGCAGTCTCACCTCCGCCGGTGCTGGACAGGCGTCCGAAGGATACCTCGCCAGCGTCCGGGATCTGCGCCTCCGCGCGACGCGTCTCGATAGCCTCGATGGTGCCCTCGTCATCGATGCGGAGCGCCTGATGGGAGACGATAGGTGCGCAACCTATCGTTTTGCGCTCGGTGGTGGGGGCGTGGAGCTCGTCAGCGGCCGCGCCACGGTCCTTTTTGGTGTGGTGACCAAATGATCCGCGCGCTGGTGACCGGCGGCAGCGGCACGATTGGGGCAGCGATCGCCCGCGAGCTCGGCTCGGCGGGCCATCACGTCTACGTTCATGCCCATGGCCAAACCGGCCGCGCCGACGCAGTGGCGGCGGAGATCGTGAGCGACGGCGGCTCGGCCGAGGTCGCCCGCTTCGATGTCACGAACGCAACCGAAACCCAGCGCGCGTTGGAACATCTGCTCGAAGCGGGCGCCATACAGATTGTTGTCAACAATGCCGGAATTCACGATGATGCAGTTATGCCAGGGATGCGCCCCGAGCAGTGGTCACGTGTCATCGACGTCTCGCTCAACGGTTTCTTCAACGTCACCCAGCCTCTGCTGCTACCCATGATCCGCACGCGCTGGGGACGCATTGTGAACATCTCGTCGGTTAGCGCCGTCGCCGGCAACCGTGGACAAACCAACTATGCGGCGGCGAAGGCCGGCCTTCACGGGGCCACGCGGTCGCTGGCCCTGGAGCTTGCGAGCCGAGGCATCACCGTCAATACGGTCGCGCCCGGAATCATCGCCTCGCCGGCGATCGAGAATGTTTTCGATCAGGGCGCGATCGATCATATGGTGCCGATGAAACGTGCCGGCCGGCCCGAAGAGGTCGCCCATCTCGTCGGTTTCCTCGCGTCCGACCGCGCCGGCTACATCTCTGGTCAACTCATCTCGATCAATGGCGGGATGATCTGATCCTTCGTGCGACGAGCCATGGCAGGCGGCGGAAAAATCCCGCCATCAGCCGTGCATGCATCCAGGTGAGAAGGATGTTGTCGCGCACATAACGAAAGTGCGATACGCCTCCCTCCTCTGTACGGAAATAACGTACAGGCGCCGAATGGTTGATGGCCGGCACGCCGCGCCAGGAAAGTCGCACCACCGCCTCGACGTCGAAATCGAATCGCCGCATCCAGCGGCTTTCCTCCATGATCTCTTTGAGTGCGGCAACGGGGTAGACCCGAAACCCAAAAAGGGAATCGCCGATTCCGCTCCATAGCGTCTCGACCTGCACGCACCGGTTCGACACCTGGCGGCCGGCGACGCGCAGCCATGGCGCGGCCCAGTCGAAAACCGGCCGGCCGAGGATCATCGCTTCCTGATGGTCGCGCGACAGCGCCATGAATGTGCGGATCAGCGCCGCCGGATGCTGACCATCCGCATCCATCGTTAGCACATGCGTAAAGCCCTGTGCGGCAGCGGCACGGAGGCCGTCCAGAACGGCAGCGCCCTTGCCGCCGTTGCGCGCTCGGCAGAAAACGCGTAAGTGGCGATCTTTCCGGCTAAGCTGCGTAAGAGTTTCCGCAGTCCCGTCGGTGCTGCCGTCGATCACGACCCATACAGGCTGCCATTGGCGCCGAGCCTCGGCGACAGTCTCGAACACCTTTGCGCCGGTGTTGTAGCTTGGGATCAGGACGAGATGGGTACCTGTCACGCGTTCCGCATCGGGGCGACCGACGGACACGTCACGCCCCGCCACCGACATGCGGCAACGCCGTCCCTCGATCGAGCAGTCTACGTACGAACCTCACTTGCGCTCTAATTGGCGGCCTCAGTACCGGTGGCGGGCCATGGCTTGCGCCTGCGGCGGGCCCGGGGCCTCAGGGGGGGCAGGTTTGTCACGTAGTAAATTGCCTTGAATATCAGAAGACGCGCCCGGATCGCGGACCCGCCAAATATGTCGCCGGCCAGAAGCGACAAGACCGCCTCTTCGATCCGAAACCAGTTGCGCGGCGACATGAACAGGTTGCGCATTGCCGGCTCGCGGATCCGGTAAATGAACCAAGTGAACGCCCCGAACGCTCTTCGCGTGGCCGCGTCATAGCGCCTGAACGCGAACCGCGAGCGCCGCGGATTCTTCAGGCAACGATCGACCGCGTCGGCGCCCCAGAAGCCCGTCATCATCGCGAGGTAAACACCGGTCGAGAACACCGGATCGATGAATCCACAAGCGTCGCCGAGCAGGATGAAGTTCTGTCCGCTTGTTCGGCCGGTTCCATAGGAATAATTGCCGGTAGCGGTGACCGGAGCCACCAATTGGGCGTTCTTGAGACGGTCGGCCATCTCCGGACACGAGGCGATGAGGCTCATGAAAAAGCTGGTCAGGTTGCGCTCTCGCGTCTTGAAATATTCCGACGAGCAGACCGCACCGACACTGGTCGTGCCGTCGGAGAGCGGAATGAACCAGAACCACCCGTGTTCGAACCAAACGATCGTGATATTACCTTCGGCCTTTTGCGGCAGACGGCGCGCGCCCGTGAAGTGACCAAAGATGGCGGCGCTGTTGTTTCTGGGGTTGCGCTCCTTAAAGCCGAGCCGCGACGCGAGCAGCGTATCGCGGCCCGAAGCATCGACAACGAAGCTGGCCTCCCAGCGGCGCACGTGCCCCTCTTCGTCGCGTGCTTCGACGCGCGCAGGACCGGTCTCGGAAAACTCGATTCCTGTGACGCGGCAACCTTCGATCACTTCGGCGCCCTTGGCGGCGGCATTCTTCAAGAGAAGATGATCGAACGTCGATCGGCGAACCTGAAAGGAATACGGGAACCGCTTGTCCAAGGCGCGGGCAAAATAATAGGTAACGCTCTTGCCATGGTAAGGAGAGACGAATTCTACGCCATATTTGTGGATCGCCGTCCGTTCGATTGCCTCTCTGACGCCCAGGCGATCAAAGAGCGGAAGATTGAGCGGCAATAATGACTCGCCAATGTGAAAGCGTGGGTGGCGATCCTTGTCGACAAGAACGACGCGGCGGCCGCGTTCCGCGAGCAGTGCCGCAATCGTCGTGCCGGCCGGCCCACCGCCCACAACGAGCACGTCGCAGCGCGGCGGCGTGTCGGGCCGTTGACGTTGTTCGGTCTCCATCAGATTCTGTAAGGCCCTTTGTTTGGCAAGGCGCAAGACCTATGATATGTGCCTGATCGCCGCCGTCCTATAGGTTGCATTATAGCCACAGAGAAGCCATGATGGGCAATACTCAGGAACGCGAAGAGCGCACGCAGCTACGCGGTTTGATCGATGGCTACTACGCCGATCCCGTGAACCGGCTGTCGTTCGCGCGCGACCTGTTCAATCGTACCGCTCAGCATTACGATCCGGTTAATCGGTTGTTCTCGCTTGGTTCAGGCGCGTGGTACCGGCGGAGTTGCCTACGCTGGGCGGGGCTGCGGCCCGGCGTGCAGGTCGTCGATGTTGCTGTCGGGACGGGCCTCTTGGCGCGTGAGGCCCTGGCCATCGCTGGCGACCGGCAGGCCGTCATCGGCGTCGATGTCAGCGAGGCGATGCTGGATATCGCGCGCAGGAATCTGGGCATCCCCCTCGTTCAAGGCACAGCCGAAGCGCTGCCGTTGGCCAATGAGATCACTGATTTCGTGACCATGGGTTATGCCCTGCGGCACGTCGCGGACCTGGAGGCCGTGTTTCGCGAGTGCGTGCGCATCCTGCGCCCAAAGGGTACGCTCGTGCTGTTGGAAATCAGCATGCCGAGAAGCAGACTGAACCGGGTGCTGGCATCGATATACATAGGCGCCCTTGTCCCGTTTCTTTCTTTGCTGACGACGGGCGATCCGCGTGCGCGCGCGTTGATGCGCTATCACTGGGAATCGATCGTGAAATGCGTTCCGCCCGAGGCGGTCATGCACGCAATGAGCGGCGCTGGATTCCACGACGTGGAATGCAGAACGGAACTTGATCTGTTTCGGTGTTTCATCGGGCACAAGGCGTAGGCCGATGTTGCTCCAGCGAGAGGGGAACCAGGACGCAGATCCACTCGGCCTTGGTCACCCATCGAAATGCGCGAACGAAACCTCTCTTCGTATCTGATTCGGATGACCCGAGAGCCATGAGAAATTCATGGCGGATCAGTCCGGACGTAGAATGGTTCGAGTCTGCGGCCGTCGACAATAAGAGGGCTTAGTCGTTTGCTGCGACTTTGTCCTGCGTCTTCATCTCGAAGTCCGTGGCGTCGTGGCGTTCATGCAATTGGCTTGATGGTTCGCCGACGATGCGGTTAACCATGCGTCCTCGCTTTACGGCTCTGCGCTGCAGAAGCATGTCGGCCCAGCGCTGGACGTTCTTGTATTCCTGAACGCTCAGGAACTCGGCCGCGTTGTAAAGCCAGCCCTTCACGAGGCCGCCATACCACGGGAAAATCGCTATGTCGGCGATCGTATACGTGCCGCCAGCGACATACTCGTTCTCGGCCAGCTGCCGGTCGAGGACGTCGAGTTGGCGTTTCACTTCCATGGCGAAGCGATCGATCGCATATTCGATCTTCGTCGGCGCGTAGGCGTAGAAATGGCCGAACCCGCCACCCAGATAGGGTGCGCTGCCCATCTGCCAGAACAGCCACGACATGCACTCGGTACGCGGTCCAATCTCTGTCGGCAGAAACGCGCCGAATTTCTCGGCGAGATAGAAGAGGATTGAACCCGACTCGAAGACCCGGATCGGCGTCGGACCACTGCGATCTACGAGCGCCGGTATCTTGGAGTTTGGGTTCGCCGCCACAAAGCCGCTGCCGAACTGGTCGCCATCGCCGATTTTGATCAGCCAAGCATCGTATTCGGCACCGCTATGGCCAAGGGCCAGCAGTTCCTCCAGCATGATCGTGACCTTCTGGCCGTTCGGTGTGGCCAGAGAATAGAGCTGCAGAGGATGGCGGCCGATCGGCAGCTCTTTCTCATGAGTCGGCCCTGCAATCGGACGGTTGATGTTGGCGAAACGACCGCCGCTCGGCTTGGCCCAGGTCCAGACCTTCGGAGGCGTGTACTCAGAGGATTGCGTCATCTTCAAATTCCGATCCTTGATGAATAGGATATATGGGCACGCTGCAGGTCGATAGTTTCGCGGAAAGTGTGCCCGTATCGCGACGTTTTTGGAATATACCCCGTTCACGTGAGAATCCGAAAATCGGTGGGATTGATGACGCGGAAATTGTCGGAGACGCTGTCGCAGAGCATGCCCCTTTTTGCCGGGACGTCGGTGCGGAGGAATCGGAGCATGGCGTCGGCGAACTGGCGGTACGACGGGTAGGATTTGTTATGGGTGACGTTGCGGTGCATCAGTCCCCACAATCGTTCGATGGGATTGAGGTGCGGACAGTACGCGGGGACGAAATGCAGCCGGATACGGCAGCCTGGGCGG
>OFHJ01000839.1_pt1 | contig 10206 bp, 7 predicted proteins | sample 1522001 | NCBI WGS metagenome assembly OFHJ01 (sample SAMEA2464838, study PRJEB22497) | soil metagenome | biome: Grassland; feature: Farmland; material: Clay | place: Australia | collected 2013-02-01 | depth 1.2 m | reverse complement strand
GCTCTGCACCGCGGCCCGGTGGAACAATCCGCGCGCGGCGGGCGTCGCAAGCAACACGCTGGTCTTCCAGCCGCCGCCTGATTGCCCGAACACCGTGACGCAGCCCGGATCGCCGCCGAAGGCCTCTATGTTGTCCCGCACCCATTCGAGGGCCGCCACCAGATCCATGACGCCGGCCACGCCCGCGGCGGCGAATTCCTCCGGTGCCCCCACGTCGGCGAGATTGAGGAACCCGAAGCTCGAGAGCCGGTGCGTGACCGACACCACCACGACGCCAGCGACGCGGGCCAGCTCGGCGCCGTCGTAGAGAGCGGCATTGCCCGAGCTGATCGCGAACCCGCCGCCATGGATGCAGAACATCACCGGCCGGCGTGCTCCATCGAGGAGGCCCGGGGTCCACAGGTTCAGGCGCAGGCAGTCCTCGCCCATTCCGCCCTGCGACACCGCGAGATCGAACTGGATCAGCCGGCCGTAGTCGTTGGTGAGCGCGGTGGGCACCTGGGGCGAAACCGGACCGTACCCGAAACACTCACGCGCCCGTGCCCAGGGCGCCGGCGGGCGCGGTGGCCGGAAACGGTTCGACCCTCCCGTTGGCGCCCCGTATGGGATCCCGAGGAACTGATGTATACCGCAATTGACCAGGCCCTGAATCCGGCCGTAGCGCGTCTCGGCCGTGCAGAAAAGCCGGGCGGCCGCGGTTCCGAGGGTTTCGTCGCGGGCGGCCAAGGCCTATCCCCCGACCGAGGCCTTCAGTTCGACGCCGACGGTGCGCGGCCGGGACAGGGTGACCGGAACGGGCGCCGAAGGGTCGTATTCGTTGGCCAGCGTGCTCGCCGAGACCTGGCCGGCGGCATCGAAGATATTCTTCAGGTAGAAATCGAGCTCGAAATGCCGCTCCAGCTGCAGTGACAGATCCAGATCCGCGGTATTGAACCCCGGCATGCGGTACAGCGGCTTGACCGCGCTGCCGGCAAATCCGGCCGTGTGGTCGCCGACATAGCTGTCGCTCACCAGGAGCGATCCCGAGCGGCCGGCCGGCAGCCGGAAGGCGTACCTGGCCATGAGCGCGAAGTTGTATCGCGGCGAGAGCGGCAGGCGCGCTCCCGTGTAGTCGACGCCGAGCGTCGGGGAGGTGGTCGTGAGCTTCGCATCGGTGTAGGCGGCCGAGCCGCTCACGGTGAGGTGTGGCAGCATGCGCGCGGCAAACGACATCTCCGCGCCCTTGATCTGCGCGTCACCGCCGTTTTCCAGCTGGTTGATGCCGCCATTGTTGACCGTGAGCTGGATCTTCGACCACTGGATGTCGTAGACGTCCAGGTCGAGGGTGAGGCGGTCGCCGAACAGCCGGCTCTTGGAGCCGAGCTCGTAATTCCACAGCGTATCGGCAGCGAACGTGGGCTCGCCCTTGCCGAGCGCCAGCACGAAATTCGGGCCTCCCGGCCGGTAGCCGCTGGCCGCCTTGGCATAGATCATCCAGTCGCGGGTGACGTGCAGGCGCGGGTTGATGAGATAGGTCGTCACGTTCTGCGCGGATCGGGAATTCTCATGGGTCGTCAGCGCCGGCTGGATGGGAACCACGAACAGACCGTGGGCATATTGCTGGTAGTGTTGATCGTTGTGGCTGTAGCGCACGCCCACGGTCGCGTCGAAAACCGAATTGAAGCGATACGTGGCGTCCGCAAAGCCGGCGAACTCCCGGTATGTGCTCGGCAACGCGCCGTAGAACAGGTCGAAGCCCGCCAGCGTACCGGCGGGATTGGCGCCGTTGCCCAGGTCCACGATTTCGTGTGTCGTTTCATGGTCGAAAACCCCGCCGATGAGCCAGCGAAGAGAGCCGGAGCCGGAGGAGGCGAGCCGCAGCTCCTCGGTGACTTTGCGCGTGACCGTGTGCACGAACAGGCCGTAGGGGTTGACGCCGAATATTCCGGCCAGCAGCGGGTTGTAGATGTCGCTGACATCGTTGAAGTACTTGCCGGAATCGATCTGGTATCCCGATACCGAGGTCAGGGTGGCCCGGGGCAGGCGCCAGTTCACGACGGCTGAATAGAGTCGTAACGAGCTCGTGGACGGCTGCGCGAGGACGTAGTTCTGATCGTAGGTTCCGTAGGTCGGGGCGCCGGTGACCGGGTCTCTGAAGGATACCGGATAGCCCACGGCCGAAATGTTCTGCGAGAAGGCACCGAGGCGCAGGTCCACATCCGGCGTCAGATGCGCCAGGAAGGACACGCGGCCGCCGAGCGTGCGCCCCTTGCCCTGGTACTTGCGATGATTGAACGGATCGCGCGCGTAGCCGGACTCGAACTGCTGCAGGCCATCGATGCGCAGCGCCGCCCGATCCCCGAACAGGGGAATGTTGACCATGGCGCGGATGCCGTCGTTGCCGGAGCCGTGCTCGGTCTTCGAGCCCTGCAGCTCCCCGGTCGCGGCGAAATGGCGCGGATCGGGGGCCGCGGTGATGTACTTGATCGCCCCGCCGAGCGCATTGGAGCCATACAGGGTGCCCTGCGGACCGTTGAGGACCTCGATGCGCGCCAGATCGAAGGTATTGACATTGAATGTCTGAAAGGCGAGACCGAAGGAAGAGCTGGCGCCGATGGGGACCTGATCGACGTACAGGCCGATCGCGCCGCTCAGTTGCGAGCCCCCGGTGGTGATTCCGCGGATCACCACCAGATTGCTCGTGGGGCCCTCCGAGAGGTAGCTCAAACCGGGAACATAGGCGGCGAAACTCTGGAGGCCGCTCGCGTGCGTTTCGTGCAACAGGCTGCCGGTGAGTGCCGTCACCGTGCCGGGGACGTTCTGGAGGTTCTCGGGCCGCCTCGTGGCGGTCACCACGATGGTCTGCAGCGTGGCCGCCTTGCCGGCCGCGCTCTGTCCGGCGGCCCCGGGCCGGATGTGCGCCCGCGCCGTGCCCGCGACGATCAGCAGCCCGGCGGCGATTGCGGCGCGTGACACCGCGGGCCTTGTGCGACCTGGCATCGGATCCCCCTCGCTTTGTGGTTCGCTGCCCAAACAGCGTGAGGCTATAATGAAGCGTGTCCCGGGCGCCCGTCGACGACCGCGGGGATCAACAGCAGAGGACAATATCGCTCATGCTGAACACCGATCCGAACTGCGCCGCCATGCGGCCCTGGGTGGCGGTGCCGGCGGCGGAGCTGCGCTCCCTGAGTCCGATCGCCTGTGCCGCGGGCATCAGCCTCGGGGAGATCCTGCGGGGACTGGATCTGTCACCGGAGCTGATCGATGCGCCGCGCGCGAGCGGCATCGGGCTGGCGGATTATTTTCGGATACTGGAGCGCTTCTCGCTCGCGCTGCGCGATGAGAGCTGCGGCCTCAACGCCCGGCCGCTCATGCTCGGCGCGACGGACCTCGTGTTGTCGAACCTGTCCGATTGCAGGGATCTTCTCGAGGTCATGCGGACGGTTGCGCGCACCTACAACATTCTGCACGGCGGCCCCTACAACCGGGTCGACCTGCGGTCGGACCGGCTGACGTACGTCATCGACGACGCGCACTTTCCCTTCGCGCCGGAAGCCGATCCGGAGCGCATCCTGTTCAGGATGAACTGCGTGCTCGTGTTTCTGCATGCGCTGCTGACGCTGGTGGCGGGAAACGCGCTCGCGGGCCTGCTGCGGCAGGTGCACACCAAGAGTGGCCATGACGGCTGCGGATTCTCGGCGTTCTGGGGCGTGCCCATCCGCTGGCGCTCCCGGCACTATGCGCTGGATTACGAGCTGGACGCGGTGTCGTTGGCGGTCGGCGGCGCTCGAGCGCTGCCGTCCTCGCAAGCGGTCTACCGCCGGATGGTCGAGCTCGCTGAAGACAGGCCGCATGAGGAATCGGGTCCGCGCAGTGTGCTGGGCGCGGTGTGCGCGGCATTCAGCGACAACGTCTTCGAGCAGTCCGCCATCGCCAGGCGCGTGGGCGTCAGCGTCGCGACCCTCAGGCGCCGGCTGCAGGCAGAGGGTCTGCCGAGCTTCCGCGAGCTGCACGACCGGGCATTGAGCCAGGCCGCCCGGACACTCCTGGGACGCCGGCTGAGCCCGGGCGATGTGGCCGAGCAGCTCGGCTTCAGCGATTTGCGCAGTTTCAATCGCGCATTCAAGCGCTGGACCGGCCTGACGCCGGCCGCATATGCCAGAGAGCGACTCAACAGCGGCTGATCCGGTCCGCGTGCCCCATCAGCGTGGGCCGCGGCTGGGAAGGCGCCGGCTCGGGCAGTCTAGAATTCCAGGCGCGCCAGGAAGCGGTCGATCGCCTGCAGCACCTGCGGCTCATCGAGCAGCGGCACGTGGCCTCGATCGGCAACGGTCAGCGACAGGAGATCGGGCTTCTCCCGGCGCATGCGCTCGAGAATCTCGGCGCTCAGGATGTCCGAGAGCGCCCCGCGCAGCACCAGCATGGGCACGGCCTTGATCTGCGCAAATGCCGGCCACAACCCCTCCGGCACCGCCCGGGCGGCGCGGATCGCCTCGCCGATCAACGGGTCGTAATCGAGCGCCGGAGTCCCCGAGGCATCCTCGCGATAGCTGCGGTGTGTCACCACCGACCACTGCTCGGCGGACAAGCCGGGCCAGGCGCGCCCGTTCACCTCGCGGAACTGCGCGATGGCCTCCTCCCAGGTGCACACGGGTGGAAGCTTGCCCGTGTAGCCGCGGATGCGCTCGATGCCGCGCGGGTCGGCCTCGGGACCGATGTCGTTGAGCACGATGCCGGCCACGCGCGACGGCTCGCCGGCGGCGAGCAGCATCGCGAGCAGTCCGCCGAGCGACGTCCCGATGACGGCAACCCTTCCCAGCCCGAACACCTCCATCAGCCGGCCGATGTCCTGCACGTAGGTGCCCGGGTGGTAGTTGCGCCATTGCGGGTCGCGCTGGGAGAAGCCGCGTCCTCGCAAGTCCGGACAGATCACGCGGTAGCCCTCGGCGAGGTGCGGCGCCAGGGCCTCGAAGTCGCGGCTGTTGCGCGTGAGGCCGGGCAGGCAGAGCACGGTTGGCGCCTCGCGGCCGGCGGACTCATACACGCGGGCGAAGAGCGTCAAGCCATCGGCGGACGCCCAGGTCTGCTCGTGGAAAGTACCCGGCATGATGCCTTGCTCCCGGTCAGCCGCTTTCGAGCCTCGCCAACACCGCGTCGCCGAATTCCCGCGTCGAGAGGGCGCGAGCGTCCCCGGCCGCGATATCCGGCGTGCGCGCTCCTTGCTCGATCGCCTCCGATACGGCTCGCTCGAGCGCGGCCGCCTCGGCCGTCAACTTCAGCGAGTGGCGCAGCAGCAGCGCCACGCTGAGAATCGCGCCGCAGGGATTGGCGATGCCTTGGCCTGCGATATCCGGGGCCGAGCCGTGAATGGGCTCGTACAGGCCCCGAGTGCCCTCGCCGAGGGAGGCCGAGGGCAGCAGCCCCAGGGAGCCGGCCAACATGGACGCCTCGTCGGTGAGAATGTCGCCGAACATGTTCTCGGTCACCAGCACGTCGAAGTCGCGTGGACGGCGGATCAGGTGCATCGCCGCCGAGTCCACCAGCATGTGCTCGAGCCCGACCTCGGGGAACTCCGCCCGCATGACCCGCGTGCACACTTCCCGCCACAGCCGGGAGGTCTCGAGCACATTGGACTTGTCGATCGACACCAGCTTGCGGCGGCGGCCCTGCGCCAGCCGCGCGGCGACGCGCACGATGCGCTCGATTTCCGCCACGGTGTAGGTGCAGATGTCGGTGGCGGCTTGGGGCTCACGGCGCTTCTCGCCGAAGTAGATCCCGCCGGTCAGCTCGCGAACGAAGATCAGGTCCACTGCCTCGAGCACCTGAGGCTTGAGGGTTGAGGCGCCGAGCAGGGCAGGGTGGACCTTGACGGGCCGCAGGTTCGCATACACCCCGAGGGCGCTGCGCAGCGCGAGCAGGCCCTGCTCCGGACGCACCCGGGCCTGGGGCGCGGACCACTTCGGACCGCCGATCGCTCCGAGCAGCACCGCGTCGGCTTGCAGGCAGGCCCTGAGCGTGCCGTCGGGCAGGGGGTTGCCGGTAAGATCGATGGCGGCTCCGCCGAAGGGCAGCTCTGTGAGCGTGAGCTCGTGCCGGTGGCGCTCGGCGAGGGCGTGCAGGCAGCGCAGCCCCTCGGCGATGACCTCCGGTCCGACGCCATCGCCGGGCAGCACGGCAACAGTGGCTTTCATCGGAGGCCCGCGCGGGTCTCGTAGGCGGCGATCTGCGCCTCGCGGCCGAGGAGGAACCCGAGCTCATCGACCCCGTTGATCAGGCAGAAGCGCGCGAAGGGCTCGAGCGCAAAGCGCACCTCGCCGGCCGGATAGCGCAGGGTGGCGCTTTCCAGGTCGATCGTCACCTCGGCGCCGGGGTGCTCGAGCAGCCATCGATGCGCGCCCGGCTCGGCGATGACGGGCACCAGCCCGTTCTTCAGCGAGTTGTTGCGGAAGATGTCGGCGATTTGAGTGCTCACCACGGCGCGAAACCCGAAATCGGTCAGCGCCCAGGGGGCGTGCTCGCGCGAGGAGCCGCAGCCGAAGTTGTTGCCCGCGACCAGGATGGCGCAGCCCTCGGCCTGCGGGCGGTTCAGCACGAACTCGGGCTTGGGCGCCCCGTCGGGCCCGTAGCGCCAGTCGGCGAACAGGTGCCTGCCCAGCCCCTCGCGCGTGGTGGTGGTCAGGAATCGCGCCGGGATGATCTGGTCGGTATCGACGTCGCTCGCCGGCAGGACCACGGTGCGCGAGCGCAATTGTCGGATCGGCTCCATTACAGCAACTCCCTCGGATCGGTCACGCGGCCGCGCACGGCGCTCGCCGCCGCGGTCAGCGGGCTGGCGAGCAGGGTGCGGGCACCGATGCCCTGGCGGCCCTCGAAATTGCGGTTGCTGGTGCTGAGGGCGTACCGCCCCTTGCCCACCAGGTCGCCGTTCATGCCGAGGCACATCGAGCAGCCGGACTCGCGCCACTCGGCGCCGGCCTCGAGAAAGACCCGGTGCAGCCCTTCGGCCTCGGCTTCGCGCTTGACCTGCTGGGAGCCCGGCACCACCAGCATCTGCACGCCCGAGGCGACTTTGCGGCCGCGCAGGAGCGAGGCGGCGAGGCGCAGGTCCGAGAGCCGTCCGTTGGTGCAGCTGCCCACGAACACGACATCCACGGGCTGCTCGCGGATCGGCTGGCCGGGGGCGAATCCCATGTAGGCGAGCGACTTCTCGAACGCCGGGTCGTCCGCGCGCTCGGGGATCGCCCCGCCGATCGGGATCACCATGCCGGGATTCGTTCCGTAGGTGACCATGGGTTCGAGCGTCGCGGCGTCGATCTGCACCTCCTTGTCGAAGCGCGCGCCGGGATCGGTGGGCAGCGCGCGCCAGCGCTGCACGGCGTGCTCCCAAGCCTCGCCCTGCGGCGCGCGGGAGCGGCCCGCGAGATAGGCGAAGGTGGTCTCGTCCGGGGCGATCATGCCGGCGCGCGCACCGGCCTCGATCGACATGTTGCATACCGTCATGCGCTCATCCATGTTCAGGGCACGGATGGTCTCGCCGCGATATTCGATGACGTGGCCCGTGCCGCCGGCAACCCCGATCCGCCCGATGATGGCGAGGATCAGATCCTTCGCGCCCACGCCCGGGGGCAATTTGCCCTTGACGTCGATGGCGAGCGTGCGCGGCTTGCGCTGCAGCAGGCACTGGGTGGCGAGCACGTGCCCCACCTCGGTGGTGCCGATGCCGAACGCCAGTGCCCCGAGCGCCCCGTGCGTGCTGGTGTGGCTGTCGCCGCAGACCACGGTCTTGCCGGGTTGGGTCAGACCCAGCTCCGGCCCGATGATGTGCACGATGCCGCGCCGGTCGTGACGCAGGTTCAGAAGCTCGACGCCGAAGGCGGCGCAGTTGCTCTCGAGCTCGCGCACCTGGCGGGCCGCGGCCTCGATGGTGATCGGCGCCCCCCCGAAGACCTGCTCGGTGCGGGTTGGGGTCGAGTGATCCATGGTTGCGAACGTCAATTGCGGCCGGCGGATCTTCAGTCCCTTCTCTCGCAGCACCGTGAAGGCCTGAGGGGAGGTGACCTCGTGGATCAGGTGCAGGTCGACGTAGAGCACGGCCGGCGTGTCCGCCGTCTCGGGCGTCACCTCGTGCGCCCGCCAAACCTTCTCGAACAGGGTTTGCGCAGTCGCGCTCATCAGCCTGCCACCGCCGTCGGCGCCTTGACGCTCATGTCGACGTGATCGAGCCAGCCCCACTTGTCGGCCGTCTCGCCGCTGAAGAGCCCGAAGAACGCCTTCTGCAGGGTCTCGGTGATGGGGCCGCGGCGGCCCAGGCCGACCGGCAGCCGGTCCACCGAGCGGATGGGGGTGATCTCGACCGCGGTGCCGGTGAAGAAGGCTTCGTCGGCGATGTAAAGGAACTCGCGCGGAATGGCGCATTCGCGCACTTCCAGGCCGCGCTCGCGGGCGAGGCGCATGACCGTGTCGCGGGTGATGCCGCCGAGCACCGAGTGAGCGAGCGCCGGGGTGAGCAGCACCCCGTCCTTTACGACGAACAGATTCTCGCCCGAGCCCTCGCTGAGGGTGCCGTCGGTCGAGAGGCCGATCCCCTCATCGAACCCTAAGCGCCGTGCCTCGGCGCCGATCAGCTGGCTCGACAGATAGTTGCCGCCGGCCTTGGCGAGCGCCGGCAGGGTGTTGGGGGCCACGCGCTGCCAGGAGCTGATGCACACATCGACGCCCTGGGCCTCGCTCTCGTGACCGAGGTACTTGCCCCATTCCCACGCGCCCACCGCCACGACCGTGGGCGGCTCGTTCTTCGGCGTGACCCCGATCTCGCCATAGCCTCGAAAGGCCACCGGACGGATGTAGGCGCCGCGGGTGAGGCCGTTGGCGGCGAGCACCTGCCGGCAGGCATCGTTGAGCTGCTCGGCGGAGAACGGCAGGGTCATGCGGTAGATCTTCGCCGAGTCGAGGAGCCGCCGCGTGTGCTCGCGCAGGCGGAAAATGGCCACTCCCTGGGGGGTCTCATAGGCGCGCAGGCCCTCGAAGACCGATGAGCCGTAGTGCAGCGCATGCGACATCACGTGCACCGTGGCCTTCTCCCACGGGACGAGCTTGCCGTTGAACCATATGAAAGGGGTGGCCGGTATGGGCATGAGGTTTCTCCTTAACTGGGGCGGCTCGAGGACTCTCAGGTCGTGCTGGCGCTGCCTAACGGACCGGCGCGCTCGCGCGAGCGGGTGCCCGAGGCAGACTGCTCGATGCGATTGATGACCTCGAGAAATGCCTTGGTGCTGGACTCTACGATGTTGGTGCTCACGCTGGAGCCCCGATACGTACGCTGATTGTACTCCACGTACACCACCGCCTCGCCCTGTGCGTCCTCGCCCTCCGTGACGGCGCGCACTTCGAATTTTCTCAGCATCACGCCCACGCCGGTCGCCGCTTCGATCGCCTGGAAGGCCGCATCGACCGGTCCGTCACCCTGCGCTGCGCGCTCGACGAGCCGGCCGCTCGCGTGGTGCAGGCGCACCTTGGCGGTGGCCGGCCCCTCGGTGCCGGCGTGTGTCTCCATGCCGAGCAGTGTCCAGGGGCCGGCCGCGGCGCCTTCCGCGCGCAGCACCAGCGCCTCGATGTCCCCGTCGAAGAGCTCTTTTTTCCTGTCCGCCAGCGCCTTGAAATCCTCGAACACCTGGTTGAGCTCGGCCTCCTCGAGCTCGAAGCCCAGCGCCTGGACGCGCTCGCGGAAGGCATGCCGGCCGCTGTGCTTGCCCAGGATCAGGTGGCTTCGCGAAAGCCCGACGTCCTCCGGGCGCATGATCTCGTACGTCGAGTAGTGGCTCAGCACCCCGTGCTGATGGATGCCCGCCTCGTGCGCGAAGGCGTTCTCGCCCACCACCGCCTTGTTGCGCGGCACCGGCATGCCGGTGATGCTCGAGACCAGTCGCGAGGCGGGGTAGAGCCGTGCGCTCTGGATGCCGGTCGTGACGTTGAAGAACGCCGAGCGTGTCCTCAGCGCCATGACCACTTCCTCGAGCGAGCAGTTGCCGGCCCGCTCTCCGATGCCGTTGATGGTGCACTCGACCTGGCGCGCGCCGGCCACCACCGCCGTCAGACTGTTGGCCACCGCCATGCCGAGATCGTCGTGGCAGTGCACCGAGAGACGCACCCGCTCGATGCCGCGTACGTTCTTGCGCAGGTAGCGGAACAGCTCGGCGAACTCATCGGGCACGGTGTAGCCGACGGTGT
>OFHJ01000838.1_pt1 | contig 10215 bp, 8 predicted proteins | sample 1522001 | NCBI WGS metagenome assembly OFHJ01 (sample SAMEA2464838, study PRJEB22497) | soil metagenome | biome: Grassland; feature: Farmland; material: Clay | place: Australia | collected 2013-02-01 | depth 1.2 m | reverse complement strand
GCTCGCAACACCGCGACCACGATCTACCACCCAGTCGGGACCTGTAAGATGGGCGCGGATGCGATGGCCGTCGTCGACCCGCGGCTGCGCGTCGCCGGCATCGAGAACCTTCGCGTCGTCGACGCCTCGATCATGCCGACGCTGATTTCGGGCAACACCAACGCGCCGACCATCATGATCGGCGAAAAGGCGGCCGATCACATTCGCGGCCGCGAGATGCTCGCCCCCAGCAACGCGCCCCATCACGTCGCGCCGGACTGGCAGACGAAACAGCGCTGACGCCGCGCGGAGTCGGGGGCCTCTGGTCGCCTGAAGCCAAATAGCGGGCGGGAACGCAAGCTTATCCGGTAAAGCTCGGCCGGGGCATGTCGCATTCATACAAGGCTTCCGCCGACTCGCGACGCGACGCGGCGGCGCGCCGTGTGCCATTGTGCCGGGATCGAATGACAGGGCCCGGCAATCCGGGTCGGAGCGTCCCATGCAGCGATATTCCGCCCTCGCGCTGATCCGCCAATCGCTCACCCATCACAAGGGCTGGGGCGTGCAATGGCGCGACCCGCAGCCGAAACCCGCCTACGATGTCGTGATCGTCGGCGCCGGCGGTCACGGTCTCGGCACCGCCTACTACCTGGCCAAGGAGCACGGCATCCGCAATGTCGCCGTGCTGGAGAAAGGCTGGCTCGGCGGCGGCAATACCGGCCGCAACACCACGATCATCCGCTCGAACTACCTGTTCGACGAGAGCGCGGCGCTTTACGACCATGCGCTCAAGCTCTGGGAAGGCCTGTCCCAGGACCTCAACTACAACGTCATGTTCTCCCAGCGCGGCGTGCTGATGCTCGCACACAATGTCCATGACGAGCAGGTCTTCAAGCGCCACGTCCACGCCAACCGCCTGAACGGCGTCGACAATGAATGGCTGACGCCGGAACAGGCAAAGGAATTCTGCCCGCCGCTGAACATCGCACCGGGCATGCGCTACCCGGTCCTCGGTGCCGCCCTGCAGCGCCGCGCCGGCACCGCGCGTCACGATGCGGTCGCCTGGGGCTATGCCCGCGCCGCCGATGCGCTCGGCGTCGACATCATCCAGAACTGCGAGGTCACCGGCATCGACCGCGACGCGACTGGCCGCGTCACCGGCGTGCAGACCACGCGCGGCCCGATCCGCGCCGGCAAGGTCGGCGTCGTCGCCGCCGGCAATACCTCCGTGCTGATGGCGATGGCCGGCCAGCGCATGCCGCTGGAAAGCTATCCGCTGCAGGCGCTGGTCTCCGAGCCTGTGAAGCCTGTCTTTCCCTGCGTCGTGATGTCCAACACGATCCACGCCTATCTCAGCCAGTCCGACAAGGGCGAACTGGTGATCGGCGCCGGCACCGACGCCTACACCTCCTATTCCCAGCGTGGCGGGCTGCACATTCCGGCGCATACGCTGGAAGCGATCTGCGAGTTGTTCCCGATGTTCCGGCGGATGCGGATGCTGCGGAACTGGGGCGGGATCGTTGACGTCACGCCGGACCGTTCGCCGATCATCGCGAAGACCGCGGTACCGGGGCTGTTCGTCAATTGCGGCTGGGGCACGGGCGGCTTCAAGGCGACGCCGGGCTCGGCCAATCTCTTTGCCTGGACCATCGCGAAGGACGAGCCGCACCGGATCAATGCGCCCTACAATATCGACCGCTTCCGCAACGGAATGCTGATCGACGAGGCCGCCGCCGCGGCCGTCGCCCACTGACATCGCGTCATCCGCACTCCCGCTCGCAGGGACCACGCCCATGCTGCTCATCAACTGCCCGTTCTGCGGCGCCCGCCCCGAGGCCGAATTCGCCTATGGCGGCGAAGCCCATGTCGAACGCGTCACCGATCCCGCCAGCGTCTCCGACGATGCCTGGACCGCGTTCCTCTATATCCGCAGCAATGCCCGCGGCGTGCATGCCGAACGCTGGCGCCACAGCCATGGTTGCGGTCGATTCTTCAACGCCCTGCGCGATACGGTGAGCGATCATTTCCTCGCCACCTACAAGATCGGCGAACCGCGCCCGGCGGTGACGGCGGCGCCCGCGCCGGAAAAGCGTGCGTAAGGGGCGGATGATGAACCAGGATTTTCGCCTCCCCGCCGGCGGCCGTATCGACCGCACGGAACCGCTCGGTTTCGCCTTCGACGCCAAACCCTATCTCGGCTTCAAGGGCGACACGCTGGCCTCCGCACTGCTCGCCAATGGCGTGCATCTCGTCGGCCGCTCCTTCAAATATCACCGCCCGCGCGGCATCGTCTCGGCAGGCGCCGAGGAACCCAACGCGCTGGTCGGCGTCGGCCGCGACGAGGCGCATTACACGCCCAATCTCCGCGCCACCCAGGTCATGCTGGCGAACGGCCTGATCGCCGAGAGCCAGAACCGCGCGCCCTCGCTGGAACGTGATGTTGGCGCCATCAACGACCGTCTCTGGCGCTTCTTCCCGGCCGGTTTCTACTACAAGACCTTCATGTGGCCGGCGCGCGCCTGGACCGGCTTCTTCGAGCCGCGCATCCGCAAGATGGCCGGCCTCGGCCGGGCACCGCGCGAGGCCGATGCCGCACGCTACGCCCAGCGCTACGCTCATTGCGACGTTCTGGTGATCGGCGCCGGCCCGTCCGGCCTGGCCGCCGCACTCTCCGCCGCCGAATGCGGCGCCCGCGTCATCATCTGCGACGAACAGGCCGAACTCGGCGGCTCCCTGCTTGCCGAAACGGCAGCCCGGATCGACGGCGCCCCGGCCCAATCCTGGCTCGCCGACATGCTCGCCCGTCTCGCCGCCACCGGCCGCGTCACGATGCTGCCGCGCACCATCGGCTTCGGCTATTTTCCGCACAATTTCGTGGGCCTGGCGCAGGACCTGACCGATCACGAAGGCGAACCCGACGATTCCCGCCCGCGCGGCCGGCTCTGGCAGGTTCGCGCCAAGGAAGTCGTCATCGCCTCCGGCGCCATCGAACGCCCGCTGGTCTTCCCGGACAATGATCGTCCCGGCATCATGCCGGCCGACGCCGCGCGCACCTATGTCGAACGCTACGCGGTCCGTCCCGGCAGCCGCGCCGTCATCTTCACCGCCCATGACGAGGCCTATCGCGCGGCGCTGTCGCTGCACCGCGCCGGCGTCACCGTCGCCGCGATCGCCGATCTCCGGCCCAATCCGGAAGGCGAACTGGTCGATGCGGCCCGTGCCGCCGGGTTGTTCATCCGCCCGGCCACGACCGTCGCCGGCACCTCCGGCACTCTGCGCATCGCCGGCGCGACGCTCGCGCCCGTCGCCGGCGGCAGGGGCGAGGAGATGCCCTGCGACCTCCTGCTGATGTCCGGCGGTTTCACGCCCAGCGTCCATCTCTTCTCGCAGAGCCGCGGCAAGCTCGATTTCGATTCGTCGATCGAGGCCTTCGTCCCCGGTCGCGCGGCCGAGCACAACCGCGCCGCCGGTGCCGCTGCCGGCGCGCAGACCCTCGAAACCGCGCTCGAGACCGGCTACGCCGCCGGCGAAAAAGCTGCCCACGAAGCCGGCCTCTCCGGCACCGCCGCCACGCGTCGCGCAACGGTCGAAGGCGCGCCCGCCGCGACCGGCGGCTTCCTCGGCGCCGTGCCCCATGGCCGCGATCCCGGCTCGGTCCGCGCCTTCGTCGATTTCCAGAACGACGTCACCGCCAAGGACATCCAACTCGCGGTCCGCGAAGGCTTCCGCTCGGTCGAGCACGTCAAGCGCTACACCACCACCGGCATGGCGACCGACCAGGGCAAGACCTCGAACATGAACGCGCTGGGCATCGTCTCCGCCGCGCTCAACCGGCCGATTCCCCAGATCGGCACAACCACCTTCCGCATGCCCTATACGCCGGTGCCCTTCGGCTATTTCGCCGGCTACGCCCGCGGCGACCTCTTCGACCCGGTGCGCGAGACCGCCATCCATTCCTGGGCCGTCGAGCACGGCGCGGTGTTCGAGGATGTCGGCCAGTGGAAGCGCGCCCGTTACTTCCCGCGCGGCGGCGAGACGATGCGCGAGGCCGTCGCCCGCGAATGCCGGGCGACCCGCGACTCCGTCGGCATTTTCGACGCCTCCACCCTCGGCAAGATCGAAATCGTCGGCCCCGATGCTGCCGAATTCCTCAACCGCCTCTACATCAATGCCTGGACCAAGCTGAAACCCGGCAGGCTCCGCTACGGCGTGCTGCTGCGCGAGGACGGGTTCGTTCTCGATGACGGCGTCGTCGGCCGGATCGCCGAGGACCGTTTCCACGTAACCACCACCACCGGCGGCGCCCCGCGCGTCCTCGCGATGATGGAGGATTACCTCCAGACCGAATGGCAGGATCTCGATGTCTGGCTGACCTCGACCACCGAGCAATGGGCGGTGATCGCCGTCCAGGGCCCGAAATCCCGCGAGGTCGTGGCGCCGCTGGTCGAAGGCGCCGACATATCCGGCGACGCCATGCCGCATATGAGTGTCGAGATCTGCCGCGTCGCCGGCGTCCCCGCCAGGCTGTTCCGCGTCAGCTTCACCGGCGAATTGGGCTTCGAGGTGAACGTCCCCGCCGAATATGGCCGCGCCGTCTGGCAAGCGCTGGTGGAATCAGGCCGGAAATTCGGCATCACCCCCTACGGCACGGAAACCATGCACGTGCTCCGCGCCGAGAAGGGCTTCATCATCGTCGGCCAGGAAACCGACGGCACGGCGACGCCCGACGATGTCGGCCTCACCTGGGCGATCGGCAAGAAGAAGCCGGATTTCGTAGGCAAGCGCGCTCTCGCCCGCGACGGCATGGCGGCGCAGACCAACCGCAAGCAACTCGTCGGCGTGCTGACCGAAGACCCGTCGCTGGTGCTGGAGGAGGGCGCGCATTTCGTCGCCGACCCGTCCCAGCCCAAGCCGATGACGATGCTCGGCCACGTCACCTCCTCCTATTGGAGTGCCACGCTCGGCCGCTCCATCGCGCTGGCGATGATCCGCAACGGCCGCGCCCGCATCGGCGAAACCCTGCACGTCCCGCTCGAGGACCGCACCGTGCGCGCGCAACTGGTTTCGCCCGTCTTCTACGATCCGGAAGGAAAGCGCATCAATGGTTGACGCGATCGTCTCGACCGAAGCCGGCACGAAGGCCGCACGGCGCGTCACGCTCGAAGGCCGCATGGGCGATTCGCGCGCCGCGCTCGCGGGTCCGACCGCCCGCTTCTCGCTCCGCCTGCGTGAATCCGCCATCGAGAAGGCCGGCGCCGCGCTCGGCCTCGATCTCGCCTTGCCCATCTGCCGGGCAGCGACATCAAATGGCCGCACCGCGCTCCGCCTCGGCCCCGATGAATGGCTCCTCCTCACCTCCGAAGAGGATGCCGAATCCCTCGCCGGCGCGCTGCGCGACGTGGCCGGCGGCAGCCAGGGCGCGCTCGTCGATATCAGCCATCGGCAGACGGGAATCGTCCTCGACGGTCCCCATATCACCGACATGCTGAACGGCTTCTGCCCGCTCGATCTCGATCTCTCTGCCTTCCCGGTCGGCATGGCGACGCGCACCGTCTTCGCCAAGGCCGAGATCGTTCTCTGGCGGCAGGGCGAGTCCCGTTTCCACATCGAAGCCTGGCGGTCTTTCGCCCCCTATGTTTGGGGGCTGCTCACCGAGATCGGCCGGGAGTATACAGTGTGACATCATGATCAGCGTCTTCGATCTGTTCAAGATCGGGATCGGCCCCTCGTCGTCCCACACGGTGGGGCCGATGCGCGCGGCGCGCGACTTCGCCGCGGATCTCGCCGCCGCCGGCCTGATCGACAAAACCGCACGACTCCGCACCACGCTGCTCGGCTCTCTCGCCTGGACCGGCAAGGGCCACGGCACCGACAAGGCCGTCACCCTCGGCCTCGCCGGCGAATCCCCCGAAACCGTCGATCCCGACCGTGCCGACGCGCTGGTCGCCGAGGCCGCCGACGCCGGCCATCTGCCGCTCGGCGGCGTCCATGACATTGCCTGGAACCAGGCGACCGACATCGTCTTCGACTATGAAGGCGCCACACCGCGCCATCCCAACACGCTCGAATTCACCGCCTTCGACGCCTCCGGCGAGATCCTCACCACCGAACGCTGGTGCTCGGTCGGCGGCGGCTTCGTCCTGCGCGAGGACGCGCCCGCCGATCTCGGCGCGATCACCGACCCGGTGCCGCATCCTTTCGCGAATGCGCGCGACCTTCTGCGCCGCTGCACCGAAACCGGCCTCACCATCGCCGCCATCGTCGAAGCCAACGAGATCGCCCTGCGCGACCGCGACGAGGTCTTCACCCATGTCGACCGCGTCATCGGCACCATGATGAGCGCGATCGATCGCGGCATGCGCAGCGACGGCGAACTGCCCGGCGGCCTCAAGGTGAAGCGCCGCGCCGCCGCTCTGAAATCGCGGCTGGAGACCGATATCGGCCGCAACGATCTCGCACCCCACGAAAAGCTCGACTGGGTCAGCCTCTTCGCCATGGCGGTGAACGAGGAGAACGCCGCCGGCGGCCGCATCGTCACAGCGCCCACCAATGGCGCCGCCGGCGTCATGCCCGCCGTGCTGCGCTACTATCGGGAGTTCTGCCCCGGCGCGAGCCAGGAGGGCGAACGCCGTTTCGTCCTGACGGCCACCGCCATCGGCGGCCTGTTCAAGACCAATGCCTCGATCTCCGGCGCCGAAGTCGGCTGCCAGGGCGAGGTGGGCGTCGCCGCCTCGATGGCCGCGGCCGGCCTCGCCGCCGCTGTCGGCGCCTCGCCGGCCCAGGTCGAGAACGCCGCCGAGATCGCCATGGAACACCATCTCGGCATGACCTGCGATCCTGTCGGCGGCCTGGTGCAGATCCCCTGCATCGAGCGCAACGCCTTCGGCGCCATCAAGGCGATCAGCGCCGCCTCGCTCGCTCGCCGCGGCGACGGCACCCACCGCGTCTCCCTGGATCAGGTGATCAACACGATGCGCCAGACGGGCGCCGACATGAACGCCAAATACAAGGAAACATCCCAGGGCGGCCTCGCCGCCAATTTCATCGAGTGCTGAAAAACCAACAAAAGTTCTTTGGTTCTTTCTTTCAAGAAAGAACAGTACTTTCCTTGTTCTTTTCTGAAGAAAAGAACCAAAAGACTTTTATGAGTTCCGCCGGCCCGATGGGCCGGCGGGCGATCGGGCATTACCGCGAATCGGCGGGCATCTGGTTGGTCTTTTTCAGATAGGCGTAGAGTTCCATCAGGTTGCGATGGGCGGCATCGTTCCCCTGGAGTGCCGATTTCCGGTACCAGTAGATCGCCTTGCCGTAATCGCGCGGTACGCCGCGTCCCTGCTGGTACAGGCCGCCGAGATTGTTCTGCGCCTCGGCATTGCCCTGCTTCGCGGCCTCGCGGAACCAATGCGCCGCCGCCTGGTCGTTGCGCGCCACGCCCTGGCCGTTCTCGTAAAGCAGCCCGAGATTCACCTGCGCGGTCACATCGCCCTGCTCGGCCGCCTTCCGGTACCAATAGGCCGCCTTCGCGTAATTCCGCGTGACACCCGACCCGGCCGCATAGAGCGAACCGAGATAGGTCTGCGCACTCGCGATGCCCCTTTCGGCCGCCGCCGTCACCTGGCTGACCGGCGGCTGGCCCTGCGCGGCGGCATTCTGCGCCATCGCCAGAGCCGGCACCGAGGCTGCCACCGCAAAGGAAATCATCAAAGCCTTGACGCCGAATTTCGGAGTTCCGTCGCGCTTCGTTGCCATATGTGTTCCCTCGATGAACGCCGCTTTCCCGGGACGTGATATAGATCCGGGAGCTTGGCCATTCCATGGCGAGGCCGCCGCCATGGCGCGACATGACGGCGCACCCCACCTGAAAGCCATAAGCAAACACCCAGGAGGAAATGCCATGCGACGCTTCCGGATCGGCGTCCGCGGCACGCTCGCCGCCAGCCTTCTCGCGCCGATGCTCGCCTTCGCCGCCCCGCCTGCCCACGCGAATTCGGGCACCGACGCGTCGATCCTCGTCATCCCCTTCGACTTCTTCGACGCCGCCGCCGACCAGCGGCCGCAGATCGTGGCCGACCAGCATGGCTGGCTGAAACAGGCCGTGATCCGGCTGCGTCACGATCTCTCCCGCAAGCCAGGCCTGCATGTCATCAATACGGCGCAGGCCAGGCACACCTTCGCGGGAACCGTCGCGCGCTACGCCCATCCGTCCTCCTGCCCGTCCTGCCTTCTCGCCGATGCCAGGGCGGCCGGGGCACGCTACGTCCTGGTCCCGGAACTGCACCGCGTGAGCGACCTGATCCTCTATATGCGCGTCACCCTCTACGAGGTCGGCGCGAACCAGGCGGTCTTCGGGCATATCAGCGAGGTGAAGGCCGACAACCGCCGCATGATCATGCTTGCCACGGATTCGATGGCGCAGACGGTCGGGGCGGCCCTGGCCAAACGCCCCGGCGGATCGCCCCAACATTGACGGCGGCGGCGCATCGCCGATACTGCCGCCTCCTTCCATGCCGTCGCGGGCGCGTTCCGGCGTCGCCCCGTCGGTGACCAGCGAGACACAGCCGTCAGAATCCGAGGACACGTTCGATGCGCGACTTCCACCTTCCCGGGCGGAGCCCTGTCTATGCCGGCCGCGCCATGGCAGCGACCTCGATGCCCGCCGCCACCTTCGCCGCGCTCGAAGCGCTCCGCGCCGGCGGCAACGCCATGGACGCCGCCGTCACCGCCTCCGCCGTCCTCGCGGTGATCGAGCCGCAATCGACCGGCATCGGCGGCGACTGCTTCTGCCTCTACAAGAAATCGGGCGCGCCCGAGGTGATCGCGCTCAACGGCTCGGGCCGCGCCCCTGAAGCCGCGACGATCGATTTCTACGAAGATCGCGGCATCACCGCGCTCGAGGCGACCTCGCCGCATGGCGTGACCATCCCCGGCGCGATCGGCGCCTGGGAGGCTCTGCTCGCCCGCCACGGCAAACGCGGCCTCGACGCCGCCCTCGCCCCCGCGATCCGCTACGCCGAGGACGGCTTCCCCGTGCATCCCCGCGTCGCCTTCGACTGGGCCCTGGTCGAGGACAAGCTCCGCCGCACCGGCGCCGACGCCTTCCTGCCCGGCGGCACCACGCCGGAAGCCGGCACGATCTTCCGCCAGCCGGACCTCGCCCGCACGCTGCGCGCCATCGCCAGGGACGGCGCGCGCGCCTTCTATGAGGGCGACATCGCCGCCGCCATGGTCCGCACCCTGCAAGGCCTCGGCGGCCTGCATACCGACGCGGATTTCGCCGCCGGCCGCACCGCCGCCAAATACGTCACGCCGATCCGCCGCAGCTTCGGCGGCCTCACCGTCTGGGAATGCCCGCCCAACGGCTCCGGCCTGATCGCGCTGATGCTGATGGGCATGCTCGACGCCAAGGGACCGGCCGAAGACGGCCCGATGGGCGCGCTCCGCCTGCACCGCCATATCGAAGCCGCCCGCCTCGCCTATCGCGACCGCGACGCCTTCCTCGCCGACCCCGACCAGGCCCGCGTTCCGGTCGAAAAGCTCCTCTCCGACGACTATCTCCGCGGCCTCGCCGACCTGATCCGCGACGATCGCGCCATGGCCGAACTGCCGGCGCCCGGCCGCCTCGCTTTGCCCGCGCATCCGGACACGGTCTATCTTTCGGTCGTCGATGAGGACGGCAACGCCTGCTCCTTCATCAACTCGACCTATGAAAGCTTCGGCTCCGGCATCGTCGCCGGCGATACCGGCATCGTGCTGCACAATCGCGGCCTCGGCTTCCGCCTCGAACGCGGCCACCCGAACTGCATCGCCCCCAACAAACGGCCGATGCACACGATCATCCCCGCCCTCGCCACCGAAGCGGGCGAAGCCGCCGTCGTTTTCGGCGTCATGGGCGGCCACTACCAGCCAATGGGCCAAAGCTGTTTCCTCGCCAATCTCCGCCATTACGGCCTCGACCCGCAGGAATCCCTCGACCTGCCGCGCGTCTTCCCGAGCAACGGCACGGTCGAAATCGAAGGCGGCATCCCCGACTCGCTCGCCGCCGCCCTCACCAAACGCGGCCACACAATCACCCGCATCCCCCAAAACGACCGCCCCCACGGCGGCGGCCAGGCCATCGTCATCGACCGCAGCACCGGCACCCTCATCGCCGGCTCCGACCCCCGCAAGGACGGCTGCGCACTCGGCTATTGATCCCCGGATTTCACGTTTCGTGCGGCATCAAGACAAGGCCAGGGG
>OFHJ01000837.1_pt1 | contig 10219 bp, 12 predicted proteins | sample 1522001 | NCBI WGS metagenome assembly OFHJ01 (sample SAMEA2464838, study PRJEB22497) | soil metagenome | biome: Grassland; feature: Farmland; material: Clay | place: Australia | collected 2013-02-01 | depth 1.2 m | reverse complement strand
CGCCTGAGACGGTCATCGCCGAGAAGTTCCAGGCGATGGTGGCGCTAGGCCATGCCAACAGCCGAATGAAGGATTTCTATGACGTATGGGTTCTGACCAAGACCTTTGAGTTCGCCCAAGACAGGTTGGCGCGAGCGATCGCGGCGACATTCGCGCGGCGGCAAACTGCAATTCCGACGGAACCGCCGGATGCTCTCACTGCCGAGTTTGCGGACGATCCCTTGAAGCAGAGGCAATGGATAGCATTCATTGCCGACATCGATTCCGCTCCAAGACGATTTGCAACCGTCGTTGAGGGAATCGCGCCTTTTCTCATTGATGCTGCCTCAATGGCGCGCCGGCTGCATTCACTCTGATGGGGGCGATTCCGAACGCGTGGAGCCGATGACGAAATCAACGTCGCGGTGAGAACTCAATGCCGGCTTGCCGTCCTGTCCCGCCGGCGGAGCCAGTGCTCGAGCACCGTATGCAGCTGGCGGACCGACCCGCCACCCCACAGGCTGGTAATCGCCTGGACTTCATCCTCACCCAGCGGCTCGATCATCGCTCCGCCCTGTCCTCGTTCCGCAGCGATCTGGCGGAGTAGGGACTTCACCAGGGCGGGGCCATGTTCGATCGTAGGGTCGGCAATCCGGCTGGTCATCCGGAAGCGGTCGCGCACCGCCGGCGGAAGGTCCTTGGTCGAGTTCGCCGTGGCCAGCCAGTTCACATGGCGCAGATCGATCGGTGCCTCGACATGCGGGTCGTACCAGCCGGAGGACTGCTTCTTGTCCATCATGCCGAGCAGCACATCGAGCAGATTGCCGTTGTAGCGGCTGGTGCCAGCCTTCTCGATCTCGTCCAGGATGATCACCGGATTGGCGATCTGACGCGACGCGATCAGGGTAAGCGGCAGGGACGGCGAGGAGGTCGACCATTTGCGGGAGGCGCCGCGGAACGAGACGGAGTCCGTGTCCCCACCACATGGGTATGTCAGGTAGGGGATCTCCAGCGCGAGGCAGGCCGCCTCGACGAAGCTCGTCTTGCCCACCCCGGAATTGCCCACCAGGATCCTCGGCGTCCAGGCGACGTGGTCCCGCGTCGTCAGGTCCCAGTAAAGATCGTCGATCGCATTCGCTGCGTGCGGGAAGTCGGCAAGCATGCGTTCGCGGAAAGCGTCCAGATGACGGGAGCGGAAGAGAGGCACCGGCTTCATCACGAGATTCGCGACGGCCTTGTCGGTGCGCTTGGCGCTGTCGCTCTCGGCGTTCCCGATCGCCCGGACCACGACCACCCCGTCCGTGGCATCCAGGTCCGGGGCCGCCGTATCGACCTGCGTCGCGATGGGAGCGGAGGGTCGGGTGGCTATCTCATCGACACGCTGGCGCCAATGTGCGGGAAGCGATCGCCAGATCCCCTCGCCGAACAACGCGATGCCTGTCTCGTCATCCAGCCCCATCCACGCGAGCAGCATATCCAGCGTCTCGTAGCGCGTGTGCAGAGGCAGGGAATTGAACTCCATGCCGAGCAGCAGCTTCACCGAGCCGTGCAGGCTCATGGCGGATGCCGGTATCTCGGCCGGCACCATCCTTCGGACAGCATCGTACACGCGCCCGACCTGGTCCCGATCGAGCCCGCTGGGCTGAAGCATGGCGAGAATGGATGGAGCGACGATGTTCCGGGCCGCCCATCCAAGCATCGGCTCATCCACGAGGTCGTGCTGCAGGGTTGGCGTTATCGGCGCCTCGGCAGAGGGCAAGCCCCCCAGAAAGCCGCGGCTCGAATCGCCCCGCCGCCTTCGCAGGGGAGCGGAGAGTTCGCCGGACTCCTGAAAAACTCCGATGCCGTCCTGAAGGATGCCGCTTAGGCCAACATCCGGATCACCGGAATTTTTACCCATAGAATATGCCTGTCCGTCTGAAAGCGCTGCCCGAGGGGCTGGTACAACGATCAGAATCAATCAGACCGCCTGCCGGAAAGCAAGCAGACAAAGGCGTTCGAGAGGATTGACACCCCAATATCTTGCGCATTTCCAGAACAATGCGGGAACATGTAGCCTGTTTCGCGTTAGGCCGAAGCGAGGCCGTCCATTGGCTGCAGCGCTTCAAAATGCTTGGCGGCAGCGCACAAGGCGGAACGGAAGTCCGGATGGATGCGCTCGCCGACGACAGATCGGGTGAGCATGAGGTTGTCGACCTCACCGAGATCTTCGACCATCATCGCGGCCCGGTCCCAGAGGGCGCCGTCGCGATGGTCAAACGGAGTCTCATGCCACTCCTCGATCTTCTCCCGGGTCGTGCGGAGATCGGCCGTGTAGGCGAACACCGGCAGGCCAAGACCGTAGGCCATCCCCATCTCCCACGAGGTGCCATTATCGGCGCCGGGGCTGCGGAACGGATCCAGATTGGCGAGAACGGCGTGACAGCTCCGTAGCCGGTCGACGTTGGCGCGGAAGATCATCCGGGCAATCTCGCCGCGGAATCGGCCGGCCCGCACCACGTCGTCGATATCTGCGACCAGCTCATTATCCGTCGGGTAGATGCCGGCCATGCCATGCTCTGCACATAGCCGGACCAGATCGGCACCGTGAGTTGCGGAGTCAGACCGAAAGACGTCTGGCCCGGCGAGGTACAGGCGGGGGCGGTCAAGCATGAGGGTGTTGGCGCTCATGGCGAGGTCTTACATCGAGATCAGATCGTGGGCATCACCGGTGCGGCGCCCGGTTCATGCGGCCCCACCCAGAAGTCGTCCTCGTCGTAGCCGTCTTCGCGGGCGCGTTCGCCTGACATGATCTCCGCTTCAACGTCCTCGAAGAATCCATCAAGAGCGACCTGGGCTTCATCGGCCGTTCCGTAAGCGACCGGATTGCCGTCCGCATCCTTCTCAAACGGAACGGCTCCCTCGCAATCCGTGTGGTGGAAGATCACGAACGACATCGTCGTCTCCCTGTTTGCCGATCCGATCTGGGATTAATCCCCCTGTCAAGAGTATGGCAGACAGGCCGCAATCGATCAATTATTAATTGAATTCAGATAATCGGTTTTCTATAGCTGATGGATCATGGACGGCATGCGGCTACGCGTGAGCGTCCGAACAGTTCCCAGCCGCGCGGTATCGCAGCCGTTGAACAGGAAGATCATGAACCAGATTCTGACCATGAACCGGAAGCTTCGGCGCGACGCGCGCGGGGTGACCGCGATCGAGTATGGGCTGCTGGTCGCCCTCATCATCATCGCCTGTATCGTGGCGCTGTCCCTCACCGGAACCAATGCGAAGAAGGTGTTCACGACAATCGGACACGGCATCGAGAATGGCATGTCCACTTACCCCAATGGTCTTCCGTATCAGGGGCTCGGGATTGCGCCCCCCTCCGGGACGGCTGTCTATGATGCCTCAACCTCCTCGTCCGACAGTTCATTGCCCGGTTATATGGTGAACGGGCAACTCTATAGTCAGGTGGATCCATATGGGTCCAAAGGATTCACAGTTTATGCGGATGGTTTTACTGCGACGCCAAGCAGCACAACCGAATTGACATTTCAGTCGGCATGCATGCGGATTCCGATGAAGTCGGGCCGGTCCGCGGGTTGGTGCCCATCATGCCGGCCACCTCGTGAGGACCGAGGTGGAGCTGAGCATTCTGACGATCGAGCAGGATCGAAGCCGCCATGCGCACGCAGGTCGAGCCGCAGGTGAACCCGTTCGGCTGACGCATATGATGGAAGTACGACGGTCGCCGTTTTCTCATGGTCGTCATGATGGCTCCTCAGACAAGGCATAGCGATCCGGAATCATAGGCGGAGAGCATGCATGGAACGAAGATAAAGTTACGGTTTATGCTTAAATAATTGTATTGCAAAAATGACTTTTGGATTCCGGCCCTGCTATCCTCCTGAGAGGAGGTACGCATGCTGCTCTGCGATCAGGTTGTCGCCATGAAGGAGAAGATCGGCACGCTTCATGGCCGGTGGGAAAGCGTCCCCAAATCGCTGCGGAAGATCGTCGATATCGCCAACGGTCTGCGGGAGGCGCCGCGCTTCATCCTCGCCAACGATGTGACCGAGGCGCTGATCACCAGCTCGACGGACTATCCAGAGGCGCTGGCCGGCTGCATCGATGTCATTCGGATTCCATGGCAGGTCGCCTGGTTCGAGTGGGACGACGACTTCGCCCGCGAGACCTGGCACCGGGCCCATGTGAAGCCGATCAACGATGCCCAGAACTTCAAGCCGAAGCGATCGGGTTTTCTGGTCGAGGCCGATCCCGATGGCCGGAGCGGTGTGATCTCGGTTTGCTGGCCGATCCCTGATCCGGACGATGCCGGCGGGAATTCCGGCAGGTTCGATCAGGGGCTGGTGATGACCAGCTTTCAGACGGTGCGCTTCGACCTGGATCGAAAGGATCTCGATCCCCGGGTCGTTGTCGGCACCGCTTCCCTCCAGCGGGAGATCGGCATGCCGGTGCCGGATATTGGCTTCTCAACAGAGTCCGAGCCAGCGCGATCCCGCTACCTCGATCGTATCAGGGCGACCATGTCGATGGACTGGTCCGGCTCCGGAGCGTCTCAGTTCGTCCTGCGCCGGGACGGGCTCGATCCGTTGCAGATCGTGCATAATGCGGTGGTCGACATCTGGTCGGAATACTGCATGTTGGTGCCGGCCGCAGCGATGATGAATGCCCACCAAGCCGTGAAACGTGAGGCGGTGGACCGATCCAAGCTCAACAAGAACCGGCTGAAGGCCGGGCGCCCGCCTCTGCTCGACCACCATGTCGTCTCAATGAACGTCTCACCGGAAGAGCGTGCAGAGCGGCGCCGGGCTGCCGCGGAAGGTGTATCTGGGCCGCGCGCGACACACTGGGTCCGTGGCCACCTCGTCCACAGAGGTGAGACGATCTATTGGCGCCGCCCGCACATCCGCGTGGGGGTTGGCGACACGCCCGCTGGGCGGACCATCCGGGTCAATGGGCGGCCCGACCTCACTCAGGGCGTGGATGATTTCCCTTGCCCCTGAAAGATCGTCTGGCGACACCTCCGTGATGTGGTTCAGGTCTCGTGCCGGTTCATTCGTCGTCCAGCCGGTCGCCATCGCGCACGGCTCCTGCCGTGCCCAGACGCCGCAGCAGACGCTTCGCCCGTGCCGGAGTTGTGCGTGAACCACGCGCCGCAAAATATCGCTCGGCTTCGGCCTGCGCGCCGACCCTTGAGGCAACCGCCGTAGCCAGAAACAGGTTCAAGCTGACTCCGGAAGCCGCGGCTTGGCGCGCTGCGACATCACGCAACTCTTCGGGTAATCTCAGCTGAAGCTTCACATTTTTCATGGCATCAAACTCCTCACCAGAGGCCCGGGTCTCTGAGCCACAACGCCAAACTGCTCCCCCGCCTTCACCATGTCCTTGAGATTGAAGGTGACAATTGTGTCGGCCTGGCCATTGATGGCGGTTTCCACAACCAATTCGTCATCGCGGTGCGCCCCGGTCGGCCGCCAGCGGTAGTCGAACACAACGGGCACGCAGATACCGGCAAGGGCGTCAAGGATTTCCATAACCTGGGCTTCCCTTGCCTGAGCTCTGGCTAAGTGCCGAGGTCTCAGTAGAACCGATTCGTATTCGGTCAACAGAGGCGTCGAAAGCAACAGGCTGAACCGGAGATCGAGTGCACCCAGTAGCAGCTGGCGCGACGCGCCATCAGGTGAGAGGAAGCCTGCGACGACAACGTCCGTATCGAGAACGACGCGAACCATGGTGCCACTATATACGGCGCCATGAATATGTCAATTTGTGCCATCATATATAGTGGCATTCATGCGCTATACGATTGACGTGTACGACTATGCATCTGACGGGTAATGGCGATCCCACACCGTCGTGCATCCGGACATTGGATCGGCCAAATTCGGCACTAATTTGTAGAGTCGCCAGCCTGCACCATGCCATAATGCCAGCATCGATCGGACGCAAAACCGGCCAAGAGACAGGACATGCCGATACATGATTCGCCGGAATCCCTGGCTTTGATGCCCGAGGAGGGGCGTCACGAAAACAAGCTCCTCCTCGACCTTTGCTTCAGCCTGGTGGAGGAGACGGCGTCACTTGGTGGGTGGATCCCCGAACCGACCAGGCGCTCACTGGCAAGGCTCGTCCGAGAGGTGAACTGCTACCACAGCAGCCTGATCGATGGGCGCGGCATCCATCCGGCGGATATTCAGCGCGCATTGTCGAATGACTATTCATCGGACCGGGCAATCCGTGAGAAACAGGCCGAGGCCCGGGCCCAGATCAGCGTCCACGACGATATCGACGCGGGAAAATTCGATCGGCTCGGCCTTGGGATAAATCTGATCAAGGCCCTCCACGAAGCCTTCTACTCACATCTTCCAGAGGCGGCGCGCATCATAAAGCTGGACGGCGTCACTCATGCCGTCATCCCGGGAGAATGGCGAACCGTGCATGCCGCGTCTGATGCGCATAACGTGGTCACTCCGGACCTGGTGCCGTCCTTCATGGCTCATTTCGAACAAGGCTACACCCGGATCGGCCCGGCCCATTCAATGATCGCGGCTGCCGCGTCGCATCATCGGCTCGTCTGGATCCACCCCTTTCTCGATGGGAACGAAAGGATCGCGCGACTTTAAACATATGCCTTCATCCGGCGTTTCACGAGGAGGTCAGATCTCTGGTCCGTATCGCGAGGTCTCGCGAGGAGCCTGGGCGATTACAGGCGCAAGCTGGCAAGGGCCGACGCGCCACCGCAAGACGCTTCGGATGGACACGGCCTCCTGTCGAATTCGGGATTGTCAGGGTTCTGCGACTATTTCCTGAACGTCGCCCTCGGGCAGGTGCAATACATGAGGGGGCTGTTCGATGTAGACAATTTCCTCTCCCGCCTGAAGGTCTTTGTTCAGTGGGAGGTCGATCAGGGCAATTTCGATCAGCGCGCATTCCAGGTTCTCGAGAAGGTCTACCTGCGCGGGGCTGTACCAAAGGGCGAGGTGGAGGCACTTCTTGGCGTGTCCGAGCGCCATGCGCGAAGAATCATGGCGCCTCTGCTCAGCCGGGAGCTCCTTACATCCGAAAGCAAGGCTGCGCCCTACACGATCAATTTCCCAGCGGAGGAGGCCGAAATTCTCTTCCCCCATCTGTTTCAAGCTCCGGCAATCCCCGAGTAGGCGCTCTCACGCCGCACATTCCTAAGCTGGCGAAAGCTCGTCTCGACAGAGATTTGTTGGTTGCACAGTTGGCCGGCACGCTCCGAGGAGCATACTTCAGGAGCGTTCGATGAACCTTGGTCAGATTGTCGCCGGGCGGAACGATGGGCGAGCAATGCGCATTGGCGCCACGGCGAGCACGCTGTTCAGAGGGCTGAGTGCCGTTCCCGGTGAGGCCGAATCCTTCATTCGCCGGGTCCAGGAGCGCGATCCCGGCGGCAGGGCGGACCAGGCCACTGCCCACAAGGTTGCAGCACAGGTGATCCGCTCCCTGCTGATTCCGATCTGCCGGCAGGAGGACTGGCTTACCCGCGGCGCTCTTCACGACGTCGAGGTGGCGCTTGAAGCGGGAGATCGGGACAAGATCGCATCTGAAACAGCCGCGTGCGCCGCGATCTCGCAAAAGCTCTGGACGCACTGCGAAAAGCCGGGCCCGCGCGATTGGCTCGCCTGCCAGGCGCTGCTGATCGCCGCACAGGCGAGCGAGACGGGTCTTTCGGAGTTCCTCGCGACCGTCGGGCGCTGCGCCGTCGCCGCGGCCAGGGTCCAGCGCACCGTCAGCGACACGGAGGCAGGACAGCTGCAACACAGGGCCTACAGCCGGGCCGCCTCGTTCTACATCGACGCCCTGCAGCACCGGTCGGCCAGGCACGATCGGGCAACGGCGTCTCAATCGGCCATGGCCACGGATGACTCGGTCGAGGCTCCCTCTCCCGCGTAATTCACTTTTTTCTTCTGGAATAGACGATCGGTTTGTATATTCGGTGTGACGCATGACGCCTCACCGGAGATATGCATGACGCCGCGGCAAATCGGCTCGCTTTCATCAGCCGTGATCCTGTTCCGGAGACAGGCGATCCGCGCACGTCCCTGCTCCCGATGGGTTGCCCAGCAGTGACGATTGGTATGAGCATGGCGAGCCTGAGGCCGGCACTCGCCGGCGTCCTGGCGGAAGCAACCGCTGCGCACCGAGCACCCTGGCAGGCCGGGCTGATCGCATTCATTGTTGGCCGCAAGGGGAACATTGGCCTCCTCGAGGTGAAGGACACGCATGGTGAGGCCGCCGAGAGGCTGCTCCGGCCAAGCCTGCCTTTGGCTGACGAAGCGGTGATGATCGCACAGGACCGTTGTCGGCTGGACGGATACACGATCGGCCTCACCGACTGGACGGACGACGTGACCGGCATGCCTCGACGTGGCCACGTGTTGCCGCGTGGCATCGGAAGGGGTTGGCAGACCCGAGACAGATGAGTCCGAGCCGGACGGCCGTAATCCGGGAGGAAGACGGGGCTCAGCGGATATGGGCTAGCCCCGATTTCTCAGTGCGCCCCGACGGCGCGCAACACCAGTGGAGGGAGGTTCCACCCAGATAGTTGTCGATAGGTCTGGTAGCTGACGAGCGGCTTGGCAGGGTAACCGGCCGGGCCGGAGCCTCGTGACAAAGGCCGCCTTGGGCGGTTGAGCGATCCAGCGGGCCGTAACGAGTGTGAAGCCTGAGCAGGCCCCGAAAGTGATGATGCGGATGCCGACCCTCCTGAGATTAGGGGAAGGCAGCACGAGTGGGGAAGCAATCGACGCGCGCACCCGCTCGATCCGCCGGGGTAGTGGGCACGGCACGCTGGAAGGGTGATGCGGGTAATCGGGGGAGACCCGTTGTGGGCGAGGGTAGCGGCCTCAACGGCGTGCTTGGCGCGCCGGTTCGGAGCGGGAGTCGGACAGGGCCATAGTACTGCCGAGGCCGGGTAATGCCGGTGGAGGGAAGGGCCCTGACTTCTGGTGTGCTTTTGACGATGATGAGGTGAAGGTGATTGGCGATGAGCCTGCAAACGCCTGATAAGATCCGGACTCTTCAGAGAAAGCTGTATCGTAAAGCGAAGGCGGAGCCCGCTTTCCGTTTCTACGTACTCTACGATAAGATCTGCCGCGACGACGTTTTGCACCATGCTTATCGGCTCGCCCGCGCTAATGCGGGCTCGCCTGGGGTGGACGGGATGACGTTCGCGCGGATCGAAGCGGCGGGCGTGCAGGAATGGCTGGCGGGACTGCGCGAGGAACTCGTCTCGAAGACGTATCGGCCACAACCCGTACGTCGGGTCATGCTGCCAAAGCCTGGGGGCGGGCAAAGGCCGCTCGGCATTCCGACGATTCGGGACCGAGTGGTCCAGACTGCCGCCAAGCTGGTGCTGGAACCCATATTCGAGGCGGATTTCGAGGATAGCGCCTATGGCTATCGTCCCAACCGGGGTGGTGGTCAGGCGATCAAGGAAGTGCACCGGCTGATTTGCCGGGGCTACACCGACGTGGTCGATGCGGATTTGTCGGGATATTTCGACAGCATCCCGCATGCGGACCTGATGAGGTCCGTGGCCCGCAGGGTCGTCGACAGGCATGTGCTGCATCTGATCAAGATGTGGCTCAAGACACCTGTCGAAGAGCGGGATGGCAACGGGAAGCGGCGCATGAGTGGCGGTCGCAAGGCCAGGCGGGGAACGCCTCAGGGCGGGGTCGCAAGCCCTTTGCTCTCGGTCATCTACATGAACCGTTTTCTCAAGCATTGGCGCCAGACCGCGCGGGGCGAAGCGTTCCGGGCTCATGTCGTCTCCTATGCCGATGACTTCGTCATCCTTAGCTGCGGATACGCGGAAGAGGCGCTGGCGTGGACACGGGCGGTGATGACGAAGCTCGGGCTGACACTCAACGAGGCGAAGACCTCGGTGAGGAATGCCCGTCAGGAGCATTTCGACTTCCTTGGCTACACCTTTGGTCCCGAGCACTTTCGCAAGGACGGCCACTGGTATCTGGGCGCGAGCCCGTCGAAGAAGAGCGTGCAGCGGCTCAAGACCAAGGTCGCCGAGATCTTGATCCCCGGCAATCACGCACCCTGGCCTGGCGTACGAGACCAGCTCAACAGCCTGCTGCGAGGCTGGTCAACCTACTTCAGCTATGGGACCCGCCTGACTGCCTACCGTGCCGCTGACAACTACGTCTATCACAAGGTCAGACGGTTTCTCACTCGGCGCCACAAGGTGTCGTCG
>OFHJ01000836.1_pt1 | contig 10220 bp, 11 predicted proteins | sample 1522001 | NCBI WGS metagenome assembly OFHJ01 (sample SAMEA2464838, study PRJEB22497) | soil metagenome | biome: Grassland; feature: Farmland; material: Clay | place: Australia | collected 2013-02-01 | depth 1.2 m | reverse complement strand
TGTCGGGGCGGCGCGCCGGGCGGGGGGCGCCGCCCACGTCGGCGTGTGGGGACGCGACACCCGGGTGGTCAGGCTGGGCTGTGATCTGGCCCCTGCTGCCCGGACCCCCCACCTGCGCAAAACCCGGAACGATCGGCGCGCCCGGCCCGCCGTTACCGATCGGCAGATCGTGACGCGCCGAGATCGAGCCGGTCACCACGACCTGGGTCGTCACCGGCTGCACGCCCGGGATCAGCGTCGAGACGAGCGGGATGTTGTGCTTGTCGGCGAGCGGGACGAGCGGCGCCGGTTTGGAGGCGAGGTACTTCCACAGGGCCGCGCCGAGCACCAGCGCCAGCACCCCCGCGGTAATGACCCAGCGCTTGTGGGCGACACCGGCCGCCAGGGCGGGCCACCCCGCCGTGGCGGGCTCGCGCGCGGCCGGCTCCCGGCCGATCCAGGTCACCGCATCGTGTGGCTCTGCGCCCGCGGAAGGCGAATCCGCGGGCCGGGTGTCCGCCGTTTCGGCTCCCATGACGGCCTGCGCGGTGTCAGCTTGATGCTCCGGATGATGTCCCATGGCTAGACCAGCCCCCTTGATTTCGGAACCAGCACCACCACGGTACCGGCGATTTTGTCGTGCCAAGCCTGATGCTCGCGGTCGAAGGCGATCCAGAAGAAGCCCAGACCCGCGACCACGAGCGAGAGGAAGCAGCCGAGTGCGCGCAGGATCGCGGTCTCCCAGCCGATCGGGCGGCCGTCGAGGCGCACCACTTTCAGGTTGCAGATGATGCCGCCGACCGTGGTGCCATTGAGGCGCCACATCACGGCGCCGTAGCCGGCGAGCACCAGCAGCATCCCGTCGGAGCCGTGGTGGCCGATCATGCCGAGCGCAAACCCGACGAGCACTAGGTCGATCAGCAGGGCCGCCATGCGCAGCCAGAATCCCGCCCGCGGCAGCGTCGTCAGATCCACCACGGTCTCTGCCGGGCCGGTTGGCGAGGGGCCTGTGGCGGCGCTCTGCGTCCAACTCTGCGACGCGGAAGACTCAACGCCCGGCGATGCGGCAGCCTCTGCCTCACCTGCCTGCGGGCTGGAGCCCGTCCGCGGTCCCGCGCCGGGTTGGGGCCCCGGGCCCGGCTGTGGCCCCGTGCCTGTGTTGCGGGAGCCGCGCGTGGCGAGCAGCAGCGTATAGCTGAGCGCGCCGAAACCGAGCAGGCCGACCAGAGCCCAGACGACGAAGCCGAGCACGGGCACCATGTACAGCAGCAGCACCACGATGCCGCCGGTCAACACGTGGAGCACCGGCGGCGCGGCGCGCGCGCCGGTGGCCCGCAGCAGCCGCCCGCCCAGCCAGCCCAGGGTCACCACGCGCCCGAAGATCCCGGCGCAGAACAGCGCGAACCAGAACAGCGGGATGACGGCGATGCCGACGACGGTCATCACCAGCGCCAGCATCAGGATCGGCGTCAGCATCACCATGGCGAGCGCGGCGAGGATCGACGGCCCCGGATGCTCCTCGAGCGTGAGCACGCAGCGCTGCAGGCCCTCGTGGAACAGCGCCGCCAGCAGCAGGTAGAACGCCAGCAGCGCGAGCGCCACACCCCACGCCCAGCCGACATCGAGGCGTGGTGCGAGCAGGCGGCCGAAGATCAGGCAGTGGTTGCTCCAGGCGTGCAGGCCCGGCACGGCCTGGGCGAACCCCGACAACAGGTTGACGGTGCCGCCCTGGATCACGGTGGTGGGGAAGCTCGTGGTCGCGCCCAGGATGTTCACCACCTGGCCGCCGATCGCCGCATGCGGCCCGAGATGCACGTTGCCCAGGATCCCGACGGCGCTCTGGCCGACCTCGCCGTGAATGTGCGTGCTGCCGAATACGGAGACCACGCTGTTGCCGACGTTGCCATACACGTGGGAGCTGCCGAACACGGTGACCACCGAGTCGGACACGTCGCCGTGGACCGAGGCATTGCCGAATATGGACACGACGTCGCAGGCGTCGTGGCCCGCGGGCAGCGTGGCGTCGTGGCCGATGGTGACGATTTCGCTGCCGCCGTGGCAGTGAACGGTGCGCGAGGACCCGACGTGCACGCGGATCGGCGGAATCGGCGGAATCGGCGGGATGGGCGCATTCACCTGAACCGACTTCGAGCCGTTGGTGATGCTGATGCCGTCCTTGCCGATGCGGATGTGCTTCGAGCCGTTGGTGATGTTGATTCCGTAGTTGCCGACCTGTACCTGTTGCGAGTCGCTCGAGCCGGTGCTTACCGTCACCGCCGTGGCAAGGGCTCGCGGGGCTTCCGTGGCGTGGGCGGGCGCGCCGGACAGGCTCAGGCAGGCGAGCAGCGCGCCGGGCAGGTAGCGGAGGATGTGGTTCATACCTGATGCGCCTTGGAGTGCGGCAGGGTAGGGTAGAGTAGGAGGTAGCTCATCGCGGCGAGCGTCGCATAGACGGCGCCGGTGACGAGCAGGCCGCCGAACAGCCACTCGTGCGGAATCATCCGCACCAGATGCACGGCCAGCTCGGCGAGCGACAGCAGGGTGCGGCCGGTGTTGTGAGCGTCGGCGATCCAGGGTGCGAAGCCCGCGGAGGCCAGGGCCGCGGCCAGATGCACCCACAGCCTTCTGACGAGCATCCACACCAGCGGTACGCTCGCCACGCACCCGGCGAACAGCGCCACGCGGGCGGCCATGGGCCACTGCGCGAAACCCGATCGCCAGCGCGACAGCGCCGCGCGCCGCTCGATCTCATGCAGAACCCGTGCCTCGAGCGAGACGGGCGCCTCGCACGGCGGCAGCTGCCGAAGCGCCTGGTGTGCCAGGCGCTCCAGGCTCTCCTCGTGGGTATCGCGGTGTTTCATGGTGCGCAGCTCCGGCCGGGCTCCGGACCGAGGCCGCTGTGCGCCAGGGCCTTGGCCATGGCCAGCCGGCCGCGCAGGATGTCGGTCTTGATCTTGGCCAGGGAGTGACCCAGGCGGGTGGCGATGTCCTGGTAGGGCATGTCCTCGAAGTGGTAGAGCACCAGCGGCACGCGCTGATGCTCGGGCAGGCGCTTGAGAGCCTGCTCGATGAGACTGCGGCGCTGCTCGCCGTCCATTTGCGCCAGGGCGCCCTCGAAGGCGGCAGCGGCGGACGCGACATCCTCTTCCTGCTCGTCCTCGGCGAAGACTTCCGAGAACAGCCGCCAGCGCTTGCGGTGGCGGGTCAGGTGGTTGAGCGTCAGGTTGGTCGCCACGGTCTTCAGCCATCCTCCGGCGGTGGAGCTCGATCTGAGCTGATCGAAGTGCTCGTACGCCTTAAGGAACACGTCCTGGCTGATGTCTTCGGCCTGGGCGCCGTCGCCCGTCAAGCGGACAGCCGTGGAGAAGACCATATCTTGATAGGCGCGCATAAACGCTGAGAACTCTTGTGAATCAGGCCTGGAGCTTGCCAAGTGCACGGGTATTTCATCGTTTGAGGCAAGAACACCGCGCTCGCCGGAAAGTTGCAGAGAATATCGTTCCGCGACGAGCGGCCGGGCGGGCGAGGGCTGGATGATCGTCCAGGTATGCCCTCAGCGCTGCCTTGACTGCATGGCGAGCTGATCGCCCCCGGGAAGCCCTCCGCCCCCCTGTGTCTCTTGTGATCCGCGGGCCCGGCGGCTGTACGCCGGCGCCAAGCCTACGGCATGATCGGCTGCGTGCTCCCCCGCCTCGTCGCCCGGCCAGGGCGGGCGGCTGAGCGAAACCCGCGGCTGAGGCCCTGCGCCGCGTGAGCCGGGCCGGGTGGCCCGCCTAGGCCGGCTCTTTCGAGAGAGGAGGGCGATAGACCATATAAACATCCGCCCGCTCGTAGTGGGATTCGAACGGGCGTGGAGTGTGAACGAATCCCGCGGATTCGTACAGGCGAAGGGCCGGCGTGAGACGGCTATTGCTCTCGAGGAACAGGCCTCGGCCACCGAGGCCGTGGTATTTCTCGAGCGCCGCCTCCAGCAGCCGTCTGCCGATGCCGAGTCCCTGGCAACCGGGGGTGACGGCCATCTTCGCCAGCTCGTACCGCCTCTCTGCGGCACACAGCAGAGCACAGGTGCCGACGATTCTGCCCTGGTAGCGGGCAAGGAAAATGGCTCCGCCCCCGCTCAGGATCTCGAGCGGTCTGGACAGAACCGTCTCATCCACGGGCTCGACGCGGAAGTGCCGGTTCAGCCACTCCAGGTTGAGCCGCTTGAAATCGTCGGCGAACCGGGGCTCGAAGGGGAGGATCTCAACGAGCGCCTCATCGTGCGGCGGCGTTTGGGCGGGCGTCATCCTCCTCAAATAACCCAGGTCCCTCGAGAGCGCAATGTCCGGCGCTTGCCGTATCGCGCCCGGCCTCGCTCTGAGCGGTACACTGCCCGTCCTGCCCTGAACCTCACCCGAGCCGTATTGCCTATGAACCTTCCCTTGATCGACTCCATCGTGGCGGACGCCGACAGCTTCCGCGCCGTGCGGCGTGACCTGCACGCGCACCCGGAGCTGTGCTTCGAAGAACGGCGTACCGCGGACCTGATCGCGAAGTTGCTCACCGAATGGGGCATCCCCGTGCACAGAGGTCTCGGCAAGACGGGCGTCGTCGGCGTCATCAAGAATGGCACGTCTGATCGCACGGTCGGGCTGCGCGCGGATATCGACGCGCTGCCCATCACAGAGCACAACACGTTCGCGCACGCCAGCACCCATCGCGGCAGGATGCACGCCTGCGGCCACGACGGCCATACGGCCATGCTGCTGGCCGCGGCCAAGCATCTGGCGGCCCATCGCAACTTCGACGGCACGGTGTACCTCATTTTCCAGCCCGCCGAGGAAGGCGGCGGCGGTGCGCGCGAGATGATCCGCGACGGCCTGTTCGAGCGCTTCCCCATGGAGGCGGTATTCGGCGTCCACAACTGGCCGGGCGTGGCGGCCGGCCGGTTCGTGGTGAAGTCCGGGCCGGTGTTCGCCTCCAGCAACGAGTTCAAGATCATCGTCCGCGGCCGCGGAACGCATGCGGCCATGCCCCATCTCGGCATCGATCCGGTGCCCGCGGCCTGTCAGATGGTGCAGGCATTCCAGACCATCGTCACTCGCAACAAGCAGCCGCTCGATCCGGGCGTGATCTCGGTGACCATGATCCACGCCGGCGAGGCCACCAACGTGATCGCCGAGAGCTGCGAGATCCAGGGCACGGTGCGCACGTTCACGCTGGAAACCCTGGACATGATCGAGCAGGCCATGCGCCGCGTCGCCGAAAGCACCTGCCAGGCCTTCGGCGCGGGCTGCGAGTTCGAGTTCCACCGCAACTATCCGCCAACCGTCAATCACGCCGCCGAGACGGCGTTCGTGCGCGAGCTGCTTGCGCAGTGGCTGGGCAAGGAGAGCGTGCTCAGCTTCGACGGCACGATGGGCGCGGAGGATTTCGGCTATTTCCTTCAGGAGAAGCCGGGCTGTTACTTCCTGATCACCGGCGGCGCCGAAGAGCGCGGCGCGGACCCGTGCATGCTGCACAACCCCAACTACGACTTCAACGACGAGCTGATCCCGGTCGGCGCCACCATGTGGGTGCGGCTTGCCGAGCGCTGGCTCACTTCACCACCCCGGAGCCGGTGATGAGGCCCGTCAAATGGGGTGCGGCTTGCCGAGCGCTGGCTCACTTCACCACCCCGGAGCCGGTGATGAGGATGTCGGGCGGGAACTCATCCGGCGTGTCAAGTGTCCCCACCCGCACGAAGCGGACGAAGGGGCCCCCGCCGGAATAGTTGCTCCACAGCGCGATGCGGCAGCTCGGGCATCGGGCGATCTTCTGGCCCCGGCCGCTCAAGGAGGGGGGTGTCGATGAGCTCGGGCTCCTCGGCGAGATGCTCCAGGCGCTCGGCCTCGATGAGCGCGTTCAGCGCGAACGCCGAACCGGTCTCCCGCTGGCACCAGCGGCAGTGACAGCAATGCACGATGAGCGGCCGTGTCTGCATGCGATAGCGGACGCGGCCGCAATCGCAGCCGCCCTCGAGCGGGAAGACAGTCTCTATCGGCATGGGAACTCACCCTCGCGGGTCGAATGATCGGAGTATGGGCGCGCAGGGCGGACCGGGGCTTGGGAAAAATTGCGATGCGGAGCAGGCCGCCGGATGCTCAGCGCGTCTTGAGCACCACCCACAACGGGCCGATCAGCAGGAAGGTAAGGTCCTGGAAGAACTTCGGCCGCCGGCCCTCGATCGCATGGCCGACGAACTGGCCGATCCAGGCGAGCACGAAGATTCCGATCGAGACGGCAACGAGCGGCAGCCCGCGCGGCCAGAAGCTCAAGATCAGCACGCACCCGAGCAGTTGTGCGCCCATCACGCCGGCGGCCTTCAGGCCGAGCCAGATGTAGAACGGCGCAACCAGGATCATCAGCAGGTAGGCGGCGCGCAGGCCGAAGAGGCGAAAGCCCCACAGGAGCGCGACGATTGCCAACAGGATGGCCGGCACGCAGACGGTGTGAATCGCGCGATTGACCGGGTGCCGGTGGGATTGCGAGTACTCCGCCAGCCACTGCTCGAGCGTCTTGCGGGGAGCCATGGAGCTCACCTCGTCTGATGGGGGAACCGGACAGACTCTATCCCGATCGTGTCCCCACCGCCTCACCGATCGGCGCCGAGCGCAAACGCGGGCGCGACCTCGCCTGCAACGGGCGCATCCGGACCGTGCGCCCCGGCAACCGCCGCATGGCGTTGACTTGGCTGACGAGCGTGCTGCAAACTAAATGTGAGAACATCTCTCTAAAATAAGGGAGAGGGCGGTGAAATCCACGAAGCGGGCCACGTGGAGGGGGCGTCCTTGGGGCTGGTGGGTCCTGCTGTCGGCCGCGGTAGCGTGTGCGATTCTGTACACAGTGATGCTGCAGAGGCACTGGCTCTTCGAGCCGCTGCCGCTCGAGGGACGGCCGTATCATGCCATCGTGCTCCTCAATGCGGCGGGACTGACCTTCCTGTTGGCCGCGTCGCTTCTTTTCGTCAGAGTCCGAAAAAGGGAAGACAACGGGGAATGCTCCCGTCAGGCGATCACGGCCATGCGCGACGCCGTGGTCGTCACGGACGCACAGGACCGGATCGTCGAGTGGAATCCGGCGGCGGAGCGGCTGCTCCCATGCGCGATTCCCGCGGCGGCATCGAGAGTCTGCTCGGCGTTACGCGGGATGTGACCGAAAGAAGGAGTGCGGAGCAGCGCATTCAATATCTGGCCAACTTCGACGCGTTGACCGGCCTGCCGAATCGCAATCTGCTCACCGATCACGTCGAGTACACCATCGGGCTCACGAAGCACGGTGACGAGAAATTGTGCGTCATGTTCGTCGATCTCGATCGTTTCAAGGACATCAACGACACATTGGGGCACAGCCTGGGCGATGCGCTCCTGATCGAGGTCGGCAGGAGATTGCGCGCGGCGCTTTACGCCACGGACACCGTCTGTAGGCTGGGGGGAGACGAATTCGTCGTGGTGCTTCCTGACAGCGATACGCACGCCGCCGCGCACGTCGCCGAGAAGATACTCGCCGCCGTCTCCAGGCCGTGTCGCATCAATCACTACGAGCTGGCGGTCACCGCGTCGATCGGGATCGCGGTTTATCCGAATGACGGCAAGGACATCGACTCGCTTTTCCGCAGCGCCGATACGGCGATGTATCTGGCGAAACGCGAGGGCCGCAACGGCTATCGTTTTTACACCGAAGAAATGCAGGCGCGCGCGGTCCGGCACATGGACCTGTCCAATGCCATGCGCCGTGCGCTGGAGCTTGGCGAATTCGACCTTCATTATCAACCGCAGATTTCCTTCGACAGCGGCAAAATCGTCGGAGTCGAGGCGCTGCTGCGCTGGCGGAATCCGGATTTCGGCGACGTGACGCCCGCGGAATTCATTCCCGTGGCGGAATACAGCGGTTTGATCCTGCCCATCGGCGAATGGGCGCTGCGCACGGCGGCGGGTCAATTGAAGGCGTGGCTCGCGGCCGGCAACCCGCCGATCGTGATGGCGGTGAACATCTCGGCGATCCAGTTTCGCGACCAAAGCCTGCCGAATATCGTCGGCGGCGTCATTGCCGAGATGAACCTGCCGGAGGAATGTCTCGAGCTCGAGCTCACCGAAACCGTGGCGATGGACGATCCGCAGGGCGCGGTCTGCATCATGGACGGACTGCGGCGGCTGGGGGTGCGGATGTCGATCGACGATTTCGGCACCGGGTATTCGTCGTTGAACTATCTGAAGAAATTCAGCCTCTACAAGCTCAAGATCGACCGGTCGTTCATCAGCGGCATCACCTCCAGCCAGGAGGACCGGGCCATCGTCAAGGCGATCATCAGCCTGTCGAGAAATCTCGGACTGCGCACCACCGCTGAAGGCGTCGAGACCTCCGGGCAGGTGGCGTTCCTGCGCAGCCAGGGCTGCGATGAGGCGCAGGGACACTACTTCTGCAAGCCGCTGCCGGCGCGCGAGCTGCCGGAGTACCTGAGAAGCCATGCGGTCCCATAGCGGTCGTCGCGCTGAATCCGGAGGCGGGGGGGGCGGGGCGCTCGATCGGTGCCGGCGGGGAGCGCGCGCGCCATGCGGTCGCGGCCCGAGGACATCCTGGATCGGGCCCTGAAACCTGTCTCGCGACCGAACCGTACCCGGCTCGGAATTCATGGGCCCGGTAGGATTCGAACCTACGACCAAGGGATTATGAGTCCCCTGCACTAACCGCTGTGCTACAGGCCCGACGAGGGGAGCACACATTGTAGCAGCCGTTTCCGCCGGTACTACGTCCCCCGCAGGCACCCGGTGAGCGCCGAGCGGGGCTTGATGGTCTTCATGCACACCGTGGTCTCGATCTTCTGCACCCCCGGCATGCGGCTGATCTCCATGCGCAGCAGCTCGTCGAGCTGCGAGATCTCCCCGACCAACACGTGCATCAGGTAGTCCGCCTGGCCGGCGGTGGTGAAGCACTGCAGCACCGAAGGGTGGGCTGCCGCGGCGGCCTCGAACTCCGCGTAGCGGGTGGACTGAATGGTCACGTGCACGAAGGCATGAACCCTGAGGCCGAGCCGCTCGGCATCGAGCTCGGTCCGGTAGCCGCAGATCAGGCCCCGGCGCTCCAGCTCGCGCACCCGCTGCCAGCAGGGGGTCTTGGAGAGCCCGACTTTCTGGCCGAGCTCGGCGAAAGACAGCCGCGCATCCTCTTCGAGCAGCCGGACGATCTCGCGGTCGATTTTGTCCACGCTTGTTCTGCCGCAGTGACGAAGATCAGATTATTGTTCTACCTCCTCGGCTGCAATGAGTCCACTTGCCTGGGGCGGTTCTCGTTTAGAATCTTCAGACCACTCCGAGAAAGACTGCTGCGGGAGCCGCCGATGGGCGACAAGCCGATGAGCGAGGAAAGCCTGCGCGAGCTGCTGGCGCGCACCAGCCCGGTGGTCGACGGGTTCAGCGTCGCCATCGACAACGTCACTGGCTCCGGCCTCGGCTCGGTGTTCATCCACTCGGCCTGCCGGCTGTTCCGCCGGGCGCGCTGCGAGTGGACCGGCCGACTGCACGAGCAGGTCGCCGGCCGCCACGACCACCGCCCAGTCGCCACGGTCGCCCTCGACCTTGCCCGCATCCACCATACGGGCTACACGACGCAGGCCATGCAACAGCGCTTGAAGGCCGAGCGCAACCTCCGCGTGGCGGAGGCAGAGGTGGAACGGACCGATGGCTGGGAGCGTGGCTTCTCGCTCACCAGCCTGGGGCGCTCGTACATGACGGCTGGCCGGGCGGAAGAGGCTCTCGACGCCTGCCGCCGTGGCGCCGAGGAAACGGGAAACGCCATCACGCGGCGGTTGGCGCTCAGGACGGTCGTCGACGCCCTCGTCGCCCTGGGGCGCTTCGACGAGGCCCTCGAGGTCGTCGAAGAGCTGCGCAGCACCAGCACCCGGCAGGTGCTCGCCACCCTGATGGAGGCGAACATCCGGCGGCAGCTGGGCGAGCACGAGCGGGCTCTCGAGCTGCTGGCGACTCTGCGGAACCGTGAAGTCGATGACGACGGGTTCGAGTATGACCCCTCCATGTTTGCCCACCAGCGCGCCGAGTCGTTGGCCGCCCTCGGCCGGCACGGGGAAGCAGCTGACGCCCTCATCGTCGCCCTGGCCGACGCGGGCGTGCTCGAGGCCCACCTCGGAGCCATCGTCGAACACCTCGAGCAGGCAGGACGGCCATTGTCCGACCTCACCGCCGCCATCCCCGCAGCCAACATCAACC
>OFHJ01000835.1_pt1 | contig 10240 bp, 9 predicted proteins | sample 1522001 | NCBI WGS metagenome assembly OFHJ01 (sample SAMEA2464838, study PRJEB22497) | soil metagenome | biome: Grassland; feature: Farmland; material: Clay | place: Australia | collected 2013-02-01 | depth 1.2 m | reverse complement strand
CAGCACGGGAGGGTATGGTTGACGCGACCAACGGCTAAGGCCCCATATGCTGTCGGAAAATTCCGATGGGACTACGAGACGCCCTACAAACAGCTAATCGTGGATGATGGCCGCAGTCTTTGGGTATATGATCCAGGCCTGAAACAGGCAACAGTTCGCTCGACGAGACACACATTGGCGGGGTCACCAGCTGCACTGTTGTTGGCGCACCGGGCTCTCCGCAAAACATTTCTGATCCAACCATTCCCTGTTGGCCATGGGCTGGTGGGCGTGCATCTAACGCCGCGTTCCAAAGCCAGTGATTTCAAGTCCGTGGATCTGGTGTTACACGGTGAAGCGCCGGTTCGAATGGTGTTCCGCGATCGGATCGGAGATGTCACCGATATTAGTTTCAGTCACGTCAGGATCAATAGGCCCATCAGTCCGAGGCTCTTTACATTTCACCCGCCAAAAGGGACCCAGATTGTGCATACCGGGTCAGCTCCTTCAGGAGGGGTAAGGTGAAATTTTCGGAGGTCTCTTTATTTATCGAGGGCGTTATCTCGGTTCGATGGCGTCAAGGCGGGCCTGTTCGGGGAGTGCAAATTCTTGGGCAGGGCAGCTCATTCTCTTAGGCCATCCGGAATGGCCGGCAGCGGCATTTCAGAAAGGCGTGATCGACCTTTGGCAGATCGGATGCGGCCACGTCATATTGGCGAAGTCATTGGACAGACCCACCTGATATCGCCCGGATCGCCATTTCGTGTAGCCCTGGAATCGGGGCACGTTCCATCAATGATCTTCTGGGGCCCCCCGGGCACAGGAAAAACAACACTGGCGAGACTGGTAGCTCAATATTCGGATGCCGAATTCCTGACGCTTTCGGCCGTTATGGCAGGAGTTAAGGACATCCGGGAGGCTGTCGCAAAGGCACAGGAATCGCTCCATGCAAGCCTCCCGAAACGAACAGTTCTGTTTATCGACGAAATTCACCGCTTCAACAAGGGACAGCAGGATGCGCTACTCCCATTTGTCGAGGATGGAACATTGACACTTGTCGGGGCCACAACGGAAAACCCGAGCTTTGAGCTGAACGGTGCACTTTTGTCGCGGCTAAGGGTTTTCGTTCTTAGGCCGCTAAGTGAATCCGATATCGAGGAGCTTTTTTCCCGTGCGCTGATTGATGCCGAGCGAGGGCTTGGAGAAGGCGCCGGGACGATGCCGGAACAATGGCTTCAAAGTCTAGCTATGGCAGCCGATGGGGATGCCCGTCGCGGCCTGATCTTGCTTGAGACGGCTGCCGAAATGTGGCAGGCCTTTGGAGATCAGGATGACAGCCTTTTGGAAAAGATCATTGGTAGAGGGTGGCGGCGTTTCGATAAGCAGGGGGATGCTTTTTACGATCAAATATCGGCTCTTCACAAGGCCGTGCGGGGTTCGGACCCGGATGCGGCGCTTTACTGGTATGCCCGCATGCTCGATGGGGGCGCGGATGTTACCTACATAGCACGTCGAGTAGTTCGGATGACTATCGAGGACATTGGGTTGGCGGATCCGCGGGCGCAGTCCATTGCCTTGCATGCGTGGGATACCTATGAGCGACTGGGCAGCCCTGAGGGCGATCTGGCTGTCGCTCAGGCGATTGTTTATGCAGCAGTTGCCAGTAAGAGCAACGCCGTCTATTCCGGTTTCCAGGCAGCGACTGCGGCAGTGCGGCAGCATGGGTCGTTGGAGGTGCCCATGCACATACGTAATGCGCCGACCAAGCTGATGAAGGATTTGGGCTACGCGTCCGGCTATCGATATGATCATGATGAGGCCGGTGCTCATGCAGAAGGGCAGACGTTTCTGCCGGACCCCTTGATCGGTTCAGTTTTCTATCACCCAAGCGGCCGCGGCCTGGAAAGCAAAATCGCTCAGCGTCTAAACGTTCTGAGGAGGCAAGGAAAGCCGCTGGACAAAAACAAGGGCGGCACCTGAACCCCAGCTCACTTGTCGCGAAAAGTGATTCGACCCTTGGTTAGATCATAGGGAGTGAGCTGAACAGTGACCTTATCCCCCGTAAGGATACGGATATAGTGCTTCCGCATTCTCCCGGAGATGTGAGCGGTGACGATGTGGCCGTTCTCAAGCTTGACGCGAAACGTCGTGTTGGGCAGCGTCTCTACGACAACGCCAGGCATTTCGATGTGGTCTTCTTTGGGCATTCGCCTCTCTGGTAGCTAAAGAGCGGCATTATCGGGAAACGTTGCAGGAAGGGCAACTGCTCGAAGCGTATAAGCCGCTCGCGATTCGCTATTTCACAACGTCAAAGATCCAAGACATTAATAAAGCGCTTCCATAATCCGGGGGTTTATTGCGCGCTTGTGTATCAGTGTTCAGATCGCTCCGTTATGTGGCAGTGAATATTCAGACGTTAAGTTTCGCCACATGAATCGCTAATGACTCGGCACGCGCTCTTCATCGGTTACGCGCCCTTTGGTCAGAAGAAGGAGTGCGGGAATGAGTGCAAAGAAAAGGATCGAAAAGAACTTCAAGACATCGAGATAGCTCAGAAGTTGGGCCTGCATCAGTACCTGATGGTAAAGAGCAGCCAGCGCACCTGCTGTTGCATGCGTTGGGTGGCCGATAGTTTGCAGATGCTGCTTCGCGGCCGCAAGAAAGGCATCTGTACTGTGACTGAACTTCGTGACATGCGAGACCAATGTCGTCTGGTGATACTGTTGTCGCCTGGCTACAAGCGTGGTGACTACGGAGATGCCGATGCTGCCCCCCAGATTGCGTGCCAGATTGATGAGTCCTGAGGCGTTGCTTGTCTTTTCGGAATGAACGTCAGCAAAGGCCAGAGTATTGATAGGAATGAAAAGGAACGCGAGTCCCAGTGCCTGGGCCGCGCGCGCGAGCATGACTGTATCGAAGGTCACCCCAAGATAGAATCCGGTCATGTGATAGGTCGCAAGTCCCGTGATAATGAACCCAAACAGGATGATCAGTCGCAGGTCAAGATGGCTACATAGGCGTCCGGCGATTGGCATCATCAGCATGATGACAAAACCGCCAGGCGTCATAACCAGCCCTGCGTATGTCGCAGTGTAGCCAAGCAGGGTCTGCACGAAAATCGGTATCAGGTAGGTGGAACCGAATAGCATGAATCCCAGCATCAGCATGAAGAAATTGGAGACCGCGAAGTTGCGGTCCCTGTATAACCTCAGGTCGATGATTGGGAAAGGAAAACGTAGCTCCCAGATGATTAACCCTAGGAAAGCCGATCCGGATATTAATGCAAGGCCAAGGATCAGCTTTGAGCTGAACCAGTCATCCTGTTGACCGCGGTCGAGTATGATTTGCAAGCATCCGAGTGCGAGAGCCACTAGGGAGAAGCCGATTCCATCAAAACGGATTCTTCGACCTCCCGTTTTCCTTTGGCGCAGTGATGCGCCAAGTTGCATCGGGTCCTGGACAATAGCGGAGACCAGCGCGAATACTCCGATACCGACCGGACCATTTACGAAAAAACCCCACCGCCACGAGAAATTGTCAGTGATCCATCCTCCGAGAGTTGGCCCGATAGCTGGGGCGAAAACTACAGCGATGCCGTACAACGCCATGGCCATTGCTCTTTTGGTAGGCGGGAAGCTGTCCGACATGATTGCCTGTGAGGAAGGTTGTAGACCGCCGCCCGCCGCTCCCTGCATTGCGCGTAAAAGGACCAGTGTGCCCAGATTTGGAGCAAGTCCACACAGGAAGGAGCTGACAGTAAAACCGGCGATGCAGGTCAGGTAAAGGCGTTTCCGGCCAAATGTATTGGACAGCCAACCGGTGATTGGCATGACGATAGCGTTGGTCACGAGGTAGGAAGTAAGAACCCAGCTCGCCTCACCATTACTCGCGGAGAGTCCTCCTGCGATGTGCGGGAGGGCGACATTGGCAATTGAGATATCAAGCACTTCCATGAAAGCGCCGAGTGCGACAACTACCGAAATCAACCAGGGATTAAGAGGAGTGCGCTCGCTCATCAGCAGGCGAGCCCAAACGCTGGAGTATTCATTTGAATTCAGTCGGTCGTTGCACCGGTTTTCGCCCCGGCCGGTTGCCGAGTATTTTTATGATCTAGTTTCAAATCGCTTTCAGGGAGGTTTTTCCGGAGGATGTTTCGAATTTCCGCTGCAGCCCCCTTGATCTGACCGGCGTAAACGTTGGTCCGGCGTTTTCCGTTGAAGGCCGGCATTTGTGAGAGCATCTCTCCCTGTGTGTCTCGCACTGAGACATCCGCGGTCATCGAAAGCCCCAGCATTAGTGGGTGCGTCTTCAACTCCTTAGGATTTATGCCGATCCGGACGGGAAGCCGTTGCACGACCTTAATCCAATTTCCCGAGGCATTCTGGGGCGGGAGTATGGAAAAGGCGGCACCAGTCCCCGGGGAAAAGCCGAGAACCTTGCCATGGTAGGTCACTCCTGAACCGTACAAGCTCGAGACCAGCGTTACCGGTTGACCGATGCGCATGCGCGCAAGAGCTGTTTCCTTGAAGTTTGCATCGACATAGACGCTATCGAGCGGAACGATCGATAACAGTGGACTTGTCGGCGAAGCCTCTTCTCCAACCTGCACGTCTTTTTCTGCCACATATCCGGATACCGGCGCTAGAATGCGCGTCCGCGCCAGGGCTAGCCACGCCTTGCTGACACTGGCTTCGGCCCTTTTAATTTGTGGATGATTTTCGGGGGATGTGCCTCGGGTTGCGATGCGGGCCGCCTCCAGATTATGTTTGGATGCTTCAAGTGCCGCAACAGCTTTCATCACCGCAATGCGCGCGTGCTCCAGCGCTTGTTTCGAAACTCCGTGATAGGACGCTAGCTGTTCGGCTCTCGACAAATCGGATCGCGCCTGCTGAACCGCAGCGCTTCTTTCCGCAACAAATGCGACGTCTGCCTTCACCCTCTGATAGATCTGCGCCACGCTTCTGGCAGTCTGGGCCAGATTCGCCTCCGCCTGTTTTAATGCAAGCTTGGCATCATGGTTGTCCAGCCGGACCAGAAGTTCCCCTCGCCTGACGAACTGGGTCTTCGCCACGTTGACTGCTGTAACCGTCCCAGATTCCTGTGGGGCAACATTGACGACGACTCCATGCACGTATGCATCATCCGTTATGACGTGCCACCGGCCGATGAAGAACCAGTACAGACCCCACCCAAGCGCCAAACTGACTGCACCGACAACAAGAATCCATACGATTGCTTTGCCGCTTTTCCATTTTTTGCCGTTATCAAATGGTTGACCCGGATTCTTTTCAGCCATGCTTGGGTTCTTCCGTATTATTCGTGTGCCGAATTCCAAGCGGTGGTACCGGATCTTTCGATGCGTTCCACCAACCGCCACCCAATGCGTATATGAGTGACGCTACGTCGATAAAGCACTTTTTCTCTGTTGCGATGCGTAACAGGATTTCCCTGCGGTACTGTTCTTGCGTAGCAAGCAATCCCAACGCGCTGGCAGTGCCAGTGGTAAGTTCACGGGACGATAGTTCGACGGTCAGGTGCGCAGTATGCAGTGCAGCGTCTCTTGCCATCAGGGCCGCGTTGTCATTCTGTAATGCGCGTAGTGCAGTTGCCACCTGGGAAAATGCCTTAAGCACCGTTGCCCGGTATTGGGCCTGTGCCTGTAGATAGGCAGCTTGCGCCCGATTCTCTTGCGCCTGCAGGCGGCCTCCTTCAAAGATTGGCGCGACAATGCTGCCGCCAAGCGCCCACAGGGCATTTCCAGGATCGAAGAACGTTGAACTCTGTCCACTGACGGTGCCATAGTCAGCAGTTAGTGAAAATGTCGGCAGGCGCGCAGCTTCAGCAATCCCGATTTCCGCGCTTGCCGAGTGCAGCTGTTGCTGTGCGGCCAGGATATCGGGACGTTGATGGATCAACTGCGACGGAACCGAGACGGGCAGCGTGGCGGGTAATCGAAAATCTGAAAGGCGCAGATCCGGTACCCTGAACTCCGATGGGGCTTTTCCTGCCAACGCTGAAAGCACCGCACGCGCAGCAGCCCGCTTTTGTCGCAGGCCAGGCAGGGTGGCCTCCGTATCCTGCAGTTGCGCCTCTGCGGCAAGCGTTGCAACCCGACCGACTGTGCCTATTTGTTCCTGTATCTGACGTAGTTGGACTTGCCTGCGCTCTATATTGATCAGTCGCTCCGTAGCGTTTATTGACGACTGTGTGGCAGCGATGTCAAAAGCGGAAACCACGACCTGATTGACAAGACGGATGTAGGTGGCAAGTGCCTGATCGCTAGCATACTCAACTGCAGCCGCCCTTAATTCCAGTTCACGGTTCAATCGACCAAACAGGTCGAGATGATATGAAAGCTGCAGTATTCCAGCCAGTATGTTGTTGTTGACTGACGCTGCCGGGAGAGGGAGTCCCAATACGCTCGGATTCAGGTGCGCGCGGTTGGCGAGTGCTCTTCCCTGGATAGATGGAAATCGACCGCCGGCGACTTCACGGAGTTGTTCAGTGGCTTGAGTGATGCTGGCACGCGCCGCAAAAAGATTGGGATTGTTGTGCAGGGTTATTCTTACGAGACGGTCCAGTGCCTGGGAATGCAAGAGGTGGTACCAGTTGGCAGCAATGGTTGCACCGAATTGAAGTTTTGGTCCGGTGCCAATGTGCTCCTGGTTAGCTTTCCGCTTCGTTAGATAGGTGCCCGACGGATGTTCTGGAGGATGGAAATTTGGTCCGACCGTACAGGCTGTCAACAGGGTTGCAGCAAGCGCTACCAGAAAGCAAGGGAGGGCACTGGCTCGCGAAGTGATCATACCGGCCCGGAATGAGATCCGGTGACCTGCTCGCTTTTGAGTTCCATGAGGCGTTCCAGAAGACGGCCAAGCAGGTTGACCAACTGTTCCACTTCCTCGATCGTAAAGACCTTGAGCACGGTGTTGAGCGCGTCGATAGCGATTGGCAGTTGCGACTCGACATAGCGTTCCCCCCGAACAGTTAGGCGAAGCTCAACGCTTCGGCGATCCTGCTCACTTCGGCGCCGATCCACCATTCCAGTCTCGACCAGCGCGTCAACTACGCGAGTGAGTGCCCCCTGGTCGTGGCCGATCTCCCGTGCTAGAAGTCCTGTCGACAGTGGCGCTACACGACGGAGCTTCATTAAGACTAGCCACTGAGTGAACGGCACTCCACGTTCGCTGAAAGCATCCTGGACAAGGTCCGTTAACATTACCGAGCATCGCTTCGCCAAATAGCCGATGCTGCGTTCGGGAACGAACGTATCCACTTTATAGTAGGTTTGCACGATCGGATTATGCCTAGGCATTAATTGCCTAAGCAAGCAGTTTGTAATGGCTGCGTAGTATTGTGGGTGTTTTAGATTGAATCCATGTCTGGAAACAAATGCCACGTGCATTATTCTGTAGTGATGGGCATCCAGAATTTGACTTGTCGCTGGATTTAACGATGCTGGTTCGAATTAAATGCGGAGAGAGGACAGAGAACAATGACCATGCCAGGCACGCTTGTTCTGTTGCGTCACGGCCAAAGTCAATGGAACCTTGAGAATCGCTTTACCGGATGGGAGGACGTTGACCTGACAGATCTCGGCCGTAAGGAAGCCGGAGATGCGGGCGATGCGCTTAGAAAGGAAGGAATACAGTTTGATGCTGCACATGTATCACTGTTACGGCGCTCCATCTGCACGTTGGACATCGTGCTTAGTGTATTGGATCAGCAGTGGATCCCGGTACGAAAGAGCTGGCGACTGAATGAACGCCATTACGGGGCGTTGCAGGGTCTCAACAAGGCAGAGGTTGCTGAAAAGCATGGCGATGCTCAGGTCATGCTCTGGCGGCGCAGTTATGATGTGCCGCCCCCCCCGCTGCGGGATGCTGATTCCACGCATCCCCGGAACGACCGCCGCTATGCTCAACTGGATGGCCGGGTACTACCACGTTCCGAGTCATTGGCAGATACGCTCGCACGGGTTATGCCGTACTGGCATGATGTGCTCGCGCCGCAGATCAAAGACGGGTCAACAGTTCTTGTCGTGGCACACGGGAATTCAATTCGTGCCCTCTACAAGTATCTCAACAACCTCTCTGCCGAAGAAATTGTCAGGGTCAACATTCCGACAGGTATTCCATTGCATTTCAGTTTTGGCGATGCACTCGCTGTCCGTGAGTTCCGCTATCTCGGCGATCCAGTCGTGGCTGAAGCCGCTACGAAAAGGGAATCGGGTAATCAATCCTAGGCGCAATATTCGCAGCGGCGCTATTCTAGGGCTATTGCTCCATCATCCGAAGCGCTACTGGGTCGCGGGGGACTGAAAATCTCGCTTGAGCCCTGAAAATCTCAGTATCTTGCCGAGGAGGTGTGGCGGAGACCAGCCAGAAATAGATGCGCGGTCGGCCAGCTTGCAGGTGGTTCGACCAGACTCGACCGATCGTCGAGAGCTTTTAAAATGTGAAATCTTTTAGGCCAATGAGATTAATGGCGACTTTATTTGTTGAACATTGAACCCCGCCGTATTCGGCGGGGTTCAATGTATCTCAACTACCTGCTTTACCAAGTAGATTTTTCTGTTAAAGCAAATTCAGCTAAATCCACTTTATCAGAGAGGACGAATTTGCGTGGCCTGCATGCCTTTTGGCCCACGGGTTGCTCGGTATTCCACGCGCTGTCCTTCGGCTAGCGTTTTGAACCCGCTGCCGCCTTGGATTTCCTTGAAGTGGGCAAAGAGGTCATCTCCGCCATCAGCTGGGGTGATGAAGCCGAATCCTTTGGCGTCGTTAAACCACTTTACCGTACCGTTCGAAGTGTCACTCATGTATCAGTTTCCTATTAAAAAAACAATAAAATCGGGCAAGTCGCCCGTTGGACGCAAGCCATCAAGTAGGAAGCTGAGAGTGTTCTACGACCAAAGAGGGCGTGAAACTACGCCAAACAACACAGATTGAAGGACTGCCCCGCCACTATACACTCATGTGTATCAGTACGCGAGTAGCCGTTGCCGTGACGATAGCGCGCACTGTAAGTGCGCTGGCTTTTGAAGTTGCTGCCGGGCCAGCGACTACTGATAAGCCAGTGTCCCCTCCAAGCTTGTTGCTCGAGCCGAGCGTGCCGGATAGGAGTGGCACTTTGGGTCATTGGTATTTGGCAGTCAGTCATCCCCCTGCAACGCACTCCCAGCTTATGGGTTATAGGTGTCAACCGGTCTGGGAACTGGAGGGGAGGCTGGAAGGCATTGAGCAAGCCGGGAGCGACTCAGATACAGTAAGCCATGATCGAATCGCTTTTGCTCACTGCAGCCCGCGTCTCGACATTTAACCGGCAACAACCCCTGACAAATGCGAGCGGGTTTTTTTTCGAGCGTGGCGATAGCTTGTTCCTGGTGACAACCCGGCATGTCGTGATTGATGAGTCGTCCGGGCACTTTCCAGATCGTCTTGAGGTTGAACTCCACATCGAACCGGATAATCCGGCAGCGTCTACAGGTTTCTCCATCCTTTTGTATCGTGAGGGCAGAAGCATGTGGCGAGAGGGCCGGGATACCGCGGGCAACGTCGACGTAGCGGTGATCGAAATCGAACGTTCGGCGCTACCGGTGACGACGGTCTATCGCGCCTTCACGCCTAGGCATCTGCTTGGGGCGCGTGATCACGTAGAAATCGGCACATCACTATTGGTTGTAGGTTTCCCCCTCGGTTTCCATGACACATTGCACCATATGCCTGTCGTGCGCCAAGCGGTGGTCGCTTCATCGTATGGGCTTCGCTTTCAGGGGCAGGGCTACTTCTTAACCGATGCGCGCACTCACTGTGGACCAGCGGCGCGGCAATCGTTATGCGCACTTCTGACCGTGACTCGCAGTTGGTTGATCTGTCTTGGATACTGCTCGGCGTTCATTTAGCGCGGCTCGACGTAGGCACACGTGATCTGGAACTGGATGAAGCGCTTGGACTGAATTGCGCATGGTATGCGTATATTTTGTTAACACTGACGGAGTCTTGATCTCTGATTGCGCTAGGTACCAAGTTGCTGTTTTCGTGTATCACAACCAAAGTGCGCTGAACTACGGTGAACAGCAAGTTAAATATCACAATGACAGTTGGGAAGGCGACATAAGTAGCTGTTAACAAACAATAATAATCCTTCCTTAGGCTCATATGAAAAATACCCGTGTCGGCGGTTCGATTCCGTCCCTAGCCACGATCGTCTCCGCAGCTTTATGGTTCCTCGCTCCATTGCTCTGTAGCAAGCATAGATC
>OFHJ01000834.1_pt1 | contig 10241 bp, 7 predicted proteins | sample 1522001 | NCBI WGS metagenome assembly OFHJ01 (sample SAMEA2464838, study PRJEB22497) | soil metagenome | biome: Grassland; feature: Farmland; material: Clay | place: Australia | collected 2013-02-01 | depth 1.2 m | reverse complement strand
GATCGACCGAAAGTGAATGTTGCTCGAAACCTTCATCGGCAACTTCGTCCGGCCCTGCGAATTTTCCCGCTGGGGACCAGCCTGGGCTGCGAACAATGCAATAGGGCTTGCGGCCACAAGAAAGAAAATGGCCGCACGACGGCGCAAACAGGATGCATTCATAGTGCCTTCTCAGTAACGTGCAGGTTATCGGAAACACACAGTCTAGCACGCCAACCCATCAGGCAGACATCAGCACACCAGGCCAAAAGCAAAAGGAGCCGCGAACGGCTCCTTTCTCTGCATCTGCCGCAAGGTGCGGCAGCCCATCTAGAACAGGTGGAAGTCCACTTCCACGATCATCCGCACCGCCACCGGATGCCCGTGGTACCTGGCGGGTTTGAACCGGTATTTCCTCACCGCTTCGATCGCTTTTTCGTCAAGCCCCATGCCCAGATGACGCACCACCTTGATGTCCGTGGTCCGCCCCTGCGGAGTCACAACAATTTGCAAATCCACCACGCCCTGGTACTTGGCCCGCCGCGCTTCATTTGAGAACTCCGGCTCCGGTGCATAGATCACCACGGGCGCCGAAACACCTCCGCCCACGTTGTACACTCCACCGCCGAAACCTTGCCCATTCCCAGCTCCAAGCCCCGCGCCCTTGCCCGCGCCAAGCCCTGTGCCGTTGCCCGAGCCAATGCCAGCATTGCCGCCCGTCCCGTTCGAGGCCAGCTTCACCTGCGGTGAAGTCGTCACGCCGATATTGGGCAGGTTCTGGTTCGGCAGATTCATGGGTGGCGCCTGCACCGAGGGTGGCGCCGGGATAATCGGATGATCCACCTTGATCACGCTCGGCGGAGTAATCTGCAGCTTCTCAAACTTCGGCAAATGCCCCTTGCTGGCCTGGATCAAATCATGCGAGCCGCCGCCACCACCGCCGCCCATGGCCTGCGCCTGTGGCATCGTGATGGGAACAAACGGGCGCGTGCTCGCCGTCTCGGGCTTCACCTTCACCGCCTTGCGGGCCAGCAACCCCAGCAGCAGAATCAGCGCCACAATCAGAATGTGCATTGCAGTCGAAACCGCGCTCGACTTCGGGTCCCGCTTCACCGCCAGCGGGTCGCTCACCGCAACCGGCTGCGACGTCAACTGCAGCGGCGGCAGCTTCTCGGCAAACAACGTCTCCTGCAGGTTCCGCCACATTCCCCGCCACACGGGCTGGGCGTCCACCGGCTCCTCCACGTCGACAGGCTTTGAGGTCAGCTCCAGCGGCGGCTCTTTGGTCCGCGAGAATGCGTCGCGCAGATTCGCGATCAGGGACGACCAGATCGATCCGTCCGTCTCCTGAAGAATCGTGCTCGAATCTTTGCTGGGATGTTGCTCTTCTTGACGTTCCTTCTCGGGAGCCGTCATTACCGGATTGCCCATAAGCACTTCGCTGCCGGTCCCTGACGGATCCGGCATCTCCTCAATTATGGACGACCAGCCGCTGCGTTGTCTTGTTCTGGCAGCTGCCGCCCGGGCATGTTCGTTAAGGAGGTGGCTCTCCGGTGGCCAGCCGGGGAAAACACCGTTTCTCTATTTTGTACCCTTACACAAAGGACGCATCAAGGCGAGTCGGCGTTTCGTCCAGATAGAATGAAATTTCAGGCTCCAAACAGAATCAAGACAACGGAGAAACAATGTCCGCTGCGCCAGAATTGAAGGCGACTCTCACGCTGCCCAAGACCGACTTCCCCATGAAGGCCAATCTGCCTCATAATGAGCCACTTCGCCTCAAGGCATGGGAAGACTCGAAACTCTACGACCAGATTCGCGAAGCCCGCGAATGCTCCCCCCGCTACGTCCTCCATGACGGCCCTCCCTTCTGCAACGGCCCCATTCACCTCGGCCACGCGCTCAACAAGTGCCTCAAGGACTTCATCGTTAAGTCGAAAACCATGGCCGGCTTCGACTCGCCCTACGTCCCCGGCTTCGACTGCCACGGCCTGCCCATTGAAATCAAAGTAGATGAGCAACTTGGCCGCAAAAAGCTTGAAATGCCTCCCGCCGAATTCCTTCAGGCATGCCGCGCCTACGCGCAGAAATACATCGACCTGCAGACCAGCCAGTTCATCCGACTCGGCGTCTTCGGCCGCTGGGATCGCCCTTACTCCACCATGTCCCGCGACTACGAAGCCCGCATCCTCGAAACCTTCTACCGCTTCTTCGAGCAGGATTTCGTCTACAAGGGCCTCAAGCCCGTCTACTGGTGCATCCACGACCGCACAGCCCTCGCCGACGCCGAAATCGAATACGAGATGCACACCAGCCCCAGCGTCTACGTCCGCTACGCGCTCACCTCCGACGCCGTCGCCATCGACCCCGCGCTCGCCGGGCGCACCGTCCACACCATCATCTGGACCACGACCCCCTGGACCCTGCCCGCATCCATGGCCGTCGCCTTCCATCCCGAACTGACCTACGTCGCCCTCGAGCAGTCCGGTCAGGTCTACATCGTCGCCGAAGCCCTCGCCCAATCCGTCCGCGAAGCCTGCGACCTCACCTCCGCCACCGAAGTCGCCCGCTTCCCCGGCGCAAATCTCGAGCACGCCACCTTCCAGCATCCCTTCCTGGAGCGCAGCCTCCTCGGCGTCCTCGCCGACTACGTCACCACCGAGCAGGGCACCGGCGCGGTCCACACCGCCCCGGCCCACGGCGCGGACGACTTCTACACCGGCGCAAAATACGGCCTCGATCAGACCTGCAACGTCGACAACACGGGCCGACTCCGCAACGGCCTGCCCGAGTACGAAGGCAAAACCGTCTTCCAGGCCAACGAGCCCATCATCGAGTTGCTCACCGCGCGCGGCGTCCTCATGGGGCGCAGCGACGTCTACCACTCCTACCCGCACTGCTGGCGCTGCCACAAGCCCGTCATCTTCCGCGCCACCGAGCAGTGGTTCATCCGCATTGACACCCCCATGCAGAACCCCGACGGCACGCCCACCACCTTCCGCCAGCGCGCCCTCGATGAAATCCGCAACTCCGTCAAATGGGATCCCGCCTGGGGCGAAGAGCGCATCGCCAACATGATCGCCACCCGCCCCGACTGGTGCATCTCCCGCCAGCGCGTCTGGGGCGTTCCCATCGCCGTGCTCCTCTGCAACGGCTGCCACGAGCCGCTGCACGACGCGGCCCTCAACCGCAAAATCGTCAGCCTCTTCCTCCACGAAGGCGCCGAAGCCTGGCACGCGCAGGAACCGTCCGCCCTGCTGCCCGCCGGAACCAAGTGCCACAAGTGCGGGGGCGCCGATTTCCGCAAGGAAACCGACATTCTCGACGTCTGGTTCGACTCCGGCACAAGCTGGAGCGCCGTCCTCGACGCCGAACCCGGCCTCGAAGCTCCCGCCGACCTCTACTTCGAAGGCGGCGACCAGTATCGCGGCTGGTTCCACACCTCCCTGCTCACCTCCGTCGGCATCGGCGAGCAGCACGCTTCGCCCTACCGCATGGTCGGTACCGCCGGCTGGACCCTCGACGAGCAGGGCCGCGCCATGTCCAAGTCCCTCGGCAACGGCGTCGATCCCGTCGACATCGCCAACCGCCTCGGCGCGGAGATCGTCCGTCTCTGGGTCGCCAGCGTCGACTTCCGCGAAGACGTCCGCGCCAGCGAAAACCTCATGCAGCGCGTCGCCGACAACTACCGCAAGCTGCGCAATACCTTTCGCTTCCTGCTCGGCAACCTCAACGGCTTCGACCCCGCCAAAGACGCCATCCCCGAAGCGGATCTGCTCCCGCTCGACCGCTACATGCTCCAGCGCATGCGCGACCTCACCGAGCGCGTCAACGGCTGGTACGCTGACTTCCAGTTCCACCGCATCTACCACGCCGTCACCGAGTTCTGCGTCGTCGACCTCAGCGCCATCTACCTCGACGTCCTCAAGGACCGCATGTACACGCTCGCCCCGGCCAGCGCCGAACGCCGCTCCGCGCAGACCGTCATCTACACCATCGCCCAGGCTCTCGCGCTCCTCGTCGCGCCCATCCTCAGCTTCACCGCCGACGAAGTCTGGCAATACCTGCCACCCTCCGCCGATCGCCTCCCCAGCGTCCACCTCGCGCTCTTCCCCAAACCCGAAGAAATCGCCGCGAAGAAGGACGAATCCCTCCTCGCCGAATGGGCCACGCTCTTCGCCGTTCGCGACGAAGCCCTCAAAAATCTTGAGGAAGCCCGCAAGGAAAAACGCATCGGCAAGGCCCTCGAAGCCAAAATCCGCGTTACCGTCGATGCCGCAACTGCTGATTTACTAAAGAAATACGAGACAAACCTAAAAGAATTCTTTAACGTCTCACAAATAGAGATTTTCCCTGGCTCCGAATCAGGCTGCTCGGCAGAAACTCTGCCCGCCGACGGCGAAAAGTGTAACCGTTGCTGGAATTACCGCACCGACGTCGCCAACTTCGGCCCGTGGCAAAAAGTTTGTGGGCGCTGCCAGCAGGCGCTAAAACAAATGGGATATGAGGACCCTGCATGAGCGAACATAAGCGGCCACGCGGCCGCGACTGGCGCATCCCCTTCCTCGGGATTTCGCTGCTGGTGATCGCGCTCGACCGGCTCACCAAAATGTGGGTGAACAAGCATGTCGTGCCCACCACTCACATCGTCGTCATTCCGCACGTACTTGCCATCTCGCACGTGCTCAACCCCGGCGCGGCCTTCAGCCTCTTCACGAACTCCACCGATCCCGCCCGCACGCACCTTCTTTTGACCGGCTTTTCCATCCTGGCCTCTGTCATCGTCTTTGCCGTGCTCATGTTCATCGGGCGCAAATTCACCATCCCCGGCCTCGCCCTCGCCCTGATTCTCGGCGGAGCCATCGGCAACCTCTGGGACCGCATCGCCTACAAAGAGGTCACTGACTTCATCGCGGTCACCATCATCCATTACCACTGGCCCGACTTCAATCTCGCCGACTCCTCCATCGTCATCGGCGGAATGCTCCTGCTCTTCGACGCCATTCGCACGAGGAAAGAGCACCAGCCAGCCAGTGAAAAAGCCGCCCAAACCTCTGAAAATTCACAGCCAAAGCCATAATTTTCTACAGGCCCGAAGCCACATCGCTTCCGGCCTGTAGAAATCTCCTCCGGCAACAGGCTCTACAATCGTAGGCAGATCATGGCCTATCAGGTTCTCGCTCGCAAGTACCGACCGCAGCGCTTCAGCGACGTTGCCGGACAGGAGCACGTCACTCGCACGCTGCTCAACGCGCTCGCCCAGGGACGCATCGCCCACGGCTACATCTTCTCCGGCCATCGCGGCATCGGTAAAACCACCATCGCCCGCATCCTCGCCATGGCCCTCAACTGCCGCAATGAGGTCGGCTCCGCCGAGCGCCCCACCCCCGAGCCCTGCGGCGTCTGCGATTCCTGCGAAGAAATCCGCAACAGCAACTCCGTCGACGTTCTCGAAATCGACGCCGCCACCAACCGCGGCATCGACGAAATCCGCGAGCTCCGCGAAGCCGCCCGCTATCGCCCCTCCCGCGACCGCTACAAGGTCTACATCCTCGACGAGGCCCACCAGATCACCGACGCCGCCTTCAACGCGCTCCTCAAAACCCTCGAAGAGCCGCCCGACCACGTCGTCTTCATGATGGCCACCACCGAGCCGGAAAACATCCCCCAGACCATCCGCTCGCGCTGCCAGCACTACAGCTTCCACGCCGTCCGCTTTGACGACATCCTCGCCCAGCTCCGCACCATCGCCACCGAGGAAAACCTCGTCGCCGACGATGCCGCCCTGGCCCTCCTCGCCGAAGCCGGCGACGGCTCCATGCGCGATGCGCTCTCCATCATGGATCAGGCCATCGCCTCGGCCAACATCGTAGACGGCCGCCCGAACCTCGAGGCCGAGGCCATCCGCCAGCTCATGGGCACCGTGCCCAACACCGTCTACGAGCACCTGATGGAAGCCATCAGCGAAAACAATTCCGCCGCGCTCATCGAAGAGGTCAACCGCCTCCTCAACGCCGGCAACAGCCCCGTTCAGCTCGCCCGCCAGTTCGTCCGCTATCTCCGCAATGTGCTCATGTACAAAATCGGCGGCGAACACACCGAGCTGCTCCAGATCTCACCCGACGAGCGCGCCCGCGCTGGCCGCTCCGCCATGCTCTTCTCCGAGGAAGACATTACCCGCTTCCTCCAGATCATGCTCCGCACCTTCGACGAGCTCAACTACCGCCAGGAGCAGCGCTTCCACCTCGAGCTGGGCCTCATCAAGCTCGTACACCTCCAGCGCCTCCTGCCCGTCGAAGATTTCCTCAGCAAGCTCCCGGCAGGCACCTCCCTCAAAACCGGCTCCACTTCGCCACGCCCGTCCGCCAGTGCCCCACGACCCGCCGGCACACGCGCATCATCCGCCACGCGCCCGGCAGTGTCTCCCGCAAAGCCCGCCGCGCCGGCAAAGCCGCAGGAGCCCGCAAAACCCTCCTTCTCGCCCTTCGAAGCCGACCGCAACCGCAAAATCACCGGCTCTGCGGAGTTCGAATCCTCCGCCACACCAGCGCCCGCACCGAAAACGACCGCACCACCCGCCCCTGAAGCGGCAAAATCCGAACCACAGCCCGAGTCCGCCCCATCGCGACCGCTCACGCCCATGGAATCGGCCTCCCGCGCAGCCGACTCTACCCCCGCCAAGCCCACCACCAACGTCAGAAAAGCCGAACCCGAACGCACCGACGGCGCTCTCGCCCTCGCAAGCGAACCACAGGAAAACGCCGACCTCGACCGCGTCGCCCAAACCGTCTCCGCCGCCCTCGAGCGCGAAGGACACTCCACCGCCGCCGTCCAGCTCTCCTCCGGTCGCTGGACCCATCAGGGCAATACCATCCAGGTCGAAGTCCCCATCAAGCGCGTCATGCTTGGTCTCACTTTCAACTCCGAAGCTGAAAAGATCTGCAAAGCCGCCATGCGCTCCATCGGCGTCAAGCAAAAGCTTTCCATCGTCCCCGGAGAAAACCTTCCCAACGGCGAAAAAGCAAAGCCCGCCGCGCCCATCAGTGGAAGTATTCAGGCAACGGCGCTCGAAAATCCGCTCGTCCAAAAGGCAAAGGATCTCTTCGACGCCGAAGTCCGCAGCGTCCTCGACCTGCGCGACTCCAACTAGGCCGTAAGCAGCCCGCATACACTGGAATCAGCAACAAAACCGTAGAGGAACACCATGAACCCCTTAGACATGCAGCAAATGCTCGGCCAGGCAAAAGAAATGCAGGAGCAGATGCAGGCCAGGCTGGCCTCCACCGTGGTCGAAGCCTCATCCGGCGGCGGCGCCGTCACCGTCAAAATGAACGGCAAAAAAGAAGTCCTCAAGCTCACCATCGATCCCTCCGCCGTCGCCAGCCTCAGCGGCCCCAATCCCGACGTCGAAATGCTCGAAGACCTCATCACCGCCGCCGTCAATGAAGCCGGCCGCCGCGCCGAAGAAATCCTCAAGCAAAACATGCAGGGCATGCTCGGCGGCCTCAATCTGCCGCCCGGACTTTTTTAAGACCCCCAAAACGAAATCCGCTTCCGTCTCCCGCAAACTCACCGCCTGCTGGTACTCTGGCCAGTTCCTATGACCACACCTCTCAGCCGCCGTTCCTTCCTGCGTCACGCCTCCATGGCCGCTGGCGCTTCCCTCATGCTTCCCACCGTCCGCGCATGGGCCGAAACCATCCACGGTCCACACCTCACCCTGCAGGAATTCGCCACCGCTGCCGCCAAAGAGAAAATCCGCACCACCAGACTCCGCGACGGCATCTACCTGCTGCAGGGCGTCGGCGGCAACGTCGTCTGCCACACCGGCAAGGACGGCAAGATGCTCATCGACTGCCAGTTCTCTGCCGGAGCCCCGCACCTCATGGCCGCGCTCCACGCCATCGATTCGCAACCGATGCGGTTACTCATCAACACCCACTGGCATCTCGACCACACCAACGCCAACCCTCGCATGCACAAGGCCGTCGCCCACATCATCGCGCACATCAACTCCCACAAGCGCTTCGCCACGCCGCAGCGCATCGACTTTTACGACCTCAACGTCGCGCCGCTTCCGCCCGACGGCCTCCCGGCCGACACCTTCGCCACCGCCAAAACCGTCTCCTTCAACGGCGAAGCTCATTCCCTCCAGCACACGCCCCGCGCCCACACTGACACAGACCTCTTCGTGCACTTTCGCGATCACAATGTCAGCCACACCGGTGACCTCTGGTTCAACGGCTACTATCCCCTCATCGACGTCGGCACCGGCGGCACCATTCGCGGCATGATCCACGGTGTGGACCGCTGCATCGCCCTCGCCGACTCCAAAACAAAGATCGTCCCCGGCCACGGCGAACTCGGCACCCTGGCTGAACTCAGGCCCTATGCCGAAATGCTCCGCACCGTCGCTGGCCGCGTCCAAGAGCTCAAGCGCCAGGGCAAATCCCTCTCTGAAGTTGTCGCCGCGCGACCCACGGCTGACCTCGACCCCATCTGGGCCAAAGGCATCATGAAGGGCGAAGACATCATCCTCTTCGCCTACCAGACACTGTGACGCTCCCTCCACGTCCAAAAGCAAAACCCCGGCAAACCTGCCGGGGTTCCGTTCTTATCCTCGTTGCAATCTGCAGCGCTAATCCGCGCTCCGCAGCCGCGCCAGCAGATCCTGCGGATGCACCGGCTTGGCCAGAATCTCAAACTCGTGGCCCTGTCCCCGCGCGCGATCCAGCAGGTCCGCGGTCGCTGCCTGGCCAGAGAACAGCAGAATCTTGCACTTCGGCAGCGCCGCCCGTATCTGGATCGCCGCGTCGATCCCCGTCAGATCCGTCATGATCACATCGCTGATCAGCATGTCCGGCTTCCAGCTGTTGGCGGTTTCCACGGCCTTTTCGCCGCTGTAAACGGCTCGCGCTTCAAAACCGCTCTGGTTGAGGATGATGGCAAGTGTATCGGCGATGACGTGCTCGTCATCTGCCACAAGTACTTTTGGTTTAGAAGTTTGTTCGGCCATTCGTCCCTTCTGCTTGGCTTATGGTGACCATTGAAAAAAACGCTTCCGGCGCTTTCTCCTGCCAATTGCAGGGAAATGCGCCATTCTGCGCGGGTCAAAGCAATTCAATGCAATTATGATGATACGCTGGCCTTGGGAGATGCTTCATCCCCCGCTGCCTATGGGCATAACTTGCAGAAAATACTTGAGAACACGTCGCGCACAGCCCCCACGCCGCGCGGCCCGGAGCATGGTGCGAAATGGCCGATACCATCATTCGCGCAAAGCAGGTGGAGAAGTTCTACGCTCAGCCCAGCGAGAACCGCATCCAGGTCATCTCTCCGACCGACCTTGCCATCTATCCCGGCGAAATCGTCGCCTTGCTCGGCCCCTCCGGTTCCGGCAAGTCGACCCTCCTGCGCATGCTCGCCGGGCTCTCCCGGCCCTCTGCCGGTGAAGTCCTCTGGCATGAGCAACCGCTCTCCCAGGTAGACATCAACGTCTCCATCGTCTTTCAAAGCTTCGCCTTGTTTCCTTGGCTCACCGTCCAGCAGAACGTCGAAGCCCCGCTCAAGGCACGCGGCATGCCGCCCGCTGAACGCCACCGTCGCAGCCTCAAAATTCTCGACACCGTCGGCCTCGACGGCTTCGAAGCCGCCTACCCCAAGGAACTCTCCGGCGGCATGCGCCAACGCGTGGGCTTCGCCCGCGCCCTCGTCGTCGGGTTGGAGCCTCTCGGCGAGCTGGTGCGCGACGCGCTCGGCCATCTTGCGCGTGTTGACGAACACGAGGGTGGTGCGGTGCCGCCGGACGTGGCCGGCGATCCGGTCGAGCACGTCGCCGGCGACGTGCGCCGCAAGCTGCTCGACGCGGGCGCGGGGCGTGACGGGCTCGCGGCCTCCAGGGACGGGTCGGCGCCCGCCGGCAGCGCGGTCGGTGGGTCCAGCCCGGGCGCGCACGGGTCCGGGTACGCGCGGCACTGGCTCCCGCCCGACCAGCGGACCGCCCGCATCGCCATCTACAACTCCGACGACGAGGCCAGCTTCGAGGAGGGCGGCCGGCGCGACGCCGAGCGCCCGCAGTCGCTCCAGCGCCGGCGCGAGGGCGGTCGGCGTCAGCCCCTCGCGCTCGGCGTAGCCGCGCGAGCGCTGCAGCAGCACCGCCCGGGTGGCCGGCCGCAGGGCGTCCTCGAGCCCCGCGGGGTCGAGACCCTGCGCCAGGGGGATGACCCGCGTCACGATCCCGAGTTCCGAGAGCGACCTCGGGG
>OFHJ01000833.1_pt1 | contig 10245 bp, 7 predicted proteins | sample 1522001 | NCBI WGS metagenome assembly OFHJ01 (sample SAMEA2464838, study PRJEB22497) | soil metagenome | biome: Grassland; feature: Farmland; material: Clay | place: Australia | collected 2013-02-01 | depth 1.2 m | reverse complement strand
GGCACGGGGTGGCCTACAACGAGGCGACCTTCGTCGCCACCGACCCGCTCAATCCCATGATCACCTGCGGCAGCGGCTACTTCAGCATCATGGTGTGCTACGACCGCGCGGTCGGGCAGTTCAACGACGTCAGTCCCTGGCCGGATTACCAGGAGGGCGCCCCGGCCGAGCAGATGAAGTACCGCTTCGCCTGGACGCACCCGATCTTCTTCTCCCCCGATGACCCGCACACGCTGCTGCTCGCCTCGCAGTACGTGCTGGTGAGCCACGACCTGGGGCGCACCTGGACGCGCATCAGCCCGGACCTGACCCGCAACGTGAAATCCACCGAGGCGCCCTCGGGCGGGCCGATCAACGTCGACGCCTCCGGCGCGGAGGTCTTTCCCGACATCGCCTCGCTCGCCGTCTCGCCGCTCGACGGCAAGCTCATGTGGGCCGGCTCGGCCGACGGCCTGGTGCACGTGACGCGCGACGGCGGAGCCCATTGGCAGCTGGTCACCCCGCACGGCCTGCCGCAGTGGGCCGAGATCGACTCCATCGTGCCATCGGTTTCGCACCAGGGTACCGCCTACCTCAGCGCCTCGCGCTACATGTGGGATGACTTCCATCCCTACGTGTTCGAGACCACCGATTACGGCGCGCACTGGAAGCGAATCACCTCCGGCCTGCCCTCGCGCGAGTACGTCCTGACTCTGGCGCAGGATCCGCGCGACCCGGCGCTGCTGTTCGCCGGCACCAAGAACACCGTATACGTGAGCCTCGACGGCGGTGGGCACTGGGCGCCGCTGACGCTGAACCTGCCCCGCGTGCAGGTGCGCGGCATCGCGATCAACACGCTGCAGGGCCAGATCGCCATCGCCACGCACGGGCGCGCGTTCTGGGTGCTCGACAACCTCGCGCTGCTCGAGCAGCTCACCGGGCAGCGCGCCCCGGCGAGCGATGCGGCGGCCCTGTACACGCCGGCGACCGCCTGGCTGACCCATGCCTACGGGCGCAGCGCCTACGCCAAGCGCATCGGCACGGCCGGGACCAACCCGCGCTTCGGCGCGGCGGTGTTCTTCCACATCCCGGCCGACTACCACGGCCAGGTGCCGGTGCAGCTGAGCTTCCTCGATGCGCACGGCAAGCTCATCCGCCGCTACACGCTGCACCTGAAGCACAAGGCGCCCAAGTTGAGCGCAACGGCCCGCGACGAGCGGACCCCGCACCAGGCGAAGGCGGCCGCCGAGCTCGCGGCCACCGGCATCGCACCGGGCAACGACCGCTTCCAGTGGAACCTGCGCTACCCGGACGCCACCGACGTGAACGGCTTCTGGGTACCGGTGGCCGCCGGCGGGCTGCCCGACTCGGTGCGCGGGCCGACGGTGCTGCCCGGGCATTACACCGTGGTGCTCGAGTACAACGGCAAGACGCTGCGTGCACCGCTCGACGTGCAGCTCGATCCGCGCCTGCACCCGGCCGCAGGCGCACTGCAGGCGCGCCTGGCCCTCGGGATGCGCATCCATGACGCGCTCAACACGCTGGATGAGACCCTCAACAGGGCTCTCGCAGTGCGCTCGCGGATCGCCGCTGCCCTCGCGAAGCATCCGGCCAACGCCGCGGCGCTGCAGCACGCGCGCGCGACGCTCGATGCGGCAATCGCGAACATGGTGCAGATGAAGGTCCACTCGAGCGAGGGGACGCTGCTGTTCGAAACCAAGGTGCGCAGCCACCTCGCCTACCTCGCCGCGGAGGTTGACGAGGGGTACGTGCACCCGACCCGTGCCGAGTACCAGGTGTTTGCCCACCTCAACGGCCAGGCCCGCACCGGCGAGCAGCAACTGCACGCGGCCATCACGGCGGGCCGGCAGGCGCTCTGAGGACGGACCTCCCGCCGCCGGGCGCACACTCGCGTGCGCCCGGCGGCCGGATTGTTGCAACTGGAGGGCGACGATGACGGACAAGAAGCTCCCTTCCCTGTTCGAGCGCCACTGGGCCGAGAGCGCACTCGCCATCGGTGCAATCGTGATCACGGCGGTCTCGCTGTGGGTCGCATATGACACCCTGCGTACCAACCGCGAACTGGTGGCCGCCACCTCGTGGCCGTTCGTCCAGGTGCTCGAGAGCGACTCGGACGGCCCGCCCGCCACGCTCAGCCTGACACTGCTCAACTCCGGGATCGGGCCGGCAAAGATCGAGTCCTTCCAGCTCTTCTGGCACGGCCAACCGCAGAGCACACCCGGTGAGCTGCTGCGCCATTGCTGCCAGATCGGCCCGGGCCCCCACCAGATCGTCACCAGCTCCGATGAAGACATCGTGCTGCGCGCCGGACAGTCCCTGACATTCCTGCGCTACACCGCAGGTGCCAACGATGCGGCGACGTGGCAGGCCTTCCGCAAGGTGTTCTACTCGCACGGCGGCGGGCTGGGGGAACGGTACTGCTACTGCTCGGCCTTCAATCAGTGCTGGCAGGCCACCCTGCACAGCGGCCAGCCGCTGAACCTCAACCCACCGCGCGTGGCCGCCTGCCTGCGACCGAAGGTCACCTTCGAGAATTTCCACTACCGCCACCCCTGAAGGGCTCAAGAGCCGGCCCGCCGCTGCGCACCATCGGTTCGCCGCACCCGGTGAAACTTCTCCACCCCGAAGGTGTTCTGACCCCTCAAACTAAACACCGTGGGGGGATCTTGAAGCGCACCCTGGCTCTGCTCGGCCTGGCACTGGCCGTGCTGCTCACTGGTACGGCCGCGCAGGCCGCCACGCCCGGACCGGGCCCGCACGCGCCGGTGATCCCGGACCTCACCCCTTGGTTCGCGCACGACGGCCGGCCGGGACCGGCCGCCTGGTCACACGCGGCGCACTTCTCGATCCCCTACGAGATCAACCCGGGACGCAACGCGCCGGCGCCGGTGAGCACCGACGTCGCGATGGGCTACGGGCCCCACGCGCTGTGGCTGCGCTTCGATGCCCAAGACCCGCACCCCGGGCAGATCCGCGTGCGCTACCGTGAGCACGACGACATCTCGAGCGATGCCGAGGACTTCGTCGGGATATTCCTCAGCCCCTTCGACGACACGCAGTGGGCGTACGAGCTGTTCTGCACTGCCGGCGGCGTCGAGTGGGACGCCTTCCGGCTGCAGAACAACGAGTACCAGTCCTGGAACGCGGTCTGGCAGTGCCACGCGCGGCGCACGCCGCACGGCTACCGCGTGGTGATGCGCATCCCGTTCGCGGCCATCAAGTTCCCGCAGAGCGCCCTGCCGCAGCGCTGGGGGGTGATGTTCTTTCGCAACTGGCCGCGCAGCCTGCGCCACCAGCTGCTCAGCCGACGGGTCGATTTCAACAGCAACTGCACGCTGTGCTCGCTCGAGGTCGTACGCACCGCGACGCCGATCACCGCTCACACGGCGAACGTGCAGATCATCCCCGCGCTCACCCTGATCCGCACCGACAAGGCGCGTCCCGGCGGCGGGGGGCTCGCCGCCGGCACGCCGGCGCTCAAGGCCAGCGTCGATGCCCGCTGGGTCATCCGACCGGACCTGGAGTGGTCCGCGACCGTGAACCCGAACTTCTCCCAGGTCGCCCCCGACGTGCTGCAGTTGAGCGTCAATCGCCAGTTCGCGCTGAACTACGCCGAGAACCGCCCGTTCTTCGAGCAGGGCACCCAGGTGTTCAATACGCCGAACTTCCGCCTGAGCTCCGACTCGTACATGCCCTCAGGCGCACTCGTCGACACGCTGCAGATCGTCGATCCACGCTGGGCGAGCAAGCTCGTCGGGCAGGTCGGATCGAACGCCGTCGGCGCGCTGGTCGCGGACGACTCCGCGACCAACATCCTGCTGCCCGGCCCCGAGGGCTCCACCGTGGGCAGCTTCAACTTCGCCACGCACGATGCGCTGGTGCGGTACCGGCGCGACGTCGGTGCCTCGGCATTCGGCCTCATCGCGACCGACCGCACCGGTAGCGGCTACAACAGCGCCATGTATGCCACGGACGGCAGCTGGCAGATCAACCCCAGCGATACCCTCACCGCGCTGCTCGGTGCCTCGCAGACCACCTACCCCTCCGCGGTGGCCCGGACCTTCCGTATCCGCGCCGGTCGCATCGGCGGCGGGGCGTGGCTGGTAGATTTCGCCCGCAACCGCCACAACTACAACTTCGACGTCAACGCCACCCACATCGGGGCGAACTTCCGCGCCGACTTGGGCTACCTGCCGCAGGTCGGCTACAACCAGCTGGCCGTCAACGGCGAGTACGACTTCTACGCACCGGATACGGACTGGTGGCAGAACGGCGGCTTCGGCCTGGTGTCGAACTGGACCGACGCGACCGCGGGACGCGCCGCGCTGGATCGGAAGATCAAGCTGTACGCCTTCGTGCATGCGCACGCGCAGACGCACATCATCCTGTACGCGACCCGCGAGCAACAGACTTACGCCGGGCGCACCTTCACGCTGAACCAGTTCGAGATGGATGCGAGCGCGCAGCCGACCGACTGGCTGAACGCGGAGGTCGATGTGGTGCACGGCGGCGGCATCGATTACGTGGGCGTGCGCAAGGGCTCGCTGCTCTCGGTGAACACCACGATCGCGCTGACACCCGGTCGCCACCTGAAGATCAACCTGGTCGACGATTACCAGCGGCTCGATATCGGCGGCACGACGCTCTACACCGCCAACCTGTACGACATCCGGGTGGCGTGGTACTTCACGACCCGCCTGTTCATCAACACCATCGCCCAGGCCCAGGACGTGCGCAACGACACCGCACTGTACCCGGCCGGCACACCGGTGCGCGCCCGCCACCTCGCCACGCAGTGGCTGATCGGCTACCAGGTCAACCCCTGGACGGTGTTCTACGCCGGCAGCTCCGAGGGATACCAGGAAAGCGGTGCAGCGCCGCTGCGAGCGCAGCAGCGCACCTACTACCTCAAGGCCAGCTACTACTTCCAGCCTTAGGCGCCGGACACGGCGCGAAGGGACTTGCCAGCACAGCGCCCGAGCGCTGAACATACCGCCTCGATCGAGGCAGTTCAGGGCGCCGGCCGAGCGGCGCGGAGGCGGACATCGGGATGGGAAAATCTGTGGCGGCAATCGCGCTCGGCGCGGCGTTCGGGGCGCTCCTGCGCTGGTGGCTCGGCAACCGTCTGAACAGCCTGTTCCCCTCGCTGCCGCCCGGCACACTGGCCGCGAACATCCTCGGGGCCTACATCATCGGCTGCGCCATCGCCTTCTTCGCCCGCTACCCGGCGATTTCCCCGGAGTGGCGGCTCGCCATCATCACCGGGTTCTGCGGCGCGCTGACCACCTTCTCGAGCTTCTCCGCCGAGGTGGTCACGAGCCTGCAGGGCGGGCGCACCGGCTGGGCGCTCGCGGAGATCGCCACCCACGTCATCGCCTCCCTGGTGATGACCGCCGCGGGCCTGGCGACCGTGGTGTGGCTCGCCGGCTGAGGCACGCGTCGTAACATCGGTGGGCCGAGCTTGCCGCCAGTGCGTGGTTCAGCTCAAGATGCGCCGCAACATCCGCTCCCTCGGAGATGACCCGTGGACCCGTCCCGCCCCGCAACCAGCGCCACCCGCTCGCTTCAGCCCATTCCGCTCAGCGAGGGCATCCTGGAGTGCCCGGGCGAGTGGACGCTGCACCATCGCGCCCGACTGACCGATGCGCGGATCGCCTGGCGCCTGGTCGGTCCCCCGGAGGCGCCCCTGGTGTGCGCCCTCGGTGGCATCTGGAGCGACCGGCACCTGTACGACCCCGAGCAGCCCGGCCGCGGCTGCTGGCCGGAAATCGTCGGCCCCGGACGAGTACTGGACCCGGCGCACCTGTGCATCCTGAGCCTCGATTACCTGGGAGGCGCCGGGGACTCGAGCGGCCCGCGCGCCGGGCAGCCCTTCCCGAGCATCTCCACCTACGACCAGGCCGACGCGCTGGCCCGCGTCCTCGATCACCTGCAGCGTGCATCACTGCGGGCGATCGTCGGCGGCTCATACGGGGGCATGGTGGCACTGGCCTTCGCCGAGCGGTATCCGGAGCGAGTCAGCGCACTGTGCACCATTTCCGCCGCCGACCATGCCCATCCGATGGCGGTCGCCTGGCACAGCATCCAGCGGCACATCGTGCGATTTGCCCTGCAGAGCGGGCGCTCCGAGGAGGGCCTCAGCCTCGCGCGTGCCGTGGCGCTGGCGCTGTATCGCAGCCCGGAGGAGTTCGCGGCACGCTTCCCGAGCGTCGCGCAAATCGAAGACGCGCGCTTCGTCTTTCCCGTCGAGCGTTACCTCTTTGCCCAGGATCCGCAGCGCCTGCAGCCGTATCGCGCCGAGTCGTTCCTGTGCCTGTCCGAGTCCCTCGACCTGCATCACCTCGAGGCGAGCCGGATCTGCGTCCCGACCACGGCCGTCGCCGCGCGCGAAGACCAGCTGGTGCCGCTCTCGGACGTCCGCGCGCTCGTGGCGCGCATGCCCAGTGCCCAGCTGCGGGAAATCTCCTCCATTCACGGGCACGACGCCTACCTGCGCGAGCCGGCGCAGTTGCGCGAGCCCATCGCCTCGGCGGTGGGGTCAGCGCCCTAGGCGCGCGTCGGGTTCTCGCCGCCGCCCGGCCCCTGGGCGGGCTCAACTCTCCTGGTAGACCAGCAGCATCGAGGCGTTCTTGGCGAGGATCCGCCCGTTTGAAATCATCAGCGAGGCGGACAGCACATCACGATAGTGGCGCGTCACGCTGTAGGGCGTGTCGTTCTTGTAGCCCACGATTCCGGTCACCTGCAGCGCCTGGTGCACGATGCGGTGCGCGGCCTCCGAGGCGGCGATCTTCAGGTGGTTGAACTTCAGCGCCCAGCCGATCGAGCCGAGCGCACTGCGCCCCGCACCACCGGGTGCCTCCAGCGCATCGAGTTGCGCGGCAATCGCCATCCAGTTGTGCCGCAGGGTCTGCGACTGCGCCGACGCCTCGGCGAGGGTCGCGGCGTTGCCCGGCACGTGACCGGGGTTGCGTTTGGCCAGGTCGCGCACCAGTTGACCGGCGCGGGCCAGTGCATCGGCGGCAATGCCCCACCACAGGCTCGACCAGAGCACGTGCGAGTACGGCACCATCGTCTGCGCGGCGATATCGGCGAACGGATGCGGCAGGATCTGTTCCTCGGCACCGGCCGCCTCGAGCAGAAATCCCGGGCTGCACGTGCCACGCATGCCCATCGCATCCCAGGAGCTCGTGGCCTGCACCCGGTAGTCGCCGCGGCGCAGCAGCACCAGGACCTGGTCCGTCTCGGGAACGTCCGGATTACGCCGTGCCGTCACCAGGATGCCATCGGCCTGGGCGCAGTACGAACCCGTCGTCCCATCCTTCTTCAGTTCGAACCGACCCTGGTCCCGCCGCACGGCGCAGAGGCTCGCGCGCATTTCCCCGAAGGTCCCGTTCTCGGAGGTCATCGATCCGATCAGCCGTTGCTCCCGGACCAGCTCGGCGAGATAGTCGCGGAAAAACTCGCTCTGGAGTCCGTGGCGCACCAAGCACGCCACTTGCACGTAGTGCATGGCCAACACCATGGCACTCGAGCCGCACGAGCGGGCCAGCGTGGCACACATTTCGGCCAGCTCGCGCACGTCACAGCCCTCACCGCCGAGTTCTTTCGGCACCGGCGCGCTCAGCAGACGCTCCTCGCGCAGCGCGGCGAGCGTTTCGGCCGGGAATCGACTCCGCGCATCGACGTCGGCGGCATGCGCGGCGGCCACTTCGCGGCTGATGCGCCGCACGGCTTCCAAACGACTCTGCTCAGGCATGGACGGGCTCGTCATGGGCGTCTACTGGTCACTCCGGGTGCACCGAGCCGAGCAGTGTCGCCGGCCCCGGATCGGTTTCCCGGATGATGGCCCGCAGGGCACGCTTGAGCAAATGCGTCTCGGCCGCCCCCAGGCTGCGCTCGGCGTGCTCTTCGGCCGCCTTGGCCGCGGCCACCAGTTCGATCACCGCGCTGCGACCCTTCTCGGTGAGCGTGATGCGCGCCTGCGGATCGTGGCCCCCGTGCAGGTTGGCGAAACCGGCCGCGGTGAGGTTTGCCAGCAGTTCGTAAGTCGCGCGCTTGCCCGTGTACCACAGCAGTCCGTCGAGCTCGGCCACCGTCCGGTCGTCGGAGACGGCGAGGATGCTGAGCACGAACCACTGGTCCTCGCTGAGGCCATGGCGCTCCAGTTCACGGCGCATCAGCAACGACAGCTGGAAGTGTGCACTGGCGAGAAGGTAGGTGAGGAAATCCTGGCTGAAGCTGCTGCCCGGCTCGCTCTGCGGGTCCGGTGAGGAGGCCTGCTTGCGCACCGCGAGCGCATAGCCCCCGCCGTGGAACACGAGCGGGGCGCGCGCCGTGTGATCGAACTGCTCGACCGTACCGACGAAGATCATGTGATCCCCGCCCTCGTAGCGGAACGTCGTACGGCACTGGAAGCGCGCCGAGCACTGTGGCAACAGCGGCACATCCCCGAACCCGCGCTCGAGGGTGAGACCGGCGAACTTCGCCGCGCCGCGGACGGCGAACCGGTGGGAGAGTTCCTCCTGGTCGGCCGCGAGAATGTGCACCGCGAAATGCGTCGCCTCCGAGAACGCCGCCAGGCTGGCCGCATTCTTGGCCAGGCTCCACAGCACCATCGGCGGATTCAGGGACACCGAGTTGAAACTGTTGACCGTCAAGCCCACGTCGCGCCCGGTGCGATCGCGGGTCGTCACGATGGTCACCCCGGTCGCGAATGCGCCGAGTGCATTGCGGAAATCGACCGCGTCGGCATCAAGGATTGTACTCATTACGGATTCTAACGGCGCTTCTCGAAGAAGGCGCGCGCCGCGGCGGCGAACTCCTCGCCCGCGAGGCACGCGGTGAATTCGGCGACCTCCGCGTCCATGCGCCGGCCGATCTCCCCGTGCGGGTCGAGTCTGAGCAGTCGCTTGGCGCGGCGCATCGCCTCGGGTGGCTTGGCGGCCAGTGCCGCGGCGACCGCCCGCGCCTCATCCATCAGCCCCTCATCGTCCACCACCCGGTTGATCAGGCCGTAGCCGTGCGCAGTGCGCGCATCGAGCGGCTCGCCGAGCAGCACCAGCTCCGCGGCGCGCTGCGGCCCGAGCAGCCGCGGCAGCAGCAGGGAGCTGGCCGCCTCGGGCACCAGCCCGAGCTCCACGAACGGCAGCATCAGCCGGGTGCTGCGCTCGGCGGCGAGCACCAGGTCGCAGTGCAGCAGCAGCGTAACGCCGATGCCGGCCGTTGGACCGTGCACCGCGCACACCAGCGGCTTGCCGAAGCCCGGCAGGCTGCGCACGAAGCGCACCGTGGGATGATTCGGATCGTTGAACGAGGGCCCGGCGAGGAAGTCCTTCAGATCGTTCCCCGCGGTGAAGCTCGCCCCGGCGCCCGAGAGCAGCACGGCGCGCACCGCCGGGTCGGCCTCGGCCTCATCGAGCGCTGCGGCAAGCGCGCGGTACATCTCCAGGGTGAGCGCATTGCGCTTCTCGGGCCGGTTCAGCAGCACTTCGCATACCGCGCCGCGGCGCTCGATCTTGACCTGCTCGCTCATGGCGCACCTTGCTTGTCCGCTCTCGTGTGAAGGCCGTATTATACGGCCACGCCTCGCCCCATTCGCTGCGTGACAGGGGGTCACGTCTGCCCATGCGCACCCTGCCGGCTCCACCCGTCCGCCCGTCATGCCCCAATCGCACCCGCTGCCGCGGCTGAGCCGCCTCGCGCTCGAGCGGGCCAAGTCCAGTCACGACCAGATTGCCGCGACCCTCGGCATGGAGCTGCTCCAGGGACGGTATCCCCCGGGGCAGAACATGCCCCCCGAACCGCAGCTGATCGAGCGCTTCCAGGTCTCGCGCACCGTGATCCGCGAGGTGATGAAGACGCTCGCCGCCAAGGGTTTCGTGGTGTCCAAGACCCGGGTCGGCACGCGGGTGCGCGAGCGGGTGTATTGGAACTATTTCGACGCGGACGTGCTCGCCTGGCGGGTGCGCCTCGGGTTCGACGACGGGTTCATGCACTGCCTGGTCGAGGTGCGACGCGCCGTCGAACCGGCGGCCGCAGCGCTCGCCGCCGCGCGGCGCTCGAGCGCGCATCTGGCACGCCTGCACGAGTGCATCCGGGAGATGAGCCGCAGCGGGCACTCACGGCAGAGCTTCGCCGAGGCGGACCTGGACTTTCACCTGGTGATCGGCGATGCCACCGGCAATCCCATGATGCGCTCGGTGGCCGGGGTGATCGAGACCGCGCTCGTGGCCTCGTTCATGCACA
>OFHJ01000832.1_pt1 | contig 10247 bp, 10 predicted proteins | sample 1522001 | NCBI WGS metagenome assembly OFHJ01 (sample SAMEA2464838, study PRJEB22497) | soil metagenome | biome: Grassland; feature: Farmland; material: Clay | place: Australia | collected 2013-02-01 | depth 1.2 m | reverse complement strand
AAGCTATGCTCATGTGCATCATATCGTTTCCAGTGTTCGCGGCCGGATTCGATCCGGGATCGGACCCGGCGAAACGTTGCGTGCCCTGTTTCCTGGGGGAACAATCACGGGCTGCCCGAAGGTTCGTGCAATGGAAATCATTGCGGAGCTCGAGGGCACAGGCCGTGGGCCCTATACCGGTTCAATCGGCTATTTGTCCCGTTGTGGCCGGATGGATACCAACATCATTATTCGAAGCATACTGTGCGAAGGTTGCAATTACACGTTACGCGCAGGAGCTGGCATCGTAGCCGATTCGGATCCGATGGCCGAGCTGGAAGAAACACGAATTAAGGCGCACGGATTACTGCGCGCGCTGGGATTAGTCGATGCAGAATGAGGCTGACCTTTCATGTTGGATCGACGGAGAACCGTCATATTCACGATTGAATTGGCATCGTGGCTTGCACTATGGCGATGGGGTCTTCAGGACTTTCCTAATGGTCGATGGGGTCGTGATCGATCAGGACCGGCAGCTTGAAAAGCTTCACAAAGATAGCAAGTCTCTCAGTCTCGACGTCGATCGGTGGCATATACGACAGTGCCTTTCGCAGGCCGTCGAAGGAACATCGACCGCAGTGATCAAGCTAGTGATCGCTCGTGCCGGAGTTAGACGCGGTTACCAGTGCTCCGATACGGGCAGCGAAATATTGACGCTGCGGTCGCCAGTGCCTGATTATCCATCTTCGTTGTGGGAGCGCGGTATTTCGGCGGATTTCAGTCAGGTCCGCCTTGCTATGCAACCGGCACTGGCAGGCATTAAGCACCTCAATCGACTGGAACAGGTTCTTGCAAGCCGCAACTGGAAGCCCGACATCCATGAAAGGATTCTTTGTGACATGGAGAATCAACTGATTTGCGGTACGAGGACCAACTTGTTCTGGGCAGTTGGCGACCGATTGGTAACACCATCCCTGTCAACTTGTGGGGTGTCGGGCATGATGCGGGAAAAAATTCTTGATCTGGCCCGTGCAGCTGGGATGGACATCGTCGTGGACAGGCAGCCACCTGCCGCGTTGATGACGGCAGACGAAGCCTTCCTATCGAATAGCCTGATTGGTATCTGGCCAATTAGACAGCTTGCGGAGCGATTTTGGGTAGTTCCAGGGCCGATCACGCACCGCCTTGCGTCAATGCTGAAGCATTCATGGCAGGGGATCGGTGGCTGACCGTCGCACAGCAATTGGCAATCGACGGCGTTTGTCGTTGAAACGGGCTTCGTTTGCGGGGGCGATCATCGCTGTTGCACTGATTATTGGAGGAATCGTGCTGTGGCGAGAGCTTCACCGACCACTGAAAGTCACAAAGCCGGTAACGGTCGAAATCCACAGTGGCCAGCAATTCTCGGATGTAGTGAAAATGCTGGAAAATGGCCATTTAGTTAATGATCGGTTTCAGGCAATTGCCTTTGATCTAGCAGGTCGGTTGGGGGGGCAGGCTCGCCATGTAAAAGCAGGTCAGTACCAGCTTCGACCCGGTGAAACTCCATCGCAGTTTCTTCAACAGATCCTGTCTGGCAAAGTGGCTTCACATACCCTGACGCTCGTCGACGGGTGGCGGTTCCGGCAGGCATGGCAGGCGATCGAGAATGATTCGGATATCGCCCATACGTTACCGCGCCAGGCGAGTGATGCGTTGATCATGGCTGCAATCGGCCATCCTCTGGTGGCAGCGGAAGGTCATTTTTATCCAGATACATATCGTTTTCCGAAGGGTGAGACGGACATTACATTTCTGCGCAGGGCTTATGCAGAAATGCAGTCCAGACTGCAGGCCATTTGGACGGGGCGTATCCGCCACTTGCCTCTTAAGACGCCAGATCAGGCGCTCATCCTGGCTTCGCTGATTGAAAAGGAAACAGCGGACCCTCCGGAACGACCTAAAATTGCAGGCGTTTTTATTCGTCGTCTGGAGATAGGGATGCGCCTCCAGAGCGACCCGAGCGTGATTTATGGACTTGGCCGCCTCTACAAAGGAAAATTGCACACATGGGAGTTAAGGCTTAATACGCCGTACAACACCTACATTCATTACGGTTTGCCGCCTACCCCGATCTGCTTGCCGAGCGAGGGGGCCCTGGAAGCAGCAGTGCATCCGGATTCAGGAAAGGCGCTGTATTTTGTTTCAAAAGGGAATGGCACTCATGCATTCGCAGACACACTGAAGCAGCAGGATGCGAATGTCCGCCGATACGAGCTGGATCGATGAGTAAAGGTCGATTTATTGTCTTTGAGGGCGGCGAAGGCGCCGGCAAGTCTACCCAGATTGCTGCAATTTCCGACTGGTTTCGTGCAAGAGGCGAGCCGGTTTTCTGCACTCGCGAGCCGGGCGGATCTCCGTTGGCCGAGGAGATCCGGCGTCTGGTTCTGAACGATTGGCCTGAAGGGACAGATGCAATCACGGAACTCCTTCTGGTGTTTGCTGCCCGAGCGAACCATCTGAATACGCGAATCAAGCCGGCACTGGCCAATGGCACGCACGTCTTGTGTGACCGTTTCATTGATGCGACATATGCCTATCAAGGTGCTGGTCGGGGTATTGATCGCCGGATTATTGATCTTCTGAGGGATGTGGTGGTCGGCGCATTACAACCGGATCACGTATTTATCCTGGATATTCCCGAGGAAATTGGCCTGAGAAGAGTTCAGCAGCGGGGTCAGGGAAACCGGTTTGAGGCGGAAGAAAGACAATTTCAGGAAAAAGTCCGAAATGCCTATCTAAGGCAGGCCAGCTCGGATCCAGAGCGATATACCGTCATCGATGCGACCCTGCCTGCAATCCATATTACCGGGCAGATCGCTGGAATTATCGAGGGGCTGCTATGACAGGACCTGAGAGTGCATTGATGCCATCTTTCCCTCCATGGCACACACCGCTGTGGCAACGAGTGATCACTGCTCATCGCTGCCTTCGGCTCGGGCATGCCCTTTTACTCTGCGGGCCCAATGGGGTCGGAAAGAGGATCTTCGCTCGAAGGCTCGTTGGAATGCTGCTGTGTCAAAGCCGTGACGACCGCCCGTGTGGTAGCTGTCCGAGTTGTCGGCAATTAACAGCGGGAGGGCATCCGGGATTCACCCAGTTGATTCGACAGGAGGGTCGACGGGACATTTCGATCGATGCAGTGCGCGCCATGTGTTCAGCGCTGACAATGACCAGTCATGACGGAGGCGAGAAGGTTGCGTTGCTGGATCCTGTTGACGCGCTTAATCAAAACGGGGTCAATGCATTGCTCAAGACGCTCGAAGAACCGTCGGGCGGTACATTGATTCTCGTTAGCGAGCTCCCTTTGAGTTTGCCGGCAACTTTACGTAGTCGATGCCAGATGCTTCGTTTCCCAATGCCGGCAGCAGACGACGTCAGCCGCTGGCTTGCCGAAGAATTTCCGCAATCAAGCAATGCTGATCGTGCGAAGGCGCTGACATTGGCGCGGGGCGCACCGCTCCGTGCCATGGATTTTCTTAAAAGCCCGGGTTTGATGGCAGAAGCGATTGGCTGGGAGGCCATGATACGGTCGCTTCTCGACGGTCGAGGAGACCCTGTTGAGTTGGCGTCGCGTATCGACAGTGATCAGGCGAAGAATTTTCTCGACTGGCTGGCAGGTTGGATTCGGGATAACCTTTGCGGGGAAGGGCGGACTACAGTTGCTTCCCGTGCGCTTGCCCGTTTGGGGCAGGACGTATTTGACGCGGCGCGCCTGATCAAGTCAAATGTAAAAACCCAGCTGGTCATTGAGGCTTTGCTGATTGAAATGACACGTAGCAGTAGCGAGAAACCGGTAGTTTGGCGGTCGATGTTGCCGATGGGGGGCGGACTATGAGCGCACCCTTTGAAAATATTGCTGGCGGGCAACAACCCAGTCTTCTGACGCTAAAGATTCCGGACAAAAATGCACTCTACCAGTCCTACATGCAGTTTATAAAAAATGGCGGGCTTTTTATCCCGACGAATCGCGATTACCGAATCGGTGATCCGGTGATCATTCTTCTTCTGTTGCCGGACGATCCAGAGCGTCACAGCGTTTCAGGGCGGGTGGTTTGGGTAACGCCGAAGGATGCACAAGGTCGAAGACGGCAAGGGATCGGTGTTCAGTTCGGTAGCGAGAATGGAGGGGTTGTCCAAAAAAAAATTGAAACCCTTCTGGTAAGCCAGCTGAATTCGGAAAGTACGAACGCGACCTATACGCTTTGAAAGTAAACTGATGGGGCCACCGGCTCAGGTCGTGGGCTGGGCGAAGTCTGATTTTACGATTACGCAGGTGGATCGTACGCACGGCTAAAGGTCGGATTGCCGGATCGCGGTGAATGGCTGGCGTGTGTTAGAGGCTTGGGCAGCCAGCCGACCAAGTGAACAAACAGTTAAGCCACCGGTCGAATGCTCCGTGGGTCGAAGGATCGTGCCGGGGCATCGGTAAAGTGCAGAGGCGAGGCCGGAAGCGAAGGATTCCTCACCGGCCTCTCGAATTATCGTTCAGTGGCAAAAAAGGATTCCAAACATGATCGATCTTTATACCTGGACAACTCCAAATGGCCACAAGATGCACATCATGCTCGAGGAAACCGGCCTCGAATATCGGGTGCATCCTGTGAATATCGCAACAGGTGAGCAGTTCAGCGAAAGTTTTCTCAAGATCAGTCCGAACAACAAGATCCCGGCGATGGTCGACCAGGAGGGGCCTGATGGGCTGCCACTTTCTATGTGCGAGTCCGGTGCGATGCTTATTTATCTGGCGGAAAAGACAAAACAATTCCTGCCTCAGGATATCCGGCCTCGCATGTCTGTGTTGCAATGGCTTATGTTTCAAATGGGTCATGTCGGCCCGATGCTTGGTCAGGCTCATCATTTTCTGAAATACGCACCTGAGCCTGTTCCCTACGCCCAGGAACGCTACAAGAATGAGGCGAACAGGCTCTATGGCGTTATGAACAGGCGATTGGCGGTGTCTCCTTTTCTGGCCGGCGATGACTATACAATTGCGGATATTGCAACGTTTCCCTGGTTACGGTCTGCGCCGGATCAGGGGGTTAATATGGACGATTACCCGAACGTCAAGCGATGGTTCAATCAGATCAATGCCCGTCCAGCCGTTCAGCGCGGCCTACAGGTACTGAAGGGAGCGCAGAGATAGAGCGCCAGCCGTTGGAAGGTGAAACGGATGATGCAGCAGCGATGCGAGCGAACCATGGGTGCGGTAGTGTGATGCAATTTTCCTTCGGATCAGTCGATCAGCGGTAAGCAATCCGGGCATTAGTACTTTTTGTCCGGGCCTGTCAAATCCTTGATCCCCAAGATTTTCCAGTTTGCCTGGGGAGCAATGCATTGCTCTCGCTTGACTCGCAGGTCCCGAGTCCAGGGTGACGAAGAGCCAGGCTCACTTACTCAGGAACGTTGACCCATATCAATGCGGATCCGGGGTGGCTGCGGAGAATACAAAGACAGAATACCGTCCATTCGATGGCGAACATGGCACGTCAAGTCGGGTGTCAGGTATTGAATGGATGCCCTGTCCCTCAGGAGTCCCGATGATGACGCCGGTCGAGTCACATGGAACTGTTCGCAGTTCCTTTGCAAATACCCTAGCCTTGGTAATGGCTGGTGGTTGTGGCACTCGACTAGGCCCACTTACGAAACTCCGAGCGAAACCGGCAATACCCATCGCCAGAGATTATCACTTAATCGATTTCACGCTATCAAACTGCGTTAATTCGGGATTGACTTCAGTTGGTGTGCTGACGCAATACCTAGCCGGATCCGTGCGGCCCGTGATAGCGGCTTGGGCAGAGATGGTGCGAGCCTGTGAATTTCATGTTCTAGCGGGCAGTGAGCGCGGTGCCTACGTTGGTACGGCCGATGCTGTATGGCAGAACCGTGACAAGATCAAGTCCGCATCCCCATCCGAGGTTCTCATTCTGGCGGCGGATCATATCTACGCGATGGATTACGGCATGATGATCGAAACGCATCGTCGCCATAAGGCTTTGGTTACCGGAGGAGCGGTTGAAGGGCCAAACAGCCAGATTCTCGGGCTGGGATTAATGACGACCACGCCTGATGGCCATGTCGCCGAGTTCGTCGAGAAACCGGTGCGCCCGTTTGAGAGAACAGGTCGGTCGGATGTGGCTTTGGCATCGATGGGTATTTATATTTTTGATCCTGAATTCCTTCTCGACATGCTGTCCCGCGATGCCGCATCGGCCATTTCGAAACATGATTTCGGGCATGACGTGATTCCAGCAGCGTTGACAGAGGGCATATTGGCATACCGATTTCATAAACGAGCACACCCGCTGGAACCAGGTTACTGGCGGGATGTAGGGACTCCAGACGCCTATTGGCGCGCCAATATGGAACTGGCATGCGGGTGTGCTTCCCTGGATCTAAACGACCCGGATTGGCCTTTCTATGGCAGTCTGGCGTACCTCTCGCGAGATAAGCTGGCAAAACAACGAAGGGATAATGTGGCACTTGGCTGTATTGGTCGTGACGTCACGATTGTTAACTCCATCGTGCACCCTGGTGTGCGCATCGGTCCGGGTAGCCATGTTGAGGAGAGCGTTCTCCTGCCAGGTGTCACTATCGGCGCAAATTCCTTTTTGCGGCGTGCAATTGTCGATAATGGCGTCTGGTTGCAGCATGAAAGCATCGTCGGCGCCGACCCCGATGTTGACCGCAGCCATCATTACGTTACCGAGCAGGGGATCACCCTGATTACTGATGTTCCATCGCCTGATAGAAGCCGCGTGCGGAAACCGGTGGTCGGCGATGGAGTGATGGCTCATCGCAGAGGCGCCGAACTACCAGCCGCCTGAGCCGGAGCCGGTCGATAAAAAGACTGCCTCAGTGGTTATGCCTGCCATCATGAGGCCGCTCCTGGTCCCTGATCGGATCAGGCGGCACTGGACCCACTCTCCGGGCATCCATACGGATCATTACTGAAGAGCTAACGGACTCGCGTGCTGCAACTCGCGGAACGAGTCTGGCGATCAATCGAAGCTGGCTTCAGCATCCGAAGTTATTGGTTTTGATCCAGATCACGATAAGTTGGATTCGAAGGACCGACACTGCCCGAAACATAGAACGTAAGAGATGAGGAGAGGTGGATGGTTAAACCCAAGATCGTTGTTGTCGGAGCAGGCCTTGCCGGTTTGCCCGCCGCGTTCGAGCTACGGGAGGTTCTCGGCTCAACAGTCGATCTTACGGTCATCAATCCATCGCCAAAATTCCAGTTCGTCCCATCTAACCCATGGATCGCGATTGGATGGCGTGACCTTCAGGAGACGACGGTTGATCTCGAGCCAGTACTGACTCGGCGTGGTATCGCGTTTCTTCCGGACATGGTCGCGCGAATCATGCCCGAATTGCGTCAGATCGAGACGGCATCAGGCCTTACCGTGAATTACGATTACTGTGTTCTGGCAACCGGAGCGGTTCCAGCGACCGATCTTGTTGATGGATTCAATGAGGTGAACGGAAGGGTGCAATCAATCTGTACCGGCGACCGGGCTGTGGATTGCTACGCCGCTTGCGAGCGTTTGATGAAGATGCCTGGACCAGCGGTTATTGGAGCTCTGCAGGGTGCTAGCTGCTTCGGACCGGCATACGAATTTGTTCTCATACTGGACCAAGTACTTCGCCTGCGAAACCTGAGACACCGCGTGCCGCTGACTTTTGTTACCAGTGAACCTTATGTTGGTCACCTCGGTCTGGGCGGTGTCGGAAATTCGCAGCAGATTCTCGAGCGGATCCTGAAAAACCGGGCAATCCATGTCGTTGTGAATGCATTTGTCGATCGGGTTGCCGAAACGGGCATCGTCATCTCGGAACGAGATAGTTCGGGACAGACGATCCGGACGATGCAGCATCCGGCAGCGCTATCAATGCTGATTCCTCCACTACGAGGCGCTTCCGTAGTTGCCAACGTAAAGAATCTGACTGATTGCCGGGGATTTGTACTTGTCGATGACTATCAGCGCAGCCCTGCCTATCCGGAAATCTATGCGGCTGGTGCCTGTGTCGCCATTTCGCCGGCAGAGCCGACACCGGTGCCAGTGGACACTCCCAAGACGGGTTTGATGATCGAATCCATGATCGACGCCATCGCTCAAAATATCCGTCTCGATATCGCCGGCCGACCTCCAGCGAAGATGTCGACACGGGATACATTGTATCTTACGGATTTTGGTACTACCGGGGCCGCATTTTTGACTATTCCGCAGGGCTCGGCTTCTGGATTGACGTGGGCGCGTGAGGGTCAGTGGGTACGGACGACGAAAGTGATATTCGAGCGCTATTTCTTGAGAAGGATGCGACACGGTGAACCGTTGCCTGCGTATCAAAAGCTAGTTGGCATGGTCGGAGCGACTTTTGCGAAAGAATCCGCGTCGGCTTTGAATCAAGATGTGCCATCGACGTGGCAGGCGAATGGCCACGGGCCTTGGATGTGATCCTGAATCAAGTGGAGTTATATCAACGTGCTCAAAAACGACTCCATGCTGACAATCCGACATTTCATGTGATGAAGGGCCGTACTTGCGAGGCATCGCAGTTTACTGTTCTCCGACGATGCCCATTGTCCTCACATAATTTCTTTGCTCAATGGATTTGATGCAAATCATAATTTCTGCCGAAAGCATAGGTTATGTTGCAGAGGGGTAGAGGGTATTCTTGCCTGCTTGAGTCGGAGGGCGGGGTGGCAGCTTCTGGGTTAGGTGCGTTGCGGGGAGCGCTTGCCGATTACGGGCCGCATTGATCGGGATTCGTTCCCGTCCGAGCATCACCGAATGTCGTGTTGCGTAGGCGTGATGGCAGCGTGTTTGCTACTAGCTCAATGAGACTTCCTTTGGATCGAATATCAGGGTTGCTTGGAAGGGCCAGGGATACGGGAGTTGTTCACCCGCTGGATGCGCTGTCATTAACAACCGACGGCATGGCATTGCCTCGATATGACAAGGGGATTGACGTTGATGCAGCAATCCGGATCCTGCGGCGACACAATGCACGGTTGAATCCGGGAGAGGCAGAAACCTTCGCAAGCGATATCGACGCGATGGTTGCGCTGTCGGATCTGGATTCGGCTTGGCACTACACTCGATATGTCCTACGCCAACATACACTGGGGCAGCTGGCGTGGCCCGAATCTTTGCGTGTGATTGCTTCATGCCGCCTCTGTGATAGGCGGCTGGATCAAGTGGAAGATTGCCAGCGTTGTCACAAGTCCGGATCGAGCCAGTCCATTGTATCGCGCTGGTTGATCGAAGCCGCACCTGATTGGAAGCGGAGAACTCTGAGCGGAGTGATCGGCATTTTCACCCTGCTTGGTGCGATTGCTGCAGGAATCATGGCGATACAACACTGAAAGTTCGATGATCACCGCCAGGGGACACGGGCAGTGCTGATTCGGCGGGTTCACGGGACATGTGTCGATGATTCGAAGCGATCGGTTGAATGTGAGCAACAAAATGAGCGAACACGCCGTTGGCCGGATTGCCTGGTCGACTGGTCAGGGCAATCGGAAGCGCTTCAGTGCTCCAGTGTCAGGCACTGCCGATCGGTTGGGTAACCCGTTATGAGGTTGGCACGATGAAACAGGCGGACACAAAAAGGCACAGTAAACCGCAGATCATCTGGTTCGATCGTCTGAGACTCGACGATGTTTCACATGTCGGTGGAAAGAATGCATCGCTTGGTGAACTGATTGGTCATCTTTCTGCGCAGGGCGTGAAGGTACCTGATGGTTTTGCAACGACTGCCGAAGCGTTTTGGCAATTCGTCAAAGCCAATCAGATCGAAACAAAGATTCGCGAAGTCCTGGCGGAATTTCAGGCTGGGAAATTGGAGCTTTCCCGTGCGGGCGACCTAATACGGCAATCGTTTCTGCGTGGAGAATGGCCGCCGGACCTCTCGGAAGCCATCAGTAACGCCTATCAAGAACTTGCCGAGAAAACTGACCGAAGTGAGATTGCCGTTGCGGTACGGTCGAGCGCCACTGCGGAGGACCTTCCTGATGCCAGTTTTGCCGGTCAGCAGGAATCGTTTCTCAACATCCGCGGCCCGGTTGCGTTGCTCGATGCCTGCCGCCGCTGCTATGCGTCCCTGTTCACGGATCGTGCGATTGCCTACCGTCAGGCGAAGGGCTTCGATCATCTAAAAGTCGCACTTTCGATCGGAATCCAGGAGATGGTTCGATCTGATGTTGGTGGCGCTGGGGTGAT
>OFHJ01000831.1_pt1 | contig 10255 bp, 5 predicted proteins | sample 1522001 | NCBI WGS metagenome assembly OFHJ01 (sample SAMEA2464838, study PRJEB22497) | soil metagenome | biome: Grassland; feature: Farmland; material: Clay | place: Australia | collected 2013-02-01 | depth 1.2 m | reverse complement strand
TTCAGGATGGCGACGATCTGTTCAACAGAAAAGCGCTTCTTCTTCACGGCAAACTCCCTGGCCCCCACGGGCCTCCGTTTGCCGAAAACTCGCGCTCAGCATGGTCCGGAATTCGTAATGCAGCTCACTCTGGGAAACCGAGGGCCCGGATACCGGGGTATACGGTCAGTACAAATTGCTCTTCAATCTTCGTAATGACCTGAATGAAAAGACAAACCTTGCGAAGCAAGCCCCAACCAAGGTAACGGAACTTGAGAATCTTATTCAGGAATGGCAACGGCCGCTCATACCGCCTCTCTGGACAACCAAGCACCCGGTGCATTACGACGTGTGCGGGACGCGATTTACGCTTCCTGTCTGATGCCCGTCCGTTGCTATTCAACGTTGGTACTAGCGCGTGAACGCATCGTGGGTAGCGACAGGTGTCGGGTCATTAGGCGCTGCATGGTTTCGAAGGCGAGAGGTGACTAGCCGTGCACTAATAGGGGCGCTGGACGTTGATCAAACCTTTGGTCTTGTGCGGTCGCCGCACCGCCCACTCTGGCAGGCCCGTCGCCGTCCCCTGAAGGTTATCGATAGGTGCATAATGCGGCTGATTCACGCCGCATCGTAACAAGTTGAGGACCGTGGCACGCATCGACACCCCCGATACGCTTTGTACCAACGACCCAGACCTATGGACGCCGGCTCCCCGTCAGGGCAGACGGCTTCGACTGAGGGCTTGCCCGGTCCATGCGACGCCGGAGGCGTCTGCCGGACAGGCATGCGTCAACGGGACTGAGGATTGTTGGCGTGATCTCAGGAGTGACCTCTCCTCCTGCCATGGCGTGCTTCCCGAATCTTCCCCTCCTTACCTCGGGGAAGTTCGCGATCGGATCGATTGTCGGCGTGGGGCTCTCAAGCCCCCGCTGATTACACTTTTCAGGAGCGGACCCCTTCGGGTAGTCATTCCGAAACGGGGTGGCAATTCGGTAGGAATTTCGCGGCCAAGATGGCATTGAACGAGCCTCGACCAGCAACGGAAGCGTCGAATAAGACGCCCGAGCACTCTCGTGGTTCGCATTGGGGCCGGCGAGGCTTGATCGCGGCTGCCGCAATTCTGATTGCAGTGATCGCTTACCGGATCGTCACGACCCATCGCGCTCGGCGGTTCGTCCAGGCGCCCCAGGCGGTGGGGGTGGCGCACGTGGGCACGGGCAACATGCCGGAGATCATTCGTGCGCTGGGAACGGTGACCCCAACCGCGGCGGTCACCGTTGTGTCGCAACTCAGCGGTTATCTCACTGCAGTCGACTTCCGGGAAGGCGAGGATGTCAAAAAGGGTCAGTTCCTCGCGCAGATCGACCCACGGCCCTACGAGCTTCAACTGCAGCAGTACCGAGCTGCGCTTGCTAGGGACCGGGCATCACTGGACATGGCGCGTTCCGATCTGGCGCGCTACCAGCGACTTCAGGCCCAGAAGTCGATCGCTGAACAGACGGTAAGCGACCAGCGATACGTGGTCGAGCAGGATCAGGCGGTGGTCAAGGTCGATGAGGCCAACATTGCCAGTGCCAACCTGGACCTCACTTATTGTCATATCACCGCGCCGATTGCCGGCCGGGTCGGGCTCCGTCTGATCGATCCCGGCAACTATGTCACCGCCGGCAGTAGTACCGGCATCGTGGTGATCACTGCACTCAAGCCGATCAGCGTGATTTTTGCGATCCCGCAGAATCAGCTCACCGACGTATTCGATCGCTTCAAGACCGGGGCCAAACTGACGGTTAAGGCCTATAACAGCACCGATACCGCTTTGATCGCGGCCGGAACTGTGACGGCAATTGACAATCAGATGAATACGACCACCGGCACCGTACAGATCCGGGCGCTCTTCACCAATGACGATGACGCGCTCTTCCCGAACGAGTTTGTCAACGTCGTACTTCAGGTCAACACGATCCGGGGTGCCACTCTGGTGCCGACCCAGGCGGTGCAGGCGGGTGCTCCCGGTGACTACGTTTATGTCGTCAACCCGAACCACACGGTTTCCCTGCGGGTCGTCAAGATCGGCATCAGCAATGGCGTCGACACAGTCATCGAATCCGGCCTTAAGCCCGGAGAGACCGTGGTGACCGACGGCGTAGACCGACTCACGAACGGCGCCCGGGTCGCCGTCGTATCGCCGACCACCAGCAAGAACCCCAAACTTGGTTCCGGTTCCCGGACCACTGCGACGGAGATTGCGCGCCCGCGGTGAACGTGTCACGCATTTTCATTCTCCGGCCGATTGCGACATCGCTGCTGATGATCGCCTTCGTGCTGGTCGGCCTCGTTGCGGTCGATTTCCTACCGGTCTCGCTGCTGCCAAACGTCGCGTACCCGACGATCGAGGTCCAAACCTTTTATCCCGGCGCCAGCCCCGACGTGATGGCTACGACGGTTACCGCGCCGCTCGAACGTCAACTCGGCGAGATGGAAGGATTGCAGCAGATGACCTCGGCAAGCTCAGCGGGTGCCTCCGTCATCACCCTGCAGTTCGATCTTTCGCTTGGCCTTGACGACGCCGAGCAGGAGGTTCAGGCGGCGATCAATGCGGCGGGCAATCTGCTGCCAAGTGGTCTGCCCACGCCACCGGTCTATTTCAAGGTCAATCCCGCGGACCAGCCAATCCTGATTCTCGCCGTCACCTCGAAGACACTCCCACTGACGACACTGCAGAATGACGCCAACAGCCACCTCGCATCCAAAATCTCGGAGGTACCCGGCGTAGGCCTGGTGTCGGTCGAGGGCGGCCACGTACCGGCGGTGCGTATCAAGGCGGACCCCCGAAAGCTCGCCGCCTACGGCCTCAGCATCGACGACCTGCGCACCCTCATCGCACAGGTCAATGTCAGCGTTCCCAAGGGCAGTTTCCAGGGGAAGGCTGAGTCCTACACCATCAATGCCAACGACCAGATTCAGTCGGCGTCTCAGTACAGGAACGTCGTCGTCGCTTACAAGAATGGCGCCCCTGTTTACCTGCGCGACGTCGCAACCGTCACCAAGGCGGCGGAAAATCGGGAACTCGGCGCCTTCGTAAATACGACGCCTGCGATTGTGCTCAATGTGCAACGCCAGCCCGGCGCCAATGTGATCGAGACCGTAAACCTGATCAAGAAGCGATTGCCCCTGCTCACCTCCGGGCTACCGCCCGCCATGCACGTCTCGATCCTGTCCGACAGCACCAACGTTATCCGTGCGTCGATCTCCGACGCCGCCATGGAGCTTCTGGTCTCGATCGCGCTCGTCGTGGCGGTCATCTTCGTATTTCTGCGCAACGTGCCAGCGACCATCATCCCGAGCATTTCGGTGCCGGTATCGCTGGTCGGGACCCTGGCCTTGATGTACCTCTTCGGTTTTTCGATCGATAACCTCTCGCTGATGGCACTGATCATCGCGACCGGATTCGTCGTGGATGACTCCATTGTCATGATCGAAAACATCGTCCGCTACCTGGAGGCGGGCGCCACGCCGCTCGAGGCCGCGCTCGAAGGCGCCGGACAGATCGGCTTCACGATCATCTCGCTCACCGTCTCCCTGATCGCGGTGCTGATCCCGCTCCTCTTCATGGGTGGCGTAATCGGCCGACTGTTCAGCGAATTCGCGGTCACACTCGCCACCACCATCGTGATTTCGGCGATCGTCTCGCTCACCCTGGTGCCGATGCTTTGCGCGCGCATCCTCCGGCGCACCGCCGAACGGCATCCGTCCCGCTTCGAGCAAATCAACGAGCACCTTTTCAATCGCCTGCTCGCGAGCTACGGCCGGGGTCTCGACCTCATCCTGCACCACCAGGGCAAGACACTGCTCGTCGCCATCGCTACGCTGGCCCTCACCGTAGCCCTTTACGTTGTAATCCCGAAGGGCCTGTTCCCGGAGCAGGATGTCGGCGTGATCCAGGGCATCAGCATCGCCGGACAATCGGTCACCTATGCCGAGATGGCCGCCCGTCAGCAGGCACTGGCCGCCGCGATCCTCAAGGACCCGGACGTGGTCAGCCTGTCTTCCTATATCGGTACCGACGGCACCAACATCACACTGAACGAGGGCCGCTTTCTGATCAACCTCAAGCCGCGCAGCAAGCGAACCCTCACCGCGGGCGAACTTATTCCCCGCATCGAACGCGAGGTCGCCGATGTGCCGGGCATTCAGCTCTACCTGCAGCCTGAGCAGGACTTGACGCTGAACACCACGATCGCGCCAACCCAGTACCAGTTCGTTCTCGAGGACCCGAATGAGGCCGCCTTCGCGACCTACGTCCCGAAGCTGGTCCGAGCACTAAAAAGTGCGCCGGCGCTCACCGGCGTCGCCAGTGATCTCCAAAACGACGGGCCCGCCGTCGATATTGAGGTCCACCGTGCGCTGGCTGCGCGCTTCGGTATCACCGCTGCCACGATCGACAACGCGCTCTACGATGCGTTCGGTCAGCGGATTGTCTCGACCATCTTCACTCAGACCAACCAGTATCGAGTGGTTCTGACCGCCAATGCACGGGCATTTCCAGACGTTGAGACGCTCAATACCCTCTACATACCCTCGGCCACGGCAGCGGCGGGTCAGGTGCCGCTCGGCGAAATCGCCACCATCAGGACCGCGCGCGAACCGCTTGTGATCAGCCATCTCGCGCAGTTCCCGGCGGTCACGGTGTCGTTCAACTTGGCACCGGGCGCCTCACTGAGCGAGGCGGTCAGCCAGATTGCCCGTGCCGAAAGGGCTGCCAATTTGCCGGCAGCGATGACCACCCATTTCGAGGGTGCCGCCCTGGCCTTCCAGAACTCGCTTGGCAACGAGGTGTTCCTGCTGATCGCGGCGATCATCGCAGTCTACATCGTGCTCGGCGTGCTCTATGAGAGTTTCGTGCATCCGATAACCATTCTTTCGACCCTGCCTTCGGCCGGCAGCGGAGCACTGGTCGCGTTGATGCTCGCCGGTTTCGACCTCGACGTAATCGGCATTATCGGAATCGTGCTCCTGATCGGCATCGTCAAGAAGAACGCGATCATGATGATCGATTTCGCGCTGCACGCCCAGCGCATCGAGGGAAAGACCCCATTCGAGGCCATTCGGGAAGCGGCAATGCTCCGCTTCCGTCCAATCCTGATGACCACCTTTGCGGCGATGCTCGGCGCGCTGCCCCTGCTGCTCGGGACCGGCACCGGCTCGGAACTGCGCCAGCCGCTCGGCATCGCCATCATCGGCGGCCTCGCGGTCAGCCAGCTGCTCACACTGTTCACGACCCCAGTCATCTATCTCGCCTTTGATCGTCTCGGATCCCGCTTTGCCGGTCACGGCGACGTGGAACTGGCCGGATGAGCATTCCGTCGATTTTTATCGCACGGCCGGTCGCAACCACCCTGCTCACCGCCGGCATCCTGTTCTCCGGTGTGCTTGCCTATTTCTATCTGCCGGTTGCCCCATTGCCGCACATTACCTTCCCGACCATCGTGGTACAGGCAACGATGGCGGGTGCGAACCCGCAGACCATGGCTTCGACGGTAGCCGAGCCGCTTGAACGCCATCTCGGCGCGATTTCCGATGTGACTGAATTGACCTCGGAAAACAGCACCGGCATGACACGAATCACGGTGCAGTTCGGGCTCAACCGCAACATCAATGGCGCAGCTCGCGACGTCGAGGCGGCAATCCAGGCGGCGCGCGCCGACCTGCCAAGCACACTCCACAGCAACCCAACCTATCGGGAGTTCAACCCGGCTGCCGCACCGATCATGGTTCTTGCGCTCACGTCGAACACGCTCACGGCCCCGCAACTCTACGATGCTGCCGACACGGTGATTCAGCAGCAGCTCTCGCAGATCACAGGGGTTGGCGGCATCGATCTGGGCGGCGCGGCCCTTCCGGCGGTGCGGGTTGAGCTCGAGCCTGGTCAGCTGAACAAGTACGGCATCGGCCTTGAGGACGTACGCGCCGCAATTGCAGCGGCCAACGCCCACAGTCCCAAGGGCCATATCGACCAGGGTCCGGATCGCTACCAGATCTACTCGAACGACCAGGCGACCACCGCCGCTGCCTTCCGCGACCTCGTGATCGCCTACCGCGACGGCACGCCGGTGTTCCTGAAGAATGTCGCCAAGGTCCGGAACTCGGTGGAGAACGTCTATAACGCCGGCCTGTTCAATGGCAAGCCGGCGGTAATTGTCATCGTGCATCCGTCTCCGACCGCCAATGTGATCCGCACGGTAGACGAGATCCGCGCAGTGCTGCCACAGATCAAGGCAGCCTTGCCGCATAGCGTGCATGTCTCCGTTGCCCTCGACCGTTCGGTTTCGGTACGGGGCGCCGTCGGCGATACCGAACGCACGCTGTTCATTGCGGTACTGCTTGTCGTCGCCGTGGTTTACGTGTTTCTGCGCAGCCGACGCTCGATCCTGATCCCCGCGGTGGTGTTGCCGGTTTCCATCATCGGCACCTTCGGGCCGATGTATCTGCTCGACTACAGTCTCGACAACCTGTCGCTGATGGCCCTTACGATCGCAACCGGCTTTGTCGTGGACGACGCGGTGGTGGTTCTGGAGAACATCACGCGCCACATTGAGGAAGGCATGCCCCCCCTCGCCGCCGCGCGCCGCGGCAGCGCTGAAGTCGCATTCACCGTCCTGTCGATGTCGTTGTCACTGATCGCCGTGTTCCTGCCGATCCTGCTGATGCCGGGGATCGTCGGCCGGCTGTTTCACGAGTTCGCGATGACGCTCTCGATCGCGATCCTGATTTCGCTTGTCCTATCGCTCAGCACCTCTCCAGCGATGTGCGCCTATCTTCTGCGGGCGACGCCAGCCTCTTCGCCAAATAAGGCTCGGATACCACATCGCCGCTTCTTCGCCCGCCTGGTCCACGCTTACGATTATTCATTGCGCGTGGTGCTCGACCATCCGCGTGCCGTCAGCCTCGCGTTGATCGGGCTGATCATTTTCAACGTATACCTGTTCCGGATCTTGCCGAAGACATTCGTTCCCCAGCAGGACAACGGCATCCTCATCGGCTTGATCCAGGCCGATCAGAGCATTTCGTTCGTCGCCATGAAAAAGAAGCTCATCCAGCTGCAGGCGATTGTGCAGCACGATCCCGCGGTTGCGACCGTGGCCGGCTACACGGGCGGCCGCTCGACCAACTCGGCGTTCGTGTTCGTTTCGCTGAAGCCGCTCACCGAGCGTGTCTCGGCGGCCAGGGTCGTGGCACGCCTTCGCCCTGAACTCGCACGGGTCGCAGGTGCACGCCTGTTTCTGGTGCCAGCACAGGATCTCCGCGTCGGAGGCCGGCAGACCGCAGCCGAATACCAGTACACGCTGACCGGCAACGACGCGAAGACACTCTACGCCTGGATCCCGAGAATCGTCGACGCCCTCAAGAAGAGTCGATATCTCCGGGATGTGAACTCCGATCTTCAGCTCGGTGGCCTGGAGACCAACGTAAAGATCAACCGCACGACCGCAGCGCGCCTCGGCATTCGGCCGATCCAGATCGACAACACCCTCTACGATGCGTTCGGCCAACGCACCGTTTCGACCATCTACAATCCGTTTAACCAATACTACGTGGTGATGCAGCTGGCACCGCGGTATCTGCTCAGTCCTCGATCCCTCCGACAGATCTATGTCAGCACGTCGGGTGGTAGCGCGAGTGGCACCGCCTCAACCCAGATGCTCACGAGGACGATCAACGCCGGGCGTCCGCTGGATGCTGGCGCGACCGGTGTCTCAACTGAATCGCTGGCTGCAATCGCGGAAGCCAACCAGCAGACCAACGCCATTGCCAATACCGGCAAGGGAAACGCGTCCAGCGGTGCGGCGGTGAGCACCAGCGCCGAGACCATGGTGCCATTATCGACCTTCGTGTCACTCGCACGTGGCACCACACCGATCTCGGTCTACCATCAGAACGGATTTGTCGCCGTCACGATCTCCTTCAGTCTGCCGCTCGGTATTTCACTCAGTCAGGCCGCAAACGCGATCGACCAGACGATGCGCCATCTCGACGTGCCGGTATCGATCCACGGCAGTTTCGCAGGCACAGCGGAGACGTTTACCAGTTCGCTGGCAACCGAACCGCTCCTGATTGCCGCCGCGCTGGCCGCCGTTTACATCGTGCTGGGCATTCTCTACGAGAGCACGATCCATCCAGTCACGATCCTTTCCACCATCCCATCCGCCGGCATCGGAGCGATTCTCGCGCTTCTTTTCCTGGGCACGCCGTTTTCGATCATCGCGTTGATCGGGGTCATCCTCCTGATCGGGATCGTCAAAAAGAATGCGATCCTGATGATCGACTTCGCGATCCAGCTGGAACGCAACGAGGGACTGTCGCCGAAAGAGTCGATCCACAAGGCTGCAATCCTTCGACTCCGCCCGATTTTGATGACGACGGCGGCGGCAGTCCTCGGCGCCACACCGCTTGCAATCGGCATCGGACAGGGCGCGTCGCTCCGCCAGCCGCTCGGCATCACCATCATGGGAGGCCTGATATTGAGCCAGATTCTGACGCTCTATACCACGCCCGTCGTGTATCTCTATCTCGACCGACTGGGTATGAAACTGCGTGGCGGCCCGTCGCGCGCGCTGCCACGCGCTGCCGCCCTGGGGGTCGACCGATTCGAGTCCGGGACATGAGAAACCATCGTTTTGCCAAAGCGGTTGCGCTCTTGTCGGCGTTGCTGTTGACAAGTTGCGAAGTCGGACCCACCTACCATCGGCCGAGCGCGCCGTTACCGGCACACTATACGGAACTCCCCGGCTGGGCTAGGGCGGTACCCGCCGCCACGCTACCCAAAGGCGATTGGTGGACCGGGTTTGGTGATCTCGTACTCGATCGACTGGAACCCGAGGTAGCGGTATCCAACCAGACCGTGCGCGCTGAATATTACCGCTGGCAGGAAGCACGGGATCTGGTGCAGGAAGCCAGGAGCCAGCTGTTCCCGTCAGTTGGGCTTCTTGGCTCGATCGCGCGTGCCCGAACCAGTCAGATTATGGTGGCGAGTGCGGCGGTGAGCGGAAGCGCGAGCTGGGAACTCGATCTCTGGGGGGGGATTCGCCGAGAAGTGGAGCAGACCACGGCCGTCGCGCAGGAGAGCCAGGCGACTCTTGCCAACGCGACCCTGTCCGAACAGGCCCTGCTTGCCACCAACCTGATCGATTTCCGTGTGGCCGACGCCGAAATCGAACTGCTCAAGCGGACAGTACAAGCTTATCGGGCGTCACTCCGCGTCACCGAAAATCAGGCGGCAGCCGGTGTCGCGTCGCCGTCGGACGTCATCACCGCACGCGCACAGCTAGAAAGTGCCCGCTCGTCGCTGACCAACGCTGGTATCGCACGTGCCGAATACCGACACGCCATCGCGGTACTCGTCGGCCACCTGCCCGAGGCGCTGGGCACGCCGCCTGTTGCTGCCGCCTTGCCAAAACTTCCGGAGATACCGGTTGGTGTGCCCTCAACCTTGCTCGAACGTCGGCCCGACATCGCCGCTGACGAGCGCGCGGTAGCGGCCGCTAATGCCGCGATCGGCATCCAGATCGCGGCGTTCTACCCGACGATGACGCTCTCGGCGTCGGCGGGCTACTCGGGAAGTCCGATCGACGCCTTGTTTTCGGTTGCCAGCCAGGTGTGGTCGCTCGGCACCGATGCCGCGCTCGGCCTGTTCGAGGGCGGGGCTCGGAGCGCTGCAGTAAAGGCGGCCAAGGCCAGCTACAAAGCCTCTGTCGCGACCTATCGCGCCGATGTGCTCGCGGCGTTCCAGCAGGTAGAGGACGACCTCGCAAGTCTACGCATCCTGGCCCAACAGCAGGTGCTGCAGGACGCGACCGTGCGTGACGCCGCGCGGGCGGTACAGATCGCGCTCAATGAATATGAAGCCGGCACGCAAGCCTATACTACGGTAGTGACGGCACAAACAACGCTGCTTGCCGACCAGGAGACCGATCTGGCGGTGCGCCAGAGCCGCCTGCTCGCCTCAGTTGGCCTGATTGAGGCGCTCGGTGGTGGCTGGACGGCGCGGGCTCTCTCTAACCCGCTGGCAGAGCCTGACGGCGTGCCGTAGGGGGTCTCCATGACCGGTGTAGGGGTAACTTGATAGTGAGGTTGTTCGAGCTTTTGAGCTGGAATCAATCTAGGGGAAGCCCTGCATTGCTTAGCTACAGCCGGTAAATTTACACTCAGGCGACGACTCGACCCAAAACCTACTGAGGAATTTTAGCGCAACTTATTGCCTCGCGGGTTCAAGTTTGAA
>OFHJ01000830.1_pt1 | contig 10269 bp, 8 predicted proteins | sample 1522001 | NCBI WGS metagenome assembly OFHJ01 (sample SAMEA2464838, study PRJEB22497) | soil metagenome | biome: Grassland; feature: Farmland; material: Clay | place: Australia | collected 2013-02-01 | depth 1.2 m | reverse complement strand
CACTTGATCAGCCCCAGATCCTCCTCGCTCAGCAGGTTCCGTTGCCGGGTCTCCATCTCCTGCAGGCAAAGGGTCCGTTCGGTGACTTCCCGATAACCCGGTTGCGAATAGATGCGGTAGCGGCACTCGACCAGGTCGTCGGGAATGTCCTCCGCTCGCTTGAACAGCCACTCGATGCGGGCCCGCACCTTCTCGCGCGTGGGAGGTGAGACCGCCTCCAGGGTGAGCCGTTTCAGGTTGGCCATGACCTTCGGATCGGCGCGCAGTCCACCGGGGGTGTTGAGCACGAGCCGGTCGATCCGCTCGGGGTGCGTCACGGCGAGGCGAGCCGCCACCCACCCTCCGAGCGACTCCCCCGAGACGCAGGCGCTCGTTGCGCCGAAGGCGTCGATGAGCCCCTCCACCTGTCGGACATAGGTGTCGATCTCATAGTCCACGTCGAGTGGCTTTGCGCTGAAGCCGTGGCCGACGAAGTCGGCCGCAACCACGTGGTAGTCCGCGGCGTGGGCTCCCAGGTTTCGCACGTACGCCTCGGCGTGTCCGTTGACACCGTGGAGAAAGAGCAGCAACGGTCGGTCGGGATCTCCGGCCTCCAGCACGCGCGTGCGGAAGCCGCCCGCGTCCACGTACCGCTGGCGAACCTCCAACCCGAGCATGCTGCACCACAAGGCTTCAGCCACCGTCGCCTCCTTTCACTTCCTTCACGTCGTCCGATGACACGCGCAGGCTGCGCGGGACCAGCGGCCGGTGACCCCAGATGCTGCGGTCGGGGAACTCGCGCACCGACCAGCTGGCCTCATCGATCTCAATGGGGTCGCACCCGTACTCGATCTCGAACCCCGACGGCGTGCGCATGTAGAACGACAGCATCCGGTCGTTCATGTGGCGCCCGAGAGTCATCGTCTGCTGGACGCCCTGGTCTTCACATGCCACCTGGGCGAGGCCCACGTCGTCGATCGACCCGACCTGCAACATCATGTGGTAGAGCAATGGACCGCCCTCGCCCTCGGCGAGGGCCAAGCTGTGATGACGGCGATTGCAGCGTAGGAAGGCGAGCACGCCGCTCCAGTAGTCGGTGGGGCGCAGGCCCAGCACCTCGCAGTAGAACTCCGTGGCGGCGACCAGATCGTCCACCCGGAGCACGACGTGCCCGAGCCCACGATCGCCGGTCACGAAACCCGTCATCGGGCGAGTCGGCCTGATCGGCAATGGCCCGAGCGACTGCCCGTAGTAGAGATGGAGGCGGTAGCCGGCTGGGTCGGTCACGTAAGCCAGACCACGTACCTGCTGGCGCCGACACTCCTCGGGAGGCGCCACAGCGACGTCGGTGCCCGCCTTGGCGACCTGTTCCAGCACGCCGTGCCAGTCGACCTCCGACGCACACTCCCAGCCGACGTGTGCAACCACGCCGGCGCCGCCACCCTGAGGGGTCCCGACATCGTCTTCCCCGGCGGGGAGCACCTCGATGCGGTAGGCGCGCTCGTCCAGCCGTAGCCGGACCGGCATGGACGGATCAGCCCGCACCTCGGCGCTCGCCAGCGGGAGCCCCAGGACGTCCTGGCCGAACGACACCCAGGCGGTGGGGTCGTCGGCGTAGACGCCCACATATCCCAGCGCGATCACCGCTGCCATGTCCGCTCCGACGAGGACGACCGACGGCCTCGAATTCCGCTCGAGCCGGCGCCAGGAGCTGCGCCGAGGCGACCCACCCTCACCGATGCACACGGGGACATCTAGACGCGACTCCAGTCCAGACCGATCCCCGAGAGCTGCTTCTCCCACCTCTTGATCACACGCTGGCGCGTGGCACGGTCGAAGCGGTTCGGAACCGGGAACTCGTCCCGCCAAGCGAACGGGCGGGTGGCGTCGATGAGCAGGCGCCCACTGAGGAGCTCGCCCTGTTCGCGCGCTGCCGGGGGGACCCTCGGATCGAGGCCGCTGGTCCAGGCCCCGTTGATGACCTCGGTGTCGCGAGATGGGTCGACGCGCGTGCACATCGCCCACACGACCTCTTCGAGGTTGGTCGGGTCGATGTCCTCGTCGACGGCGACGTAGTAGCAGTACATGCTGCCGTACATCCGGAATCCAGCGGCCGCGACCAACGCCTGCTTGGCATGCCCGGCATATCGCGGCTTCAAGGAGATGACGTTCATGAGCGTGTGGTCGAACGTCCACACTCCAGTGACGTCGGAAATGCCGGAACGCTCGAGATGGTCCCACAACGACGCAGCGGAGGAAGGCACCCCACGGGTAGCACCGATTGGCCGGTAGGGAGGGGCTCCGTACAGCACAGGGTCGGCGGCGCGCATGATGGCCTGCACATGGACGACGGGCTCCATCCCCTTGTGGGCGTAATAGCCAGGCCACTCGCCGAACGGACCCTCGGAGACCGACTCCTTGGCCGGGTCGACCATGACCCCCTCGAGCACGATCTCGGCTCCAGCAGGAACGGGCAGGCCGTGGATCGGCGTCTCGACGAGCTCCACAGGCGACTCGTGGAGGGCCCCGGCGTAGGCGTACTCGGAGAGGCCCTCGGGCACACCACTGTTGGCGGCCATCCACGTCACGGGGTCCGTCCCGAGCACGATGGCGATCGGGCAGTCCTGCCCGCGTTCCCAGTACTTGTGAGCGATGATGCGGCCGTGCTTGGCGGCGATGATCCACAAGCTCACGTCCCGTGAGCCCTGCACGCAGCATCGGTACGTCCCGCAGTTGACCCAATCCGAGTCGGGGTCCTTCGTCACGACCAGGTCACCCGTACCGATGTAGGGGCCGCCGTCCAGCTCATGCCAGCGCGGCGTCGGCAAGCTGAAGATGTCGACGTCGGCGCCTTGCTTCACCACCTCGGTGACACGCCCGGAGGACAGTTGTGCCGGCTCGATCGGCTTCCATCCCCGCACCCGCTTGCGCCACCGATCCACCAGCTCGATGGGATGGACGTCGGCCGGCATCCCCATCGCCGTGGCGAAGCGCCGGGGGGAATTGACCACGTTGACTGCGACCCGCATTGCAGGATCGAGCCCGGCAATGTCCTCGAACAGGAGAAGCGGCCCATCCTGCTCGGCGAGCACCTCGCCCAAGGCGCCGGCTTCGAGGTCCATCGAGACGCCGGAAAGACGGAGCACGTCACCGGCCTCGTCCACCGCATTGATGAACTCGACCAACGAATGGTGGCGCACCGATCCCTCCCCTCTCCGGTGACGAAGGCGAGCCGCGACCGCAGCTCCTACCCACGACCTTCGTCAGCGGGTCGAAAGCGACGATAAGGCAGGGGGACGGAAAGGCGCAACAGACTTCTTCCACTGTCCGGAATCACATGGACAGGTCTGGGTTCGTTGCCGGTCGGTTGTGATCGGAGGCGTCCGCTCAGTGGAATAACTGGCTTGGCAGACCCGACGCTCAACGCCGATAGTGGAACCTGTCCCGGACGCGCATGGATCGCACTCCACGCGCTGAGGGATCCGTCACCGTCGATGCCGGAAGCATGAGCAGAGGAGACGCATGGCAGCAGAACCGATCAGCGCGGCGATCGTCGGGTCCGGCAACATCGGGACGGACCTGCTCCACAAGCTTCAGCGTGCCAGTGCGATAGAGGTCCGATGGATGGTGGGGATCGACCCGGCGAGCGATGGGTTGCGGCGGGCCAGAGAGCTCGGCGTCGAGACCAGCGCCGAGGGCGTTCCTTGGTTGCTCCGGCAGCCCGACCTTCCGCAGCTGATCTTCGAAGCGACCTCCGCGCGGGTCCACGAGGCCAATGCCCCCCTGTACCTCGAGGCGGGAATCCGCGCCATCGACCTCACCCCGGCTGCTTGCGGCCCCTACGTGGTCCCACCCGTGAATTTCGAGGGACAGCTGTCCGCGCCGAACGTCAACATGATCACGTGCGGTGGCCAGGCGACGATCCCCATCGTGGCCGCCGTCAGCCGTGTGGCGCCGGTCGACTACGCGGAGATCGTCGCGGCCGTTGCGTCGCGGTCTGCCGGTCCCGGGACCCGCGCCAACATCGACGAATTCACCCGCACGACCGCCAAGGGCATCGAGGTCATCGGTGGGGCGAAGCGGGGCAAGGCCATCATCATCCTCAACCCGGCTGATCCACCCATCATCATGCGAGATACGGTGTTCTGCACCCTACCGAAGGGCTCCGACGCGGGCGCTGTCGAGGCGTCGATCCGCGAGATGGAAGCGGCGGTGCAGGACTACGTGCCCGGCTACCGGTTGAAGTCGGATCCCCAGTTCGACGACGAAGGTGTCACCGTGTTCCTCGAAGTGGAAGGGGCAGGCGACTTTCTCCCGCCGTACGCGGGAAATCTCGACATCATGACCTCCGCCGCCTGCAAGGTAGGGGAAGAGATCGCCGCCCATCGCCTGGAGATGGCGTGAGCGACGGGAGCACCCTCCAATCCGACACCTCTGCTGGGATGGCATCGCAACTTGGCCACTTGCCGGGGCCTGCCGCCAACGGTTCTCTTGCGGTCCGCATCACCGACTCCTCGTTGCGCGACGGCTCCCATGCGAAGGAGCATCGCTTCACGGTGGACGACGTTCGCGCCGTGACCGGCGCGCTCGACCGTTGCGGGGTCCCCGTCATCGAGGTGAGCCACGGTGATGGACTCGGTGGGTCGTCGCACACCTACGGGCTCTCCACTACCGATGAGCGTGTCCTTGTCCAGGCCGCCGTCGAGACCGCTGAGCGCGCCAAGATCGCCTGCCTGCTGCTACCGGGCATCGGGACCATGGACGACCTGCACGCCGTCCACGACCTCGGGGTGCGGGTGATCCGCATCGCCACCCACGCCACCGAGGCCGACGTCTCCCTGCAGCACTTCGATCTCGCCCGTTCGCTCGGCCTCGAGACGGTCGGCTTCCTGATGATGGCCCACAGCGTCTCCCCCGAGAAGCTCGCCGAGCAGGCGCACATCATGGCCGACGGTGGGGCCGAGTGCGTCTACGTCGTCGACTCCGCCGGAGCGATGATCCTGAACGACGCGTCGGACCGAGTAACGGCCTTACGCAGCGTGCTCCCCTCTGAGGTGCAGGTCGGCTTCCACGGCCACCAGAACCTGAGCCTGGCAGTCGCCAACACCGTGCTGGCCATCCAGGCGGGCGCCGTGCAGGTCGACGGCTGCACGCGGTCCTTCGGAGCCGGGGCGGGGAACACGCCGACCGAGGTCTTGGTGGCCGTGCTCGACCGTCTCGGCGTCGCGACCGGAATAGAGACCTTTTCGATCATCGATGCCGCCGAGGACGTCGTGCGTCCCATCATGCCGGCGGAGTGTGCCATCGACCGCATGTCGATCATCATGGGGTATGCCGGCGTCTACTCGAGCTTCCTCAAGCATGCCTTCCGTGCCGCTGAGCGCTACGGTGTTCCCGGAGCGGCAATCCTGAAGCAAGCGGGCGAGCGTCGGCTCGTGGGCGGACAGGAGGACCTGCTCGGCGACATCGCGCTCGAGTTGCGTGACGGCGCACCACTCCGATGACCCGTACGCGCCGGTCTCTTCGCTTGGCCGGCTTCTCCTACTTCGACCGGACTGGGGCCATCGAGGCGCGCGCTGTGGAGCTTCCCGGTTATGACGTCGAGTACGTGGTGCTCGACTCGGCCGAGCTCGGCCGACGTCTCTACCGGAATGCCGAGTTCGACGGCGGCGAGCTGTGGGCCGCCTCGCACGTCTGTGATGTCGCTCGCGGTACCTCGCCATACGTCGGGATACCGGTGTTCCCCTCGCGGACGTTCCGGCACGGGTTCATCTACATCCGCGACGACCGCGGTATCGCCGGCCCCTCCGACCTGACGGGGCGGCGGGTGGGGGTGGTCGAGTACGTCCAGACTGCCGCCGTCTGGGCACGTGCCGCTCTGGCCGAGCAGTACGGCGTGGACCTACGGTCGATCGAGTGGGTCGAGACGGCTCGCCGAACGCACGCCGCCATCGACACGCCCAGGGGCTTCCGTACCGTGCGCATCGATGATGACCGTTCCTTGGAAGACCTGTTGCTCGACGGCGTCGTGGATGCTGCCATCGGCGCCCTCGATCCCCGTCGATTCGACGGCACCGCAGTGCGCCGCCTCTTTCCCGACCACCGAGCTGAAGAACGTGCGTACTACGCCCGCACCGGCGTCCTGCCGATCATGCACATCGTGGGAATTCGTCGCGACGTCCACGAATCCGATCCGTCGCTGGCTCCTGCGCTGGTCCGGTTCTTCGAAGAGGCAAAGCAGGTCGGCGCACGACGTCTCGGGCACGTGTCGGCCCCCGCCGTGGCGCTGCCCTGGCTCGCAGACCACATCGAAGAGACCCGAGCCGTCCTGGGGCCCGACCCCTTCCCGTACGGCCTCGAGCCGAACCAGGTCGCACTCGAGCACCTCACGCGGCATGTGCACGACCAGGGATTGACGCCTTCCCGCGTTCCCGTGGAGTCGCTGTTCGCCGGGACGCTCGAGGCAAGCGAGCCCACCGAGCCAGCCGTGGCGCTCGAGGCTGCCCAATCCCTCGAAATGCCGGCGTGAGCCGCACCGGTCGACGTTCTCCGCGGGCTCAGACCGGTCGGAGCGCTACTCCGCCGGAACCGTCGGCGTCGAGCTCCCCGCCTCCGCTCGGTCCGGCAGCGGCCGCGCAACCTCCTCCCGGCTCGACACCGCTCCAGCCGACGGGATGGCATCCCGGGGACCGTGAGCAGGTGGCGGTCGTCTCCTTCTCGCACACCATTCAGCATTCCTACGTCGCCGTGATGGGGATCGTCTACCCGTTCGCGCTGGCGACCTTCCACGTCTCCTATGCCGTGCTCGGCATCACCCTGGGCGTTGCCGGCGTCTGTGGGGGCCTGATGCAGGGTTTGGCCGGCATCGTCAAGCGTGTGTCGGCCCGTCTCCTGCTGGGTGGACAGAACCTGGCCCTGGCACTCGTGAGTGCGATCGGCGCCCTGGCCCCCAGCTTCGCGATCTTCGGATTGGTGCGCGTCATGGGGAGCCTGGTCACGTGGCCGCAGCATCCGGTCGGCAGCGCCCACCTGACCGATCGCGTCCCACACCGAAGAGGCTTCGTTCTGGCCGCTCACACGACCGGCGGCAACTTCGGGACCCTGCTCGCGCCGCTGGCCGCGTCAGGGGTGATCGTGGCCTTCGGCTGGCGTTGGGCGCTCGCTGGCACCGGCATGGTCATGGCCCTCTGTTCGGCTGTCACCTGGACGCGGGTACGAGGGGGTCCGTCGCTCTCCGTGACACGACCACCCTCGCCTCGCATCGAGTCCTCGGGAGCCGAAAGCCCTGTGTCCCGGGCGGTGTCGACATCCGCCGACCCCGCGCCCTCCTCCGCTCCCCCGGCGGCCGTGCCGCCGGAGCGGCCGATGACCCTCCGGAACGCCCTCCGGCGGCGACAGGCTCTCGCCGTGCTGGTGGCCGGGACCATCTCGGGGGCCGGTCGCGGGGCGGGGGTGCTCACCACCTACGTTCCCGCCTACCTTCGCTCGGGGCTCCACGAACCGGCACTGCTGGTGGGGGTCCTCACCGCCGTGGTCGGGCTCGCCGCCGTGGAGGGGTACGCCGCCTTCCGCAAGGCCGGCTATCACCCGGCCACCCTGGTGGGGCTGGTGGCCGTCGTCGGCCTGATGGTGGGCGTCTACAACCGGGGCGAGGCGGCCGAGCCGCTGGTCGTGGTGCTGCTGGTCGCCTTCACCCTCCTTTGGCACCTGTTGCGGGTGGACAAGGGTGCCGACCCGGTCCGATCGACCCTGTCCACCCTGTTCGTCTACTGCTGGGTCGGGGTGTTCGGGTCCTACGCGGCGCTGCTCCTGTCACCGACCGTCTTCTCGCACCGGCACGGCATCGCCTACCTCCTGGGCGCGGTGATCACCGTGGTCGCCTACGACGTGGCCGCCCTCGGAGTGGGCAGCTGGGTCGGGCACCGACCGCTCACCGCTATCAGCCCCAACAAGACGTGGGAGGGCCTGATCGGCGGCACGGTGGTGGCCATCGTGGTGGCCGTCATGGTCGTCCACCTCATCCACCCGTGGACGATCGGCAAGGCTGCCGCCCTCGGGGTGATCGTCGCCGTCCTGGCCCCCATCGGCGACCTGGCCGAGTCGCTCGTCAAGCGGCACGTGGGGGTGAAGGACATGGGCCGGGTGCTGCCAGGGCACGGCGGTCTGCTCGACCGGGTGGACGGGCTGCTCTTCGTCCTGCCGGCCACGTACTACCTGGTGCGGGCGTTCCACCTCGGGTGACCGCTCGAGGGGAGCCGTGCGGGGAATGATGGTCTTCGTGGACCACTTCGGCGACCGGTGGGCGGTGGGGCGGTGAGGACCGTCAGCCTGGTGGGCTCGACCGGGTCGATCGGGACCCAGGCGGTCGACGTGGTCACCACTGCCCCCGACCGCTTCCGGGTGGTGGCCCTCGCCGCCCAGCGGTCGGTCGACACCCTCGTCGCCCAAGCGGCCCGGCTCCGGCCCCAGCTGGTGGCGGTGGGCGACCCGTCCCTCGCCGCCGACCTGGCGGCGCGGGTGCCCGCCGGGACCGAGGTGCTGGCGGGTCCCGAAGGTCTGGTGGCGGCGGCCCGGGCGGCCGACGTGGTGGTCAACGGGGTGGTGGGCTTCGCCGGCCTGCCGGTTACCCTCGCCGCCCTCGAGGCGGGGCGCCGCCTGGCCCTGGCCAACAAGGAATCGCTCATCGCCGGCGCCCCCGTGGTCCAGCGGGCCCGGCAGACCCCCGGGGCCGAGATCGTCCCGGTGGACTCTGAGCACTGCGCCATCCACCAGTGCCTCTCCGCCGCCCGCCGCGGGGTGGCACGGTTGTGGGTGACGGCGTCGGGTGGCCCCTTCCGGGGGCGGACCCTCGAGGAGCTGTCGTCGGTGCGGGTCGAGGACGCCCTGTCCCATCCCACCTGGAGCATGGGCCCCAAGATCACCGTCGACTCCTCCACCCTCATGAACAAGGGCCTGGAGGTCATCGAGGCGCACGAGCTGTTCGAGATCGACTACGACCGGATCGACGTGGTCATCCACCCCCAGTCGATCGTCCACTCGATGGTGGAGTTCGTCGACGGTGCCACCGTCGCCCAGCTGTCGCATCCCGACATGCGCCTGCCCATCGGCTACGCCATGGGCTGGCCCGAGCGCCTGCCCACCGCCTTCGGGGCCATCGACTGGTCGTCGCCCCTCACCCTGCAGTTCGAGCCGCCGGACCGGTCCGTGTTCGCCTGCCTCGGCCTCGCCTACGAAGCGGGCCGCCGGGGGGGATCGGCCCCGGCGTGGCTCAACGCCGCCAACGAGGTGGCGGTCGCCGCGTTCCTCGAGGGCCGGCTCGACTGGCTCGGGATCGCCGAGGTCGTGGAGGACACCCTCCAGGGGTGCGACGCCGGGCCGCTCGAATCGGTCGACGACGTCCTCGAGGCCGACCGTCGGGCCCGGGAGCGGGCCGAGTCGGCGGTGCAGCGGAGGCTGGCGGTCGCGTGAGCCGGGTCGTCCGCGACGCGGAGGTCGAGCGGGCCGGCGCGGGGACAGGCGGGGAACCCGGACCCGAGGAGCGCCGTCGCCGGCAGCCCGGTCAGAGCCCGGCGCTCCGGCTGGTCCGGGTCGGGCTCGTGGTGGGCGCCATCGTGGCCGCCCCCCGCGCCCTGGTGCTGCCGGGGGTCACCTTGTCGGCCATCCCCGTGGCCGCCTTCGGCCGCTACATGCGCTCTTCGATGATGGAGACGATGACCCAGGACTTCATCCGCCCCGCCCGGGCCAAGGGGGCCGGGCCCCGACGGGTCCTGTTCGTCCACGCCTTGCGCAACGCCCTCATCCCGATCGTCCCCCTGCTGGGCATTTCGCTGCCGGCCATCGTCAGCGGGGCGGTCATCACCGAGGACATCTTCAACTACCCGGGCCTGGGGAAGCTGGCCATCGACTCGGCGTTCAACATCGACATCCCCACCCTGCTCGGGGTGACGTTCGTGGTGACGGTGGCCACCATCGTCGGCAACCTGGTGGCCGACATCCTCTACGCCGTGGTCGACCCGAGGATCCGCTATGCCAGCGCCTGACGAAGGCGGCGGGCCCCCTTGGCTGCCCGGCCTGGCCGGGCGGGTCCGGCTGCACCCCCAGGGCGCGCCGGGCGCCCGGGGCGCTGCCGGTCGCAGAGCTGCGCGCTGCCGAGCCGCATTACCGCGCGGCGATGGAGCGCATCGTGCCCGCGCTCAGTGCGGGTGCTCGCCCGTGGCGGCGGGCGGGCGCGACTCCTCCGCGAGCGAGGTGAGCGTCAGCTGGCCGCGGGCCGCGTCCTCGAGCACACCG
>OFHJ01000829.1_pt1 | contig 10269 bp, 12 predicted proteins | sample 1522001 | NCBI WGS metagenome assembly OFHJ01 (sample SAMEA2464838, study PRJEB22497) | soil metagenome | biome: Grassland; feature: Farmland; material: Clay | place: Australia | collected 2013-02-01 | depth 1.2 m | reverse complement strand
GGCCGACACCGAGAGTGCGGTCGAGGAAGGCACCACGGTGCAGCCCAGTCTTTTCGCCGACTCGGTCCCGGCGACATCGACGTAGATCCGACGGCACCGCGAAATCCGGGCGTCACCCGAGGCGCCTCGGGTGATTTCTCAGGCGGAGGGTGCCAGCAGCGTTGCGTCGCCCGGCGCCCCAATGCATCTGATCGATTGTCGTTCCAGCCAGACCTGTTTGACGAAGGAGTCGGCGATGGAGTACGCCCCGTGGCCCAACCAGTGAATCAGCTTCTTCTGCTGCAGGGCGATGACCGTGGTCTGGACGTCTTCCGTGCGCACTGCGGTGTCGAGCGCGACTGCGGAAGACGACGGCCAGTGCCTCAGACGAGTAGATTCCGGGCACCTCTGCCCCCTGATGCGTGGCAACGCGACTGAAAATCCTTTGCGCCAGCGTCCGCGAGCGAGTCGCGTTTGGTCCATACGATGGCGCGCAACATGGCATCGGCGTCCCTACCGGCATCGACCGTACGCCCGCGGATACGCAGGGCATCGAGGAAAGGGCGGGGCCGGTGACGCAAATCGCCGAACGCCTGCCAAGCTGCGGCGACTGACGGCTGCGGGGTCACGCCCTGAGCGTGCATTTGTTCGAGCGCCCAGGAAACGGACCCTTCATCCATGACCGGGTCATCGAGGTCCCGGCGAACGGCTTCTTGCGCCGGGAGGTGTTTTCAGGCACAACGTGCCCTCTCTGGCCGGAAATACCTTGTGACAGACGCGGAACTCATTGCGGCGCTGGAGCAACTGCGGAATACACTGATTACAGTGGCGACCGGAGGGCCACGCATCGAGTCGGTCGACAGTGAATACCGCGAGCTCTACGGCAGAGTTTCGGCCGAACTCGCCCGTCGTCGGATAGACAATCCGCTGACATATGCGAGCCTTTGGGACTGGTATGGCCGATGGAGCAGCGGCGATCTTCCAACCTACCAGTCGCGCCGCGAGTTCGTCCGGGATCTCATCGGTCCGCCCATCAACATGCTGCGCACAGGACGTCGTGACGAGCCGCCTCCGACCGGGTGGCCGCGTGTGGACAGGACTGTCGGAGAGCTGCGCGATCGCCTCGCAGAAGCCACCAGTGAAGAGCAGTATCAAGCGGTAGGGTTGCTGTGCCGAGAGGCCATCATTTCGGTTGCCCAGGTTGTTTATGATCCCGACAAGCACCGGCCTCCGGATGGCGTTCAGCCAAGCGAGACAGACGCGAAGCGCATGCTCGAAGCTTATATCGAGGTCGAGCTTCGCGGCGCCTCGAGCGAGGAATCCCGGCGGCACGCGCGTTCGGCGCTTGCTCTAGCGGTCGCTCTTCAACACCGGCGGACCGCAAAGTTCAGGGATGCAGCGCTGTGCGTAGAGGCAACGACTTCGGTAATTAATGTGTCATTGCCATCATGGCTGGGCGTCGTGATCCGCAGTAGCCGTTGATCCGGTGTGTTTCGCTGGAAAACCGCTGCGACGCTTGGCCTGCGCAGGTGCATGAGAGCTATTGGGCTATTGGCCGACGGTGGCCCGTGGCAAAGCCTGATCGGAGCGGGTTTGAGTGACTTGGTACGATTGGGGCACTTCACCGACTCGTGATTTGAGGGGCGCGCTCCGCCATTCCGTTCCGAATTTTCGGAGTTTACGCACCCAGAAGCGAAGGTGCTGCCATTGCAATAAGTCGCCCCACCAGGCCGCCGCGCCCCAAAAACAGACCACAGAGCGTCGGGAGCACCAAGATGGAGGGCGCAGCCCGCGTCAGACCGAGGGGCCTTGCGGCCCCTCGACGTCGCAGAACAGCGCACCTCAGCGAGAGCGCTCCCGAGTCGCGGGAGTCTTGGTCGCACGCGCCGCGTCGGCGATGACGCCGTGTGCCTCGGCGGTTTGGGCGGATCGCTCGTCCGCCTGCGGCGGCAGGACGACGAGCTTGCCGTCACGCGGGAACGCCTTGAGCTCGATGTTGAAGCCGCCGCTGTCGGCATGCGGGAAGGCGACGCCGACCTTTGTCCAGCTGCGCACTTTCTTGCCGGCCGCGGTCTCGAACTGCTCGACGATGAGGACGTTGAGGTAGGCAGGTTTTGCGTTGCTCATGGAACATCTCCTCTGATGGATTTTCGGATCAACGTCGCGAATCGCGACGCGAGGGTGCTCCGGCCGCCATCGAGCGAGAGTACCTTTGAAGTGAGCGAACGACCCTGCGGAAGCCTCCGCCGAGCGTGGACACCGGCTTCCGCCACATCAGCGCAGAGGCAAATGATCACGCGGTCTGCCAGGGCGCGCTGGCACGCTTGTGCAACCCTGGCGGACCCGAGCGGGCGGACGATGCTATCCCGAGTGAAGCGTTCGAGACCGGTGAGACGAAATTTCCCACAGAGGAGAACGGACGTCCGCAACCCAAGAACCACCGCCTGCACCGCATCGTCGAGCGTCTCATCGCCGCGTGCCGATCGCCTGTCCGTGCAGCGGGATGCCGATCGTCGCCTCCTGCTTCATGGCAGCAGCGACTCTCGAGCGAAGTGAGTACGCACGACGGCAAGTGCCGGCGGTCGCCGCCCATGATCAGCGGCAGGCGCCCGCCAAGCCCGACACACCGACGGGCCGCCGAAGCGGTGCACCCCAGCGCCCGCAAACGATGGCGTGGACCCTTCAGCCAATTCGACGGGGTCACGACGAGCCGATGGCCCACAATGCGAGCCGGCCGGCGCAGGACAGTCAACTCCAGCTCGATGTGTAGAGCCGCCCCTTTGATGGCAATAGGCACCCGTTATGCGGCATTTCTGCACGAACGCACCGGATATTCCCCCTTCCCGGCGCGATCCAATGCGTCCACAGTGCCGTCGGCTGAGAACACGTACCGTTCAGCGACGTTGCCAACTCAGGGGTCTTCACATGGCCATCGCCTCATCCGAAGAGATACGCGTCCAAGTCAAGCTGACCGTCCTTGAAAGTCAGCGCGAAGAACTTCAGCTTGCGTGGCAGGAGATCGTGGCTGGCAAGCGTGTGCGCCTGAACACTCTCAACCGTGAGATCTCGGCGATCACGGAGCGCGCGATGCGCGCACTTGTTCTCATCGAGGGCGCGATACGTCAAAATCCGTCCACGGGCCAGGCGCGCCGACTGGTGTGCTTTCTCGCCGGCGTCTACAACGGGTCCGACTTTCCGTTTGATCTGACAGACCTGCGGGCACTCGACACCGCCCTCGCCAACGCCTGCCTCGACTACCTGAACTACGACCGACTGGGTCGTCGCGAAGTGCATCGCCACCTCTCAGGCGGCGATACGGAGCTGCAGCGGTGGACCGACGATTACGGCCTGCGTCCGCGCGAGACACAGCCCGGCTGATCGCGCAGGGTCAACGAAGCGAAGCCGTAGACCGCATTCGGGTGTGCTTCTCCGGTTGCCACCATCACCGCCGATCGCCGTCGGCCGGCGGCACCTTCGGCGCCTTGCGGAGGTACTTGAGCATGTCCTTCGGCTTGGCTGCCCCCGCGCGCTCACGCAGGAACTCCTGCGCAGTGCGCAGGCACCCGACCTTCTCAGCAACGGCAGCGGCGATGAACTGGTTCAGCGAAACCCCATCACTCGCCGCAAGCTCGGCCGCCGCCTTCTTGACCGATGCCGGCAGCTTCAGGGGATAGGTGCTCTTGCTCATGTCTTGATCCTCTTCAGGAACGTCCCAGGCGTCACCACCTCGAGACCGAACTCCCCAACCGCAGACTGGAAGTGCCGCACATTATGCGTGACGATCGCCTTCGACCTGCCATTCACCGCGGCCTCGAGCACGATCTCGTCGTCGGGGTCTGCGAGCTGGGGGCGCCACAGAAAATGGACCTCGACAGGCTCGGCGGCGCTCGCGAACGCGGCCATGAAGGCGGCGATGTCCTTTTCGCCCATGCCGGTCGCCAAACGCTGCTCGGCCCGCTTCAGTACCTCCTCGTACTCGAGGAAAAGCGCCGTCGTTACCAGCGGTACCAAACGCTCCTCCGCGACGAGCTCGAGGAGCCGATTGCTCGCACCGAGGCGGCTTCTGAGCCCTGCCACGATCACCGAAGTATCGAGAACGACCCGGGGTGCTTCCATATTTGGAGATATCCTATAGGATGTCACACTGCATGGGAAGAGTGCCTGGCCCCCTACCGAATCTCTGAGCGAGACCGGGAATCGACCGACCCGGCTCCGACCAGCGAACGGTATTCCTCTTCAACCAGCGCTCGGGCCCTGCGGATGAGATACCGCACCTGAGCGCGAAGGGCGCCATCCGGTTGCCAGCCGCGGGCGACGGCTGCGGCACCAAATATCCCGCCACCGAGCTCGCGCTGAGACGCACCAGCAGCAAGTCCGTCGAGCACCTGCAGCGCCCGAGCGTGGAAGATATCCACACGGCCTGGGCGCACGGATAGGGACGCTTCGCGGTCCCTCGAGACAGGCATGAGTGCACGGAATCCGCTCAACGCCGTCCACGCGGCGCAATCAGCAGCGCCGGCCGGGATCTGGTACGCGAATCGATCCCCCTCGCTCAAACCACCTCCCAACCGCAGCTGCACCGCTTTTGCAGATGAACAGACGACTAGTCGAACTCCCCTCCCATCTCGGAATAGACTCTTGCTGCCAGCTATGCGCCAAAAGGAAAAGAGATCTGGTGCTGCCTGGCGTTCCTCGACCTGAGGCATCTCGTCCCGCACCAACGAGATTTCCGGTGACGCCCGCATCGTCCAAACCGGCGAGACCTGCCGCGCGTCCAACCGCGGATCAACAAGCGCTTCGAGTCCCCACCGTGCTGCGATACGGTGCGACGGACTGCGACGGTAGCGCATCCAATCGCGCGCATAACGTGGATTGCGACGTAAGTATTCCCACGCCCGAGCAGACGGGTCGAGGTGCAGCGCGTAGACATACGCTGCGGAGCAGGCCCAAGAATCGTCCATGGCGGCGTGCACAGCTCAACGTTGTTCTTAGCTCCCCCAAGCCCCACGCCGGCCGTGACGTCCGCTGTAGCGCAGAACTCGATGAAATGGAAGACCGAGTTTCGCCCGAATTTGCGGCGAAACTCGACTACCCGTCGTCGCCGGGTCATGAGCCGTCCGAAACGGTTGCATTTCTGGGCAAAGACACCAGAAATGCGACTGGCTTTCTGCACTGCCGTTCGGTAATGCTCCAAACCATGCGGAGCGACGTCGACCGATGCGTCGGGCGACGCGTGGTTCACGGAGGTCACAGCATGGCAGCACCTGAACAGTCGGGCGAGACGCGGAGCGCGCGGTTGGTCCGGCCGCTCGAGCTACGGCAGTACCGCTACTTCGCGGTCCTCGCCGAGGAGTTGCATTTCGCGCGTGCCGCCGAACGGCTGAATGTCGGCCAGTCCAACCTGTCACGCGAGATCCGGGCACTCGAGCACCAGACCGGCCTCAGGCTCTTCTACCGGACCAGCCGTCACACCGCGCTCTCTGCTGCCGGTGAGCGGCTTCTCGATCATGCGCGGCGCGTACTGGCCGCCGAGGAGCACGCGCGGCTTGCCATCGGTGAGTTCAAGCGCAGCGCCAAGGAGCGCCTTCGTGTCGGTATCTGCGAGCGCATCGCCTGCTCCCGTGTGGCAGCGGCCCTCATCGACTGGCGGTGCGCCAATCCCACCGTAGAACTGCGGATCGTCAGCCGCTCTGGCCGCGGCCTGCTCGGCGAGCTCGAGGCCGGTCTGCTCGACGCCGGGATCACTGCGATGTGCGTCAGTGAACCCGGCATGGCGTCCGATCGACTCTGGGCTGACGCCTGGATCGTCGCCTTACCGAAGAACCACTCTCTCGCGTCGGCGCGCACAGTGGAGTTGGCTGACCTCGCGCGCGAGCCGCTCGCGGTTCTCATCCCGGATCCTACGGGTCACTCGGAGCGAGGGATCGTCGAGCGTCTGTTGAGTGTCCATTCATCGCTCTTCATCACCGAGCATCCTGCCACCGCGCTCGCGCTCATGACCTGGGTCGAGGCCGGCTGCGGCGTCGGCCTTCTGACGGCCTCGCAGGGTGCGGACGTCGTGCGCCCAAACGTCGTCCTCCGCCCAGTCCGCCGCGGACTTCCGCCGGCCGAGATCCGCCTCCTGCGCAGTGACGGGCCCGTTTGCCCGTCGCTCTCAGGGCTGATCGGGTGTTTGCGGACGGGCCGGACGTGAGCGATCACGCCGCATCACGGCCTTGAACGCTTTGTCCCGCAGGATGAACTGCGTGAGCATGTGCGGGATGAGATCGGCCGCCAGCACCGTCTCACCCCAGGTCTCACTATGCAAGGCGGCGTAGCGGTCCAGCTGAGCTTTGAGACCGACGGGCACGGTGATGGTGAGCTTGATCGTTTCGGTGCTGGGCAGCGGCCCGAGACGCAGCTTGGTGTTCACGGAATATCGTCCTTCAAGGGCTCGAGGATTCGTCGTTCGAGTAGGGGCGGAGGATCAGGTCCTTGTTCACGATCACCCGCACCGGGAAGCCCGGGCGAATGGTGATCGTCGGCTGGATATCGAGGTTGCGTCGCGTAATCTGCTGGCCGACCTGGTTCATGGTGCCCTGCAGACCCTGGAGTGAGGCGTAGAGCACGGACTGCGAGCCGCCGTACTGGCTGGGCACGGCGAGCTCTGCCGCGGCTCCGAGCAGCGTCGAGACCGCCGCGCCCGCCACCAGACGCTTCCAGTGCCAGTCGACCCGGTCCTCGAGCCCCGTGTACCCCTCGGTGTCGGTACCCGGCAGCCGATCGAGCACGATGGATGACCCGTCGGGCCGGATGAGACGCGTCCAGACGAGCAACACCCGACGCTGACCGTACGCCACCTGGCTGTCGTATACGCCGAGCAGGCGGGATCCCTGAGGGATGAGCAGGATCCTTCCGGTCACCGTGTCGTAGACGTTCTCCGTGACCGTAGCGATGATGTTGCCCGGCAGATCCGAGTCGATCCCGGTCAGCAGCGCCGCCGGGATCACGGTGCCGGCGAGCAGCTCAAACGGCGAGCGCGGCCTCACCAGCTGCCCCGATGCGTAAATCCGGGCATCGGCACGGCGGCTGAGGAACGACTCCTTCTGCGCTTCAGCACTCTGCGCTCTGCCCACCCCCGCTGCCGCTGGCCCCTCCGCGTGGGACAGCCCTTCGCCGACATGCGAGGCGATCGCCTCGGCTGCCGCCAGGCTCGGCGACTGCGCAGAAGGGGCCGCAGATGCGCTGCGCGCAGCCCTGCCCGGCCCCTCGCGCAGATGCACGAAGAGCTGCGCCTTCGCCGCATCCTGCGCCTCTCGCTGCGCTTGCAGGCGCTCGGCGCGGATCTGATTCTCTTCGGGGTTCGGCATGAAGGACGGCCGCTCGGGCAGCTCCGGGATCCCCGCCGCGCGCTCGGCCTTGACGACCGCGGGACCGAACTCCCCGGCCGGCGCACCCAGCTGCGGGACGGTGCGAACACCGGCATAGCTGTGCGGCATGGCCGCCAGGCCCTGCGCATGGGCGACCTGCCTGGGCCCGGTCGCCGGCGGCGGCTCCACCGGAGTCGGTGAGCTCGGCCGGCGCAGCCCCACCATTGCCGCGATGAGTACCGCAACCGCGAACACCGCGAGGATCGCCGCCAGCGTCTTGCGGTTGAGGCGCGTCACCGGGCGGGGCCTCGCCCGGAGCTCAAGCGCCGCGGCGCTCTCCTTCTTAGCGCCCGGCAACCTGGCACTTTCCGGTTCGCCCTCGGACCTCTCGGTCACGTCCCGCCTCCCTGCCCCGTGCCCGCGCGCAGGTCCGTCCGCGTGATGCGCACGATCTGCTGCGGCGCGGTGCCGAGGCGCAGCTCCGCTTGCGCGAAGAGCCGGTCGACGATGTAGTACGGCGCTCGGACCTGATAGTTGACGAGCTCGCTCTCGCCCTTCGGCCCCAGGATGAACAGCGGTGGCATCTCGCCCTCGGCGATCCCGGCTGGGAATTCGATATACACGCGCCGGCCGTCATCGAACGCGCGGACCGGGCGCCAGGCGGGATGGTCGCCCGAGATCGCATAGTGGAAATTCAGTCTCGCGAGAGTGATGCCGCTCGCGACCGGCAGCGCTTCCTCGGCGGCTTGATTCGTTGCGCGCAGCGCGATCAACTGATCGAGCGGATAGCGCCACGACACGGAGGCCATCCAGGTCTTGGGCGTCGAGACGAGCTCGAGGTGATACGTGCGGCGCGAGGTGTTGATGACGAGATTGGTGTGCAGGCCCGCCTCGATGGGTTTGACCAGAATGTGCTCTCGCCGATCCGTCCCCTCCCCGCTCGCCGTATCGCCAATGACCCAGCGCACGGTATCGCCCGCGGAGACGGAGATCAGGTGCTCGTCCTTCTGAAGCGCGATATCCGTGACCCGCTCCGGACTCGTGTAGACCTGGTACAGCGCTCCCGCGGTGTACGGCCAGACCTGCATCGCATTGATGAATGCCGCACGTGAAGGCTGAATGAGCGCCGCCGCGTCGGCGTCTCGCACCTGCTGCATCGGATCTGTCGACGCATGCGTCGGCGGGGGCAGCCAGTCCGGTGAGAACTTGAGCTGCCCCGGGAGCGGCAGTGCCTGCGGCACCTGGATGATCTTCACCGGAGCCGGGGGGTTGGGGATGCGCTTCGCCGCAACGAGGTGATCGAGCGGGATGCTCCGTGCGGGGCGCTGAGTGGCGCAGCCCCCGATCAGACTGCTCGCGGCCATCAGCGCGACGAGCAGCGGCACACAAAATCGAGTCTCTGCAGTCACTTGGAACCTCCAGTGGAATGCACCGTGGTGAGGTCACGGCTCCAGTCGAGCCCGTCGATGTAGATCCCGAGCGGGTTCTTGCGTAAGGAAACGACATCGTGCGGCGTGTGGATCACGATCGTGAGGATCCCGGTCCAGCGATCGGTCGACACCAGCGCCCCGTTCGCGTACGTTTGCTCCTGCCACTGCGCCTGGAAGGAGTTCCCGGATACCCGGACGATGCTCCGGACCTGAACGGTCACGGAGCGGCGCCCCACCTGCGCAAAGGGATTGTTCACACGGGCGTAGGCGTTGAGCATCGCCGCGCCCCGAGGCGTCACGTAGTCGTAGGCCTCGAGCCAGTTCTGCCGCAACACGACAGGATCCAGCGGCACGGAGCGCACGTCCTCGATGAAGCGCGAGAGGAAGTAGGCGATCTCAGCACCCCGCGGGTGATAGGCCTCTACGGCGGGGGCGACACCCATGACCTCCCCGGTCCGATCGACTTCGACGACGTAAGGTGTGATCGTCGAGCGGGCGGAGTACCAGAGGAGGCCCCCGGCCATGAGCGCGGAGAGTGCGAGCGCGCCGAACGCCATCCGCCGCCAGTTGGCAGCCTGCACGCGCGCCGAACCGATCCGCTCGTCCCAGAGCTGCTGGGCGGCCTGGTAGGGGGTCTCTGCAATCGGCGTCTTCGAGTAGCGGACGCTGGCTCTCTTGAACGGCATCATTCGTCCTTCTTCTCACTGAGATCAGGATGGGCACCGGCGCCGGGCCGATCGGCCGAGCGCACCGTCTGCGCCGCCGTTCTCGACCCGCGGGAGACATTCGAGCGCAGACGCTGCGCCCAGGCCGGCGCCCCGGAGGCCTGGCCGGGGCGCCCTGCGCCCGACGCCGCATTGCCCGCCGTAGGGCCCCGCGTCGGACTGTCACCGCCCCGCCCGCCTTGTGAGCGAACGGCAGCGCCGATCCCACGCGCCAGGCGGGCGCCTCCGGCGCCCGCCCCAACGGCTGCCGCGCCTGCGGCGACCGCTACGCCGCCGGCGGCGAGTGCCGTGCCCGCGACCGCACCGGCGCCGAGCTGCGGGGCACCCGAGACCAACCCGGTGGCAATGCCGGGTCCATAGATCCCGAGCCCCAGCAGCGCGAGCGCCGCGAGCATGATGGCGAGCGCGTTGTCGATCGTGAGCGTCTGGCTGCCAATCGGCGCAGGTGTGCTGGCGAGACTCAGGGCGCTGGTCGTGTCCGCCCGATGATGCTGCGGCGTAGCGTGAAAGGTCCCAGCCGTGTCCGACCGAACGAGCTCGCGCATGGGAGGCGCTCCTCGAGATCGAGGTCGGCGCCGGTTTCGCCTCTGACACCCCGCCGGGCAGGGCGACCACTCACGCCCGGCGAGTCATCGCCACGCAAGCCGAATCTGCTGTCCGAGGCTCAGCATTCGTCGGTGTGCCGGCGTGCGCCGTAGGACCGCATTGGCCCCGCCACCGCGACGCCCCAGGCCAGCTTGCGGCGCCGCGCCAGTCGGTAGCGCCACGATTCCCAGGGAGCCATCG
>OFHJ01000828.1_pt1 | contig 10275 bp, 7 predicted proteins | sample 1522001 | NCBI WGS metagenome assembly OFHJ01 (sample SAMEA2464838, study PRJEB22497) | soil metagenome | biome: Grassland; feature: Farmland; material: Clay | place: Australia | collected 2013-02-01 | depth 1.2 m | reverse complement strand
CTGTAGGTCTTCGCGAGCGCGGCAGGGCCGACGAACCCAGGGTCGACCTCCATCGCGAGGCAGTCCGAGACGCAGGCCCCACACTGGATGCACGCCATCGTCTGGGTGATGTCGACCATGCTCTCCCGGTCGACGATGTACTCCCGCTCCGGCACCGGCTCCTTGGCGATCAGCCACGGCGTGACCCTCTGGACCTTCTTCCAGTGGACCTCGTCCATGTCGACGATCAGGTCCTTGATCACCGGCATGTTGCCCATCGGCTCGACCTCGATCACGCCGTCGGCTCCCCAGGAGCGGGCCTCGTCGAGGTGGGTGTGGCACGCAAGGCCAGGTTCCCCGTTGATGCGCACCCCGCCGGGGCCGCCGATCCCCGCCCGGCCGGAGCAGCGGATGCCGATCGAGCCCTCGAACTTCGCGCTGGCGCAGGAGCCGATGAAGACCTGGTCGATGCTCGTGCCCTCCACCTCCTCGACTGGGCGGACGTTGTCGACGGCGTGCGGACAGGCGACCTGGGGCGAGAGCGCCGCACCGTCGACGTGGACCTGTCGCGCGTAGACGGCGTCCGGATCCGGGTGCAGCTCGCGCCCTTCGACCCCCCGCACGCCCCGCTCGGCGAGGAAGACCCGGGTGACCTCGTCGGGGGGAACGAAGGCGAACTTGGCGCCGAGCTCCATCGCCAGGTTGCACATCGTCATGCGCTCGGAGACCGACAGCCCGGACACGTAGCTCCCATGGAACTCGACCGAGGCGTAGGTCGCCCCGTCCGCGGTCAGGCGGCCGATCAGCGAGAGCATCACGTCCTTCGCCGAGACGCGCGGACCGAGCGGCCCGTCGATGACGACCTTGATCGACTCCGGCACGCGCATCCACAGATAGCCCGCCACCCAGGTCGCAGCGACCTCGCTGAAGCCGACGCCGGTTCCCGCCGCGCCGAGGGCGCCGCTGGCCGTGAGAAAGAACAGCCGATAAGCTGTCAGGTCGGACACCTCCTGCGCCGATGCTGAGGCCTGGGGACGCCAAACCGACGTCCGGGCCGTGCACCTCTTAGTTTCTAGCGGCGCCGGGGGGGGGGCACAGTGCTGCCGACGTTTGCCGCCGGCGGGCCGGCCAGCGCCAGGACGAAGAAGAGAGCCATAAAGGTGGGGGCTCGCATATAGGACACCTCGGCGCCCAGGATGGCGCAGACGCCGCCGCGGGGCAATCCCCCAAGCGGGGTGGGTGTGGACCGGTTGCGTGAGCCGCGTGCCGTTCCCGCAGGGGGCGGGTGGGACGGTGTTTGCCGGCAGCGGCCGGCGGGACGCCGGCGCTCCGCCTAGCCGCGCTGGTCGAGCGGAATGTAGGTCTGCGGGACCTTGGGGCCGGCGTATTCCGCGCGGGGGCGGATGAGGCGGTTGTCGGCGTACTGCTCCAGCACGTGCGCCGTCCAGCCGCTCATGCGGGACACGGCGAAGATCGGCGTGTAGAGATCCACCGGAATGCCGAGGTCGTAGTAGGTGGAGGCGGAGTAGAAGTCCACGTTGGCGTTCAGGCCCTTCTCCGCCTTCATGAACTCCTCGATGCGGCGCGACATTTGGAAGAGCTTTTCGTGCCCGCTGCGGCGGCCCAACTCCTCCGACATGCGGCGCAGATGGGTGGCGCGGGGATCCTCGGTGCGGTAGACGCGATGGCCGAAGCCGGAGATCTTCTTGTGCTCGGCGATCATTTGCCGCACCGCCGGCAGCGGATCCGCATCGCCGATGCGCAGCAGGAACTTGATGACCGCCTCGTTGGCGCCGCCGTGCAGCGGGCCCTTGAGGGCGCCGAGGGCGGAGGTCACGGCGGAATACAGATCACTGAGCGTGGCGGCGGTGACGCGGGCGGCGAAGGTGGAAGCGTTGAACTCGTGGTCGGCGTGGAGGATGAGGGCGATGTCCAGGGCGCGAGCGGCGGTTTCGTCGGGCCGGGCGCCGTTCAGCATGTAAAGGAAATTGGCGGCGAGGCTCAGGTCCGCGGCCGGCGCCAGCGGCGCCTGGCCTTGGCGAATGCGGGCGAAGGCGGCGACGATGGTCGGCGTCCGCGCCAGCAGGCGCAGGGCCTTGCGGCGGTTGGCCTCCGGCGACATGTCGCCGGCGTCGGGATCGAAAAAGCTGAGGCCGGAAACGGCCGTGCGCAGCACGTCCATGGGCGCCGCCTTGGCGGGAAATTCGCCCAGCCAGCGCAGCACCGGCTCCGGGACGGCGGCGGCGGCGCGGAGCTGCGTTTGCAACTCCCGCAACTGGGCGGCGTTGGGCAGCTCACCGTGCCACAGCAGGTAGGCAGTTTCCTCGAAGCTGGATTTTTCCGCCAGGTCGTGGATGGTGTATCCACGGTAGGCGAGGATGCCCTTCTGACCGTCAATGAAGGCTATTGCCGAGGGGGACGCAACCACGTCCTCCAGTCCACGTGTCGCCACAGTTGGCATTGGTCTCGCTCCCCCGAAAGGCAAACAGACTTTTATATCTCATTTTACGCCCGGGCTCAAACGACGCGAAAATGCCGCGCGCAGACGGCGAGGGGCGATTGGGCACGCGGCCGAGGCTAGGCCTTGGGGTGGGCGCGGTCGTAGACGGCCATCAGTTGGCGAATTTCGGTCTGCGTGTATTTCTGCGTGGTCGCCAGGCTGGCGTGGCCGAGCATCTCCTGAATAACGCGCAGGTCGGCGCCCTCGGCGAGGAGATGGGAGGCGAAGGCGTGGCGCAGGGTATGGGGATGAAGCTGGGCGGGCAGGCCATGGCGCGCGGCCCAATCCTTGACCAGCCGACGGGCGGAACGGTCGGTGAGGCGGCCGCCCCGGCGGTTGAGGAACAGCGGCGCGGCGGTGCGCCCGGCCAGCAACTCGGCGCGGCGGGGCAGATAGGCCTCCAGCGCCTGGCGCGCCTTGGCGCCGAAGGGAACGATGCGCTCCTTATCGCCTTTGCCCAGCACGCGCACGGTTTGGCTGGCGCAGTCCACGCCGTCCAGGTCGAGGCCGGCGAGTTCGCTGATGCGCAGGCCGGCGCCGTAAAGAAGTTCGACAATGGCGCGTTCGCGCTCGGGAAACGGCGCCTCCGCCGAGGGACGGGAATCCAATGCGTCGTTGAGCTGCGCGGCGGTGGGAATGGGCGGCAGGCGCTTGGGCAGCTTGGGCGAGGCGACGGCGGCGGCGGGATTGGCGGCGAGGCGGCCCTCCTGCAACAAGTATCGGAAGAACGAACGCAGCGTGGCGAGGCGGCGGGCGATGGAGGCTTTCTGCGCGCCGCGGGCATGGAGTTCGGCCAGGAAGCGGCGGATCAGCGCGGCGTCCACGGCGGCGACCTCCGTGGCCGCGCCGGCGACGGCGGCGAATTGGCGCAGGTCGGCGGCGTAGTTGCGCAGCGTGTGCGGACCGGCGCGGCGCTCGCCACGCAGGTAGGCGAGGAACTCCTGTGTTTCTAGCGCCAAGGACGCCATGGGCAGGAATGTAGCATGGGGACGCGGGACGGGGGACGGGGGACGGGCAGGCGCGGCGGGCGTTTGGGAACAGGCGGAGCGGCGCAGGCGGCGGCGCGGCGGCGGCAAATGTGCCGCGGGCCGCGCCGGGCGCGGCCGCGCGGAACCACGGCGCCCGAGGCCACGGCCTGGTACGCGAATGGTCTGCTTCGCTGCCCGGCGGACCAATGACAGCCGGGACGGCCGTCCCACTTTCCGTTCGGAAGCGGCGCGCGCAAGGGCGGCGGGCCGCGCGGAGCGCCACCGCACCCTAAACCTGGGGCTGGAACGAGGGATGGGCAGAATGAGGGGCTGGGGACGGGGGACGGGCGGGCCGGGGCGGTAAGATAAAGAGAACCGCTGTTCCGTTCCCCTGCGCCGGTGCGCGCCCTGAGAACCTCGTGAACCAAGACTATCTATCCGCCATCGTCCCCATTGCCCAAGAAGCCGGCCAGATCCTGATGCGCCACTACGGCCGCGTACGGGTGGAATACAAAGGCGGCGTGGACCTGGTGACGCAGGCGGACCGGGAATCGGAGGCGTTCATCGTGGCGCGGCTGCGCAGCCAGTTCCCGCAGCACGACATCGTCGCCGAGGAGGGGGGCGGGCACGAGTCCGGCGCCGAATACCGCTGGTACGTGGACCCGCTGGACGGCACCACGAACTTCGCCCACGGCCTGCCGATGTTCGCCGTTTCGATCGGGCTGGAGCATCGCGGGCGCATGGTGGCGGGGGTGGTGCACCATCCGGTGATGCAGGAGACGTTCACGGCGCTGGCGGGACAAGGGGCGGCGCTGAACGGCCATGCCATCCACGTTTCCGAAGCCGCCGATCTGCGCACGGCGCTGGCGGCGACGGGCTTCCCGACCTTGCAGCGGCAGCAGAACCCGAACGTGCATTTTTATTACGCCGTGACGCTGCGCTCGCATGGCGTGCGGCGGATGGGCGCGGCGGCGCTGGATCTTTGTTACACCGCCTGCGGGCGCTTCGAGGTTTTTTGGGAGTTTGGGCTGAAGCCCTGGGACGTGGCCGCGGGCAGCCTGATCCTGACCGAGGCGGGGGGACGCGCCACCACCATGACGGGGGAGCCCTACCGTCTGCGGGCGCCGGAGTTGCTGGCGACCAACGGCCGGGTGCACGATGAATGCATAGCTTTGTTCGCCGAGGTCTTCGCCGACCATACGCCGCCGCTGCCCTCCGCCGCCGCCTATCTGCGCGGGCGGGAGGAAGCCGCGCCGGCGCAGCCCTAGGCCCGAGGGACCCTTTCGATTTTTTCCATGTCGCTGCACTCCAACCCCCTGCCGTTGCGCCGCCGCTACTTGCGCCAGGTGCACCGGCTGATTCATCCCCCGCAGCGGATCACGCGCGACCCGCAGGTCTCCGCCTATTCGCTGGCGATGCCGCGGCTGCCGAAAAGCTGCTCCGGGCTGCGCATCGTGCAGCTCTCGGATATTCACTACAGCCTGTACCTGCCCTCCAACGCGGCGGAGCGGGCGGTGGAGCTGGCCAACCGGCTCCAGCCGGACATCGTGGCGCTGACCGGCGATTTCGTCACCGCCTCGCGGCAGTTCATCGAACCGGTGGCGGATTTGCTGGGACATCTGCGGGCGCGGCTGGGGGTGTTCGCGGTGCTGGGCAACCATGACTTCCGCGTGGACGCGGCGATGATTTCGCGGGCGCTGGCGCGGCGGCGCATCCGCGTGCTGCGCAACTCCCACCGGCGGATGCAGATCGCCGGCGAGCGCATCACCATCGCCGGCATTGACGACGCGCGGCAGCAGCCGGATTTGGCGGCGGCGCTGGGGGCGCGGCGGATGCACGGCTTTACGCTGCTGCTGGCGCACAGCCCGGCGTCGCTGCCCGACGCGGCGCGGCACGGCGTGGATTTGGTATTGTCCGGGCACACGCACGGCGGGCAGATCCACCTCGGCATTCCCGCCGCGGCGCAGTTCTATGACCGCCATTTCCCCATCGGCTTTTTGCAGAAAGGCGCGACGCGCATGTACGTCAGCCGCGGGTTGGGGAAGGTGATCGTGCCCTGGCGCGTGGGCTGCCCGCCGGAGATCGCCGCGTTCACGCTGTATCCGGATTAGGGAGCGACCGCCGGGGCTAAAGCCCAACCAATTTTTCGGGTGCCGACTTTCGCGGCGCTAAAGCGCCGCTCTATGCCATCCGGAGGCGGGGCGCGCTCGCCCCGCAGTCGCCCGGGACTTCCTCGACAGCCCCCGAGGCCCATCCCAAATGCCGCACCCGGCCGCGCGCAGCGCGACCGTACGCAAGCCGGAGGCATACCCCACATCCCAGGGCCTACCCCACCATCGTGGGTTGGGGCTCCTGCCCTGCGTGCGCACCTAGGTTCTGACGGCGTCCCGCCAGCGGCGGGGCCGTCGCCCTCCCGGACGGCGGAAACTGACAGCCGGGACGGCTATCCCACTTTCGCTGCCCGGGCGTCCGATCAGGACAGGGCGATGCGGAGGGCCATGGTGTAGTCGGGCTCCAGGCGATGGCGCGGCGGCTGGACGTGCAAGGCCGCGGCGGTCTGGCGCCAGACGATTTTCTCCTCCGTGCCCAGCACGCGGACGTCGTGGATTTTGCCAGGGCGCTGCGGCGATGCCGTGCCCAAGGCGCGGATGGCCATTTCCGCCGCGGGCCAGCCGAGGGCGACGGCGTAAAGGACCGAACCGGCTTTGTTGCGCGTGAAGCGGATATCGCGGGGGCCGAGATCGCGGATGCTTTTGCCCTGGAACGAACCGGCGTGGATCATGTCCGGGCCCTCGCCGAAGATCTTCCAGGGGCGGGTGCCGTAGATGGCGTCGCCATTGATGCGGAACCAGGCGCCGATGTCGTCCAGGATGCGCTCTTCCTTGGAATCAATGGTGCCGTCGGGCTTGCCGGGGATGTTGAGGATGAAGGTGCCGTTCTTGCTGACCACGTCCACCAGCCAATGGATGACCTGGCGCGGCGGCAGATAGCCGCCGTAGGGACCGGGATCGGTGAACAGCTTGCGCTGGTAATGCCAGTCGCCGATGCAAGTCTCCGACTGCCAGGGATGCGGCAGAATGCCCGCCGCCAGGCCGCGCTCGATGTCGGCGACGACGGCCTTGGCCAGGCGCGGCGGGACGTTCTTGATGGTGGTCACGCCTTCGTTGCGGCCGCCGTGGGTCTGGATGTTGTGGTTGTAGAAATAGGCCCCGGCGTTCATGCCGCCCCAGCCCAGCGGGAACAAGGGATTGTCGAAATACAGCAGGTCGGGGTTGTGCTGGTCCACCAGGTCGCGGGTGCGGTCGTAGAAATTTTTGACGTAGCTGGGATCGGGCAAGGCGTTGAAGGGATGCTTGACGCCGTAGAGGCGGTGCGGATCCCTGCCCTGCCACCATTGCCCAATGCCCTCCTCGGGCCGCAGGTCGCCGTCGTAGGGGACGCCGGCCAGGGGACCGGAGGCGTCGGCGCCATGCGATGGCTGGAACCACCACCAGTTGCGCGCCTGATGCACGGTGACGCCGAAGCGCAGATTGTGCTTGCGGGCGATGCCCGCCCAGGTGCCGACAACGTCGCGGTGCGGGCCGATGCGGCCGGCGTTCCAGGGCTGGTGGCGGCTGCGCCAGGTGTCGAAGCTGTCGTGATGGTTGGCCAGGGCCAGGAAGAAGCGGGCGCCGGCGCGGACGTAGCGGTCCATCAGCGCTTCCGGCTCCCAATTCAGCAGCGTCCACTGGGCACAGAGATCCTTGTAGCCGAAACGCGTGGGGGGACCGTAATGGGCGCGCTGAAAGCCCGCCTGCGCCTGCTTCGGCAGGTACATGTTGCGGGCGTACCAATCGCCGTCCTCGGGCACGCACTGCGGCGACCAATGGTTCCAGATGCCAAACTTGGCGTCGCGATACCACTCCGGGCATTCGTATTGCAGCAGGGAGTCCCAGGTGGGTTGGTAGGGGCCTTCGCCGGCCAGTCCGGGAATGGGGCTGATCATGGGCACGCCGTCATGCGAGCCGCCGGAGATGGGCAGCGGGGGCGGATCGCCCCAGCCGGTGGGCCGCCAGTGGGCGGGGTCGAGATGCTCGGCCACGATGCGGCCGCCGCGCAGGGCGTAGAAGACGCGGGCTTCGGTGGGCTGGGCGCAGAAGGCGGCGTAGTCCTGGGTGTATTGGCCGAAGGCCGGCGGAGCGGCGGCGGAGGGAATCGCGGAGGATGCCGCGGCAGCGGGGGATGCCGCGGCGGCGGCAAGCGCAGAGGAATCCGTGGCGGAGGAAGAGGAGGAGGGCGGCAAAGCTTCAGCCGGTGCATCGGCGGCTAGGGCGGCGGCGGAAACCGCGCCCCCCAGCCATTGGCAGAAATCGCGGCGTCGCATGGCGTTGAGCTTACCTCAGAACGCGCGGCGCGGTGTCATCACGGGGCGGCCTGCCGACGGCCAGAACCGCGGCGTTCGCTAGCCTGGGGGCGCGGACCGCTGGTCCGCAACGCTGCTGGGCGGCTGCGGGCTGAAGCCCACAGCACACGGGCTGAAGCCCATTCCACGTGCCTGACCCAGCGCGGCCGCAGGCGCCTCGCCACTCGCGGCATTAGCGCCTGCCCTGCATGCGCACGCGTGCTCTGACAGCGTCCACCCAACGGCGGAGCGACGCCGCCCGTGGGGTAGGGCTCCTGCCCTGCGTTTCGTCGCCCTCCGGGCGGCGCAAGCCGACAGCCGGGACGGCTACCCTATTTTCGCCGCGCGCTGGCCGGGCGGGGAATGCCTGGGGGCGCGGACCGCTGGTCCGCAGCCAACGGGCGAGACAAGCGGCGCCCCAGGCGGAGCGGACTCGCGCCTAGAACTCGGGCCTTTTCTTGCGCGGCTAGGCGGGCGGAAACAGCGCCTGTTCGACGGCTTGGCACAGCGCGTGGCCCATCAGCATGTGGCATTCCTGGATGCGCGGGGTTTCCCGCGAGGGCACGGCCAGCAGAATCTCCGCCGCGGCGGCCATCTTCCCGCCGCCCTCGCCGGTGAAGGCGATGGTGCGGCAGCCGCGCTCCCGCGCCGCCGCCAGCGCCGCCACCACGTTGGCCGAGTTGCCGGAGGTGCTGAGGCCGACGGCGACGTCGCCGGGCCGGGCCCAGGCTTCGATTTGCCGCGCGAAGACGCGGTCGTAGCCGTAGTCGTTGCCGATGGCCGTGACCACGCTGGTGTTGACCGCCAGGGCCAGCGAGGGCAACGCGGGACGGTCCTGCAAATAGCGGCCCAGGAACTCCGCCGCCAAATGCTGGGCGTCGGCGGCGCTGCCGCCGTTGCCGAAGAAGATCGCCTTGCCGCCGGCGCGATAGGCGGCGATCATCGCCTCGGCCGCGGCGGTCAGGGCGGGCAGCAGCGCGGCGGCGGTCCGGCGCTGGCAATCGGCGTGGGCATCGAAGTTCGCCTGCAACAAGCCGCTGAGGCTGGAAGCGGCGGGATGGGTGGCCGAAGAGTGGGACATGGATGCTAGGCGCATTTTAGCAGCCGAACCTCGGCCCGGACCGGGGGTCGAATTGGCCCGGCGACCAGCCCGGGCAGGGCAAACGTCGTTGCCGGACACGAGCGGACTCGAACCGCTGACCCCTACCGTGTCCATTTCGGGGACGATGTAGGGCCGGAAGGTCCGATTGATGCCAAGCACTAGGCGGCGCAAGGCCTTCCGCGCCAGCGCCGCGCGAGCGGGACCTATTGAGCGCTACCGCATAATGCCGCGGAATTCAGTGATGGATCGCGGGGTTACGTCAAGTACGCGGCAAATGCCCTCAAGACTGGGCGGCGCCGGGCCAGTCGGCCGGCGCCTTACTTCGGCACCGGGCCGCCGGCCGCTTGATTGGGGCGCGAAGGGACCGCACGCTTGCGGCCACCCAGGTCGGCTCGCGGGCAGTGCTCGCGTAGGCGGTTCCGGATGGTCAAGTATTGCCTGCGGCCGCCGCTTAGGTCGAGCGTTACCTGGTTGTGGAAGATGGCTGTGAGGCCGCCATCCAGGCAGATGGTAGCTATGTTAGGAGGGCGCCAGATAATCCTCGACACCGTGAGGCTGTCGCCCTCCAGAACCAACGATCTGGCAGATCCCCCGTCGCGGACAAAATGCGCGTAGACCTTCGTTGTGTCCGTGCCCAGTAGTCCGGACCCACCGCTATAGGTCGCGACGGTAAAGTAGACGCCCTTAACCGGGGTATGAAGGGTCTCGACCTTGTATGGCTTCTCGCACCCCGACATGGCCAGACACAACAGGACCGTGATGATTGCAGGTGTTTTCATTGGGAGCACCCGTTCGACGCGAGGGCGGCGTGTCGCAAGCGCACGCTCGTACCGCAGGCGCACGCTATTGATTCTGCCAGCGCTATGGCGGTTGGCGGTGCGCACCGCTGTTTGCTGTTGCCGGCGGTCACGGCGGCGGGAACCCATTTGGTCGTCCAAGGCACATACGCGAACAATGGGACGTGGAGCGCCGCAGGGTGCGCGGCGGGGCCAAGCCTGACCGGGGCGGACGGGGGGCGGGCGCGGTGCCCGAGGGCGGGAACCGGGACCGGGGGGGCGCGGGCCGGCCCGCCCGCGCCCTCGTCCGCCGCGGCGAGCTCCGGCCGCTGCTGCTCGAGCGTCCCGTTCCCGTCCTCGACGCCGTCGTCAATTGCATCGCGGCCGCCCCGCCGGATCTCGCGAACGACCTCCTCGCCCACGGCATCGTCCTCCTCGGCGGGGCGAGCGCGATCGACGGCCTCGACCGGCGCCTCGCCGGGGGGACGGGCCTTCCCGTCCACGTCGTCGAGGAGCCCCGCCTCGCGGCGGTGCGCGAGGCACTCGGCCGGGACGGGGCCGCGATCGGA
>OFHJ01000827.1_pt1 | contig 10287 bp, 9 predicted proteins | sample 1522001 | NCBI WGS metagenome assembly OFHJ01 (sample SAMEA2464838, study PRJEB22497) | soil metagenome | biome: Grassland; feature: Farmland; material: Clay | place: Australia | collected 2013-02-01 | depth 1.2 m | reverse complement strand
AGCGGGAGCCAAGCATGTTCACGCCGATGACGGCGCCGTGCCGCTCGACGATGCGCACACTCGCTTCCTTGCCCGGAATGCGGCAGAAGAACGTGCTCGCGTCCGGTGGCGGCGCTCCAATGTTGCCCGTGGAGGTGTATTCGATCTCGAAGAATTTCGCGCTGTTGTAGAAGATCGGCGGCTCGTAGCGCACCGGATCGCCGAGCATCGCGCGGGCGGCGAGTTCGCCTTGGCGCTTGGCTGAATACCAGAGTTGCTCCACCGTGGGACGGCCATCGAGGAGGAATTCGGTGCAGTCGCCGGCGGCCAAGCTTTACGAGCGTTTGCGTGTTAGCAATGATGCTTTCTGGATGTAGCCCCATGTTGCGTTGGCAAAGCAACAGCAGCGTTGAATCGCCATCATCCTTGGTGGCACCGCTAGCAATGCACCACAGGGAGAAAAGGTACGTAACGGTTCGACCAGGAGAGACACTGTATTCAATCGCATTCCGAAACGATCTCGACTACCATCGGGTGGCCGCCTGGAACAACATCGGCCCCAACTACAGAATTTATCCAGGGGAACGCATTCGACTGGCGCCTCCGCCCGAATATCCTACTCGACACCACCGTATTCGGACCAGGCCGCTTCCGCAGGCGTCTATTGGAAAGACAGGTAGCGCTCAGGGAAATGGACCGATTCCGCTTGACAGTATTCCTCCAACTGGCTTTCCAAAATTCAACGTTCATAAGTGGCGATGGCCGGTCCTGGGTCCAATCGTCCAAACTTTTAATCCTCCTAACGGCTCTAAGGGAATCGATATTTCTGGTCATTTTGGGCAGCCGGTCGTGGCTTCGGCACCAGGAAAGGTCGTCTACAGCGGTAATGCGCTCAGAGGATATGGTGAGCTGATTATTGTCAAACACAGTGCGCGCTTCCTGTCAGCGTATGCCTATAACAGCAGGATATTGGTGAAGCAAGGACAGTGGGTGAGGGCGGGTCAAGTTATTGCAACGCTTGGTGAAGGACCGAAACGTCGTGCTGAACTCCACTTCGAGATCCGCGATCAAGGTACTCCCGTCAATCCACTGCAGTTTCTGCCAGAATCCGCTCAAGCTAAGCGCCACATGGCATCTGGGCACTGAGCATGATCTAATAACGGGCTTATAGCGACCGCACAGTGGTACCGTATGCTCGTCGGACCGGCTGATCGACTGGCAACTGTACGCCTTCTTTAGAACCATCCGGGTAACCGACGTGAGCAATGCCGCACCGAATTCACCCAGTGCCAACTTTTCCCGCATAGAGCGACTCCCGCCTTACGTATTCAATATCATTAATGAGTTGAAGAGAGAGGCGCGCGCACGAGGCGAAGACATTATTGATTTTGGCATGGGCAACCCGGACCAGCCTACACCGCCGCACATCGTCAATAAACTCGTGGAGGTGGCGGTTCGGGGTATTCATTCCGAGTACGTGAAGCCCGAATATCTCGATGAGCACGCTGTGCATGCACATCGCTATTCGGTCAGCAGAGGGATTCCTCGGCTTCGGCGGGCGATGGCAGGCTGGTACCACAATCGATTTCGAGTCGCACTGAACCCTGAAGAAGAAGTGATCGCTACCATCGGGTCAAAGGAGGGGTTGGCACACCTGGCGTTCGCGACGCTCTCACCCGGGGACACCGTTTTGGTTCCCAATCCTGCCTATCCTATCCACCCCTACGGAACGGTGTTGGCCGGCGCCGACGTGCGCCATGTACGAATCGGCCCCGAAGTCGATTTCTTTGAAGAACTGGTCAAGGCAATCAAGGAGACAACGCCGACGCCAAAGATGCTGATCCTTAATTTTCCATCCAATCCAACTACGCAATGCGTGGATATCGAGTTTTTTGAAAAAACGGTCGCGATTTGCCGCGAATATCAGATCTGGCTGGTGCATGATCTCGCATATGCGGATCTTTGCTTTGATGGCTACTCTGCACCATCAGTGCTTCAAATACCGAAAGCTATTGATATAGCAGTAGAGTTTTTCACACTTTCAAAAAGCTATAACATGCCGGGTTGGCGCGTAGGGTTCATGTGCGGAAATCCCGTGCTGGTTAATGCGCTGGCACGTATCAAGAGTTACCTGGACTACGGCATGTTTACGCCAATCCAGGTGGCCGCCATCGCGGCTCTTGAGGGACCACAGGATTGCGTTGCCGACATATGCGCCATGTATCGAAGCCGTCGAGATGTGTTATGCGACGGTCTTAATCGTGCTGGATGGCCGGTAACGAAACCGAAAGCGACCATGTTTGTCTGGGCGAAGATTCCCGAGCCTTTCGTGGCCGCTGGATCTCTGGAATTCTGCAAGCTCTTATTGGAAGAGGCCAAGGTTGCGGTTTCACCCGGTATCGGCTTTGGCGAGTACGGTGACGATCACGTACGTTTCTCGCTAATAGAAAATGAGCATCGGATACGGCAGGCGGTTCGCTCGATTCGGAGATTGCTTCAAAGGAATCGCTCGTGAATAAAGCTAGGAATGAACGGCCACTGCGAATTGGCGTGGCTGGACTAGGAACGGTTGGTCAAGGGGTGTTGCGCGTATTAGCCCGTAACGCGTCGCTGATCCAGGCCCGTTGCGGGCGGAAACTGGTTGTCACACACGCAAGCATCCGGGACCGCAATAAGCGACGCGATTGCGATTTGAACGGCGTCGCTCTGCTCGATAGTCCGCTTGAACTAGTAGAATCCGAGATCGACGTGGTGGTCGAGCTCATGGGAGGCTTGGAGCCCGCTGAAAGATTGATCGTTTCCGCCCTAAAGGTCGGTAAATCAGTCGTAACCGCCAACAAGGCACTCTTGGCGGAACGGGGTGACATCGTAATTGAAGCGGCCGAACGGTCGGGTCAGGCTCTTGGATTTGAAGCCGCCGTGGGTGGTGGTATTCCGGTAATTCAGGTCTTACGTGAGGGTCTTGCCGGCAATGAGGTCGACAGTATTTCCGGCATCATCAACGGAACCAGCAATTACATTCTAAGCCGCATGACGCAGGAAGATCTGGTCTTCGATGAAGCTTTGGCCGAAGCGCAGAAACTTGGTTATGCGGAGGCTAACCCATCTTTTGACGTCGAAGGGACGGATGCTGCTCATAAGCTGGCAATTCTGGCGGCTATCGCTTTTGGCATGCCTCCGTCGTTCACATCGATTCTTAGGGAGAGTCTGGATGGAGTGCACCTTCAGGATGTTCATCTGGCGAAGGAGCTTGGTTATCGTATCAAGCCACTAGGGATTGCCAAACGTGGAAACGACGGTATCGAGCTGCGAGTTCATCCAACCCTGGTGCCCACTCATCACCCGCTCGCGTTTGTCGACGGATCACTCAACGCCATCCGGATCCACGGAGACATCGTTGGGCAGACGGTCCTGATCGGGGCTGGGGCCGGGGCGGAACCAACCGCCTCGGCGGTCATCGCAGATCTGATAGAGATCGCCAAGGGACGGGCGCCTAGTTTACCGCTAGGTCAACCGATCAATTTACTCAAGACACAACCGCTTCTTCCACTGGAATCGGCTCAAAGCGCCTTTTATCTAAGGCTTCAACTAACTGATACACCTGGGGCGCTGCGCGCTCTAACGACGATTTTGGCGGAACAGAAAATTAGCGTCGAAGCGATCCTTCAGAAGGAACCCCATGAACAGAAGTTTGCGACGCTGGCGCTGATTACTTCGGTAACCAGCGAGAGTAATTACAGTCGCGCCTTGAACAAGATTCTGGAGTTACCTTTTACCCATGGTCAAACCGTCCGCTTGCGAGTGGAATATTTCGAGGATTTGAAGTGACGCGATACACCGGATTGATTGATCGGTACCGGAACCATCTGCCGCTTGCGGCGGACGCGCCATCTGTTGGACTCGGAGAAGGTAATACCCCCCTGATCCGACTCCATGCCGTTGCCGCCAAGGCGCATTTCGACGGAGAACTGTATGTAAAGTTTGAAGGACTTAATCCGACGGGATCCTTCAAGGACCGTGGAATGGTTGTCGCCGTTACCCAGGCATTATGCGCCGGAAGCCGGGCCATCATCTGTGCTTCTACCGGCAACACCTCGGCGTCTGCGGCGGCATACGGTGCCCGCGCCGGCCTGAAAGCCTTCGTTCTTATCCCTGAAGGGAAGGTTGCACTGGGAAAACTTGCGCAGGCGGTGGCGCATGGCGCGACCGTCGTTCAGGTGCGTGGCAATTTCGATAGCGCAATGCAGATCGTGAAGGAACTTGCAAAAACCGAAGCGGTGACGGTGGTTAATTCGATCAATCCATTTCGCCTTCAGGGTCAAAAGACCGCTGCTTTTGAAATTATTGAAGAACTTGGAAAGGCACCAGATTTTCATTGCCTGCCAGTCGGCAATGCGGGCAACATTACAGCGCACTGGATTGGCTATTCTGAATGCTTTGGCGTCGGCACGTCCGCGTGCTTGCATTGCGCCGGGAATTGTCGCTTCCTTCAGGATCAATCGGTTAGAGTCGGTACGCGACCCAGAATGCTAGGTTACCAGGCGAGCGGAAGCGCTCCGTTCCTGCGCGGAGGGCCGGTGACCGATCCAGAGACCATTGCTACTGCGATTCGCATAGGCGCACCCCAGAGCTGGGGTCCGGCATGGACCGTTCAAAAAGAATCCAACGGGTGGTTCGACGAGTTGTCAGATGCCGAAATCCTCGCTGCACAGCAGGATCTGGCAGAATCGGAGGGCATATTTTGCGAACCCGCTTCAGCGGCCTCTGTGGCGGGAGCTGTACGTGATATTGTCTCTGGCAAAATTCCCCAGGGAAGCACCGTAGTCTGTACCTTGACTGGAAATGGCCTGAAGGATCCGGACATAATCCTTCGGCAGCGATCGCTCTACATAAAACAGGTCGAAGCGAATCGGGTTGCCGTCAAAGAACTGCTCACTGAGTGCATTGTCTAGATCGATGCACGTCATACCCGTGATTCGTCCGCGCTGCGGCCAGTCTGTGGCGAGCCTGTCGGAAACCATTCATCCCGTGCTGCGCCGCGTATATGCGACGCGAGGAATTACCGGAAACAATGAGCTGCCACTTTCTTTGAAAAACCTGTTTCCTCCGGTTTTTCTTGGTATCGAACAAGCGGCTTCAATCCTGATCCACGCGATTGACCACAATCGGCGGATCATGATCGCCGGCGATTTTGATTCGGATGGTGCTACGGCGTCGGCCTTGGCTGTCTTGGGCCTACGCACCCTGGGAGCAAACGCTGTCGATTACATTGTTCCCAACCGGTTCACGATGGGGTATGGCCTGTCGACGGCTTTGGTGGCACAGGCAGTGGAAGCCGGCGCGCAGGTACTTGTCACCGTAGACAACGGGATCAGCAGCGTAGCCGGCGTCAAGGCAGCCAAAAACGCCGGGCTGACGGTAGTCATAACGGACCATCATCTTGCCCCGGCGAGCCTCCCGGAAGCGGACGCAATCGTAAACCCAAACCAGCCGGGCTGTTCATTCGCAAGCAAGAACCTGGCGGGTGTCGGTGTAATGTTTTATGTTTTGGGTGCAGTCCGGGCCGGTTTACGCGCTCGCCGGACGGATGCAGATAAAGCAGTACCAAATTTGGCCGACTATCTTGACCTGGTGTCGCTTGGAACGATCGCGGATCTAGTGCGGTTGGATCAAAACAATCGGATCCTAGTTGCGCATGGCTTACAGCGCATCCGTCAAGGCCGTTGCCGTCCGGGAATCGTCGCGCTTTTAGAATTGGCAGGCCGTACGACCGAATACACTACCTCGCTCGACCTCGCGTTTGCGGTTGCGCCCCGTTTAAATGCCGCGGGACGACTCGACGACATGCGATTGGGGATCGAATGCCTCCTGGCGCCTACTCTTGAACAGGCACGCCCTTTGGCTTCACAGCTCGACAAACTCAATCGTGAACGTCGGGAAATAGAACAAAGGATGCGTGAACAAGCGATGGAGGATTTGCCAGAAACTTCAGAATACGTAGGGATCTGTGTTTTTAACGATCAATGGCATGAAGGCGTGATAGGTTTGGTTGCGGCACGACTGCGGGAGCGACTACACCGCCCTGCCATTGCGTTTGCTCCAAGCAACGAGCCCGGTCTGCTGAAGGGTTCGGGCCGTTCTATTCCAGGATTCCATCTGCGAGACGCGCTGGCAGAGATTGCTGCAAACCGGCCGGATCTGATCGAAAAGTTCGGCGGGCATGCGATGGCATCAGGCCTCTCGCTGCGAGCACAACATCTTAAATCTTTTCAAATTGCCTTTGATTCGGTCTGTCGGGTGCAACTTGACACAGACACCCTTCGCGCGGTCATTGAAACGGATGGCGAACTTGCGGAAGATGAGTTGAATCTGCAAACAGCCTTAGCGCTGGAGTCCGGTGGGCCGTGGGGCCAAGGTTTTCCTGAACCGATTTTCGAAGGAACATTTAAAATTCTTGAAGCGCGCACCGTGGGATCCGAGCATAGTCACGTGCGATATCGCCTGAGGACCCCCGATGCGACAACCGTTTCAGCTATCCATTTTTGGGGGTCGGAGACGGTCAGGCGATCCGGTGACGCTAGAGTTGTCTATCGCCTAACTGTCAATCGATACGGCGGACAACAAGAGGCGGGCATTCAAATTGTCCATCTGCTGACGTAGCAGACAAATGATAATTTACAGCCATCCGACAAAATCCAGAAAAAATAGTAAATACAAGTTATAACGCAGCACTCGTTCCGTTATTGTCCGTTGCAATCCTACATAATCGAGAGTACATTTATAGCGCAGATTGTAGCGTAGAAGTGGTATGGAAAAAACGAGGCTGCTCACCGATCTGGCGATAAATAACCTTGAGACGACCGGCAAGGAATACACGGTCAAACCCAAGGAGACCGGCGCATCAACTCTCTATCTCCGGGTCTCCGCCAAGGGCGTTAAAACCTTCACCTACCGCTACCGGAGCCCGCAAGGCCGCGATACCTGGCTAACGATGGGTAACTACCCGGCCATGAGCTTGCACGATGCCCGGAAGCTGGCCACTGACTATGCGCTGATGCGTAAGCTGGGCATCGACCCCGCCGAGCAGGTACAGGCTGAAAAGGTCGCGAAGCAGGCCCAAGCCAAGGAACTGGCGCTGAATCCTACTTTCGAGAATGTAACGCAGCTGTTCTATGAGCGTGTCATTAGTCGCCGCCGCCGTCCGGAACAATTCCTATGGGCGGTGCAAAAGTATGTGTTCCCGTATATCGGAACGGTTCGCGTGTCGGAACTGACTCGTGGACAGGTCGCAGAAGTCATAAACAGAATTGTGGACAACCGGACGCCAGTAATGGCGAATCGTGTCTTGGCAATGGTCAAGGCAGTAACCCGATATGCGGCAGAGCAGGGGCACTGCGATACAGATCCCGCCGCAGGCTTTACCAGGGCCAGCGCAGGTGGAAAGGAAAAGCCCCGCAACCGAGTGTTGACCACCGACGAAATCAGGAAGCTGTTGCTAGCGCTGGATGCCGATGCACCGGCAGGGCGCAGGCTGTCTCTACAAGTACGCTGCGCATTGCTTTGGCTGCTTATGAGTGGCCAACGCATCAGCGAGACATTATCCGCACAGTGGGATCACATTCGTGACGGCCTTTGGAATCTGCCTGCAGAGAACACGATGGGACAACGGACGCACTTTGTACACGTGACTCCGCTGATGGCCGCGATACTGGACGAGCTACGGCCATTAACGGGCACAAGCCGCTACATTTTCGCGAGTTCGCGGGACAGCAAAAGGTATATGGCGAAGGAAACCGTACAAAACGCCCTTTCCCGGCTTTTGAACGATGGCACGATTCAGGTTCGCAAGTTCAGCCCGCATGACCTGCGTCGGACGATGGTCACTCGTATGTCGGATCTTGGCATTGCGCCCCATGTGATCGAGAAAATAGTCAATCACAAGATGGCTGGCGTGATGGGAATTTATAACCGTTCCGAATACTTGCCCGAACGCCAGGAAGCGATAGAACTGTGGAATCTCCGCCTGCAGGAATTGATGGGCGCATGTGGCAACGTCGTGTATATGGCCCGTGGATAAGCGTTAAAAAAGGCGACTACTGCGAACAGTAATCGCCTGAAAGGCAACGACATAGCATTGTAACTTAATGCTAAACGTCACAAAACCAGGTCAAGGGGAGAGGGGAAAACGTTCCGGTCGGAAGATTAGGTAGCACGCCGACCATTTAGTTTCGTGAGTTTCAACAGATCCGAAACGAATCACCAGATCAGTGCGACAGCGAAATACGATAAGAAGAGTGATAGTCGAGCCGTTCTATCTGACAAAGAACGAAGCGAATATTGTCTGTAATTTGCAGTAGTTGCACGAAGATCAGATCAACTTCATGAAAAGTGCCATTAGGTATAAGGTGCGGGATGCGCAGTACGAACAATTTCATGGCCATAGCAACGGAGTTCAACTTCTCTGCCCGTGGCCGGATCCGCGACCGCTTCATGACCTCCAAGGTTCGATTGTGCTGCGGTTCACCGGATCGAGGGTGTGGCGCGATAGTGCCCGGTGCGCACGGGAAATCCTGTCGTATGGTCCTAGGGTTAAGATCAGCGTGTAGGGGCGGAGACTGACATGCGTCTTCTGGGTAATCTCGTCTGGTTCATCTTCGGCGGCTTCCTCATGGGCCTCGGGTGGTGGATAGCGGCCTTGATGCTGGCCATCACCATCATCGGTTTCCCCTTCGCCATCGCCGCCTTCCGCATCGGCACATTCTCGTTCTGGCCGTTCGGTCGTGAACTGGTAGACCGACCCGTCGACGGCCCCATGGATATCGTCGTCCTCATCGGTAACATCCTGTGGATCATCCTGGGCGGCTGGTGGCTGGCACTGGGGCATCTCTTCTGGGCACTGATCTTTGCCTGCACCTTCATCGGGATCCCGTTCGCCCTGCAGCACATCAAGCTGGCTGGCCTGTCGCTTATGCCGTTTGGCAAAGTGATTGTAGTGACGCCAATGAAACGCTAACCAATAAAAATAACCTCATACGGGGGAAACATCATCATGCCGAATATTGTTCTGCTGCACCGGGTCCTGGCTGCGTCACCTGAGAAGGTCTATCGCGCCTTTCTTGAACCGGATGCACTCGCGAAATGGCTTCCGCCGGATGGTTTTGCATGTACCGTGCATCATCTGGAAGCCACGGTCGGCGGCAGCTACCGCATGTCGTTCCGGAATTTCACCACGGGCGATGTGCATTCGTTCAGCGGCCGATACGTCGAACTCAATCCCGACGAGCGCCTACGCTATATGGATCATTTCGAGGATCCCAAACTTCCAGGGGACATCGAAGTGACGGTGATGCTGAAGAAGGTACCCGTAGGGACCGATCTACAGATCATTCAAGACGGACTGCCGGATGAGGTTCCCGTCGAAGCGTGCTACCTCGGATGGCAACAGTCGCTTGAAAACCTGGCGAGGCTGGTTGAACCATCGTTTCACACTATGAACCTATAAACGGCGACAAGTGCGAACGGGATTATCTATTTGCGTACATCATGAAATGGCGGTTCAAGCAAGCGACGTTCGATGGCAAGGCGACGTTCGCCTATGAGTGGGTTGGCCTTAGTCTATGACTTGCGCCGTACAACAAAGACGTTTAGCCGACGGTCTTGCCTCATGCAACCGATCTTTAGTGTTGAAGGTTCCATTGCAGATGATTGGATCCCACTCACACTGCCACCGCATCAAAATCCTCGCATCAGGACTGGCGGAGGTGAGTAACCGCCGTCAACTCTTTCCATACGGAATCCAACCTATAAGCAAACTCCAAAAGCCGCGTGCATGAATACGGGGATAGGTTGTATCGCATTGTGTCAGATTGTGACATTTATTGTCAGTTATCGTACATCCGAAACGAACATCAGAACGTTTGGAGTTGTTCGGTTATTTACTAATCTTATAAGTTGATTAGGTATTAATAGATTTGCTTTACATTGTTCGAAATGGCGTATCTCTTGCTTATTTACAACCAAAATGCTTTTTGGAAACGAAACATGCTTCTTAAGGTTAGGGATACCAGGGAAACGCCGGCCACAATACACCCCGCCAATCCGTCAGAGTTGCTGTCCTATCTCGTCGACAACGCCGGCGATGCGATCGAGGTCCTCGATGCCGAGACGCTGGACTACGTCGATGTAATGACCCAGTGATTTCCTGCTCAGGTGCTACCTTTTCACGGAGAGCACGATGAGCCAAGTGATGGAAGAAGAGATCAAGCGATGGACGGCGCGGCGGAAGTCGGCGCTGGTGCTGGAGATCAT
>OFHJ01000826.1_pt1 | contig 10292 bp, 7 predicted proteins | sample 1522001 | NCBI WGS metagenome assembly OFHJ01 (sample SAMEA2464838, study PRJEB22497) | soil metagenome | biome: Grassland; feature: Farmland; material: Clay | place: Australia | collected 2013-02-01 | depth 1.2 m | reverse complement strand
CAATAAGGGATGACATCATTGACATCATAAAGATCGCCAGAGAAGAAGGATACGAACACATCCAGCTTAATACAAACAGTATCAGGTCTGCATTTGACCCGGACTTCCCAAAACAGATTAGGTCTGCAGGTTCAAACGTCATTTACACAAGTTTCGACGGTCCAACACCCAGATCCAATCCAAAGAACTTCTGGGAAATACCGGCTGCACTTGAAAACTACAAGAAAGCTCCTCTTGGAGTGGTACTTGTTCCGACAGTTATTGGCGGTGTGAATGACCAGTACCTTGGGGATACCATAAGATTTGGTCTTGCAAACATAGATGCAGTCAGAGCAGTTAATTTCCAGCCCGTAAGTCTTGTAGGCAGAATGCCTGACAGAATGAGGGAGAAACAGAGAGTTACAATTCCTGGTGCAATCAAGAAGATTGAACAGCAGACTGATGGACTCATTGGAAGGGAAGATTTCTTCACGGTGCCATCCACAGCCAAGGTTTCAGACTTCGTTGAGCAGCTCAAGGGAAAAGAAATGTACAAACTTTCCATACACTTTGCCTGCGGAATGGGAACATACCTCTTCAAGGACGATGAGAGAGTAATACCCATTACAAGGTTCATAGATGTAAGAGGAATGTTTGAGCACATCGGCGAACTCGCTGACGAAATTAAGAACTCAAACTTCAAGAGACTCAGCAAGGCAGTCACAGTACCAAAACTGCTCCTTAGCCTGAACAAGTTCGTTGACTATGAAAAGGCACCGAAGGACTTCAAGCTCAAGGATATGATATACAACGCCTTCACTGATGGAGATTACCACGGACTCAAAGCTTTCCACTACAAATCCATGTTTATCGGATTCATGCACTTCATGGACCCATACACATACGATGTGGACAGAGTTGAGAGATGTGATATCCACTATGCTATGCCTGACGGAAGAGTAGTTCCATTCTGTGCATTCAATGTTATTCCTGAACTTTACAGGGATGCAACACAGAGAAAATACTCAATGCCAGCAAAGACATACGAAGAGAGAACAGGAAAAATACTCAAGAAGGACAAATACTTCAGAGAGTACACAAAAGAGGACAAGAGAAGAATCCTGGCTTTCTACGAAAAGAGCATAGGAAGAAAACTCAGTGAAGATGAAATCGGTATAAACCTCGATGACCCAATACCGGTTATATCATCAGAAAGACCTGAGTAATCTTTACCAACCCTTTTTATTCCCTTTTTTTATTTTCTTTTAACCTTGAATTTCGAAATTCTAGAACATACCGGTGACGTTGGGATACGTTATTTCGGCACGAATATTGAAGAACTTTTCAAAAGCGCAGTGGAAGGAACTGCAGCATTGATTGGTGATCCTGAGATTGATTGCATAAAGGAAACAACAGATATCCAGATAGAATTTTCAGATAACATCGACCTGATGTACCAGCTGCTTGACAAGTTGATTTACTTTTTTGAAGTTGACGAAGTTCTCTATGGGGAAATCATCCGATTCACCATAGATGGAAAGAGGGCGGATATAAGATTAGGTGGCTGCAAAGTTACTGAGAAGTTCCAGTACAAGTACATAATGAAAGCTCCAACATACCATAAAATGGAGATCAACCCTGAAAAAGGATACGGTGTCCAAATCTTTGACATATAGTCTGGAATTCCGACTATAGTTTTATTTGGGAAATGTAATTATCTCCTTGAAATGCCATCATTTGTCGCGAAGAAAATCTTCTTTACACGTGGTGTTGGAAGAGGCCAGAGCCAATTACAGTCATTTGAGGAAGCCCTTAGAGATGGAGGGATTGCACCCTATAATCTGGTGCAGATAAGTTCCATATTCCCTCCATTTGCTGAACAGGTCACAAGGGAGGAGGGACTCAAACTCCTGTCCCCGGGACAGATCCTTTTCACAGTGCTTGCGAGGAATTCTTCCGACGAGTTAAACCGTATGCTTTCAGCTGCAATAGGATATGCAATTCCAACAGACAGGAGCAAATGGGGATATCTAAGTGAACACCACAGTTACGGTGAAACAGAAAAAGTGGCAGGTTACTTCGCAGAGAAACTTGCTGCAGAAATGCTTGCCAGCACAGTTGGGCAAATCGATCAGCTGAAATGGGATGAGGATAATGAAGAATACGTGCTCCAGGACAAAATTCTGACGACAAAAAACATCTGTTCAACTGCGGTTGTTATGAAACCAGGGGAATGGACCACCGTCATATCTGCTGCAGTTCTGATTCTAGAGGACTAGTTACATGGATCCTTCAGTGGAAGCCAAATGGCAGAGAAAATGGAAAGAAGCAAGGATCTTTGAGCCAGAAGTTGATCCTTCAAAGAAGAAGTTCTTCATCACTGTTCCGTGGCCCTACACCAACAGTTCACTTCATGTGGGCCATGGAAGAACATATACAACAGCAGACATTATTGCGAGATACAAACGACTTTCAGGCTTTAACGTCCTCTTTCCAATGGCTTTCCACCAGAGTGGGACACCAATACTTGCATTCTCTGAGAGAATCAGGAGGAATGACCCTAACACAATCAAGCTTTACAAGGATACCCTGTCGGAGTATGAATCTCCGGAGAATATTCCGGCCAGGATTGAGGAATTCAAGGAACCCCAGAATATTGCAACTTACTTTTCAGAAAGAATTGTAAAGGACTTCACGAGCCTGGGATATTCCATAGACTGGAGAAGAAGATTCACTTCCGGAGACCGGTTTTACCAGAATTTTGTTGAATGGCAGTTCAAGAAGCTCAAGTCGCTTGGCCTGATAAAGAACGGCGAGTATCCTGTAGTATACAGCATAAACGACAGCAACGCCGTTGGAGAAGACGATATTGCAGATGGAGATATTGACAAGGTGACCATAGAGGAGTTTACGGCTGTGGTATTCCGGGGAGATGAATACAGCCTCATAGCCGCCTCATTGCGCCCAGAAACTGTGTTTGGTATAACAAACCTCTGGATTTCTCCTGAGGCCCATTACGTTAAATTCCGGATGAATGGCTCAATTTATGCTGTTTCGGAAGAGGCCTTCGAGAAACTAAACCTGCAGAGACCAGGCTTGAAACTGCTTGGAAAAATAGATTCTCAGGAATTTCTCAAAACAAAATTCAAAACACCACTTGATCAACGTGAAGTGAGTGTCTACACTTCCGATTTTGTGGATCCGGACAACGGTACCGGAATAGTGTATTCCGTTCCGGGCCATGCTGTATGGGACTACATTGCCCTTAAATCGGCAGGAATTGATTTCACTCCTGTCAAAGTCCTTGAGCTCACTGGAGCTGACAGGAGCACGGTGGAATCACTGATCGACGAGCTCGGCATAAAGTCTCTATCCGATTCGGTGAAGATCAAGGAAGCTACCCAGAGACTTTATAAAATAGAGTTCTACGACGGGAAACTGCTCTCCAACAACGGTTCATTTTCTGGCATGAAGACTGAGGCAGCAAGAGAAGCAATCAAGAAGGAACTTTTTGAAAAGGAACAGGGATTCATCTTCTACGAAACTTCAAGAAAGGCCCAAACACGAGGGGGTTCCAAGGTAATTGCTGCGGTCATGAGCAATCAGTGGTTTATAGATTACTCGGTTGACTGGTGGAAGAAAAAGTCACACAATATTGTGAATTCCATGCTCTACTATCCTGAGTTTTACAGGAATGCAATGAATGATGCGGTCGACTGGCTGAGGGAAAGGCCATGTGCCAGGAGGCGTGGAATAGGAACAAAACTACCCTTTGATCCAGATTGGACAATAGAGTCCTTGTCCGATTCAACACTCTATCCGGCAGTTTATACAAACATGCAGAATTTTTCGCAGATCTACAATGAAATTGGCAGCATCCCGCCTGAAATAGTGGAATACGTATATGCGGACGGACCGGAAGATGTTCTTTCTAATTACGGCAACACTGTCAAAGAACTCGCAATGTCGGCAAGAAACGAGAAGGACTACTGGTATGGTGTTGACATAAGGTTGACTGCACCTCCTCACATAAGCAACCATCTTGCATTTTACATAATGAATCATGCCGCCCTAATGCCGGAGAGGGATGCGCCGAGAGGCATCATAATTTCAGGCCTTCTCCTGGCAAACGGGGCAAAGATTTCAAAGAGCAAGGGAAATGCAATTTCTCTTCTCAAGATTTCTACCAAATACACTGCTGACCTCTACAGGCTCTTCGTTGCTGTGAGTGCGGATATTTCTTCAGTATTGGACTGGAATGAGACCGAGATAGCAGCAGTCAGAAGAAAATACGATGCCTTTGTTGAGTCACTTGAAAACTCTGAAGGTTCTCCAAAATCAACTGGCAAGCAGGTAGAAGAATGGTTCAGCTCCAAATTCAACCAGCATCTGAAGGACTACTTCCAGAAGATGGATATTTTTGATATCAGGGGCGCCTACATTGCCGTATTCTACGAAGTGCTGAATGACCTGAAATACGTTGAAAGCAGGGGCGGGAATGTCTCTCTCTGTGTAGCGGGAATCAGGGAACGGTGGCTCAAGATAATGTCCCCTGTAATACCGCACACCTGTGAGGAACTATGGGAGAAGTTTGGCCACTCAGGCTTCATAAGCTCTGAGAAAATGGGCCAGGAGACTATTGGGGAAGTCAATGAAGATTCAATCAAATCCGAGAAGTACCTCCAGGATATCATAACAGACGTAAGGGAAATCATAAAGGCAACCGGAATAACCCCAAGTAAAGTGGAGATTCAGACATGTGGCAGTGATCTGAGGGAAGCGGCTGTACTAATGTCAGAAAACAGGCTCAAGGATGTGGATAACCGCTATAAAGCCTTGATTCCCGAGTTCATGAAGAATAAAAGGAACATGGACTTCTCTGTGAGAAACGAACTCCAGATCCTATCCGAGAACAGTGGTTACCTGGAATCCGTCCTGAAAAGCAACATACAGGTTTCTGAAGCCTCACCGCAGGGAGGCAAGAAGAACGCGTGGCCGGGAAGACCGATGATCAGGCTCAGTTGATTATGGACTCATCCAAGGGCCAATTGTTTCAGCACTTTTGTTATCTTTAATTCTATCCCAAAATTCTCGAAATCCTGTTTCACGCTTTTTACGGCTGAAAGGTTTCCCAATTTTCTCAAATCCCCACTTCTGGCGTCCTGAAGGATCTGGAAAAGTTTGATGTATCGCCCGAACTCCTTGCGTATTGCTGCTTCATATTCCCGTTTGAGGGTATGGGGTTCACTATATTTCTTCAAGCACTGGAAAAGAATCTCAGCCGATTCCATTGATGGCAGAATTCCCTCGCCCGTGATTGGGCTTACAGTCCCTATTGCTTCTCCAACTCCTATAACATTTCCATTGAACATGTGGTCGAAAAGTGGTGACAGCCTGATCTTCCTGGAAGCTACTTTATGGGGCTTTTCTACCCATTTTACAGCATCTTCAACAAGTTCTCTGTTATCGCCGCCTGCACCAATATGGTATTTACCACCAATTGGGAACTCCCAGTAATAGCCTCTTCCGGCTGAAAAGTATCTGAAATAAAAATCCTGATGTGTTGATTCTCCTGACAGATATTCCTTGGTGAACATTTGCAGATCACCTGCTGCCTGGCCAAGATAATAGCGTGAAATACCAGTTGCATCAATAAGTGTGCTTTCCGGTTCTTCAGGGACTTCTGCCCTCTTCCTTTCATATGGCAATCCGGAAATCATGTCATTTTCAAGGCGGTTCTTGTCAATTGTGCACAGTCCAGTTGGTGAAAAGGTCAGTTCCCTTCCGGCCTCTGTCGATATGATCACATTTTCAGCCCTTGTCTCAACATATTGGTTTACATCCAGGCCGATATTGTTTAGCAGATTTCCAAGCCTGTTCCTGTTTGTCGCATACCCGCAGGGAACATAGAAACCTTCAGCCTTGGGGTCATAACCTTTTGCTTCAAATCCATCCTGGACCAGCCTCCTCAGGAGGTAACCCCCGGATATTCCAAGGCCGGCGATTGTTATCATAGGGAATGGAAACGCACTAATGATAAATACCCATGCCATTTGGGAACATTGAGGCTACTGATAAAGTTCGGGTACATCGGATGGCTTTTCACGGGATACCAGACCGGCAATGGAGAACGGAGTGTTGAGGATACAATTCTGAAGGTCCTCAGAAGCAATAAGCTCGCTGAAATGATACACTCAGCCGCCAGGACAGATAGAGGTGTTTCAGCACTTTCCAATGCATTTGCCATTGACACAACAGAAAGACCATCAAAGGTCCTGGGAATTCTTAACAGTTCCATCCAAGGAATGCTGTTTCACAGTTATACAGAAGTCCCGGATGATTTCAGCCCACGCCATTGCGATTACAAGGTATACAGATATGTGATTCCGGCGGAAGAATCCGGCCCCTACCTGAAGGAAGCTTTGAGAAAGTTCAGAGGAAGGCATGATTTTTCCAATTTCTGCAAAAAGGACGAGAGAAATCCGGTAAGAGCAATCAGGTCTATTCAGGTAAGAAGACGCGGCGGAATGATAACGGTGGACTTCAAAGCGAGGAGTTTCCTCTGGAACCAGATACGCACCATAATGGCTTATGGTGTGGATAATTCCCATGAGATCACGGAAGCGGACCCTTTCTCGCTTGACTCAAGATACGGGAGACTGCTGGAGCCGGAATCGCTGATTCTTTATGAAATGGTGTACGAGAACGTGGAATTCGAAACTGCCTTGAGCCTGTCCAAAATCAGGCAGTTCAAATCGTGCCTGCGGACTTACGACATCAGGAACTCCATACTTGGCAATTTTGCAGGCATACTGGAAACCAAAGGTAAATAATAATATAAGCTGAGTATGAAGTGCTCGTGGGTTACAGGATCCAGGCAGGGTCAATAAATGCCTCAAGGGCAGTTTATGCGCTGAACTGGTTCAACATAGCCCCGGGACTCAGGTATATCTCCGCAGATCTTGGACTGCAGATCGTCCAGCTTGGCATAATTACCACTGCTTTTTACCTCGGCCTGTCAGCTTTCCAGATGGTAGGCGGGCTCCTTTCCCCTAGAATAGGCAACAGGAATACCTCTGTGCTTGGAATTTCTATTCTTGGCATATCGGTAATGGCCACCGGCTTATCCAACAACCTCATCGAGCTGTTCTCATTCCGCCTTTTTGCTGGGATTGGCTCTGCAATGTTTTTCTCTCCTGCACTGGGCCTCCTTGCAGATATAGTTCCGAGAAAAAGTTACAGTTTTTACGTTGGTCTTTTCAATGGTTCATTCAATCTCGGTGGAGGCCTGGGAATTTTTGGCTGGAATTTTCTTGACCAGTATCTCGGATGGAGAATCCCACTCTACATTGCAGGCGCAATCATGCTGGCACTGGCATTGGAGAATATGGTAGTATTGAAGGATTACAAACCTGATCCGTCAAACAGGCTGCACATCTTCAGGCGTGCCAAGGACGTTCTAAGGAAGCCCTACATATGGGTTCTCCCTGTTATAGCTCTGGCAGGTATCCTGACTGAGACGGTCATTGGACAGCTTTTTGTATACTACGCAGAGGTTCACCTCAATTTCTCAGAGAATCTCGCAAGCTCGCTTGGCACAATATACCTTCTGGTAGGATTCTTTGGCGGTGCAATGGGTGGCTACATTTTTGGAAGGGTAAAGAAGAGAATCAGCATGTTCATTCTCTCAGTTGTACTGATGTCCGGGCTCACGGTAGTGCTTGCCTTCCCCACAAACTACTACATTCTCCTTGCACTGATAATAGCACTGGGCCTGCTCACTGTAAATTCCCTGAGCATGCTGTACACTCTTGTTGTGGAAAGGGCACAGGACCGTGGAATGGTGTCCTTCTCACTTTCCTTTGTGAATTTCATACAGAACGTTATTGGGGCATTTTCCCCCACAATGTTTTCTCTGATAGCCTTTTATCAGGGTTATGTGAATTCATGGATTATTCTCGGACTCGTAGGTTTAGGTTGTGCCACGCTTGGGCTGACCCTCAGGTCTGAACTGTCCAGCGAGCTAATTCCCTCTGAAATCAAAATTTAATAGACAAAGCGGATATGTACAAACATGAATTTCTCCGAAGTCGCTGATAGATTCAACGAGATGTCGGTCACCACAAAACGACTCGAGTTGACAGACATACTCGTCAAGTTGCTTCGGAGTGCTGGAGATGACCTGAAGAAGCTTGTATATCTGATTCAGGGCCAACTGCTTCCGGATTATGAGGGAGTGGAATTCGGCATGGCCAATAAGATGATTATCAAAGCCCTTTCATCAGTCTCCGGCAAAAAAGAGGAAGCAATAGATCAGATGTTCATTAAGGAGGGAGATCTCGGCACAGTTGCAAAGATAATCTCCGAGAAAAAACTCCAGAATTCCCTCATGTCCAACGAACTGACAGTCGATTACGTCTATGATGAGCTTATGAAACTGGCCAGGACCAGTGGAAGCGGCAGCGTCGGGAAAAAGCAGGGTATCTTCACGGACCTTCTTCTGAATTCATCTCCAGATGAAGGAATGTACATAACGAGAATTATAACAGGCAAGCTGAGGCTTGGTGTATCGGATGCAACAATCCTGGACGGACTTATCCTTGCTTTTGATGACAAGACAAATTCAGACGCAATTGATGAAGCATACCATTTTCACCCAGATCTGGGGGAAATTGCAGAACTCCTGAAGTCCGGAAAAGTTGAAACAGTTCTCAAGATGGGCCCCACCCCTCTTGTTCCTGCAAAGGTAATGCTTGCAGAAAGGCTCCCGGAGATTAACGACATACTTGAGAAAATGGGTGGAAAGGCGGCATTTGAGTACAAATATGATGGTATGAGAACTCAGATTCACATAAAAGGCAATGAAGTGAAGATATTTTCCAGGGGTTCGGAAAACACCACCTCCTTTTTTCCCGATATTGTGGAATACGCCAAGAAGACGTTCAACTGCAAATCGTGCATTATAGATGGGGAAGCAGTTCCCTACAATGCCGAGACAGGTGAATTGTTCCCATTCCAGACCGTTTCACAGAGAAGGGGTCGAATACATGGATTAAAGGCCATGGTTGAGGAAGTGCCCCTGGTGGTATTCCTTTTCGACGTAATCTATCTTGACGGGGAAGCCCTTCACAAGAGGCCATATCTGGAGAGAAGAAAGATCCTTGAGTCAATGTTCAGGGAAAACGACCACTTCAAATGTGCAACTCAGATCATATCATCCGAAGAAGCAGAGATAGAGAAATTTTTCAGGGAATCAATAAACGCAGGTTGTGAGGGACTGGTTGCCAAGAACGTAAATGAGGAATCAATATACCGGGCAGGAGCCAGGGGATGGTTATGGATCAAGGTGAAGCGCGACTACCAGGCTGCTTTCAACGACGCACTGGACCTTGTCATCATCGGGGCATTCGGGGGGCACGGCCGGAGAGCCGGAACTTACGGAGCCCTTCTTATGGCGGCATACAACCAGGATACAGATACATTCGAATCAATATGCAAACTCGGCACGGGATTCAATGATGAGGTGCTTTTCAATCTTCCAGCAAAGCTGGCAGACTACAAGGTCAACCATAAGCCAGCGAGGGTTGAATCCGCTCTTGTACCAGATGTGTGGTTTGAACCGGATCAGGTCCTGGAAATAATCGGGCCAGAGATAACTGTGAGCCCCATTCACATGTGTGCCTACGGCAAGGTTGAAAAAGACGCTGGCCTCGCAATCAGGTTTCCACGCTTTACAGGCAAATTCCGTGATGACAAAAAGGCTGAAGATGCTACAAGTACTGAGGAAATCCTTGAAATGTATTATGGTCAGAAAAAAGTTGGATGATGGCTTATTAAGCCATTCGTCTTGTTTGGTTAAAAAGTTTAATCGTTAAAGTCGTCTCTAGGAGGTCTGCTTCCACCACTTCTGTTGTTGTAGAATCCGCCTCTTCCGCCGCTTCTTCCGCCGCCGCCACTGAATGGTCTTCTTCTGAAGGTGTTCTCGTGTTCAGCTTCGCTCATGTCGTGCTCTTCGTTGACTTCTGAGATTTCTTCTTCAGCTGGTTTGAGTGAACCGTATTTTCCAACGTTCAATCTCATATGGCCTCTTACGAGGGATATGTATCCATTCTCAATGAAAATGCTCTTTTCATCGGTTGCCTGACTAGCCTGGTCTCCCCAAAGAGAGAGTATAATTTTACCGGTGTCGTCACCTATGTAGACCTCTGTTACGGATTTTTCTTCCCCAAATCTGGTCTGTATTTGCTTTGGCTCGCCTATGCTAACAACCTTGGCCAGGACATTTACTCTCCTGGACTCTGGTGTAAGGTCTT
>OFHJ01000825.1_pt1 | contig 10305 bp, 15 predicted proteins | sample 1522001 | NCBI WGS metagenome assembly OFHJ01 (sample SAMEA2464838, study PRJEB22497) | soil metagenome | biome: Grassland; feature: Farmland; material: Clay | place: Australia | collected 2013-02-01 | depth 1.2 m | reverse complement strand
CCTGGTACCGCGTGTGCCCGCTCAGGCCCTTGTCCAACAGGACACGCTTACCCCGCAGGTCACCGGGGGCGCCGCAGAGTTTGATGGCGTCCTACTCCAGACCTACTACGACGACCTGCCTTCCGCCTCGCCCAAGCTTCACATGCCGGGCGATGTCCTCGGGTCGGCAGAGTTCGTGACGACCTGGGAGGTCAATGCAGCCGCCTCGGGGACCGAAGGCGACTGGAAAGACACCATTATCGCGAACCTGTGCGACCAGTCGAAAGCGAGCCGCTGGTATGCAGTCCTCGGCTACGTCTGCGATGCGGCCGTGCTGGGCGTGGCAGTCGTCGGGGCCGATACGGCTAACTTCCGTATCGGCGGGCCGGGCCTTACCGACCCATTCAAGACACGCAACTACTTCGCAGACCTGTCCATGGCAGTCGGCAAGCCGTGCGTGCCGCTCATCAATGCGTCAAACAAGGGCAACACGAACGTTTCGGTGGTCGACGTCGCCGCTTCCACCGCTGTCAACGTTTCCCTTGTCGTCGCCATCATGCCCGCCGGTTGGTCGGCATAGGTGAGCGGCTACGTCATCCGTCCGCTTCCGTCCGTCACGGCTACGGCCGTGACGGACGGGGGTGCGACGGAAAAGGTTGTCGCCACACTGGCGAACGTGTCGACACCAGGGCCCGAGGCGGAAGTGAACCTATTCGGGCACGTCAACATCACCACGGGTACGGCGGCTACTGCCGTGGTCGTAAAGGTCCGTCGTGGCACTGACACGAGCGGGACCGAAGTAGGTACCGCCGAGACGGACACGCTCGCGGCCGGGAACAAGGAATCCATTCCCTTCAACGTCGTTGACACGCCCGGCGACATTGCGGGCGAAAGCTACGTGGTCACGGTCACTGAGACATCGGCAACGGCGGACGGGACTGTGAACTATGCCTACATGGGCGGGTATATCGACTAGTGCGATCGCTCATCACCCTCCCAAAGGCATCCGGCCTTGTGCTCGGCCGAAGCGGCTGTTTGCTTGTGCATAGCGTCCGGGAGACGTCGGGTAGTGCTGCGGCGGCTATCCGTCTCTATGACGGCGCAAACGCAAGCGGGCAGCTCATGCTTTCCATCGGCCTAGCCGCTGGTGAGGCGAGCACACTCAGCTATGAACGGTGCGTCTTGCCGTTCAAGACATCGCTCTATCTCGACGTCGTGTCTGGCGCTATCGAGGGTGCGGTGTCCGTCCTGTCCGCCCACGACTGTGACGAGCACGTGCGCACGGTCGTGCTTGTGCCGATTCCGGCTGGCGGCTAACAGAAATCGAGGTGACATGGTGAAGGGCTTTCTTGCCAACCTGCCGCACCTACTGATGGCAGTCATCATCATTGCGGCGGCGGTAGTGCTCGCAGTGACGCACGTCATCCCTGGTTCGACTGCCGTGGCGCTCATTGGCGCCGTGGGAGGCGCATCCGTGGGGGGCGCGTTGGGGTCCGGGTCAGCGTCCGCCGGGGCCACGACGGTAGCGGGCGCGTTGACGTCGTCGCAGACACCACCTACGACGCCCCCGAGCTAGGCGAAGTAGAGACATGAGCGCGCCGCCGGGCACGCCGGTATGGTTAGCCGTCGTGGCCCCGTCGTGTCCGGCGGGCACGCCCGAATCCTCCCCAACGTCGACCGACACCGGCCTACCGGATTGCATCCTCTGGCAGGTCGAGATACGTATACCGCCCGGGCACCAGGGCTACACGGGCATCCAGGTCAACGCCGCGGGCGTGCCAATCGTCCCCACGGCAAAGAGCCCATATCCGTGGTTCACCGGTGATAACGACGAGCTTGACTATCCCTATGACCGCGAGGTGCATGCCGACGTCAAGCTCTACACGTTCAATACCGGCACCTATGTGCACGCCTGGCAATGCCGTTTCCTTTATACGCCCGTCTCCGTGCTCAAGTCATCGGCGGCGATCATCACGCCTAAGTTATCGGCGGCGGACCTTGCCCGGCTTACGTCGTGACGTTCACGGATTCCCCCGACTGGCAAGAGACGGCAGTCTCGGTATCTGCGGCCGGCGCCATGCCTGACGCACCTGACTGGCAAAAGACTGTCGTCGGTCCTGGGGCGGTCCCGATTAGCGGGGGCGGTGGCAGTCCTAACGGCATGCCCGGCTCGCAGCAGTTTGGATTTCTAGGGTGGTCAGCCTATCCAGTGATTGGAGGCTGGAGTTTCCTAGGGCTCTATAACGGCAATGTCTACTTGTCACCTATTGGGTTCGCTAAGTCAGGCAACATATCGCAGGGGTATGTTATCTACAACCTAGACGATGGGTCGTTTAACTCTCCTACGATGTTATGCCTGTACGAAACGGACACGCCAACCGGACCGGGAGTATACCCAGACCTGACGCTAGTCGCACAGTCGACAGCGGCGGCATTCACCGCAGGCACCGGGGCGTCTAGCACGGGCATAATCGACCTGACAGAATCAGTAGCTATAGATTCGTCTAAGTACTACTGGGGCGGAATGGTCGCCCGCATGAACAGCTCACCTATACTTGGTATGGCTGCATCGACTTCATACCCGAATACGAATAACCGGCTCTCGCTAGTGCTTTCTACCCTGACTAGTGGATATACGACGCTGCCCGCGTCTATCGCTGCGAGCAATCTAACCATTGCAGGTGGCACGCCATGGACGGCATGGAAGTAAACGACGGCAATCGTCACGGGAGGCAACAGGCCATGGCAACCGACTACACCATTACGGCAATCACGCAAGCCGACATCCGCAGGCCGGATGGCACCTTTGAGCCTGCCTACGACTACCACTACACGACGAACACGGACCCGCCCGTATCGGGCACCGTGACGGTTGCAAAGGCGGGGATGAGCGACCCGGGCGCGCATGCCGACGAGGTGCACGCAGCGATCATGCGAGAGGTGGCGGCACACCGGGCCGTGCTCGGCGGCTAGCCGCCATGACCTATGTGGAGCCCATAGCGGCGGCGGACGCTACCGACGCGGCCGATGCGCAGGTAGTCGAATCCATCTTCGGCACCAGCATGGCGCTTACTGAGGCAGACCTGTATGCCATGCAAGGCATAGAGGACATGCAGTCATGGCTTGCCGAGCTAGATCAGGTGAAAGCCGACCGGGCTCAAGAGGCGGGCAAGTCCGCGGGCGAGTACGTCTCTAGGGTCCTGGATGACCTGGGCGAGGCGGTCCGGGATGGCGAGCTAGGCATACACGACGCAGCCACCGCCTTGTCCTGGTCCATCCAACGTCTCGGCATCCAGGGGGTCATGGCCGCGGTTGCGGGCACGGGTGGTCTAGTCGCCACCTTCGCTCTCTTCGACCGGGCGCACCATTACGACCGCGCTGCGCGTCGCCATCCGCCGAAGCGGGCGGGCGCCAGCTCCGGCGCCGCCGTGTCCGGCACCACCTCGACCACGGCGCCCCACGCAGGCGCATCGGGCGCCACGTCCACGCACAAGGCTCCAAGCGGGCACCCTGGGCACCCGAAGCCGCACTCGAGCCCACGGGCGCCGCTGTCGACGCCTGGCGGGCCTACGGTGCCGACGAGGACGCCCGGGGAGCGAATGGTCCGGGCCGCTGAGGAGAAAGTGACGTCCCGCCATGTCGAGGTGCCCGGGTTCGCCCGAGCCGAGGCGGACGCCATCACTGCCGCCCTGGCAATCACCTACGCGGACCTCGCAGGCATCGTCGCAGGCGTTGCCGACGAGCTGCTTCGGCAGATTGACGCACACGCCCGGGTCATCGTCCGCACCATTCACGAGACACGGACAATCCGTAGGACGGTAGAACCGAGGGCGCCGGTAAGCCAGTCTGAGTACGACAATCTGCTCAAGCGGGTGGAACGGCTACAAAAGGACTTGCAGCACACGACTACCGAGGTGCAGCGGTTGCAGCGGATGCACCCGGCGACGACCGGGACCGGGCCGAACCATCCGCCCGTGCCCACGCCTACGACACCGCCGAGCTACACACGTGAGATACAGGCGATTCGGCGGGTACAGGTCAACCACGGGCAGGCCATTCATGACATATTCGGCAAGCTCGGCCCGCTCGTGTTGCTCGCCCCGGTGGTGCCCACGTTGCGGCAGATGACGCCGCAAACGCTCGCCAAGTTACAGCGGACCGCTACCGAGGTAGAGACGTGTGTCGTTACCGAATGCGCCGGGCCGCATGACCTACAAAGCGCACTGCGCCGACTGTTGCCCAAGCTGCTCGCCGACGCGGCGATGGTCGGGTTTGTGCAACAGGCGATAGCCGACCCGCAACGTACCGCCAACGCAACGAACGACGTATCCGAGCCGCTGCTCGCGCCTGTCTATGCAGCCCTACACGCAATCTTGGGGACCCCCGATGTCTGAGCAAGAGTCAACGTCGCAACATTCGTTCCGTTCCGCTATGGCGGACATGATTGCCAAGGTTCTAGCCGACCATGCGCCGGCCGGGGCGAAGGTCGCAGCCGAGACGCACCGGGCCGTTACGGACGCATGGCTTGAGCGGCTAGAGCAGCATTCCACACACATTATCGCCCCGGTCGTGGACGCGGTCACTGCGGTAACTGACCCGCCGCCCGAGATTGCCACGCTGCTCGCCCACGCCAAAGAACCACACGCACAGTTCGGTTCCCTGGTACAACAGTTCTTTGTGTACGGGCTCATGTTCCAGTTAGCCGGAACGGCCCTTGCCCCGTTCGTACAGGCAATGGCCAACGACGTATGGAAGGCGCACCCGGACCGCCCCATATCCCCGCCAGACCTTGCGACGATGGTCGTACGGGGCATCAGTCTGGGTGACTCTGCGGGGGTGAAGATCCCACAATGGGCTACCGACATGGCCGCAGAGAATGGACTAGACGCAACTAAGTTCGCCAGTCTCGTTGGTACGGCGGGTATGGCGCCCAATATAACAATCCTGTTTGAAATGATCCGGCGGGGCATCATCTCCAAAGAGCAGCTAACGCAGGGCATCAAACAGGGCGACATAAAAGACGAATGGATACCGTTCGTCGAGAAGATGCGCTACGTGACGGTATCGCCGGTTGACATGGTACGTGCGGCCGTGCAGCAGCAGATGCCCTACGACGAAGCGCAACACTGGGCCCACGCGGTAGGGCTAGAGCCGCCCGGGTGGGTAGGCGGCAACCCAGACTGGTTCAAGATTCTGTACGACATCGCCGGCCGGCCACCAGGCCCGCAAGAGGCGGGGCGTATGGCGCTCCGCGGCATCATCCCTGTAGAGGGCACCGGGCCCGAGGAAACGACGTTCTATCAGGCCATCGCAGAATCCGACGTCAAAACGAAATGGACCAAGGCCCTTTGGGAACTAGAGCAGTACGTACCCCCACCCGGCGAGGTGCGCACACTGCTCATGCACGGTGGCATCACCAAAGAGCAGGCGATAGAGATATGGAAGAAGGACGGCATACCGCCCGACATCGCCGCCGCATACGCTCACATTGCCGAGGTGGAACAGATAACCGAGGACAAGGCGCTAGCCAAGAGTGACGTGCTAGAGCTGCTAGAGGAAGGGCTAATCGACAACCAGGAAGCGATAACGTCACTCGGGCAGATAGGCTACACCGGCAAGAATGCGGAATCACTGGTCAAGCTCGCACACTGGCGCTACAACTACGGGGCATTACGGCGGGCGGTCGAGGAGATAGGCCGCTACTACTCAACGTGGAAGATCACTGCGGACGGGGCGAAGAAAGCCCTTATCGCCCTAGGGCTCGCCACCGATCAGGCCGAACGCCTAGTGCAGCAACTACAGGTACAACGCAACACAACGTCGCCCATCCCCACGGAAGGGCAGATATCTAGTGCGTTCTATTACGGCGTGATCGGTCAGGACGTCGCCATGTCCATGTTGGCGGACCTGGGCTATAGCCCTTGGCACGCGTGGTTCCTACTATCGACCCGAAAGCATGCGCCGATACCCGGCGAGCCGGATGCGGGCAAGCCATCCGCCCAGCCGGACGCCGCACAGATAGCGCAGAGTGAGTACAACACTGCCGCCGCCGCCGCTCAGCAGGGCTATGAGCTATCGGTAACCAATGCGAAGTCCGCATACCTCACGAGCACGCCGCCCAACCAGGCGGGCTACGACGCAGCCGTGGCCGCAGCCAAGTCTCAGCTAGACCAGCAGCTCGCCCAGGCCGCACAACAGTACGGGGTAAAGGGGTAACGACGATGCCTGCACCGCAACGCATAACTGACCGAATGCTGCTTGCGATGCGAGATGCTTTCTCTGCGGCGCACTACACACACGAACAGGTGCGCAATGCCGTCCGTGACTGGTCGGAAAGCGTCGGGAAGCGGGACCTTGAGGCCCAATACCGGGCAGAGACGGAAAAGGGGAGTACGCATAATGGCTGACATGATCGACGTCTCATCGTTGCAACATCCGCACGGTGCGGCGATTAACTACGAACAGGTCGCAGCATCGGGCGTACAGGCGGTGATGGTAAAGGCGTCCGAAGGTGTCCACTACGTCAACCCTTGGCTTGCCAAGGATGGCGAAGAGTTCCGCAAGGCCGGATTGCACGTTGGGTTCTATCACTTCGCCCACCCGGGACAAACGTCGCCGGCCGAGCAGGTCGACTACTTCGCGAGAGCGGTCGGCACGTTGCGCCACGACATCGGGCTTTCGCTTGACCTTGAACGCAAGGACGGAAAGAGATGGGCCCAGCTCGCAGACTGGGCACACACGTTCCTGGATGCTCTGGGCCATCACACGCAATGGGCGAGCCTCTACACCGATCGGTCGTGGCTTGCGGACCTGCCGGGGGCACCGTTCAACCACCGGTTGTGGCTCGCATCACCGGGCGTGCACCCGGATCGCCGGCCGTTCGCCTGGCAAATGGGGACGGCAACCGTGCCCGGCATATCCGCCATGGTTGACGTGGGCCAGCTTTACGACATTCCTGGGCTATAGTCGGGCCTTGCCGTTGACGAGGCGGCCCCCTGTCCGCCCGGAGCACCGCGCAGCCGTCTGCGCAGGTGCTCCGGGCGGCGCCCGTTGAGGGTCCACCACGCGGGAATCACACGCGTGTAACCTCTCCGGTGCCCGGGTCGACCGGGCCGGGCGAGACAGGGAGGCGAGCAGCGATGGCACACCGATCATCGGGGCGTTACGCCCGTTCTCAGGGCGTCATACGGCACACCAGCGTCCGCACGCTTGACGAGGTGTACGCGGGCGTCCGGCCGGCGGACCCGTGTCTCTCGTGTGGTTGCCTCACGTCCGACCACGCGCTCATCCGACGCGGCAAGCGGGCCCGTGTCGTCAAATGTCTGCGATGCGGCGCATGTGCCGGGTGGTCGGACGGGTGGCGTCGCAGCATCCCCCTCGCGGACGCATCGTCCGCCGAGGACCCCAAGGAAAGCGAGGAGACATGACCATCTCTGCCCTACCCATCACGTCACCTGAGCCGGGGGTACTGGTATGCATCACCCACGAGCGAATGACGACAGTCGTAGCCGAGGACATCGTTGCCGCCCGATCGTTCTGGCATCACCTAGGCAAGGTAATCGAGATGGTTGACGACAGGTTCCCCATGCCTGACGAGCCCGACCCCCGCCCCGCCGCCGGTAGCTAGACGGCACGCCAGGACTGCGGCCCTGGCGTGCCCCCTGTCAACCGGCAGGCATTCACAACCCGGAGGATCACACAATGGCGAAGGCGAAGGGGTCGGAAGAGGCGGACCAGGCGGCGTTGGCGCCAACACTCGAGGGTCCGTACGCCGCTCTCAACATCCGTGCACCCGAAGAGCGCGACCCGCGGGAGATACAGCGGGACATCCTTCGGCGCATGGCGTCGGCTGAGACGGTTGACGAGCTGTTTGCCGTCCATTCGGGCGATGACTCGCGCAAGCTGGAAGGGCGCCGGTTGCGCATCCTGTCTGCCGACTGGGATATCTACGAAGCGGACGATGGGCCGGTGCCGCTCGCCCATATCAAGGCGGTCGACCTTGAATCCGGCGACGAAGTTCCATTCCGGTCCACCGCAGGCAACCTCACCGGGTTTATCGCGGTGTGCGAGCAGCAAGGATGGTTGCCTCAGGATGTCGTTGTGGTCGGGAACACGGCCCGATCAGGTCGGCGGGTACTCCATTTTGAGCGGGCCTAGCACACGTCACGGTGGGCACCAAACGCCCATCCGTAGGCGCTAGCGATGCGCTTGCGATGCTGCTCGGCAATCCTCCTGAGAGGAAAGCCGAGCAGCATCGCGGCACCGCGACCAAGGAACGGCCGTTCGCTCGGCGGTCGACCCGGTGCAAGACGTGCGGCTATCTGTCCGCCTACAACTACTCATTTACCCACAATCATAAGGATGGATTCCACGACTGCGGGCCGTTTTGTACCGCTTGTGGAAGTGACCACGTAGAAAGCGAGGACGTACCCGATGCCTCTCGGCCCGTGCACAGTGTGCGATACGAACCCGACAGCACAGATCCTCTCCCGCCTTTCTGACGGAGAGACGGTCAACATATGCGACGAATGCATTGTGCCGTTCGCCCTTTGGCTTATCGAAGGCCAAACGGGCATCCCTGGTACCGCGCTCACGACGATGCTTGAGGCGGGGCGCCAGCAACTTGACGAGGCGGCGGCGGAAGCGGCCGCAGGTGCCGGTAAGGGCGCGAAGGGCGGACGGAAGCGTTCAAGCGGCACGAAAGCCACCCAGGCGCCCGCAGAGGACGACCAGGCGCCCACTGCGGACACGGACGCCACGCCCCCGACAGGCGACGCCACCGCCTCCCCTGACGCTTAGGCCCCGGGCGCCACGGTGCCCGGCTACGACTGGTCACAACTACCGGCGACGGCACGGGGCGCATTCGGCCTATTCCAGCGAATCGCCCAGGAACGGCAGACAACCACCGAAGCGTGGGATTCTATCCGTTCCTGGGCCGATTCGCAGGCCCTACAGGACCTTAGGCGGGCCGGAAACGCGTTTCCGTCGATCGACGAGCTAGCCGCCGCTTCCCGGCCCTATACCCGCGGATGGGGCGTGCACACTGTCAACGCAATGCGCGGCCTGGCCGGTGCGTGGTTGCGAACCAAACAAGCGTTACAACGCATCCGCCCGCAAGAGGTGCCAACCGGCGACAGTATATTCCGGCCACCCTGGGCTACCTCTAGCGATATCCCTGGCGTCGAGACGACCTACCGTTTCCGGGTGAAACTGCGCATAACGCCACCGGGCGAAGGTGCCGAGCCCATGTATCAATGGACCACACTCTTCCACACCGGGCCGATCACGTCCGTATCAGACCTGCTCGGCGGGTCACTACTGCAAGGAATGAAGGACCGCTACCGGATGGGCGGCGGACCCTTGAACCTCAACGTTAACGACGTCGCAGTCGAGGACTACGAACTAGAGGCCATGTGATGACGTGCGGATACGGGACGACGAACGCGATACACGCATTGTGCGGGCATTACCTGCAAATACACTGCCATGCGCCTAGTTGCAAATGGCTGGTGTGCGTCTCTTGCCGCATGGCATGGGACGGGCGCCGCGGCAGCGGCCCATTCCGTGGTTTCACTCACCACTGCCCGGTAAATGGCCGCTAGCGCGCAGCCACATTGGCTCAAGACAACGAAGTCTGACGCTTCGCCCGGGGCGGTGGTTTGCTTCGATACCGAGACGATGACGGTCGAGGACGGCGGCGACAAGATACTCACACTGCGTTGCTGGGACGCCAAACTACGGCTACGAAACGACCATGCGCCGCACCTTTCCCGTGTCCGCTACGGCCGGGGCGAATCTGCCCACGAACTAGCCGACTGGCTTGAGGACATGGCGCACCTCGTCGGCAACCTGCAATGCTTCGCCCACAACGCAGGGTTCGACCTTGCCGTGACGTCGTTACCGGTCCTGTTATGCCGAAGAGGGTGGGAATGTACCGGGTGGTCACTGCAAGGAGAGACGTGCTGGTTCGCTTTCAAGCTGGACCGGGTGGAGCTGGTCGTCTCGGATTCGTGGTCGTGGCTTCCGTGCTCGCTGGAAGAGGCGAGCCGGGACATCGGCCGGCGAAAGGTGCCGTTGCCGGGCGAAGGCGACGAGCTGGCACGCTGGCACAAACGTTGCCGGGTCGACGTCGACCTACTGGACGAACTACTTGCCGGTGCCATGGACTGGTGGGACCGCGAGCAGGTCGGCAGGTTCGGTATCACGGGGGCGTCGTGCGGGTGGGCGGCAATGCGGAGACTTGTCGGGCCCAAAGCCGTCGTAGTCGGACCCGAGCCCGGCCGGACAAGTTTCGAGCGGCGGGCGTTGCAAGGTCGGCTGCATGGA
>OFHJ01000824.1_pt1 | contig 10328 bp, 7 predicted proteins | sample 1522001 | NCBI WGS metagenome assembly OFHJ01 (sample SAMEA2464838, study PRJEB22497) | soil metagenome | biome: Grassland; feature: Farmland; material: Clay | place: Australia | collected 2013-02-01 | depth 1.2 m | reverse complement strand
TTCGGCTGGACCACATCCGCGCAGCGTTATCTTGCCCTCTACCGGGCGCTCGCGCCCGAAGCCGCGGCCAAAGCGGCGCTGGCGAAGATTGTCCCGCTCCAAGGGGCCGCGGATTAGCTCTCACACCCGTGTAATTTGAGGATGTTCAGTCAGAGGAAATAGAAATTGTTGCCGACGTACCTAAAAGATCATCGCAAACGAAGCCGACGGTCAGTGAGTCCGCAGGCGGGGGGCGCCTGGCCCGGAGACGCTTTCGGGTACGGCCGCCACTTGGGTCACGAAAGGAAAGCGCTATGGCAGCCTATCATCTCTATTACTGCAAAGAGGTCATTCAGCGATTCAACGCGCACCAATTTCAGTCAACGAATGACACCGATGCAATCGATCATGCCGATCAACGGATCTCAGCGCTCGGTGTATCTATATACGAGCTCTGGCAGGGCGACAGATTAGTTCTTCGCCGGGACAGGCACCCGCGGCCTCCTGAAAAAATGCCACCAGCCGACGTTCGCATGTAATCGCTTTCTAAGCCGTTGACCGAGCGCTCATAACAACGCCACCGCGACAGGGGTCAATTCACCTAAAGCGTGCGTATTCCTCTAGAAGGAAAAGTATGCAAGTGCGCTTGGTTCAACTCGCTCACCTGGGATTTCCTACCTTTGCCTATTTGGGCGCACGGGGAGGCGCGCGGCAGGCAGCAGAAATAACATGAAGATCAACGATAGACGGTTGGCGAACGGGCTCGTAAGCGCCGCAGTCGTGCTCGGGCTTCTCAATTATGGCAGGCCTCTACTCATCCCCCTCGTCTTTGCACTGCTGCTATGGGCAATCCTCAATGCGCTGACGGATATGCTGCAACGCTGGAACTTTCCAGTATGGCTCGCCTGGCCGGTGGCCTTTGTGATGATCGGCGCCGCACTCTATTTCGCCGCGCTTGTGCTTGCTAATGAAGCCGCACAGCTTGCGGCACAGATTCCAACCTATCTTGCGAAACTTGAGCGAATGTGGGCCGCGCGAGTTCCGTTCGCGAGATTGATCCCAGCAGGTGACTTCGAGGCGCTGCTAAGAGCATCTTACCTTCCCGCCATGCTCGGACAAGCCGCGACATCCGTCGGCGACACGCTGATTGAGTTGGGTCTCGTGTCCATCTATGTCGGATTTCTCCTGGCTGAACAGCGGTATCTCCCCGCCAAGCTGATGCGACTGAAAGGCAGTACGGCGGTGCAAGACAAAAGCGGACACGTCATTCACGAAATCGGGCGACAGATTCGTTGGTATCTCGGCGTGTGCACGCTTCTGAGCGTAATCATGGGGGCCTTATCTTATGCCGTTCTCTCCGCCCTTGGTGTCGATTTCGCGGGATTCTGGGCGCTGGTGATATTTTTCCTCAGCTATATTCCGACGTTGGGGGGAATCGGCGGCCTACTGCCGGCGCTGATGGCACTGGTGCAGTTCCAGTCTCTTGGCCCCGCTATCATCATCGTGATTATCCTCGGCACTGCCCATTTCGTTCTGACTGATGTCATTGAGCCGATCGCGCTTGGGTATTCACTCAATCTAAGCCCCTTTGTGATCATCCTATCGTTGACTTTTTGGGGATTGATCTGGGGCATCAGCGGCTTGTTCCTAGCTGTGCCCATGACGGGAGCGATCAGTATTGCTTGCCGTCATCTGGAAGGTCTCGGTTGGATTGCGGATATGATTGCGGGCCCACCACCCCGGTCTCGCCGGCCGGGGCGATGGAAAGACATCTCACGGCTGCGCCCATAAAGAAGAAGCCCATTGCGGAGGCGACGGAATGACCCGCTCATTACAAAATGCCGCCCGGTTTTCCAGTTCACCATTAGCTGGTTCTCATGCCTTCGCATCGCAGGCGAGCGCGATTGTTCCAGGTTAAGAATCTCCGGAAATGCCAGTGCCCGCAGCGGATCAATGGCGCTAAGATCGTGATACGCAGCACCGCTGCGCTGTTCTCAGCGCCTTTAAGGCTACCATCGGACCGAGCCGCCCTGGAATTGCGGCATGGGCCGTCCCCCTCCGCGTCCGTGCAATTTCTCCACCTGACGGAAACGTATCATCCCCCGGGCTTTGCGAGACGGCCTTGCAAATCTAGAGATTTGCGATGGCTCTCTCTTAGGGACGCCTGAAGGAGGCGATCAAGCCGAGACGGAGCCGGCCTCCCAGATAGCAAAATTGACTTCCGCCCCGAAAATGAAGGCCAGGGCATTTATGTAGAGGTAAATCAGAGTCGCCACAACGCCGCCTAGGCTGCCATATACCAGGCTATAATTTCCAACCTTCGCCAAGTATAGCGAGAATAAGCTCGCCGCCCCGAGTAGCAACACAACGGTAACGATAATACCGGGAAGAAGTGCGCGGATCGGCCGGTGGAGGTTTGGCAGCCATCGGTGAAGCAAAAGCAACGCAAAGAACGTAACCGCCATGGCTATCGCATAGCGCGAAGTCTCCCAGATAACAGCCTCTGTTACGGAGGCGGTGATAAAGCGTGTGACGAAACTCCAGACAAGCGGCCCCGGTACGATGGCAATGGACAGTAAGAGCAGAGAAAGGCCGGCAAGTGCGATGAAGGCCAGACTTTCCACTCGCCGGCGCAAAAATGAACGCGTCTCGCGTACCCGGTAAGCGCGATTGAGGGCGACGCGTAAAGCTTCGATGCCATTTGAGGCGGTCCAGAGCATAAATAGTGCGCTAAAGGTCAGAATGCCGGGTTCGCGGGTCGAGAAAATTCTCGTGAGCAGCGGGCCGAGCGTCGCTGAAATGTCCGGCGGGGCAAATTCAAGCATAAACGTAACGAATCGGTCGCCGGTTGCGTGATCGCCGACAAGGCTCGCGAAAGCGCTGAGGAATATGAGAAAGGGAAATAATGCGAGCAGTGCGGTAAAGGCTAAGTGACCGGAGGTTTCGGTCGCTTCGTCATCGACCAAACGTCTTGCTGCAGTCCACGCGACGCGTAGCACTTTGGCCCTGCCCGTACCGCAATAAGTGGAAAGCGTACAAGCTGAAAGTGCGCTTGGCAATATTGAACTGTTGAGGCCGCAAGTCGGCGAGGCTAATGTTGCTTGAGCTGTGTTGCCCGATGCGATCTGTGCTGCTTGGCCGACGGGGGCGGATCATGGCTGTCAGAGCAATGCTCGATGGAGTCAGCGGCGGTACCGCTACCAACGGCGCAACCGAAATTGCATGTCGCTTTCCCGCGCGGTTCGGCGGGCCTCGCGAGGGCCAGCATGTTTGGGCTGACGTCGCCGAATTGGTAATCGCCGGCGGCGCTAAAGATTTGGTCGGATCAATGCTTGAAGCTGCTTGGCTCAACGGCATTGAGGCCAATGCGAGAATCAGGGTTCCAGAGGAGATCGGGCTTGAGACCAAGCCGGAGATCGCGCTGGCACAGATCCGTGCAGCTTACGAGGTGGGCATTCCTCGTGGTGCGGTACTCATGGACGCCGGCTGCGGCAGCGACACTCGGCTCCGCGCGGAGATCACTGCGCTGGGATTGACTTATGTTGCCGGCATCATGCCGAACACCTCGGTCTGGGCACCGGGAACGGCGCCGCCGCCGCCGAGGCATCGGTCGGGCAAGGGGCGGCCGCCGAAGCTAATCAGTCGTGACGCCAGACACCGGTGGCCTTCCGTCAAGGCGCTTGCGCTCGGTCGTCCGGCCAAGGCCTGGCGCTCGATCATATGGCGGGAAGGCACCAAGAACGGGCTGACCTCACCGTATGCCCGGGTTCGCGTTGCCCATCGCTATTACCAGGGCACCGAGAGCCGGCCGGAGGAAGGGCTGCTGATCGAATGGCCGCGCGGTGAATTTGAGCCGACCAAGTATCGGCTTCCGACCTTGCCGGAAAGTATAGGCTTTGCGCGTTTGATGGAGTTCGCCAAGCTGCGTTGGCGCATCGAGCGCAAATACGAGAAACTCAAACCGGAGATCGGGAGCAGTAATTATGAAGGTCGCACCTGGCGCGGCTTCCATCACCACGCCACGCTCTGTGTCGCCGCTTACGGACTCCTGGCCTCCGAGCGGGAGACCATTCACCCGCTCGCGAGCGCGTCGCGCCCCGTTGTTCAAGAAACCTTCCGTTCCCGACGATTACTGACCCTGAGGCGCCGCCGATTCGGATCGGACGTTACATGCCGAATTCCAGCGCGCCGCTGCGCCGCTGCATCATCGTTGCGCTGGGGCACACCTTGTCTAGATGCCCCTGTTGCGCGCCGAGGATCCCGCGTGGAAGATCCCGCAATGTATGACGCAGTAGTAAGACGCAGTAGTAAGACGCGGTAAGTGGCGTTCCTCATGCTGGAGAAGGATACTGAAGTGCCAACCTATTCCGTGCGCAACATTCCGACCACAATTTCGGGACTTTGGGATCTGGCTCTCGATCTGAGATGGGCCCACGATCACAATACAGCTCTGCTTTGGAAAACGATCGACGCGGCCGCTTGGCAACAATGCCACAGCCCTTGGGTCATTCTCCAGGAACTACCGGAAAGCCGCCTATCCGAGTTGGAGGAGGACGATGGCTTCAGGAGTCAACTAAAGCAGGTATTGGATGCGCGGCGGGCATATCTCGAGGGACCTTCATGGTTCCAATCGACAAGCAAGGGCGTGGGCTTCGGAGGCACCGCGCTATTCAGCCTGGAGTTCGGGCTGACGGAGGCGCTGCCCATATATGCCGGCGGGCTAGGTATCCTCGCCGGGGACATTCTTAAGACAGCGAGTGACCTCGGCGTACCCATCGTCGGCGTTGGACTCCTCTATCAAGAGGGCTATTTCCGGCAAATGGTCGACGCCGCTGGATGGCAGCAGGTGGTCTATCCCTATAACGAGCCAACCAGCATGCCGATTCAACCGATTCTCGACAAAGGCGGTGGCTGGCTCCGTATCGGCATCGAGCTTCCCGGCCGAACGCTGTTCGTGCGCGTGTGGCGCGCCGCGGTCGGACGTACAGTCCTTTATCTTCTCGACAGCAACGATCCACTTAATGGGCCGGTCGATCGCGGTATCACCAGTAAACTCTATGGCGGAGGCGCTGAGATGCGCTTCCTTCAGGAGATGGTGTTAGGCGTCGGTGGTTGGCGCGTGATCGAACTTCTAGAGCCTGATGTCGAGGTCTGCCATCTTAACGAGGGACATGCGGCCTTCGCAGTGATCGAGCGCGCTCGGTCCTTCGCGCGACGCTCCGATATCCCGTTCTGGGACGCGCTCTGGGCAACTCGCGCAGGCAACGTCTTCACCACGCATACCGCTGTGCCTGCTGGATTCGATCTTTATCCGCCACAGCTGCTCGCAAAATATGTCGCACCTTTCAAAGATGCTCTTGCCTCTTTAGGTATCACGCAGCCGTCTCTGCTCGCGTTGGGGCGTGGAGACCCCACTGATGCCCGCGAGCCAATCAGTATGGCTTACTTGGCGCTCCGCGGCTCGCTTAGGGCGTTCGCGGTGAGTAGACGCCATCGCAGCGTAAGCCGAAAGCTCTTTCAAAATATCTTCCCTCGGTGGCCTGAGCGCGAGGTGCCTATCGACTACGTGACCAATGGCATCCACGTCCCATCATGGAGTTCAAGCGACGTATCCGAGATCCGCGATTGTTGTAGCGGCGCAAGTGCGTTGCGCGACGCCTCGGGCGAATGGAGCTCTGCCATATTTGCGCTCTCCGATGAGGCCTTGTGGGCACTCCGCGGAAAGGCACGTCAAGTTCTGGTCGCACGCGTACGGGAGCTGCTGAAACGCCACTTAAGCTGGCGTGGCATGCCCCCTGAAGTCGTGTCTTTTGCCGAACGCGTTCTCGATCCAAATATCTTGACTCTGGGATTCGCACGCCGTTTCACTGGCTACAAGAGACCCAATCTCTTACTATCCAACTTAGAGCGTTTAGAGCGGCTGCTCCGTGACCCAGCCCGTCCCGCACAGGTCGTAATCGCAGGAAAGGCCCACCCCAACGACCAAGAGGGTGTCGAGATGATCCGGCAATGGGTCCGCTTCGCCCAGCGGCTGGACGTTCGGCCACATCTCGTCTTTCTAGAGGACTATGATATCACCCTCGCCCAGGAGCTCGTTCAGGGCGTAGATGTCTGGATCAATACGCCGCGCCGGCCGTGGGAGGCCTGCGGCACGAGCGGCATGAAGGTACTGGTGAATGGCGGCCTTAATCTTTCTGAGCTGGATGGCTGGTGGGAGGAAGCTTTCCAGCCTGACCTGGGCTGGGCGATCGGCGGCAAGTCCGATACCATTTCCGGCACCAGCGATGCTGAAGAAGCAGAACAGCTTTACGCGACTCTCGAAGAGCAAGTAATCCCTGAGTTCTATGAGCGCGACGCCGTCGGCATTCCGCGGGCCTGGATTGCTCGCGTGCGGGCAAGCATGGCCACTCTTGCGCCAATTTATAGCAGTACGCGCGTAGTCCAAGAATATCTGAGCAAGGCTTACTTACCGGCGGCGCGGGCACTAAGGGAGCGTGTTTCTGGAAGAGCCGAGGAAGCGAAAGACCTAGCGTCCTGGGAAAATCGTGTTCGCCACTCCTGGCCCGGGCTTCATATCGGCCCGTCCGACATGACGCGGTCCGACAAGGGCTGGGCTTTTACCATTCCGATTTATCTAGGCGAAATGAGGCCTGACGACGTCCGCGTCGAGATCTACTCGGAACCGAGCGGGAGCAGCGAGCCGGAGATCGTCGTACTTTCCCGCGGCGAACCCATTGCAGGCGCCGCGAACGGATTCATCTACTATGGCCGCGTTGCGACCGAGCGACCGGCTGAGGATTTCACTGCCCGTATCGTGCCGAGCCATGCTGGAGTACAAATTCCGACCGAACTTCCCCTCATTCTCTGGCAAAGATGATCGTGCGCCGCCGGTGTGAGGGGCGCCCGAGATCGTGGCCCTGAAGGATGCTCGTACTAGTGCGTCATAAATTGCGGGGTCTTCCGCGCGGTGCCGCACGCAAAACGCGCATCTCGACAAGGTATGCGCCAGCGCGACGATGAAGCAGCGGCGCAGCGTCGCGATGGAATTCGGCATGTGACGTTCGGTCCAGATCGGCGGCGCCTTGGGGTCGGTAACCGTCCCATGCTGGATCATCGACGCCAAGGCCCACTGACGTGATGGGCCCGTTGTTTCATCCAACTGGGAGCGGAGCCCGAAGGACCCTTTCGAGCCTGTGAGCCTGCCCCCAACGCTGGACCAGGGCGCTGTTCCTCGAGGGCGAAAACCCAATCGGAATAGTTGATCTTAGTCAAAGCCGGCAAACTCGGATGCGCCTATTTTATTAGGCAATATCACCAGATAATTGATCCAGCCCCGCGGGTCGCAAGCGCAACTACGCATATTCTCGGGAGTGGCGGCATGAAGATGGCGTTGGTGTTCACTGGAAGCGGTCCCCTGGTCATAGCGACCTCATACAATTCTTTCACTGATCCCGGTTTCCTCGAGAAACTTCAGGCCAAAGGCGTCGACAAGTTCATAGCCTACGAACTGCCGTCGGACCTGGTGAAACTGCGCTATGCAACGCATTTCGATATCGTCATGCGAGATTTGCATGAGTCGGACGATCTCCGCGTTCTCGATTTTAACGGCCAGCGTGCTTTCCGCCTCTTCCATCTTTCCGAGCTTGGCACACCGATCATGTTCGAAGGCCAGCGTTGATCCTAACGAGAATCCCTCTGGTTCTGGATGGCTTGAGAGGAACGCCTTTCCAAACGCTTGGCGAGGTAAGTCACGGAGGGTGACCAGAGGAGGCGTCCGATCATACGGTGACGCGGAGCGCTGACTGAGCCCGGTCCTGAGCCTTAATGGGCAATAATCACCGGCAGCATGTTCATCTTTACGATGTCGTGTGTTGTGCCACCCAGAAGCATCTCACGCCAGGGCGTATGACCATATCCGCCCATGACGAGGAGATCTGCCCCTTCCTCATTGGCCATCGAAAGGATATGGACGCCTGGCGCCCCAACCATGCCGCCAACCGCCCCTCGGATCGTTGTAATGATCCCATGCAACAGAAGATATTCACGCAACGGCTCCGCGCTTTTCTGATGGACGTCGCCAATTACAATGACGCACGTCGTTCGCGCACGCCTCAGAAACGGAAGCGCCGCGACGACAGCGCGCACCGCCTGGTCGGAGCCGTTCCAGAAGACGGCAATGTTCTGGCCAAACTGGGCGGCGGGGTGACCTGGAGCAATCAAGACGGGTCGGCCGGATCCCATGAGAGTCTCCTCGATCGTATCCGTGTAAGCCTTTCCAACAATTCGGTCCGAACGGCCGAGCACCGTTAGGTCAAAAAATCGCGCCCTTTGGGAGACAACGGCAGGCGCATCGCCAACCTCCTCGCGCCAGGACGCGCCGGGCGCGCCAGGCTCCGCCCGACTGACGATCTCCAGGCCATGATGACCGGCCGCGGTGATGAAATCAGCCTTTACCTTTGCGGCTCTCGCCGTGTCGTTCGCCCTAATTGTTTCTAGCCAAGGGGCGTTAACTGAAGGTGCTGCGAGGCCCTCGGCACCACCACCGAGCGCCAACTCGGCGATATCGGTGCGAACGTGCAATGCCTCGAGATGGACTCCGAAAAGCTTCGCGAAACGGCAAGCAACTTCCAGCGCACCGCCGGTAGCCGCCCCGCCGCTGGCTCCAACTAACATGGATTTTATGCCCACTAACCCATCCCCGTCCTTGCTTGCTGTGATGCCTCTCCGTCCTAAAGGACGGGGCTTCCCGGCCACTTCAAGCCGAGCGTCTTGCACCCAAGACGGGCAATGTTCATTGCGGCGTTGAAATCGCGATCATGGATGGTACCGCAATCGCCGCAAACCCATTGCCTGATCCCAAGACCTTCTCGACCTTTTGGGCCGCCGAGACTACCGCACTCGGAACAGGCTTGGGTTGTGTATCGTTCGTCTATATCCGCGTAGACGACCCTCCTTTCTTGTAAAGCCAATGTACTGTCTTTTTCTTCCCATCACTCCATAGAGTTTCAGAAGGATCTGCAGGCGACGATAGCCAAAAAGGCGGGCTAATAGGGAGCAGGGTCAAATGTCATGTGCCAGCGAGCCGGGCTCGGGCTTGAGATCGCCGGGGCCGTGGTCCTTCTGGCCGCGAGTCGGCGGCACTGCCGGGCGGCCGCCGACGTCGGTGGGCGCCACCGGCTCGCTCGGCCGCGTGATGGTCTCGCCGCGGAGCAGGGCCTTGATCTCGTCGCCGGACAGCGTCTCGTGCTCGAGCAGCGCCTTGGCGAGGGTGTGCAGCTGTTCGATGTTCTCGCTCAGGATGCGGTTGGCGTGGCCTTCCGCCTCCTCGACCAGGCGGCGGATCTCGGCGTCGATCAGCTCGGCGGTGGCCTCCGAGATGTTCTGCTGCTGCGTCACCGCGTGGCCAATGAAGATTTCCTGCTCGTTGGCGTTGTAGCGCACCGGCCCGAGCTTGTCGCTCATGCCGAACTCGGTGACCATGCGTCGCGCCCAATAGGTCGCTTGCTGGATGTCGTTCGAGGCGCCGGTGGTGACGTTCTCCGGCCCGAACACGATCTCCTCGGCGACGCGGCCGCCGAAGGCCATGGCGAGCCGGGCCTCGATCTCGCTCTTGGTGTGGCTCAGGCGGTCGCGCTCCGGCAGGCTCATGGTGACGCCCAAGGCGCGCCCGCGCGGGATGATGGTGACCTTGTGCAAGGGATCGTGCTGCGGCAGATTGAGCGCCACCAGGGCATGGCCCGCCTCGTGATAGGCGGTGAGCTCCTTTTCCTTCTCGCTCATCACCATGGAGCGCCGCTCGGCGCCCATCAGCACCTTGTCCTTGGCCGCCTCCATTTCCAGCATGGTGACCAGCCGCTTGGAGCGCCGCGCCGCCAAGAGCGCCGCCTCGTTGACGAGGTTGGCGAGGTCGGCGCCGGAAAAGCCCGGCGTGCCGCGCGCGATCACCTTGGCGTCGACGTCGGGGCCGATCGGCACCTTGCGCATATGGACCTTGAGGATCTTTTCGCGGCCCTGGATGTCCGGGTTCGGCACCACCACCTGACGGTCGAAGCGGCCGGGGCGCAGCAGCGCCGGGTCGAGAACGTCGGGCCGGTTGGTGGCGGCGATCAGGATCACGCCCTCGTTGGGCTCGAAGCCGTCCATCTCGACCAGGAGCTGGTTCAGGGTCTGCTCGCGCTCGTCGTTGCCGCCGCCGAGCCCGGCGCCGCGATGGCGGCCGACGGCGTCGATCTCGTCGATGAAGATGATGCAGGGCGCGTTCTTCTTGCCCTGCTCGAACATGTCGCGCACGCGGCTGGCGCCGACGCCGACGAACATCTCGACGAAATCGGAGCCGGAAATGGTGAAGA
>OFHJ01000823.1_pt1 | contig 10378 bp, 7 predicted proteins | sample 1522001 | NCBI WGS metagenome assembly OFHJ01 (sample SAMEA2464838, study PRJEB22497) | soil metagenome | biome: Grassland; feature: Farmland; material: Clay | place: Australia | collected 2013-02-01 | depth 1.2 m | reverse complement strand
GGCGAGCCCGATCAGCACACCCTGCACCGCGAACAGCGCCAGCACGTTGAGGGGGCCGGCGCCGAAGGTGCGCAGGATCGCGATATCGGATTGCTTCTCCTTGACGATCATGACGAGCGTGGCGACGATGTTGAACGCCGCCACCGCCACGATCATCGACAGGATCACGAACATCATCGACTTCGTGCTCTCGATGGAGCGAAAGAAGTTGACGTGCTTGTCCGTCCAGTCGCTCACGTAGTAGCCGGCGCCGCCGAGGGCGTAGGCCACGTTGCGCACGACCCGCGGGGCCTGCCAGGGATCGTCGATCTTCAGGCGCATGCCGGTGACCTCGCCGGAACCGAGACCAAACAGCCTCGAGGCGTCCGTCAGATTGATCAGCGCGAGCCCCCGGTCGTACTGGTACATGCCGGAGTGAAACAGCCCCGTGACCTCGAATCTGCGCATGCGCGGCACGATTCCGGCGGGAGTGGCGATGCCCTCGGGCGCGATCAGCACCACTGACTGGCCGACCTTCACCCCCAGCGCGCGCGCCAGATCGACGCCCAGGATCACGTGGTAGCGGCCCGGGCGAAGATCCTGAAGGCTTCCGGCTGCAAGCCGGCGCGCCAGCGAGGTGACGCGGACCTCCTGGGCGGGCTGCACGCCGCGCACCGAGGCGCCGGCGATGCGCTCACCGTGGGCAAGCATGGCGTGCTGCTCGACGTAAGGGGCCGCAGCCAGCACGTGCGGCTGGCGCTCGATCTGGCGCTGCACGGCCCGCCAGTCGGGGATCGTGCCCTGAAGCCCCATGAGGGTCGCATCCGAGGTGACGCTCAAAATGCGGCTGCGCAGCTCGCGCCCGAAGCCGTTCATCACCGAGAGCACCACGATGAGGGTGGCCACCCCGAGCGCCAGGCCGCAGACCGACATCAGCGCCACGAAGGAGACGAAGCCGCGCCGGTGCGTCGAGCGCAGATAGCGCGTGCCGATCATCCACTCGTACAGCGTATGCATCGAATGCCTACTCGTAGCGCAGCGCTTCGGCCGGAGAGGTGCGTGAGGCGCGCACCGCCGGGTAAACGGTGGCCGCGGCCGTGAGCAACAGCGCCGCCGCGCCGATCGCCGCCACGTTGCTCCACTTCACCACCGACGGGATGGCGGTGATGTAGTAGACACGGGAGCTGAAGATCTGGAAGCCGAAGGTATTTTGCAGGAACGCCGCCACGGAATCGACGTGCCAGGCGAGCGTCAGCCCGAGCGCCACTCCGAAGGCCACTCCCAGCCAACCGATGGTGAGTCCCTGGGTGAGAAAGATGCCGAGCACCCGGCGCGGGGAAGCGCCGAAGGTGCGCAGAATGGCGATGTCGGTGCGCTTGTCGTTCACCACCATCACCAGCATGGCGACGATGTTGAAAGCGGCCACCGCCACGATCAGCAGCAGGATCAGCGACATCATGGTCTTCTCGATGCGGATGGCGTGAAAATAGGCCGCATTGTCCTGCGTCCAGTCGATCACCCGGAAGGGGCCCGGCAGGCGCTCGCGCAGGCGGGCCGAGACCTGCGGAGCATCGAGCGGGTCGCGATAGCGCACGCGCAGCCCCTGGTCGAGCCCGCCGGCGGGCAGCAGCGCACGCACATCGTGGATGTTGGCGAATATCAGCGTCGCGTCATCCTCGGCGAGCCCCACTGAGAACACGCCGGCCACCTCGAAGCGGCGCAGCTGCGGCACCGGCATCCCGCCGGGGGCGACCGCGGGAATGAGCAGCGTCAGCTTGTCTCCGGGCTCGAGCCCGAGTTCCTCGGCGATCACCTCGCCGAGGATCACGCGGTCGCTGCCGGGGGCGAGGTCCGAGAGCTTGCCCGCCTTCAGGGCTCCGGCCAGCCGCGTGACCGAAGGCTCGGCCCGAGGATCGATGCCGCGCAGAAGCACCGGCAGCATCTGCGGCGTGCGCACCGCGAGCGACTGGACCTGAGCGTAGGGGGCGACGCCGGTCACGCCGGGGGTCTGCCGGATCACCTGCTCGGCGGCGCGCCATTGCGCAGGGCTCGCCGAGCCGGCGCGCTGCCCGGCGTCATCGGTCACGACCCGGGCGTCCGAGTCGAGCGAGAGGAGCCTCGAGCGCAGGTCGTGCTCGAAACCATTCATCACCGAGAGAATGACGATCAGGGCGGCGACCCCCACACACACACCGGCCAGAGAGGTCCACGTAATGAACGAGACGAAGAACTTGTGGGAGCGCGCGCGCACGTAGCGCCAGCCCACGAACAGCGAAAGCGGATGAAACATCTCAATCATTTAACCATAGTCCACGGTGCGCCGACCCCCCGGGGCTTGAGCCGCGTCACAGAATTCCGGCCGGGTGCGCCGCGGCCGCTTCGAGGCAGCGCCGCCGGGTGTATAGTCGCGAGCCCGAGGAGGTCTCCGCGGATGCGTGCTCGAATACTCCTGGCGCTGCTCCTGGGTTGCGCCGTGACCGTGGCGTCAGCCGAAACGATCGTCGTGAACGGACATCTGACGGTTGCGGCCTCCTCCATCGCCCGCCCGCACCGCGGCCAGACCATGCGCCAGGTGCAAGCGGACTTCGGGCGGCCTGCAAAGCGCTACCCCGCCGTGGGCGACCACCCGCCGATCACCCGATGGGACTACCCCGGCTACTCGGTGTACTTCGAGTACAACCGCGTCGTGCACGCGGTGGTGCACGGCTCGCGCTAGGCTGCACCTGCAGGGGCGCAAGCCGCCCCCGAGCGGGCTCCTCATGGCACGCTTCCCGGCCCAGGACCGTGATCCGCGTCTCGTTCTCTAAAGTTTGCGCCCCTCGCGCCGTTAAGCTTGATAGACGCGGGTCCAGCGCCTCTGTCGCGGGATACAGACATTCGCCACAGGGATTATGGTACCCTGCGCCCGAAAGAAGAACTCTTAGGATGCCCTCCCCGTGGCCGCCGATGCGACGCTGAACATCGAGGAACTGGCCGAAGCGGGCGCCGTACGGCGCCAGCTCGCCCAGGCACACCTCAAGGCCGAGGTCCGCCGTCGCGAGGAGGTGCTGCGCCGCGCCGTGCTGCGATACGTCTCCCCCACTCTGGCGGAGAAGATTCTCGAGGACGTGCAGCTTCGCGAAACCCTGCTGTCCGCGGACGATCTGCGCGCCCACGCGGTCGTGCTCTTTGCGGATCTGCGCGGCTTTACCAGCCTGTCCGAGTGCCTGGAACCGCGCCAGGTGGTGCCGCTGCTCAACGAATACTTCTCGCTGCTCACCGAGATCACCGTGCGCCACGACGGCACGGTCTTCCACATGGCCGGCGATTGCCTGATGCTCGGTTTCGGGGTGCCGCTCGAGCAGCCCGACAGCCCCCGCCGGGCGGTGCGCGCAGCGCAGGAGATGCTCCACAGCTTCGCGGCACTGGCATGCTCGTGGCGGGAGCGCTACGGGGTCGAAGCGGGGCTCGGGATCGGCATCAACGAGGGAGACGTCGTCGCCGGCAACATCGGCTCGAGCTCCTACATGAGCTACACGCTCATCGGTGATACCGTCAACGTGGCCGCGCGCCTCTGCCAGCGGGCCCGCGCCGGGGAGATGCTCTTCTCCCGCGCGCTCAAGCAATCCCTCGATGAGCTCGGCTTCGACGTCGGCGCCACGGCGCTGCCGCCGATGCAGCTGCGCGGCCGATCCGGCGTAATCGATATATACTGTGTGCCTGCCGCTCCGCGCCTTCAGATCACGGAAGCTCCAGTCGCCGTTTGAACATTCTTGACCCGCCCGTCCCGGGGGCCGCCCGGCGGCACCTGCGCTGGCATCATTTGCACGGCAGTGCCGCCGCCCTGGCGCTCGCCGAAGCCACTCGCTCCGACCAGAAACTGTACGTCGTCGTGGTCGATGCGGCCCGCGATCTCGCTCGGCTGACGGCCGAGTTCGCGTTCTTCGCCGGCGGGCGCCTCTCGCCACTCACCTTTCCCGACTGGGAAGTGCTGCCGTACGACCTGTTCTCGCCCCACCCCGACATCATCTCCCAGCGCCTGCGGACGCTCTACGAGCTGCCGCACCTCAAGCACGGCTGCCTGATCGTCGTGGCCGACACGCTCATCCAGCGCCTGCCGCCCAAGCAATACGTGCAGGCCCGGGCGTTTGAGCTCACACGCGGCCAGACCCTGGCGCTCGAGCCGTTCCGCGAGCGACTCGTCGAGGCGGGCTACGCCAGCGTGAGCCAGGTCAGAAGCCCGGGCGAGTTCGCGGTGCGCGGCTCGCTGTTCGATGTGTTTCCCATGGGCACGGAGCAGCCGCTGCGCATCGACCTGTTCGATGAGCAGATCGAGGCCATCCGCCGCTTCGACCCGGAGTCCCAGCGCTCGCTCGAGACGATCGAGAGCCTGCAGCTGCTGCCGGCGCGCGAGCTGCCCCTGGACCCGGAGGCCATCCGCGAGTTCCGCGGCCGATTTCGCACCCGCTTCGAGGGCGAACCGATGCGCTCGGCCGTGTACCGCGGGGTGAGCGAGGGGCTGGCGCCCGCGGGCGTGGAGTTCTACCTGCCGCTGTTTTTCGAGCAGACGGCAACCCTGCTCGATTATCTGCCGGCCAACGCGGTGGTCGTGCGCGATGCCGCGCTGCCCGAGGCGCTCGCCAGGGCCTGGAAGGACATCGAGACGCGCTACGAGGATCGGCGGCACGACCTCGAGCGGCCCGTGCTCGCACCGGCCGAGCTGTTCATCGACCCCGCGGCGCTCGCAGCGCAGCTGGCGCGCTTCGCCTCGATCACCCTCGACACCTCTGCGGCCCCCCTCCCCGCCGACCCGGCTCCCGCGCGAGACTTCCCGGCGCTCGCACCGAAGGAGCTGCGTGTCGACATGCGCGCCGAGCGCCCGCTCGAGGCGCTGCAGCAGTTCCTCGCCGCCTTCGGCGGCCGGGCGCTGATCGCCGCCGACTCCCCGGGCCGCCGCGAGGTGCTCCAGGAGCTGCTGCGCAATCACGGCTTGCCCGTAGAGGTGGTCTCCGGATGGGAAGAGTTCCTCGCGAGCCCGCTCGCCCTCAACCTGTGCGTGGCGACCGACCTCACGGGCCTGTGGCTCACCGAGCCGCCGCTGGCGGTGATCGCCGAAGCGCAGCTGTTCGGCGCCCGGGCCCGCCAGGAACGGCGCCGCAAGCGGGCGGCGGCCGACCCGGAAGCCATCCTGCGCGATCTGCAGGACCTCAACCCCGGCGCTCCGGTCGTTCACGAGGAATACGGCGTGGGCCGCTTCATCGGCCTGCAGCCGATGGAGGTCGCCGGTCAGCCCGGGGAGTTTCTGGTGTTGGAGTATCAGGGCGGCGACCGGGTGTACGTGCCGGTGCATGCCCTGCACCTCGTGTCCCGCTACACCGGGACGGCGCCCGAGAGCGCACCGCTCCATAAGCTCGGCACGGACCAGTGGGCCAAGGCGCGCAAGCGCGCCGCCGAGCAGATCCGCGACGTGGCCGCGGAGCTGCTCGACCTGTACGCGCGCCGCAAGGCCCAGCCGGGCCTGAAGCTCGCGCCGAACGAGGCCGATTACGGCACCTTCGCCGAGGCTTTCCCCTTCGAGGAAACCGACGATCAGCGCGAAGCGATCCGCCAGGTGCTCGCCGACCTGGCAAGCGCCCGGCCCATGGACCGGATCGTGTGCGGCGATGTCGGGTTCGGCAAGACGGAAGTCGCCATGCGCGCGGCGTTTGCCGCGGTGCAATCCGGCAAGCAGGTTGCGGTTCTCGCGCCGACGACTCTGCTCGCCCAGCAGCACCTCACCAACTTCCGCGACCGCTTCGCCGACTGGCCGGTGCGCGTCGAAGGGCTCTCCCGCTTCGGCAACGCCAAGGAGACGCGCGCGACGCTCGAGGGGCTCGAGCGCGGCACGGTCGACATCGTGATCGCCACGCATCGACTGTTGCACGCGCACGCGCAATTCAAGGATCTGGGGCTGCTGATCGTCGACGAAGAGCAGCGCTTCGGAGTGCGCGACAAGGAGCGGCTGCAGGCCCTGCGCGCCAACGTTCACGTGCTGACGCTCACCGCCACGCCCATTCCCCGCACCCTCAACATGGCGCTCGGAGGGCTGCGCGACCTGTCGCTCATCACCACGCCGCCGGCCGAGCGGCTGGCCATCAAGACCTTCGTCATCGAGTGGCACGGCCCGACGCTGCGCGAGGCGGTGCTGCGCGAGCTGCGCCGCGGCGGACAGATCTATTTCGTGCACAACGAGATCCGCACCATCGAGAAGATCGCCGCGGACGTGCAGGGCCTGGTTCCCGAGGCGAGCGTGCGCATCGGCCACGGCCAGATGCGCGAGCGCGACCTCGAGCAGCTGATGGTGGACTTCTACCACCGGCGCTTCGATCTGCTGCTGTGCACCACCATCATCGAAAGCGGCATCGACGTGCCGACGGCCAACACCATCGTCATCAACCGCGCCGATCACATGGGGCTCGCGCAGCTGCACCAGCTGCGCGGGCGCGTCGGACGCTCGCACCACCGGGCCTACGCCTATCTGATCGCCCCGCCGCGGCGCGCGTTGAGCACCGATGCGGCCAAGCGGCTCGAAGCCATCGAGTCGATGGAGGAGCTCGGCGCGGGCTTTGTCCTCGCCACCCACGACCTGGAGATCCGGGGCGCGGGCGAGCTGCTCGGCGAGCACCAGAGCGGCCAGATGTCCGAGATCGGCCTGGCGATGTACCTCGATCTGCTCGAAGAGGCGGTGGCGGCGTTGAAGGCCGGCCGCGAGCCGGACCTTGCGAAGCCTCTGGCGGCGGCCACGGAGGTGGAGCTGCGCCTGCCGGCCTTCCTGCCGGAGGGCTTCATCGGCGATGTGCACGTGCGGCTCGGGCTCTACAAGCGCATCGCGGCGGCCGCGGGACCGGAGGCCCTCGATGAGCTGACGGCGGAGATCCACGACCGCTTCGGCCCTCTGCCCGAGGCCGCGCAGCGCCTGATCCGCCTGGCCCGGCTGAAACTCACCGCCCGCGCGCTCGGCATCCGCAGGCTCGACCTCGGACCCGCCGGCGGCGCCGTGATCTTCGAGCAGAGCACCGCTGTCGATCCGGCCGCGCTGGTGAAGCTGATGCAGCAGGCGCCGCGAGAATACCGCCTGGAGGGGCCGCTGAAGCTGCGCATCTCGCGCGCCCTGCCCGATGAGCAGGCGCGCTTCGAGTTTGCGGGCGCGCTCATGAAGCGCCTGGGCACCCGTCCGGCGAAGCTCAAATGAAAGCCTTCAGGTAGACTGCGCGGATGCATTACCGCGCTCTCTCGTGCCTCACCGCGCTGCTCGCCCTCGTCATGGCCGCGTGGCAGCCCGCGGCCGCTGCGCCTGCGACGCAAGGCCAGCCCGCGGCGCGAGCCACGCCGTCCGCACAGGCAGCGCCGCACGCATCGGCCAACACCGCCGTGGGCGCTTCCCCCGCCGCCGGCTCCAAAGGCGCGCCAGGCGCCAAACGCAAGGCGTACTACATCGAGATCATCGTTTTCCGCGCGCGGGTGGCGCTCGGGAGTCCCGAGGACTGGGCGGCGGAGACCGGCATGGCGCCCACCGTGACGGGCGGCGAGTCGGCAAACGGCTCAGACATCGGACAGCTGCTCGACCTGGTGCCCCCATCGCAGTACCGCCTGACCTCCATCGCCCAGGCACTGCGCCGCAGCCCCACGTACAAAGTCGTGGCGCACGCCGCCTGGAAGCAGACGGCGAGCGACTGGGGCAGCAACGCCGGCTTCACGCTCCAGCAGCTCGGCATCGATGTGCCGGGCCTCACCGGCGAGGTCACTTTCGAGCGAGGCACGTTCCTGCACCTGGGATTGAAGCTCGATTACTCCATCGCGCACCCGCCCGCCGGCCTCGATGCCGCCCCCGGCACCACCTTCGTGCTCAACGAGATGCGCCGCGTGCGCTTCTACCAGCGCAACTACTACGACAACCCCGCCTTCGGCGTCATCGCCCTCGTGCTGCCGGTCCGCACCTCGCAGCCCCCGGGACGGTAGGCGACAGCGGCGCAATCCGGGGCACGGGGGCTCGATGCAAAGCGAAACAGACCGCACCGGTGTCGCCACGAAGCCGTATCAACAGCCCTACCCGGACCCCATCCGCGTCTCGGCGGGCGAGCGGGTATCACCGGAGTTCGCAAAGACGACCGACTTGCCGGGCTGGGCGTGGTGCACCGACGAGCGAGGACGCGGCGGCTGGACGCCTGCTCAATGGCTGCGGCAGGTCGGGGACGGATGGCTCATTACGCATGACTTCAATGCCATCGAGCTCACCGTCGATGTGGGCACGATGGTGACCGTCCATGCGCAGATCGCCGGGTTCTGCTGGCTCACGACACAGGACGGTCGAACCGGATGGGTTCCCTCGACCCACGTACGCATCGACGAGCCGCCTCGACTCCCATAGCGGCGAGCAGGAGCGGCCGTTCAACGCCGCCCGCGCACGGTTCGTCGAATTTTCCCTCCCAACGCGGAATGTCGCGCCGCGACTTCGCCTCTAATGCGAGGCTGCCGACTCGGCCCGTACAACAAGAGACCGCTCCATGCCCCGCCTGATCGCCCTGCCGACTCTGTGTCTTCTGATGGTGTCCATGCCCGCGTTTGCCACGCCGCCCAAGCACGTCGCGCACGCGCCCGCCCCGGTGCCCAAGGAGCGCGCCGTGAGCACGCAGCACAGCGTGACGATCGGCGGGCGCACGATCCACTACACGGCCACCGCCGGCACGATCCTGCTGCGCAACAAGAAGAACCAGCCGACCGCCAGCATGTTCTACGTCGCCTATACCGAAGACCACGTGCGTGACCTCGCCGACCGGCCGGTGACTTTTCTTTACAACGGCGGTCCGGGCGCCTCTTCCGACTGGATCCAGATGGGCGGGCTCGGACCGTACCGCGTCAACATGACCAACGGCGCTCCCACGCCACCGGCGCCTTATTCGATCACGCCCAGCCACGAGAGCATTCTCAACGATACGGATCTGGTCTTCATCGACGCGGTGGGCACCGGCTACAGCCGCGTCGTCGGCAAGGGCAAAGACAAGATGTTCTGGGGTGTGGACCAGGATGTGAAGTCCTTCGGTCAGTTCATCTATCGCTACCTGAAGCAGTACAACCGCTGGCAGTCGCCGAAGTTCCTGTACGGGGAGAGCTACGGCACCACGCGCTCCGCGGCCCTGTCCGACTATCTCCAGAATCAGGGCATCGCACTGAACGGGGTCGTGCTGCAGTCCACGGTCCTGAACTACTTCGACTGGATGCCCGGCTCCGACAGCAAGTACATCTTCTACCTGCCCTCCTTTGCCGCGATCGCCTGGTATCACGACAAGCTGCCGAACAAGCCGGCCGACCTGCCCGCCTTCGTGCAGCAGGCGCGCGAATTCGCCTCCGGACCCTACGCGCAGGCGCTATGGCAGGGCGATACCCTGCCGAAAAGCCGGCTCGACTCGATCGCGAAGCGGATGCACCAGTTCACGGGCCTGCCGGTCGCCTACCTCGAGCGCTCCAATCTGCGCGTGTCCGCCTCGCATTTCCGCAAGGAGCTGCTGCTGCCCGAGCGCGAGCACATCGGACGCTACGACGCGCGCTTTGCCGCCTCCGACGCCAGCGCGGTCAGCTCCCGGAATTCCTTCGATCCGTCCGGGCAGTTCACCGGAGCGCCGTTCACCGCCGCCTTCGAGTGGTATTTGCATAACGTCCTGAAATACCACTCCAACCACATGTACAAGGAAGAAAGCATGCAGGCCTACAAGAAGTGGGACTGGAAGCACGACCACCGGTCGAGGCCTTACGTCGCCGGCGACCTGGCGGCGGCCATGCGCAAGAATCCGTACCTGCGGGTGTTGTCCGAAAACGGATACTTCGACCTGGCCACGCCGTTTTACGAAACGGAATACGATCTCGACCACGCCATGTTGAGCCCGAAGCTGCGCAAGCACATCACGTTCGCCTATTTCAAATCGGGTCATCCCATCTACATCAACCCGAATGCGTTGAAAGCGATGCATGCCACGCTGGATGCCTTTTACGCCAACACGCAAAAGGCCGACGCCCACCCCATGAACGGCGGCTGACAGCGGGGATCGAGGATAATCCTGTATGCCGGTTATCCAGCAGCCTGAGTGATGGCCGGAAGCGGGCCACGAAACCGGCAACCACGGATTGCATGAAGTTTCAGGAAAATCTGCGGAGATATTTGGAAGACCATCGCCATAAAACCGTAGCGGGCAGTAGGGTTATTTGACATTGCGGCCACTCTGGCGTGGCAATACCAGCGGCTGGACAATGCGGGTGTGAAATCTGTGGTGCTTATTTTTGTAATTTGGCGTTTTCTGGATTTAATCGCGCAGGCTGCGATTCATTTTGAGAAATCGCTCCCAGACATGATGTACAGCGCATTGGGCCAACCCAATACTTTCCGGGT
>OFHJ01000822.1_pt1 | contig 10384 bp, 8 predicted proteins | sample 1522001 | NCBI WGS metagenome assembly OFHJ01 (sample SAMEA2464838, study PRJEB22497) | soil metagenome | biome: Grassland; feature: Farmland; material: Clay | place: Australia | collected 2013-02-01 | depth 1.2 m | reverse complement strand
TAGCCCGTCCACCGGTGATCAATGCCGGACAATGCCTAGAAGCCGGGAAGACCCAAGTATAAGGGCCCGGCCAAGTAGCGAACGCTCGCTCGCAGACAGACGGCGCTGGAAGATCCAGATACGGAAGCAATTGCTCGAAACGAGCTGCGATCAGAATCAGTCCTTTCCGCCAATTCCGCTGCTTCATTTTCAGAATGCGCCATACGGCATCGGCAATTAATGGGTCGCACCCCAAACCCCATACAGCTTCAGTGGGATATGCCACCACGCCGCCACCTTCCAACCAATCAACAGCCTGGTGTATCTGTACCCAGGACGCCATCACCTACCTTTCGTCTTTACCAGTGCCTGCTTTCCGGGTTGAACGACCCGGTTTCACGCCGGCCTTGCTCGAAGACGCCTTTTTCTTTGCACCACGGCCTGCAGCAGCGTTCACCGTCGAAGCAGTCTTTTTTGGCTTTGGCTCCTTCCTTGCCTTGCTGCCGGCTCTTGCCGGCTTCGAAGACTGCGCCTCGCTCAGATAGGCTTCGCACTCAAAAACCGAAAGGCTCTCTGGATCCCGGGTCTTCGGGACTTTCGCACGACGCCGCCCATCCGTGATGTAAGGCCCAAATCGTCCTTTGATTATACGGATTCCGGTATCACCGAAACGCCTCACGGTGGCTGCATCAAGTGCAGCTTCCTTCGCAGCGATCAATTCAACAATCCGGGCGAGGTCGACTGTGTACGGATCATCTTCTTTTTTAAGGCTGACGAACTGGTCGCCATATCGCGCATAAGGCCCGAAGCGACCAACATTCACCTGGACCTCCTGACCACTGGAGAGTTTGCCAAGATGCCGGGGCAGTTGGAACAATGCCAATGCATCATCCAGCGTGATGGTGTCGATTCGCTGGTTTGGCCTCAAGGAGGCAAATCGCGGCTTTTCAGTATCTTCTTTGGTTCCGATCTGTGCAAATGGGCCGTACCGGCCAAGTCTGGCTGACACCGGTTTCCCACTGGCAGGATCCACGCCGAGATATCGGGCTTCCGACACTTCAGATCTTGGCAATTCCATCTTGGAAGAAACTGTAGGCTCGAAATCAGCCCAAAATCGGGCCAGCAATGGCACCCACTCGGCCTCTCCACGGGAAATCGCATCAAGATCGTCTTCAAGCTCCGCCGTGAATTTATAATCGACATATCGGTTAAAGTGATCGGTCAGGAATCGGTTTACGATCATGCCAACGTCAGTCGGTGAAAACGCACGTCTATCGATGCGTACGTAGTCGCGAGCCAACAATGTTGAAATTATCGATGCGTACGTCGAAGGGCGGCCAATATCGTATTCCTCCAGCGTCTTGACCAAGGAGGCCTCGGTGAAGCGGGGGGGAGGCTGCGTAAAATGCTGCTCTGTCACGAGATCCAGCAGTCGAATTCGTTCCCCCTCATCCAGAGGGGGGAGCCTTTTTTCATCATCTTCACCCGCTGACTCGTCGTCCACGCTAAGTCCGTATGCGGAAAGAAATCCAGGTTCAACAAGAGTCTGACCATTGGCTCTGAACACGTGCTCTTCTCCCGCGTTCAGGTCGACCGTTACCGTGTCGAAAATTGCTGGGCTCATCTGGCTGGCAACAGCTCGCTTCCAGATCAGATCATAGATTCGCACTTGATCAGCGGTAAGGAATCTGGCAGCCGCCTCTGGCGTAAGAGTCGCCGATGTCGGGCGGATCGCCTCGTGAGCTTCCTGTGCATTCTTGCTCTTGGCCCGGAAGAATCGCGGATCTCCGGGCACCGAATCCGCTCCGTAGCGCTTGGCTGCGACGTCCCGTATCTCCGCCAGCGCCTCCTGCGCCAAATTCACTGAATCAGTTCGCATATATGTAATCAAACCGACAGTCTCGCCGTCGATCTCCACGCCTTCATACAGCTGCTGGGCGATGCGCATGGTTCGGCTCGCAGTGAAGCCGAGTTTGCGATTGGCATCCTGCTGAAGCGTCGACGTCGTGAATGGCGGACCCGGGGTCCTTTTGCGTTGCTTTTTTTCCACTTTTGCAACGAGCAACCAACCTTGGGCGGCCCGTTCAATAGCATGCCGTGTTTCCTCCGCAGAACGAGCATCGGCCAAGCTAAACTGATCGAGTTTGCTGCCATTTAACCGAAAAAGACGTGCCGTAAAAATTTGCGCATCCTTCTCGGTTCTTGCATCAAGGGTCCAGTATTCCTTCGGCTGGAAGGCACGGATCTCAAGTTCTCGCTCACAGATCAACCTCAAGGCCGGCGATTGAACTCGGCCGGCAGATAACCCAGGCGCAATCTTCCGCCATAAAAGCGGTGAAAGGTTAAACCCAACAAGGTAATCCAAGGCGCGGCGAGCCTGCTGGGCATTGACCAAGGACGAAGATACCTCCCGCGGCTCTTTGATCGCATGCTGCACTTCGCGTCGGGTGATTTCATAAAAAACTACCCGATGAACCGATTTTCCCTTAAGCGCACCCCGCTCCTTTAACGCTTCCTGAAGGTGCCATGCTATGGCTTCGCCTTCTCGATCCGGGTCAGTCGCCAAATACAGAGTATTGCTGTGCCGAAGTTCGCTGATAATCGCCCGAACATGCTTTTCATTCTTATCAATCAACTGGTATTTCATCTCAAAGCCACGGGCAGGATCTACAGCGCCATCCTTGGGCACTAGATCGCGTACATGGCCATAGGACGCCAACACCTCATAGTCCTTGCCAAGATATTTCTTTATGGCTTTCGCCTTAGCTGGCGATTCCACAATTACCAGATTTGTACTCATAAGACGCTGACAGTCCACCGGAGAAATGGTGCTTATACGCGCCGAAGCTGCATTGTGTCCAGTTGCAACACTCGAACACAGCCGTGGCAAGCCGGTTTCATGTTGCCGACCGGGCTTCAGCGGCACCACCAACGATGACCACTATCCCGACTCCGCGGCACTTAACAAACGACGGTCATGCGGCCAGTCCGAATTTCCGGCTAAACGATCGTCGACGAGACTCGGCGCTGCTAATGAAGAAAATCCCCTTGATAATAGACCATGTCCTCAAGGTGCACGACAGCTTCTTCTTCGCCTGGCTGATTGATCAGCACCAGCAGGCATACCCATTTGACTCTCTCAAGATCTACTTCGCAGGCTAGTGCAAGAAGGCGTTCAATAATCAGCTCGCGGCTTTCAGCATTGATGATTCCAAGTTGATGAAGGTAAAGCAGAAACCCTCTGCATTCCGCCGAAAGTTTTTCGTTCTCTTCCGGAGAATAGATGCGCAAAGCATCCGTACGATTTGTCAGCGCAGGCGCACTGCGCTGACGCACCAGTCCATCAAGCCAAGCGAACGCGTGATCGATCTCTTCCTCGGGAAAACCAGCGGCGGCCAGTTCGACCCGTAGCGTGAGCTGATTCTCGACGTCTTCGAGCTCCCCATCGTGATAGTTTTCGAAGAGGTACATGAGTACGTCGAGTAATGTTTCTTTCATCACAAGGTACCGGGCGGCGCCGACAATATCCGACGCGGCGTTCGAGGGGCAATCAACGTCTTTAGTCTTTCTTCCAAGAGACCTCTGTCCACAAGAAAATCATGAATGCAATCTGGATATTGCGCTAGCTAACGATGCATTCCTTGCTGGGCATGCAGGTCCCCATTCTACCCTAGGTCACGCCGGTCAACCTACCGATCCGGCCTCTTCCAAAAGAATGAGTCATTCGGTGGATGTTGGGGAGACCACACGATCAAGCACCTCAATCGGCTTTTTCACTTTCATGACCAGCGCGTAAGAGATGTGCTGCGCAGTTTTGAATACCATCAAAAGTCCGGCACGTTGTGGTGGGAGGCTGACTACACTTTCTGCGCCTCCATAGGGATCTGGCACCTTACGCGCCGGGCTCATGGCCAGCAAGACTGTCCCTGGGTCGAGCCCGTCGGAAGCACCACGATCCAGCGTCACAATGTCGAGCGGACCAGCTTCGTTCAGCTCCCCGAACACCGATATAATCGAGCCGTTGACCATGCGCTTCGGCGAATGCGGGAAAAATCGGCTTCGGAAATGATGCTTGGCTATCGGCAGCAGGCGGTCCCCAACCATGGTCTCCCGATCATTTCGGATGATGCGCATGCGTGCTATCTGCCCGTGCTTTTCAAGTCGGCACCGTCCCGTCGGGATCGCCTCATACCCGAGCGTCGCCCCGGTTTCTGGGTCACGGTAAACCTTTCCGATATGCACCACATCCCATAAGTGTGCAGCATGTGGCGGTAACCCCTTGACAAAAATGGCGGCCCCAGTCGAACCGACTAAATTGTTGTTGCCGATAGCCACTACATATGGTGCGCGGTCAATCTGTGCTGCGTCGACTACCCTTGGCCCCTGAATGAAGGCTCTTATCGCCGAATACGGGATACTCGGAGTCGAGCGGGATAACGGCAGCCGGCGAACCTGTGGCTCGAGTCGCTTGGTCGTCATGGCCGGCATAACACGAGGCCTGCCGTTCACCCAAACCAGTGTCAACACTTCACCTGGGTAGATAAGGTGCGGGTTTTTGATTTGCGAGTTGTCGTACCATAACTGCGGCCACTCCCAAGGATCCCGCAGGTAGTACCCCGCAATGTCCCACAGCGTATCGCCCTTTTTCACCACATATCGAAGTGGAACATCATGACGCAACGAAAGATTGCTCGCGGCAACCGCCCGGCGTCTGTTCAGCACTCGCTTTGGCTGAACACTTGGTCCAGCCGATTTGACCGCGGCTTGCGGCACCTCGGCTGGAGAAGGTGGCGGAGTAGCGCCTTCCCTCTGGATAGGCTGCGTGCAGCTCGCCAGAAACAAAGCCCATGGCACCATCGCTGCAACCAGCAGCGCTTGGCGTCGCCCAACACGTGTAAAAAAACCGTTACACTCCCCCATCCCTAGCTCCTTGCCTGCGCCCGACAGTGATTCTGGCACAAATCACGATAAGATCGCGCGTCGCGCATGCAGGGATAGTAAATCATTTGGCGCTTGAGCTATGTCCATTCTAACGATACTCCACCATCCCGACCCGCGACTGCGACAGAATGCACGACCTGTGACAACCTTTGATTCTGACTTGCAGAGACTGATAGAAGACATGTTCGAAACCATGTACGATGCCCCGGGCGTGGGACTTGCCGCAACACAAATAGGGGTCGACCTGCGCTTGGCAGTCATGGATTGCTCCGATGAGAGGACATCCCCGATTGTCATGGTTAACCCCGAGCTTTCTAATTTCCGTGAGTTAGAAAAACTCGATGAAGGTTGCCTGTCGGTCCCGGACGTCCAAGATCAAGTGCCACGATACAATCGTGTTCACTTAAAAGCCCTGGACCGCCAGGGAAAACCGTTTGAACTTGAAGCCAGTGGTCTCCTTGCGCAATGCATGCAGCATGAACTCGATCATCTGGACGGTAAACTGTTTATCGACCATCTGTCGTGGCTCAAGCGTGATCGTATACGCAAGAAGCTCAGCAGAAAACGTCGATCTGATTAAGGCTTGAACACACAAGACAAATCCGAGCCATGAAGCTGGTTTTTGCCGGTACTTCGGATTTCGCGGTCCCCAGCCTGCAGGCTTTGGTAAAAGCTGGCCATGATGTAGTCGACGTACTCACGCAACCAGATCGTCCGGCCGGGCGCGGCAGAAAGCTGCAGCAGTCTTCCGTGGCAAAGGCCGCATCTGTCCTCCACCTCCCGCTCACCAAACCAGAACGTCTCGACTCGACGGTGCAAGCACGACTGAGGCTATTGGCGCCGGATGCCATCATCGTCATTGCCTATGGGTTGCTGGTGCCCGAAACATTGCTTGAGATGCCGCCGCTCGGCTGTCTCAATGTACACGCGTCCTTGCTCCCTCGCTGGCGCGGCGCAGCCCCGATCGCAAGAGCAATTGAGGCCGGTGATACCGAAACCGGGATTTGCATTATGCGCATCGATGCAGGCCTCGATACGGGGCCAGTGCTGGCTCGTGCAAGATGGCCTATCCCCAGGGATGCCACGTCCGGCGAGGCACATGACGCACTTGCGGTCCTCGGTGCAGATCTGTTGACTGACACGCTAACCGCTTATGCGGCCGGTCGACTCAACCCCCGGCCTCAGCTCGAAAATGGCGTGTGCTACGCGCATAAATTGAAAAAATCGGAAGCCCACCTTGATTGGGCTGAATCCGCGCCGGTACTGTCGCGCAAGATCCGTGCTTTCAATCCGGCCCCGGTAGCGTGGACGGAACTGGCCCCATCAGCGAATGCCGTCGGGGAACGTGTCCGCATCTGGCGTGCCGAAGAGACCCATGAGATGACAACAGCGGTGCCGGGAACCATTATCCGGACGAGCAGAGATGGCATCTGGGTTGCCACTGGACGAGGCGTGCTTTCACTGACATCGCTTCAGCGGGCTGGCGGCCGGATCCATTCGGCAGCCGAACTGTTGGCTGGCTGGAACCTGGATGGCCGACATTTCAACTAGAAGATCAAGCACAAACGGAAGACGTGATGGCGCCTATGTGCGTGCTGTCGCCGCCCGTTCTGTCGCGCGCGTGCTTGCTGGAGAAAATCTTGACCAGGCGCTATCCATCCAACCAGAATTCAGTGAATTCCAGTCTGAAAATGACGGGGCACTTCTGCAGGCGCTTGTCTACGGCACGGTGCGTCACCACCGCCTACTGGCGACACTCGCACGGCAAATGCTCAACCGGCGCCAAAACATATCGAGTGAGCTGCTTGCGCTTCTCGAGGTCGGGCTGTTCCAGTTGCGCAGCATGCGTATTCCTCCGCACGCCGCCGTGTCATCGACAGTCGACGCCTGTGCGTTGCTGGGCCATGAATTTGGACGCGGGCTGGTAAACGCAATTCTCAGACGCTATCAACGTCATCGGAACTCCCTAGAAAGTGCACTGCGAGACACGCCTGCGGTTCACTGTTCTTGGCCTGACTGGATGGCCGATACGGTCTTGGGCGATTGGCCGGATCAGTGGCAACAAATCCTAACGACAAGCAACATGCCACCCCCAATGACTCTGCGTGTGAATCGTCGTCGTATTTCGCGTCCATTCATGCATGAGCAACTGGTCCGAAATGGAATCAGCGCATCCACCGTTCCAATCGCCGAGGATGCACTGCGCCTGGAGTTGCCTTGTCCAGTCGTCCGGATACCGGGTTTTATGGATGGTGAGGTATCGATTCAAGATGCGTCTGCCCAGCTTGCAGCGCCACTTTTGGTCGCGCAACCCGGGATGCGCATACTTGATGCCTGTTCGGCGCCCGGCGGGAAAACGGCACATCTGCTCGAGCTGACAGACGATCTGGATCTGGTAGCTCTCGACGTCAACGGGCAACGCCAGACACGAACCAGGGAGAATCTTGAACGCCTGGGCTTGAAAGCTACGCTGAAAACAGGTGACGCAACGAAGCCCGATGAATGGTGGGATGGGCGATTTTTCGACCGCATCCTGCTTGACGTTCCCTGCTCAGGCACCGGCGTCATCCGGCGTCATCCTGATATCAAATGGCTTCGTCGGACATCGGATATCCCGGCCTTGGTCGGCCGTCAAATGGAACTATTGGAGGCTCTGTGGCCGCTGCTGGCACCGGGCGGCATGCTCCTGTACGTCACCTGTTCGATTTTCAATGCTGAAAATGTATCAGTCATTTCCGAATTTCTTCATTGTCACCAAGACGGGTCCGACCATCCGATTGAAGCGGGATGGGGTCAACGCATGCAAGCCGGCCGTCGTTTGCCCCCTACCAGCGAGTATGACGGCTTCTATTTTGCGCGCCTTTTGAAACGGTAATCGGCAAAACCATGCATACTCGCAAACGAAGACACTGATCAACCGGTCCACGCGGATTAAGACGGGGACCCCATGACGACGCACCGTCGGCTCAGAAGAAATTTCGTCGCTTGAACCACCAGTACATGCCAACTCCGCATCCGAAAACAATCAGAAGCGCCCCGAAGTAGCTGTAACGCCAATGAAGCTCCGGCATGTATTGAAAGTTCATGCCCCAGATTCCCGTGAGCAAACTCATGGGCATGAATACGACCGCCACGACGGTAAAGACCTTCATAATTTCATTTTGGCGTTGTGATAAAACGGCAAAGCTGAACTGCAAAGCCATGTCGAGGTCGCGCTCCAGATAGGCCGCCAAATCCCGCATTCGCGTAATATGCTCGCCAAGATCTGCAAGCCGGACCCGCATGCGATCATCCCATTCAAACAGGCTATCGCGCCGCCAATTCTGTACGGCTTCCCATTGATCCTCGACTGATCGTGCAAGTCGGCGAAGTGTCCGCCGGAAACGCATCAGTTCGCGCCAATCCATGCGACCATCATCGGGCGGATGCAACATCTGATCCTGCAGGGATTCCACCCGCCGCGTTAGCGGTTCCCGAATCGCCAAGAGACGATCGACCATTGCGTCAAGAAAGCGATACGCAAGTTCGGCCGTACTTCGCGGCGCACGGGTCACGTGCGCATTGCAACGTGCCAGCACCATGTCAAAGCTTGGTGCATCAGCTGCCCGGACGGTTACTAGCAGCTGAGGAAATACAAAAATTGATGCGGACCGCATTTCCAGTGCAATGCGTCCTCCATCGATTGCAGGCGGGGGCTCTTCGAAAACCAACGCGTCGTAATCGTCGGTTCCGTCGAAAAAGGAGACGTGAGTCGGGTTTAGGCTGTCCTCTACATGCCGTATGTCAATCGTGAGATTTTCGAGTAGTTGCTCGGGCAAACCCGTCCAATCCGCCGCTTCCTCGCGCACAAAATCAATCCAGATGTACCCTTCATCAGGGATCATTTGCACTGAATCCAGAAGTTGGGGCGGATGATCGGGGACAAAATGGGTGATCCTCATGCCGTTCAACTCCTTGGAACGTCAAGTAATCAGATGTTCAACGGCTGCGCGCTCCTCGCGCAGCTCGGTATCGCTGGCATCCATTCGAGTACGGGAAAAAGAGTCGATATCCAGTCCCTGAACGATCTTGAATTGACCACCCTCGCAAGTTACCGGGTAGCCGTAGATTATCCCCGGCCTGATGCCATAGCTGCCATCCGAGGCAATCGCCATGCTGACCCACTTCCCATTCGTGCCGAGAACCCAGTCTCGCATGTGATCGATTGCAGCGGAAGCGGCAGAAGCAGCGCTTGATGCGCCTCTCGCCTTAATCACCGCTGCCCCGCGCTGCTGGACGGTGGGAATAAACTCGGATTCGACCCACCTTGCTTCTAGAAGCGATCGGGCCGCCTTGCCTGCGACTGTTGCATGAGACAGATCCGGGTATTGCGTCGAGCTGTGATTGCCCCAAATCACAACCTTCTCGATCTCGGTGAGGTGACATCCCAATTTCGTGGCCAGCTGACTCACAGCTCGATTGTGATCGAGACGAACCATCGCAGTAATCTGCTCGGGGTTCAGGCCTTTGGCGTTCTCGAGCACGATCAGCGCATTAGTATTAGCGGGGTTGCCAACGACTAGCACCCGAACATCTTTGCTGGCGTGTTCGGCCAACGCACGTCCTTGAGGGCCAAAGATCGCTCCATTCGCTGAAAGGAGGTCCTTGCGCTCCATGCCAGCTCCACGGGGGCGCGCTCCAACCAGAAATGCGTAATCCGTTTTCTCAAACGCCTCCTCAAGGCGATCCGTTGCAATCATCCCGTGGAGAAGCGGGAACGCACCGTCGCTCAACTCCATCATCACACCGGTCAATGCCTGAAGAGCTGACGGAATTTCCAGTAGTTGAAGTATCAATGGTTGATCTGGTCCAAGCATTGCGCCACTGGCAATACGGAAAAGTAGTGAATAGGCAATCTGGCCAGCGGCGCCGGTAACAGTGACACGAACGGGTTGCTTCATGAATAACCTTCTTTTTGATGTAAATGCTGAATATCAACAATGGCGATTTTCGACTTCTAACTGCGAGAATATCTCAATGATCAAAGCAGTATCAGTACCAATGCCATTTTTGCAAACATTGCAACAGGCTCAGCAGTCGGTTAGGACTCTTGATCTCCTAATCGCGTGTCCTTCTCCGCCCAAACCTTGCTCAGCCAATCCTGAAAGCGCTTTCGGAACATCCGATCGTTCGCGTAATCGCCGTGGATCAGGTCCGCCGGAACTCCAAGCACCTGCGCTTCCAGTCGTGCATCTCTCTGTTCTCCGCAAAGATAACTCCAGAGAAGCGGATTCGAAGTCGGCCGGTAGACAATCGTCACATCAACCAGTCCGGCGACCTGCCCTGCCATCGCATCGAGTGTGAAAGACAAGCCTGCCGCTTTGGGCCTTAGGAGGTGTCGATAATCATCCCGAACGGTGCGCTTTTCTACGGCGAAACGCGTTCCCTCGATGAAATTGATCACGGTAACGGGCTGCCCCTGAAC